>Ga0209230_10000002_pt1 | contig 182022 bp, 190 predicted proteins | sample LakOntMetagenome_FD_187467 | JGI IMG/M metagenome (GOLD analysis project Ga0209230, IMG submission 187467) | Freshwater and sediment microbial communities from Lake Ontario - Sta 18 epilimnion Metagenome (SPAdes) (version 2) | ecosystem: Environmental > Aquatic > Freshwater > Lentic | place... | reverse complement strand
TCATTGCTCCACAGATCTCGACTCTCAAGTACTCTGCTCCCATTATGTTTGAATCGTTAGCCTCCAGATTTAGTGGGGCATTCTCATCTTTGAGAGCCAAAGGAAAGATCTCAACAGGAGATATCGAAACTGTTTGCAGTGAAATTCGCACCGCACTTCTAGACTCAGATGTAGCGTTGCAAGTGGTCGACAAGTTCATTCAGGATGTTAAGCAGAAATCTTTAGAAGCACTGCCTGGAATGCAATCGGGTTCAAATCAAGCAAATGCAATTTTTGAGATCGTAAATGCAGAGTTAGTTGAAATACTTGGCGGAGCAACGCGCCGTATTCGTATGGCAAAAAATCCACCCACTGTAATCATGTTGGCTGGACTTCAAGGAGCAGGAAAAACAACGCTGGCTGGAAAATTAGCAAAGTTTTATGCCGATCAAGGTGACACACCTTTACTTGTTGCTTCGGATTTGCAAAGACCAAACGCCGTTACTCAGTTGCAGGTAGTTGGTGAATCAATAAATGTTCCTGTTTTTGCTCCTGAACCTGGAAATGGTGTTGGAGATCCAGTACAAGTTGCTAAGGCTGGCGTTGAATTTGCAAAGGCAAAGTTGCACAGCATTGTAATTGTTGACACAGCCGGTCGATTAGGTGTGGATCAAGAGTTAATGAACCAGGCGACAAAGATTCGTGATGGCATCAACCCAAATGAAATTCTATTTGTCGTCGATGCAATGATCGGTCAGGACGCAGTGCCTACAGCGCAGGCATTTTTAAATGGTGTTGGATTTGATGGTGTAGTGCTTACAAAACTAGATGGCGATGCCCGAGGTGGTGCTGCCTTATCAATTGCCTCCATTACTAAGCGCCCAATTATGTTTGCATCAACTGGTGAGAAAATGCAAGATTTTGACATTTTCTATCCCGAGAGAATGGCATCTAGAATCCTAGGTTTAGGCGATGTTGCCACCTTAGCCGAGCAAGCAAAAAAGGCTTTTGATTCAAACTCTTCGGCAAAACTTGAGGCAAAGTTTGCTAGCGGAGAGGATTTCACTCTTGAAGATTTTCTTGAGCAACTTCAAGCCATGTCAAAAATGGGAAATATGACAAAACTGTTGGGAATGTTGCCTGGTGCAAGTGCTATGAAAAAACAGATAGATAACTTTGATGAGGGTGAAATTGTTCGCTCTAGATCAATAGTTGAATCAATGACACCGATTGAACGGGCAAATCCAAAAGTATTAAACGGTTCACGGCGTGCACGTATTGCAATTGGTTGCGGCCGAAAAGTTTCAGATGTAAATAATCTCGTTGATCGTTTTACCGCTGCTCAAAAAATGATGAAACAGGTGAGAAGTTCGGGCATGCCATCCATGCCCAACATGCCAGCAAACCTCTCGATGCCAAATTTGCCAAACTTGCCGAAGGGCTCAACCGTCAATAAACCTCCAACAAAGAAGAAGTCCAAATCGGGAAATCCAGCCAAACGAGCCCTTGAAGAGGGTCTGAGCTAGGCTCCTAACTAGCCGAGTACAGCCCTGAATTTAGCGCTGGTCATCTTTATCTTTGGGGTTTGCTCGATTTCCTTCTGGGGGCAGTAGATGGCAGAATTGCGATCCTGTTGATGGGGCCCTCTACCCCCGTTCAACATCCATAACCGATAGTTACGAATTTTGATTGCGCACCCCGCTGCATTCATTACTCGTGACACACAAATACAGGAGTACAACTTTCTTGGCTACAAAAATTCGTTTAATGCGCATGGGCAAGATCCGCACACCATTTTTCCGTGTTGTGGTTACAGACTCACGCAAGGCACGTAATGGTCTTTCAATTGAGGAGATTGGTCGCTACGTACCAGGACAAGAACCATCACTTATCGAGATTAACTCAGAGCGTGCTCAGTACTGGCTCGGAGTTGGCGCACAGCCATCAGAGGCAGTTGCAGCCCTACTCAAGGTAACCGGTGATTGGCAAAAATTTAAGGGACTTCCAGGAAGTGAAGGAACTCTTCGTGTAGCTGCTGTTAAGCCAGCTAAGAGTGTTGCATATGAAGCAGCAATGAAGGCAGCTGCTGATGAACCTGCAGAGGGTGCAACAACCATGAAGAAGAAAGCACAGGAAAAACTTGCAGCAAAAGCAAATCCTGTCGCTGAAGCACCAGCAGCTGAACCAGTTGCAGATGTGGTTCCTGAGGCAGTTGCCGAAGTAACACCAGAGGCAACACCAGAAGCAGTTGCTGAAGTAACACCGGATGCAACTCCAGAAGCAACACCAGAAGCAGTTGCAGAGGTTTCTTCAGAAGCGGCACCTGAATAACAATGATGGATGAAGCGTTAGAGCACCTAGTAAAGGGAATCGTCGATAATCCCGATGACGTTGTAGTGAAAGAAGTCAATCATCGTCGTGGAACAACGTTAGAGGTACACGTTAATCCTGAGGATATTGGAAAAGTTATTGGCCGAAATGGTCGTACTGCAAAGGCGCTTCGCACCGTTGTAAGTGCGCTCGCAGGTCGTACAGTGCGCGTCGATCTCATCGAGACCGACGAAACCAGATAACAATGCGCCTTCTCGTGGGGCGAATCGGTCGTGCTCACGGAATTCTTGGCGAAGCAACGATTGAAGTTCGCACTGATGAACCTGATCGCCGCTTTGCTATCGGAAATCAAGTTTCTACAGATACCTATGGTGATCTCACAATAATCTCTGGTCGAGTTCACAATGGAATTCTATTGCTTGGCTTTTCCGGATTTGATGATCGCAATGCGATTGAAAAACTACGAAATACTCTTTTGTATGCAGAAGTAGATATCAACGAAACAAGTGAAGTATCTGATGAGTATCACGTTCTTCAGCTCATCGGCTGCCAAGTGATTCTTGAAAGCGGCGAAGTTTTTGGTGAAGTAACCGATGTGATTAATCTTCCTGGGCAGGACTTATTAGCAATAAAAACTCACGCAGGTGAACAGTTAGTTCCTTTTGTTCATCAATTAGTTCCGACAGTTGATATAAAGAAAAAAACAATAACTGTTATCCCACCGGCACTGATGGAGCGTGAATAGATGAAAATTGATGTAGTCACGATTTTTCCGGAGTATTTGGCACCACTTCAACTCTCTTTGCTTGGGAAAGCTCAAGATCAAGGAATTGTAGATATCAATGTCCATGACTTGAGAACAAAGGCAACTGATAATCACCATGCTGTAGATGACACGCCTTATGGAGGCGGCGCCGGAATGGTGATGCTGCCCGAAATTTGGGGACAGGCTTTAGATCCTTTAATGAGTCAGGACTGTGATCTGATTATTTTGACTCCAGCAGGTAAGCGTTTTGATCAACCTATGGCAGCAAAATTTTCTCAGGCTCAACACCTCATTTTTGCTTGTGGGCGATACGAAGGCATTGATGATCGTGTTCGAATGCACTACGAAAAAAACAACTATCGAGTTCACGAAGTATCTATCGGCGACTACGTCTTAGGTGGCGGAGAAGTCGCGGCGTTAGTGATGATTGAGGCAATTACTCGATTAATTCCTGGAGTACTTGGAAATCCTCAATCACTTGAGCAGGAATCTCACAACGAACAGGGTTACCTTGAATATCCTAATTTCACTAAACCCGCGCAATGGCGTGAGTTGCAAGTGCCAGAAGTCTTGCTGAGTGGAAATCATAAAGAGATAGAAAAATGGCGCACAGAACAAGCAACTGAACGCGCAAAAAAGAATCGTTAACTACTCACAACTATGAAAACGATTGAATCAAGTAGAGTAGGCAATATGTGCAGAGAATTAGAAAATAGGCTGCCATGACCCGTTCCTATTTGGTTGAAACCTACGGATGTCAGATGAACGTCCATGATTCAGAGCGAATTGCAGGCTTGTTAGATAAGGCAGGTTACATCCCAGTAATCGAAGGTGAACAGGCCGATTTAGTTGTTTTTAATACCTGCGCTGTGCGCGAGAACGCTGACAATAAACTTTATGGAAACTTAAGTTTTCTAGCTCCCATTAAAAAGGCCAATCCGCAGATGCAGATCGCAGTTGGTGGCTGTCTTGCTCAAAAAGATCAAGCAACGATCATCAAAAAGGCTCCCTATGTGGATGTAGTTTTTGGTACGCACAACGTTGGCTCTCTTCCAGTGCTTTTGGAGCGCGCACGGATTGAAGAAGAATCGCAGATCGAAATTCTTGAAGCGCTAGAGCATTTCCCTTCAACTCTGCCAGCTCGTCGCCTTTCCGCGTTTTCCTCTTGGGTATCAGTTTCTGTAGGGTGCAATAACACCTGTACTTTTTGTATTGTTCCAACGCTTCGCGGAATTGAAAAAGACAGAAATGCAGAGGATATTCTCAATGAGGTAAAGGCACTTGTTAATCAAGGCGTCATCGAAATTACTCTTCTAGGACAAAATGTAAATGCCTACGGAGTAGATTTTTCAGATCGCGGTGCATTTGCAAATCTTTTACGCTCTTGTGGAGAGATAGAGGGCCTAGAGCGTGTTCGCTTTATGTCACCGCATCCACGAGATTTCACAGATGATGTAATCGAGGCAATGGCTCAAACTTCTAATGTAATGCCGCATTTACATATGCCTCTTCAATCGGGTTCAGATCGAGTATTGCAACAGATGAGACGCTCATACCGAAGTGATAGATACCTTGGAATTTTAGATCGTGTAAGAACAGCAATTCCTCACGCAATGATTACCACTGACATCATTGTCGGATTTCCGGGTGAGAGTGAAGAAGATTTTCAGCAAACTTTAGATCTTTGCACACAAGCTAGATTTGCTGCCGCTTACACCTATCAATATTCAAAGCGTCCAGGCACTCCTGCAGCAACAATGCCTAATCAAGTAAGCGACGAGTTAGTGGGCGAAAGATACACACGTCTTCACAACCATCAACAACAGATATCGCTATCTGTTAATCAAGAAAGTATTGGATCTACTCATAAAGTTCTTGTCGGAGACTATGAAGGTCGAAGAGATGAAGTTCAATCTCGGCTGACTGGACGAAGCGAAGATTTCCGCCTTGTTCACTTTGATAACACCTCTGCGGCACGGCCAGGCGATGAAGTGACTGTGAAAATTACAGAGGCCTCAGCCCATTACTTAATCGGAGATCCGATCTCTGTTCGCCAGACAAGAGGCGCGCAGGCCCATGAGGCACGGCTTGAATATAAAGGCCCCAAAGCTACGATGCTTGGTATTCCCTCGGTTAAAAAATGAATCTGATTGTCATTTGTGGTGCAACTGCTACCGGAAAGAGTGATCTTGCAGTTTCCTTGGCAAAGGAAATCGATGGTGAAGTAATCAATGCAGATTCTATGCAGCTATACAAAGGAATGGATATTGGTACTGCAAAAATAACTGTTGAAGAAAGACAAGGAATACCTCATCATTTAATGGATCTTCTAGATGTTACAGAAGATGCAAATGTTGCTTGGTATCAGGAAAAAGCCCGTGAAAAAATCTCTGAGATTCACTCTCGAGGTAAAAACGCAATTATTGTAGGTGGGACCGGACTTTATATAAAAGCGATTCTAGATGACCTGAATTTTCCAGATACAGATCCTGTAGTTCGAACAGCCTTAGAACTTGAGTATGCAACAAAAGGGATTGGCCCTTTATTTGAAAGATTAGAAAAATTGGATCCTGCCGCAGCGTTAGCAATTGATCGAGCTAATTCACGTAGGGTTATTAGAGCTTTAGAAGTAATAGAGATTACAGGTCAACCATTTACTGCAAATCTTCCACGAAAAGAAAGCACGAAATATCCAAATGCCCTCCAGTTTGGACTGGTGATGGATCGCGAAATTCTAAGTGATGTGATCTCTTCACGCGTTGAGCGAATGTGGGAGGCTGGTTTGGTAGCCGAAGTAGAGAGATTGATTGAATCAGGAATTACTCGAGGAACGACAGCTCAAAAAGCTTTGGGATATTCACAGGTGATCGCCTTCAAAGAGGGAAAGATCTCCGAAGAAGAGGCCATGGATGAAACTAAGCGGGCTACTCGCCAATACGCACGCCGACAAGAGACCTGGTTTTCACGAGATGAGCGTATAAATTGGATCTCACCTATACAAAATCGAATCGAACGCATTCTTAGTTCGTTAAACTCTTAGTCATGATTGCAACATATGGACATGGAACACACAACGACTTTGTGCTGGTCTTTGATCCCATGGATAAGCATTCCATTACAACTTCACAAACTGCTGCAATCTGCGATCGCACCGATGGAATTGGTGCCGATGGGCTTATTCGAATAGTAAAAAGAAATGAAAAATGGTTTATGGACTACCGCAATTCTGATGGCTCTTTGGCGGAGATGTGCGGAAATGGAATACGAGTAATGGCGCGGTATCTAGTCGAACGTGGACATCAAAGTGAAGGTATTTTTGCAATTGATACTCGGGATGGCATCAAACATCTTCGCGTACCGTTAAAGGATGATATTTCCGTGAACATGGGACAAGTTACTGATGAAGGTGAAAGTATCACCGCGGGTGCGAATGGACAAATGTGGAACGGTTATAACATTAGCGTCGGTAATCCACATGCCGTTGTATTTGTAGATGACATCAATCAAGTGGGGGAGTTACTTCAACCTCCTGTAGTTCGCCCCAAAGGTTCTTATCCTGAGGGAGTTAATGTTGAATTCGTACAAATCACAGGTGAAAATGAGATTTCAATGCGAGTATATGAAAGAGGATCAGGTGAAACGCAATCTTGTGGAACAGGAACATGTGCCGTTGCTCTAGCGGCCACGATTCATACGAAGGGTAAGTTGCCAGCAACCTGGATTATCAATCCTCCCGGTGGGCGTTTAGAAGTATCAATCGATGGCCACTCAAATGCCACATTAATTGGGCCTGCCGTCTTAGTAAAAGATGTAGATATTTCTAGGTTTCTCATTGAGTAAAGGTTCTGACAAGAAGATAGACAATGAGCTAAATGTGAATGCAGGCAGCAACTCTGATGATGAGTTTGAAAAACTTCTTCAGGAAAGTGCACGAGTAGCAGCAGAGTTTGATGCTGCACAAGAAGATGAAACGATCGATGTCTCCCAAGAACTATCCGAACGAAATGCATTACGTCGAGTTAAAGGTTTTTCAACCGAACTTCAGGATATTTCTGATGCGGAATACCGACAGTTACAACTAGAAAGAGTTGTACTTGTCGGAGTTTGGACTGAGGGAAGTGTCGCTGATGCAGAGAACTCATTAGCTGAGTTAAAGGCTTTGGCTGAAACTGCTGGGTCGGAGGTCCTTGAAGGATTAATTCAGCGTCGAGACAAACCGGATCCTGCAACATATATTGGTTCTGGAAAAGTCATAGAACTTAAGAGCGTAGTTGTTTCAACCGGGGCCGACACCGTTGTTTGTGATGGAGAACTATCTCCTTCTCAACTGCGCCAGCTAGAAGATAAGTTAAAGGTTAAAGTTGTTGATCGAACTGCATTGATTCTAGATATTTTTGCTCAGCACGCAAAGAGTAAAGAAGGTAAAGCCCAAGTTGAGTTGGCACAGATTGCTTACCTTCTTCCAAGACTTCGCGGTTGGGGTGATTCACTTTCACGACAAGTTGGCGGTCGCGCAGCAGGTGGTGCCGGTATTGGAGGACGCGGGCCAGGTGAGACAAAGATTGAAACAGATCGGCGCAGAATTCGTGACAAGATGGCAAAACTTCGCGGTGAAATCGCTGAGATGAAAACTGCTCGTGATACAAAAAGACAAGAACGCCGTCGCAATAACATTCCTTCAGTTGCTATAGCAGGGTATACAAATGCAGGTAAGTCATCGCTGCTAAACAAACTTACAAATGCAGGCGTATTAGTAGAGAACGCTCTTTTTGCAACTTTGGATCCTACGGTTCGAAAGACACAGACAAGTGATGGTCGTATCTATACATTGAGTGACACAGTTGGATTTGTTCGCCATTTACCTCATCAACTCATTGATGCATTTAAATCGACCCTGGAAGAGGTCTCTCAATCAGATTTAATTGTTCATGTAATTGATGGATCGCACCCAAATCCATTTGAACAAATTAAAGCCGTTCGTTTAGTAATTGATGAGATCGGCGGCAAAGACATACCTGAGATAATTGCTATAAATAAAGTCGATATTGCAGACCCAAACATTGTTATGGAGATTTTGCGCAAGGAACCACATAGTTATGCCTTTTCGGTACGAACCGGTTTTGGTGTAGAGGGATTACTTCACGCAATTGAGAACTCACTACCTCGCCCTTCCGTTGAGGTTTCTGTAGTGATCCCTTACGACAGAGGGGATTTAGTGCACGCCATCCATGAGACAGGCGAGATTTTCACAGAAGAATATGTTGCTGAAGGTACGGCTATACACGCTCGTGTGGATGCAGACCTGGCCCAGAGAATCGAGAATTCCGGTCAAACTCAGGAATAACGTGGGCTTATGGCGTGTTGTAACAATTAGATAGCGATAAATGCGCCATGATGCGCCCGCAGAGAGTTATCCGTAGATAGACCTAGGTTTGAAAAGGTGGTGAGAGCAATGGCAACTGATTACGACACACCCAGAAAAACCGATGAGGAACTTCATGAGGAGTCTCTTGAAGAGTTAAAGGCAAAACGCGTCGATGCTCAATCTGGCCAGATCGATGTTGATGAAGCAGAAGCAGCAGAGAATCTGGAACTACCTGGTGCGGATCTTTCAGGAGAAGAGTTAGCTGTTCGAGTTGTACCAAAGCAAGTCAATGAATTTACTTGTTCTCGGTGTTTCTTAGTGCACCATATTTCTCAATTGGCAAAGGGCGAACGCGCCAAAGCAGTTTGTAAAGAGTGCAACTAACTCTTTAACCTTTAAGAGCTGAAAGAAGTTTCTCTGGTTGAGAAGTTGAAATCAACCAATATGGAGTTTGATCTCTAGCATCATTTACAAAAACCTGTATCGCTTTAGGCGACCAGAATCTAATTGCTAAAAAGGCGGCCGGATCGGCATCACGAGTGCGAACTATCCGTACTTGTTGATTATCCAAAGCCACAATATTTCCAAAATATTCTCGGGGCAAATGTGCTGGTCCAACACGAAGCTCATTCTCATCTACCTCTATGGCTAATCCACTTTTTAAGTAGATGGTTATCAAAGTCAGCGAAAGAACTACCAGACTGACAATTGCTGAATTATTTCCCAACGCTGCCCAGATGGAGATCACTAGTGAGAGAAAAAAGAAGTAAATGATGGCCAAGAGCCACAGTGGCGTACGTATCACTTCTCGATATCGCATGGGAGTTACCGTATCGGATAATGAGGCGGTAATCTTTACCTATGGCAAGAGTAGCGAGCACGGTTCCACCTGAAGGTTCCATAATTCCAGATCGACACCCTCTTGCACCACCAGTGGGAACAAAAATCCCCTCACACTTTGGGCATTGTTTTGGATGCGGACACCTTCATCCAACAGGCTTGCATTTAGTTGCATACTCTGGAGAAGCCGCAAACATCACAGCAACCTTTACAGTCACAGAAAATCACCAAGGAGCACCAGGTTTAGCTCACGGTGGTTTGCTCTCACTAGCCTTTGATGAAGCCTTAGGTAAATTGATGTGGTTGATACGCTCCCCGGCAGTGACAGGTCGGCTTGAAACAGATTTTCTGATTCCAGTCCCAATCGGAACTACTTTGCATATTGCTGCAGAGATAACAGGACAACACGGTCGAAAAGTTTATACATCAGCAGTTGGTCGACTAAATTCTCCGCAAGGCGAAATCGCTGTTCGCGCATCCGCTCTTTTTATTGTTGTCCCTATGGAGCATTTCATTAACAATGCACCAGATGGTTACTTTGAAGAGTTAGCAAAAACTCCTGAGCTTTTAACTTTTGTTGACCCAAATTTCGAGATTAATCCTTAATATGAAGGGCGTAGAAGTTCTCATTACTCGCCTGGATCCGAGCGTTCCGATGCCTACCTATTCCAAGCCAGGTGATGCTGGCGCAGATATATCCACTCGTATAGATATAGTTTTGAAGCCCGGAGAGCGCGCTCTTGTACCTACTGGCATTTCAATTGCTTTGCCAGATGGATACGTTGCATTGGTTCACCCACGTTCGGGGCTTGCAATCAAACATGGTGTAACAATGGTTAACGCCCCGGGCACAGTTGATGCTGGCTATCGCGGTGAGCTTTCCTGTATTTTGATTAATCACGATCCTAATGAATCTGTAACGTTCAAAAAAGGTGATCGCATTGCGCAGCTTGTTATTCAAAAGGTTGAGCGGGCAGTGTTTACCGAGGTTAAACAACTTCCGGGTTCGGACAGAGGCAGCGGCGGTTTTGGATCTACGGGGCGCACATGAGCCAGCATGGTCAAGACCGAGACAATGTAATTAATGCTTTGGGTGGGAAAAAAGGTTTAATTGATTCTGGCTTACCGGCAGTTATTTTTTTAGTTGTCTTTAATATAAATCAAGAACTGCGAACCGCTATTTGGGCGTCACTATCTTTATCTATTATTCTTGCAATTTGGCGATTGGCGCGTAAAGATACGATTCAGCACTCAATTTCAGGAGTTATAGGAGTATTGATCTGTGCTTATTTTGCTAATCGAAGTGGAAATGCATCAGATTTCTATATTCCAAAGTTACTGACAAATTTGGGCTATGGAACTGTTTATCTCATAGCAAACTTAGTTGGATGGCCCATTTTGGGTTTGGTACTAGGGCCATTACTTGGGGAAAACTTCACATGGCGCAATAATCCACGTCGCAAGAAGATGTACATCAAGGCAAGTTGGTTGTGGGTAGCTTTGTTCTTCTCACGTATTGCAGTTCAGTACCCAATTTATAAGAGTGGAAATGTGAATTTGTTAGGTACCGTAAACCTAGCCATGGGCTATCCATTGTTTTTTGCCGCTGCATATGGTTCTTGGTTGATAATTAAATCTGAGCCGCCAGTTGGTAAAGAAACGAAAGATTTAAATTAAGATATAAAGCAGGCTTTAATATGAATCTCTGCTTCGGCTGAGGCAACAAAAAGTAGTTCATCTCCGGCAATAAATACATCATGGGCTTTTGCAGTAATTACTTGGCCATCACGAACAATTGCAGCTAACGCTGCATTCTCAGGCAGTTCAATCTCATCTACAGTTTTTCCAATACAGGCAGATCCATCTGGCAGAGTTAGTTCGACAAGATTTGCCTGACCTTTTCTAAAAGAGAATAGTCGAACAACATCTCCAACTGTTACTGCCTCTTCTACAAGGGCCGAAATAATTCTTGGAGTAGATACTGCGACGTCTATACCCCATGATGAATCAAAAAGCCATTCATTTTTTGGGTGATTGATTCTTGCAACCACTCTAGGTACGCCATATTCTGTTTTTCCAAGTAGAGAAGTTACAAGATTTGCCTTGTCGTCACCTGTTGCTGCTACTAAAACCTGACAGTTATCAAGGTGGGCAGCATCTAGGGAAGTGATTTCGCAGGCATCGGCCATGAGCCATTCTGCATCGGGAACACTTTCAATCTTTAACGCCTTTGGATCTTTTTCAATAAGTAAAACCTGATGACCATTATCTAAAAGTTCGCGCGCAATAGCACGCCCTACGTTTCCTGCACCCACGATCGCAATTCTCATGAGCGTTCTGCTTCAGGAGTCTGAGAGAGAATTTCAAGTGTGCTCTTTAGATCGGCATCGGTGACCATGACGTGAACTAGGTCGCCTTCCTGCAAAACCGTGTGTGTGTCGGGAATTATCGCTTCTCCCAAGCGAGTAATAAATGCAACACGCGCCGGTGTGAATTCATCGATGATCAATACTGGCCGGCCATACCAATCCTTGCTTGGATTTACTTCATAGAGTTGAAGAGTTCCCGTGGCATCACGCCATTCGGATCGTGATCCTTCGGGGGTTAAACGGCGCAGAATTTGGTCAGTTGTCCAAAGAACTGTTGCAACCGTTGGAATTCCAAGACGTTGATAGATCTCAGCTCTTCCTGGATCGTAAATTCGTGCCACAACATTTTGCACACCATAGGTTTCCCGGGCAACTCTTGCTGCCAAAATATTCGAGTTATCACCATTGCTTACAGCTGCAAATGCATCAGCATCTTGAATTCCTGCTTCAATTAAATTGTCACGGTCAAATCCGACTCCCGTTACTGTGCGTCCTTTAAAATCGGGGCCTAAACGTCGAAATGCTTCACGAGTTTGGTCGATTACTGCAACCGTATGACCTGCCGCCTCTAATTCGGCGGCCAAAGACGATCCAACTCGACCGCAACCCATGATGACTACGTGCACAAGGTACAACTTACACCCATAGGCTTGTATCTATGGCATTAGAGCAGGGTTCGACCCTAAAAATTGGAGACCGTATCGAGGTCACAATTGAAAAAGTTGCCCATGGTGGTCACTTCATTGCCCGCCACTATGGAGCGGTAATTTTTGTGCGCCATGCCATTCCTGGCGAAGTGTGCACAGTTGAACTTACAAGCATTGGGAAAACCTTTATTCGTGCAGATGTTGTTTCAGTTAAAACCCCATCTGATTTTCGTGTAACTGCTCCTTGTGCATTCTCTCGCCCAGATGGTTGCGGAGGATGCGATTTTCAGCATATCTCCGAGGAATACCAACGCACATTGAAATCACAAGTGATCACAGAGCAGTTTGCTCGAATAGCAAAAATGGATATCACAGTCGATGTCGAAAAGATTAGCGAAGCAACAAAGTGGCGCACACGAGCTATTGCAACGACAGATAGCGATGGAAAGCTAGGCTTTTATAAATCTCGATCAAACACTGTCATCCCGGTAACAGATTGTTTGATTTGTATAGATGAAATAGGTATTTCTGAATTGTCTCAGAAGGATTTGAAAGCTGACTATCGGGTAGAAGTGAGCGCCTCCAACACGGGGGAGAGAACAATTGCGTTGGCAAGTGCAGGTGCCAAAGAGAAGGCCCGGATTACCCAAGGTCCCGCAGTTCTTCACGAAAAAGTATTGAATAAGGTTCTAAAAGTTAGTCACGAATCTTTTTGGCAGAGTCACAAGATGGCACCGGAAGTATTAACGAAGGCAGTGACGGATTTTGGAAACTTTCGGCAAGGAGAACATGTTCTGGATCTATATGGTGGCGTTGGGTTATTTACTGCCGCGATTGTAGAAATTGTTGGAGAAAATGGACATGTCGATCTGATTGAAGGAAGTAAGAGCGCAACTGGTGATGCTTCAAGAAACTTTGCCTTACATTCAAATGTAAAAGTAATAACTGGTGATGTCGCTAAACATCTACCTCGAATTTCAAGTGCCGACGTAATTGTTTTGGATCCACCAAGAGAGGGAGCAGGAAAAGAAGTAGTTGCTCAAATAGCACGAATGCGTCCTCGAGCAATAATTTATGTCGCCTGTGACCCAGCTGCACTTGCACGAGATTCGGCTTATCTTGCAGATCACAGTTTTTCATTGGTGAATATCCGTGCTTTTGATCTCTTTCCAATGACACATCACATCGAATGTGTTGCTCTGTACGCTCAGACTGATGTATCTTGAGCGCTTGAAGCCATAGAAAACAAGGGGTGCCCGGGTGAGTAAAAACTCTTTTAACGCAAAGAAAAATTTAGAAGTTGCGGGTAAGAGTTTTGAGATTTTTGATATCTCGGCCATCGAAGGTGCGGCGAACCTGCCATTTAGTTTGAAGGTTTTACTTGAAAATCTGCTCCGTACTGAAGATGGTGCAAACATTACACAGGAGCACATCAAAGCTTTAGCAAACTGGGACCCATCTATAGAGCCTGATACTGAAATTCAATTTACCCCTGCACGAGTTGTCATGCAGGATTTCACGGGCGTTCCATGCGTGGTGGACCTTGCAACAATGCGCGAGGCAATCGTTGAGTTAGGTGGAGATCCTGCGAAAGTGAATCCGCTTGCTCCAGCAGAGTTAGTTATTGATCACTCGGTTATTGCTGATAAATTCGGTACCAAAGATTCTTTTGAACAAAATACAGATATTGAATACGAGCGAAATCAAGAGCGCTATAGGTTCTTGCGTTGGGGGCAGAGCGCATTTGATGAGTTCAAAGTCGTTCCACCTGGGACAGGTATTGTCCATCAAGTAAACATTGAATATTTAGCTCGAGTAGTTATGGTTAGAACCGTTGATGGAGTTGTTCGGGCTTATCCAGATACAGTTGTTGGAACAGATTCACACACAACAATGGTTAACGGTCTTGGTGTTTTAGGGTGGGGAGTAGGCGGCATTGAGGCCGAAGCTGCACTTTTGGGTCAGCCAGTTTCCATGCTCATTCCAAGTGTTGTTGGATTTAAATTGACGGGTCAGCTTCCTCTAGGAACTACAGCAACAGACATGGCCTTAACAATTACAGAGATTTTGCGCAAGGTTGGAGTTGTCGGAAAGTTTGTAGAGTTCTTTGGTTCCGGTGTTGCCTCTGTTCCAATGGCTAACCGCACGACAATCGGAAATATGAGTCCTGAATATGGATCAACATGTGCGATATTTCCTATAGATGAAGAAACTCTTCGATATCTTCGTTTAACTGGACGCAGTGATGAACAGATTGCACTTGTTCAAGAGTATGCAAAAAAGCAGGGGATGTGGCATGACCCATCTGTTGAACCGCGCTTCTCACAAGTAGTCGAATTAGATCTTTCAACTGTTGTTCCATCAATCTCTGGACCAAAAAGACCACAAGATCGAATTGCACTGAGTGATTCGAAAGTAGCTTTCGAAAAGGTATTACCAACGTATTTGAGTGATAAAACAAATAAGGGTGAAGTTAAAGCAGGCGCAACACGTGTTAAAAATGGAGATGTTGTAATTGCATCAATTACATCCTGTACAAATACATCAAACCCTTCAGTCATGATCGGTGCTGCCTTACTTGCTAAGAAGGCTGTTGAAAAAGGATTAAAATCAAAGCCGTGGGTTAAAACAACTCTTGCCCCGGGATCTAAAGTTGTTACCGATTATTACGATCGTGCAGATTTAACGCAGTATATGCAGGCACTTGGCTTCCACTTAGTCGGATATGGCTGTGTTACATGTATTGGAAACTCTGGCCCATTACCAATCGAAGTTGGTAAGGCAATCCACGAAGGTGATTTAGCGGTAACTGCTGTGCTTTCGGGTAACCGAAACTTTGAAGGTCGTATTAGCCCAGAGGTGAAGATGAATTATTTGGCATCGCCACCGCTAGTTGTTGCCTATGCGATCGCCGGCACCATGGACCATGACTTCGAAAAAGACTCACTAGGCAAAGACACAGATGGAAAAGATGTGTATCTAAAGGACATTTGGCCAACACCTCAGGAGATTCAGAGCGTTATCGATTCATCTATCTCTTCTGAGATGTTTAAGAAAGATTACGCGACCGTCTTTGAGGGCGATCACCGATGGAAATCACTTGCTACTCCAACTGGAAAGATTTTTGAGTGGGATGCAAAGTCAACATATGTTCGCAGGCCCCCTTATTTCGATGGAATGCCTAAGCAACCAACCCCAGTTACAGATATCTCTGGTGCAAGAGTTCTCGCAATTTTGGGAGATTCAGTAACTACTGACCACATTTCACCTGCTGGAAACATCAAAGCTGATTCACCTGCAGGTATTTATCTTGCAGAACATGGCATTGATCGCGTTGACTTTAACTCTTATGGATCACGACGTGGAAACCATGAAATTATGATCCGTGGAACGTTCGCAAATATTCGTTTGAAGAATCTCTTGTTAGACGGCGTAGAAGGTGGATTTACTCGCAACTTTCTAAGCGGTGGAGAACAAACGACCATTTTCGATGCATCTATGGCTTATCAAAAGGCTGGAGTTCCTTTGGTAATTCTTGCAGGTAAAGAGTATGGATCAGGTTCATCGCGCGATTGGGCTGCAAAAGGAACCGCGCTTCTTGGCGTGCGAGTTGTGATTGCAGAAAGCTTTGAACGAATTCACCGCTCCAACCTAATTGGAATGGGCGTGCTTCCTTTAGAGTTTAAAAAGGGAGACTCGGCTGCCTCTTTAGGATTAACTGGATCTGAAGTCTTTTCTATCTCTGGAATCACAGCTCTCAACACGGGGGGAGTTCCTAAAGAGCTCACCGTAACGGCAGGAGATAAGAGTTTTTCTGCAAAAGTTAGAATTGATACACCAGGAGAAGCTGATTACTACCGCCACGGTGGAATTATGCAGTTCGTTCTGCGTTCACTTCTATAAAGCTAACTGGATTTTTTACGCGAGTTAAAGGGAATAGCACTTAACAACATTCCTGCTACAAGTCCCCAAAAGGGTGAGCCAAGTCCTAGCGGCTGTATACCGCTGATCGTTATCAGTAGAGTCGCCATAGCTACTTCACGTCCAGCAACACCTGCAACAGACTCATGTAGTGAGTTTGCTAATGCTGGCAGCAAAGCCAGACCTGCAATTGTTGCAATTACCGCCGGGGGAAGCATTCTAAAAAGATCAATTATTGGAATGGTAAACACTGCAGCTGTTATGTAAAAAATTCCACACAAAACACCAGCTGTATACCGCGTAGTTTTATCAGGATCAGCATGTTCACCAACTGCGATATTTGCAGTTATGGTTGAAGTATTTACACCCGTGTTTCCAAACGGTGCTGTAATGAGTGAGATTAATCCACCCGTCAAAATGGAGTATTTAACTGGTGGTTGGTATTTGGCAGATCTTAAAACCGCAAAACCAGGGGCATACTGTGTGGCAAGTGTTGCCAAGACCATAGGAAGGGCGAGGTTAATTGCACTTGCCCATGTGAAATCAGGTTGAATAAATTCAGGGTGCACCCAGAATAGTTCGGCTCCATTAAATTGAAGTTTACCTAGCGCAATTGTCAGAGCTATTCCCACCAAAAAAACAGGAACAACGGGGGCTCGAACGTTCATCCGACGTGCCAAGAAGAACACAAGAACCATAATCGCGACTAACCATGGTTCTGTGGTAAATGAGGTAAAGATCTGTACACCGAATTGAAACAAGACACCTGCAAGCATGGCCATGATTACTTCATGGGGAATGAACTTCATTATCGTGCGCATGGCACCAGTGGCACCGATAATAATGAATGTAGTAGCAACAATGATGTAAGAAGCCACAGCCTCATTGATCGAATGGGCTTGCAAACTGGTTACCAATAAAACCATTGACGCAGTTGAAGGTGATCCGATCATTGGCATACGAAAACGCAAACTTAGGAATAGTCCGAAAAGACCGGAAGTAAGCCAAGTTATGAATATCCAGTTTGATGTCTGTGCGTCAGTGAAGGAGCCGTTTTTTGCTGCTGTAAGTTGAATGACTATGGGTCCAGTTACTGCAACCAAAACCACCAAGAAACCGGAAACTAGAGTGCCAAGGGATGAATCTCTTGGAAAACTCTTTAAGTTGCTAAAGACAGCACTTAAACCGTTTTTTGTCGTACCTTCATAAAGTTCAGTCATGTTGATCTAGTGTAGACCTGAACGTGATCGAACTTATTCGACTGATTATTTGTTTGCAGGTAGAGATGCAACACCTTTTTCGTGGAATCGCTTACCTGAAACGGCTTCACTTATTCCCGCGCGATCAAGGTAAGGCAGAATTCCACCCAGATGCATAGGCCAACCAGCACCCATGAGCATGCACAAATCAATTTCAGCAGGAGTTGATACAACGCCCTCATCCAGCATAGATCTAGCTTCTTCAGCTAATGCTTTCAGTGCGCGATCACGTACTTGTTCAGCCGTTGAAGGTGAAGTTCCTTTTTCTATCAGTGCCACTGCCGCTGGATTTGGAGCATAAGAGCCATCTTCATTTTTAACATAGAAGTTTCGAACACCCTCTTTGACCATGCGCTGCATCGTTGGTGAAATTCGATATCGAGGCCCAAGATTTTTGTGCAAAGTCTCTGACACGTGAAGAGCAACCCCTGGACCAACAAGGTCTAGAAGCTGGAATGGAGACATTGGGAAACCAATCTCCATCATTGCAGCATCTGCAACAGCAGGCGGCGTTCCTTCATCGACAGCATCTGTAACTTCACCCATAAATCGAGTCAAAAGGCGGTTAACAACAAAGCCTGGAGCATCTTTACAGATGATCATGGTTTTCTTTAGCTCTTTACCAACTGCAATTGCTGTAGCTGTTGTTGCATCATCTGTAGTTGATGTGCGAGCAACCTCTAGCAATGGCATTACAGCAACAGGGTTAAAGAAGTGGAATCCAACGACTCGTTCCGGATTCTTTAATCCTTGAGTCATTGCTTCAACAGATAGTGAAGAGGTGTTAGTCGCAAGTACGCACTCGGGAGAGACGATACTTTCTAACTTCTTAAATAATTCTTGTTTTAAAGATAGCTCTTCGAAAATTGCCTCGATTATGAAATCACAGTTAGCAAAGGTTTTTTGGTCGGCAGACCCTGAGATTAAAAGAGCAAGGCGGGCGGCAGATTCGGCGCTCATGCGCTTTTTCTCAACCAATTTTTGGAGTTCGTTCTTAACCCAGGCAACACCTTTATCTGCTCGTTCTTGATCAATATCAGTCATGACAACTGGGCATTTAAGATTTCTCAGCAAAAGTAACGCTAGCTGAGATGCCATCAAACCTGCACCGACCACTCCAACTTTTGCGACCTTACGTGCAAGTGCAGGTTTAGGTGCACCCTCAACCTTCTTGCGCTTTTTCTGAATTAAATTGAATGCATAAAGAGATGAACGGAGTGGATCGGACATAACAAGGTCAGCTAAAACTTTGTCCTCTGCATCAAAACCAGTTCCCAAATCGCTTTTTCTTGCAGCAGCGATGAGCTCTAATGCTTTCGTTGGAGATGCTATTTCGGCACCACCATATTTTTTCAGGGCTGCCGCTTTGCCTGTAGCTAATGCGCTCTCCCAAGCTGGATCATTGCTGTAATCAGGGCGATCAATTTTTGTAGTGCCATTTAGAACCCCAACAGCAAATGCGATGGAACGTTCTAAATAATCTGCGGGATCAAAAACTGCATCGACAACACCGAGCTTGAGGGCATCTTTCGATTTCAACATCGTGTTGTTATTAAGGGCGTTGAGCATGATTACTTGAACAGCGCGCTCTGGTCCAATGAGTTTAGGCAGGATTGTCGCTCCGCCCCATCCTGGAACTAGCCCCAGAAAGACTTCAGGAAGTGCGATAAATGCAGTGGATGAAAGTGTTCGATAATGGCAATGAAGGCCAACTTCAAGGCCACCACCCAGTGCAAGTCCATTAATGAAAGCAAAAGTTGGAATATTTGATTCACCTAACCTGCGGAAAACATCATGTCCAAGTTTTCCTATCGCCATTGCCTGGTGGTGATCATTTAAGTATGCAAGAGCAGAAAGGTCAGCACCTGCTGCAAATATAAATGGCTTACCAGTGATTGCAATGGCTTCTGGCTTTCTGGCAATGGCATCAGAAATTGCAGAATCCAAAGCGCTCAGTGATTGAGGTCCAAAGGTATTTGGCCTGTTGTGATCTAAAGAATTATCTAACGTGATTAATGCTAGAGAGCCTTTTCCACCAAAAGCGGCTAAATCAATATCGCGAACAAGTGCGTGCGTAACAACTTCTTCTGGCGCTCCTGCTGGCAAAGTTATATTCGTGCTCATAATTATTTAGTTCCCTTGAAATATGGATTTTCCCAGATGACGGTGCCACCCATGCCTAAACCAATACACATTGTTGTAATGCCATATTGAACCTCTGGTTTTTCTTCGAAGGTGCGCGCAAGATTAAGCATCAATCGAACTCCTGAAGATGCCAGTGGGTGACCAACAGCGATCGCACCACCATATGGATTTACCCGAGGATCATCATCGGCAATTCCGAAGTGATCTAAAAATGCAATTACTTGAACAGCAAAAGCTTCATTTACTTCAAATGCACCAATATCTTCAATTTTTAATCCTGCCTGTTTTAACGCTTTAAGTGTGGCGGGAACTGGTCCATAACCCATGATCTCTGGCTCTACTCCTACGAATGCAAAAGTAACAAGTTTTGCTTTAATCGTGAGGCCAAGCTCTAATGCTTTCTCTTCGCTAGCAAGTAGCGCTGCGGTTGCCCCATCGTTTAGCCCTGAAGAGTTACCAGGTGTAACGCGTCCAGCTGGTCGAAACGGAGTTTTCAGTCCAGCTAAGCCCTCCATCGTTGTTTGAGGACGAGGTGGTTCATCTACTGTTGCAACGCCCCAACCAAGTTCAGCATTTCTTGCTGCAGTTGGAATTAAATCTCTTTGAATTTTTCCCTCGCTGTAGGCCTTTGCAGTTTTGATCTGTGAGTTAAGTGCGTATTGATCTGCGCGTTGCTTTGTTAACTGTGGGAAACGATCGTGTAAACGCTCAGCAGTTGCACCCATTGCAAGTGCATCTTGTTCAACAATTCTTTCAGCTAAATATCGAGGATTTGGATCTAGACCTTCGCCAATTGGGTGGTTACCCATGTGCTCGACTCCGCCAGCAATTGCTAACTCATTAGTTCCCATTGCAATTGCACCTGCAATAGTTGTTACTGCTGTCATCGCACCAGCACACCATCTATCAATTGAATATCCGGGAACTGTGTTTGGAAGACCTGAAAGTAGCGCGGTGCTTCGACCAATGTTCATACCTTGATCACCGGTCTGAGTTGCTGCAGCAATTGCAACATCTTCAATTGTTGAACGATCTACTTTGGGATTGCGATCTAGCAAACCACGGATTGCTCTAACCATTAAATCGTCAGCTCTCGTTCCGGCGTACATTCCGCCGGCCTTTCCAAATGGTGTACGGACGGCATCAACGAGGACAACGGTGCGAGTCATGAAACTTCCCTTGTTAGCGGTATAGGGAAGATGTTACTCGTGAGTAAGGTCTCTGGACAATGCCAAATCAACGAGGTCGGGTGGAGTAAATCACTCCGGGCTTACGGGTGCTTCTTCTTCTACAGGAGCCGGAACTGCCTCTTTTTCTAACAGGGCCTCAGATATCGCCTGTCCTACCAAGTTAACCTGCCATGAGCGAGCACCGAGAGAGAGAAGCTGTGTTTGAACCGCCTCAACCTGCAAATTTTCAGTCGATCCCGCAGGAGGGCTCCAGCAAATTCGACGAACAAATTCTGGAGTAATTAAATTTTCTACAGGAATATTGTTTTCTTCAGATATCTTTTCAAGGCCTACACGGGCATGTGAAAGTGGGGCATATTTTTCAGGGAATTTATCTCGCCACAATTTAATCGGCGGCAAGGTATCTGCATTTGTCCGCATTTGTGGCCATTCTTGTTCAGGAAGCGCAACAGCCGATGCGATACTTTCAAGCCATAAAGGTAAGTTCTCGAGCCAACGAGCACGTAGCCCTAATGGCCGCAATGCTTTTTCAAACTCTTTTTTCGTGGCAGGAGCAGCCATGGCTAACTCAACAATTGCGTTGTCGTTGAGAAGTTTGCCCTGTGCGATATCGCTTTGACTTGCAATCTTGTCGCGCGCAATCCATAAAGATCGAATAATAGCTAATTGATCTCTTCGCTTAATCTTGTGCATTCCAGAGGTTCTTCGCCATGGATCAACTCGTGGAGATGGGGGAGGTGCGGCCAAAATTGAGGCAAACTCTTCTAAAGCCCATGGAAGTTTCTTGCTCTCCAATAACATTTGATACATTCGATCTCGGAGTTCAACCAAAAGTTCAACATCTAATGCCGCATATGTCAGCCAAGTTGCAGGAAGCGGACGAACTGACCAATCAGCGGCGCTGTGCTCTTTAGCTAAGGAGACACCCATCAAAGATTCGAGAAGTGGTCCTAATCCAACCCGTGGCAACCCTGCAATTCTGCCTGCTAGTTCGGTATCAAATAATTTAATGGGGTTGATTCCAATTTCACGAAGACAGGGAAGATCTTGAGTGCTGGCATGTAAAATTACTTCATCTGTATTTAGTAGATCATTTAATTCCAAAATTGTGGGGTGATTAATTCCAAATGGAATGGGATCTATGAGGTGAAGGCCACCACCATTTCTTTTTATCTGAATTAAATAGGCTCGAGCGCTATATCTAAATCCTGAGGCTCGCTCAGCATCAACAGCAAAAGCTCCACTTCCAAGGCGCAGCTCTTCAATGGCGCTCTCAAGAGCTGAATCAGTATCTATGGGTTCAGGTGTGCCGCCAGCAGGGGCGAGTAATGGAACCGCAACAATCTCTTCACTCATATTTAGTTGCGGCGATTAGATGTAATCGCAGAGACTCCTTCAGGAATTGGAGGCAATCCCGCTACTTCACAGATTAATTTGCACCAGCTTTCGATGTGATCGAGAATTAAACTCGGAGCACTCACTATCGGTGTCCATGAAGCACGGATCTCAATCTCCGCTTCATTTTTACGTGGTGACAATTTTCCAAAGGAAGCACTAGTCACTCGAGTAACTGTGCCACTGGGGGAGTTATAGGAACAACCATTGTTGTCAAGAGATTCAAGAAACCAACTCCAGCCAACTTCAGGAAGTAGTGGATCCTCTTGCATAATGGGATCAACATCGGCGCTGACAAATGTCACGCATCTAAATTCGCCATCCCATGTTGCTTGTCCGCCAGGTTCATGCAATAAAACAAAACGACCATTTGCAATTTCATCTTCTTTTTCACCAAGTAATCCATTAGAAACATCGGCAGAAAAAGCAAAAGAATATGTTGCTAACTTTTGAGGTGCAGGTACCTCTGTAAGCATTACTTCAGATCGTGGTGTAAAGGTGCGAAGCTGATCGATTAACCGCTCAAACCCATTCGCATCCATGTTCTAAGGATAAAGATTACCGATAGGTTTTCATGGGAGGCGGGGCGGTAGGCTTTGACTATGGCATCGTTATTAGCGCTTCTCTCTAGTGCGTTATGGGGATCGGCCGATTTTTTCGCCGGTCGAATGAGTAAGAAGCATCATCCATTTGCAGTCTTGGGCTTCTCTCAGGTGATTGGATTATTTGTTGGATTATTAATCCTTGTAATCTCTGGAAATTGGCAGGGAAAAGTATTTGGTTTTGATGGTTATTTAATTCCAGGTGCCTTGGCAGGTTTAGCAGGATACATTGGTCTTGCATGTTTGTATGAAGGATTATCTACAGGGCGAATGGGAGTAGTAGCTCCCATTAGTTCAATGAGTGCAATTGTTCCACTTGCCTATGCCTTAGCAACCGGTGATGTGCTTTCAACTTTGGCCTCTGTTGGCGTGTTCATCGCACTTATTGGTGTGTTTTGCGCAAGCGGACCCGAGTTATCTCAGGGGATGCCGATCAAACCTTTGTTACTTGCATTGGGTGCAGCTGCAGGTTTTGGACTTTCACTTACTTTCATAGCCGTTGGTTCTGAATCAAGTGCCTTATTAACGATGGTTTCAATGCGTGGTGCAACTTTCTTCGTAACGATTTCAATTGCATTGAAATTTAGAACCACAGGTAATTTTGGAAAAAAAGATCTACCTCTATTGATATTCATTGGAGCGGCAGATTTTCTGGCTAATCTATTGCTTGGAGTGGCCACTACAAAGGGGTTAATTTCAGTCGCGATGGTGTTTGGCTCTCTTTACCCGATAGCGACAGCTTTATTGGCCTTTAAATTTCTTAATGAGCGCCTACATAAGGTTCAATACGTTGGGATTGCCTTAGCAGTTAGTGGCGTATCTCTGATCTCAGCTTTTTAGTAGTTGATAAAAGATTCCTCTAGTTATTAGCCGAATAGAATTGTGTGTCCTCGATCTGCTTCATTTCTAAATTCTTAAACTTAGTTAAAAGAAGCTTCCAGTCCACAATGTTCTCACCGCCAGTTACCTGGGTTAGACTCAATTCAAGTTGGTCAATTTTTCCACTATTGACCAGATCCACAATCATTGCTGCTCCGCCTTCAATAAGAATATTCTCACCAAAGAGTTCGCGGGCCTTATCAACTGCTTCACCAGGCGAGCAATTCCATAGTTGAGCGATTGGATTTTCTGCGACCGGATTGATTGAACCCCGCGAACAGACTATGAGTGGCGCAGGAGTGCGTTTGTAAGGCTCGTTGCGAGCGGTATTTCCGCCAATAATGATGACATCCACTCCACGTCGACGATTCAAAAAAATTGCACGATCGGTTTGCGAGGTGATATTTGCCGAACTAGCATTCTTTGTTGTGGAGCCATCTTGGCCGACCACCAAAGTTGCAACCGTACTCATTGGATAAGTATCACCTAACCGGGGCTCCTCTGGCAGAGATGCGATTGGAAACAAATGAAAGCCAGTTGAACTTGCAGGCCTCTCGGAGTTAGCCTTATCTATATGGTGAGCGATAACGATAAGGTCCTATTTATCACCAATGATTTTGGCCCGAGGGCTGGGGGCATTGAAACCTTTATCATCGGACTTATCCAACGAAGAGCATTTGCAAGCACGATTGTTTACACATCGGCCCAGGAAAACTCCCAGGAATATGATGCGAACTGGGAAAGAAAGTTCGGCGTAAAAGTTATTAGAGGTTCATCTAAAATCTTATTGCCAACTCCACAGGTAGCCCGCAGAGTTTCGAAGTTAGTGAAATCTGAAAACATTAAAACTGTGGCCTTTGGTGCAGCTGCTCCGCTAGGACTACTAGCTCATTCAATCAAACGTGCTGGTGTACTCCGAATAGTTGCTCTAACTCATGGGCATGAAGTTTGGTGGGCAAGGGTATTTCCTTTCAATTTACTTATACGCAGAATTGGCAGGGGAGTTGATTCACTTACTTATTTAGGTGAGTACACCCACCAAATGATCTCTCGTGCATTGGATCAAAGAGCAAAATTGGCTATGGCAAAAATTGCTCCAGGTATCGATACAGAGCATTTTTCTCCACGAGACTCCAAAGAGCTGCGCGAATCTCTCAATCTTGGAGAAAAGAAAGTTATTGTCTGTGTTGCCCGGTTAGTTCATCGCAAGGGTCAAGATCGCTTAATTGAGGCGATGCCAGAAATCTTGAGCTCCGTTCCGAATGCTCACCTTCTTATCGTTGGTGAAGGTCCTTATCGTCAACATTTAGTAAAAAGAGTGAATCAGTTGAAGATTAAAGATGATGTAACTTTTGTTGGACGCATTGGTTATGAACAACTTCCAGAGTACATATGCGTTGGAGATCTTTTTGCAATGCCATCTCGATCACGCATTTGGGGTTTAGAGGTTGAAGGCTTAGGAATTTCTTATTTGGAAGCAAGTGCTTGCGGGCTTCCAGTAATTGCAGGTGCATCGGGAGGTGCTCCAGATGCAGTTGATCCGGGCAAAAGCGGTGTAGTTGTAAACGGCGTTGATGATGTCGCAATTGCAAAAGCTGTCATTAGTTTCTTGAATGATCCTGAGGCCTCCAAAACTATGGGTGGTTATGGTCGTAAATGGGTCGTTGAAAAATGGAGATGGGAGATCTGGTCAGAGGCCTTTGAGCAATTACTTAAGAAGTAATCCATTTTCGCGGGCAAAATTGATTGCACTGATTCGATTATCAACACTTAGTTTTCTAAAAATTGAAGTTATATGAGATTTGATGGTCGATTGACTAAGAAATAATTGCTGAGCAATCTCTTGATTACTAAAACCAAGAGAGATTTTCATCAGCACATCAATTTCTCTGGCCGTTAGCATTGGATCAGAAGATGTGGCAAGTGCAGGTAACCCTTTTGCAGAAAAACCGTGGGGTGAAGAGATGCAGTGCTCAATTGCCGAGACTATTTCAGAAACTGGGGCGGTTTTTACTACAAAGCTGTTCGCCCCTGATTTCATTGCAGCGACTACAAACTCGGGACCAGAATTAAGGGTGAGTATTACTATCCCTATCTCTGTAGAAATTGATCGAATCCACTGGATAATTTCAAATCCAGATCCATCCGGCAGATTAAGGTCAACTACAACAACATCCGGATTCGTGTGTGCTATTTGCGCTATTGCCTCGGCTACTGTTGCAGCAGAGCCGACTACTTCTAAATTAGCGTCTGTGAATGCACTGAATAAACCTTCACGAACAACCGCATGATCATCGACTATTAGTACTCGTATCATTTTTGTCCAATGGGATGTGTATCGCTATCTTCGTCCCATTCTGATCCGATTCAATAAGGGTTTCCCCACGCAAGAGATGGACTCTCTCTTTTATGCCTAAGAGACCAAATGAACCTTCTATTTCTTTTGCGCCACCAATACCATTATCTGCAATAGTAATTGATAGGGAAGTCGCTTTAGAATGTTGAATTACGTTACGTAGGACTTCATTGAATATCTGAGTTAATTGATAGGAGAAATCAGGTGTTGATAGACCTTGATTAGGGGAAAGGTTTCTCAGCCGATGAATTTCAACCCGAACTTTCTCTATTTCTTCTGAGATTGCAAATCTAATCACTCTGAGTTCTTTTCGGGTTTCCGTGTCCTTACTGTGAGAAATTGCGTTATCAACGGAAAAGCCCAGGCCAACTAAGTCCTGGGCTATTCCGTCATGTAACTCTTGTGCAAGAGTTACAATTTCATTTTTCACGTAGCAAATAATGCTTCTATCTCTTTAGCAAACTCCTTAGCAACGACATGTCGCTTCACGGATAGTTTTGCAGTCAAATGACCACCAGCTATGGTGAAGTCGGTTGACAAGATTGTGAACTTTCTAATTGATTCAGCTCGGCTAACAGCCTTATTAGCTTCATCGACTGCAGTTTGGATCGCTGAAACAAGATCTGGATCATTAACCAAATCAGCGATTGTTGCACCGTCCTTTTTGTTATTTGCAATCCAGCTCTTAATTGCATCTGGATCAATTGTTACCAACGCTGCGATAAATGGTTGATTATCACCAACGACTAAGCACTGGCTGACAAGTGGATGAGCACGTAGTCGGTCTTCTAGAACTGCAGGGGCGACATTCTTTCCACCGGCTGTAACGATGATCTCTTTCTTGCGCCCAACGATGTATAGGAATCCTTCATCATCTAGTTTTCCTAGATCACCGGTCTGGAACCAACGCTCGGCATTAAACACTTCTGCATTAGCTGCATCATTTTGCCAATAACCATCCATAACAATTGGACCACGAATTAGAACCTCACCGTCTTCTGCAATCTTTATTGAAGTACCAGGAATAGGTCGTCCCACAGAACCAACACGGTGTGCGCCATATAGATTCAAGGTTGCCCCTGCTGTTGTCTCAGTTAATCCATACCCTTCCAGAATTGTTACGCCGATACCGCGGTAGAAGTGTCCTAACCGTGTACCAAGCGGAGCTCCACCGGATATCGCAGCTTCAACCTTTCCACCCATGCCATGTCTGATCTTGCTGTAAACCAGCTTGTCAAAGAGGCCATGCTTTAATTTTAGAATTGGAGAGACAGATTTTTTGTCAAGTGCCTCTGAATAAGCAATCGCAACTGCTGCTGCTTTTCTAAAGATATTTCCTTTTCCTGCTGCCTCTGCTTTTGCTTCGGCGCCGTTATAAATCTTTTCAAAGATACGAGGAACAGCAAGCACGAAGGTTGGCTTAAATGATGCAAGGTCCATAGGCAATCTACCGACAGGATCACTGCAGTGAGCCAAGTGCAGACCTGCAGTAATTGATCCAATCTGAACCATACGTCCAAAGACGTGAGCGACTGGAAGAAATAGAAGTGTGGAGCCTCCAGGCTTTAGGAAGAGCTCGCTTGCAACCTTCACAACGTTTCCACACTCCGAGTGAAAATTTCCATGTGTTAACTGGACGCCTTTTGGCTTGCCAGTGGTTCCAGATGTGTAGATTAAGGTTGCAATAGTCTTTGGAACAAGTGCGTTACGGCGACGATCGACTTCCTCATCGCTAATGTTTTTTCCAGCCTCTCTTAAGACTGCAAGAACATCATCAGTCATCGCCCAAACATTCTTTGTATGTGAAGGCAATACTGTCTGTACTAATTCACGCAAAGCTGGCGTTTCTACAATGATGGCAACTGAGTGAGAGTCATTGAGAATCCAATCGATCTGTTCGGCAGAAGAGGTATCAAAAATTGGAACGACTACACCGCCTGCAAACCATGTTGCAAAATCTAAAATCGTCCACTCATATCGAGTACGAGCCATAATCGCCACGCGATCACCAATCTGAATACCACTAGCGATTAATCCCTTAGCGGTCGCTCGAATCTCTTCTTCAACCTCTTTTGCAGTAACGGGTTGCCATCCCTCACCAAGTGGTCGGGACATTGTTATACGCTCTGGCTCAAACCATGCGCGTTCAGTGATTAGATTTGTGAGATTTCCTGCAGCAGAGGCAGGAACAAGTGCCGGGACAGAGATTTCATTCATGGGATAACGCTAGCGTGACAGATGAGAAAAGGGGAAGAGGCTAGTAGCCTTCTCCCATGAGCGAATTCAGTAAATCCACAGTAATTATCGAAGCATCACTGCCAGATGTTCAAAGGACCCTCACCGAGCTAGATAGGTATCCGGATTGGTCTACACAGATAAAGACTGCAGAAAGCCTTTCAACAGATGATCAAGGTCGCATCACAAAAATTAAGATGAGTATCGATGCAGGAATGATGAAAGATCGCGTCGTTTTGGATTACGACTGGAGCCAAGCGCCAGAAAAAATAATCTTTTCATTAGATGAGGCAGACCTACTGACCAGTATGGATGGCGCCTATACATTCAAGAGCATTGATTCTGATACTACAGAAGTTACTTATGAGTTGGGCGTCTCGCTTTCTATGTCTATTCCAGAGATGATGCGAAAGAAAGCTGAGAAGGCGACAATCGATGCCGCACTAGCTCAACTTAAAACACATCTAGAGAGTTAAATTCGTGGGCTTATCGATTGGCATCGATGTCGGTGGAACGAAAGTTCTCGGTGGTGTTGTCGATGAAAATGGATCGGTGCTAGCACGTGCCAGGAAAGATACACCGCGTCAGGGTGGGAGAGCATTAACTCAAACAATTGCTGAAACAGTAAAAGAGTTAATGGCTAAACATAAAGTTATTAGCGTGGGAGTTGGTGCAGCTGGAATTGTATCCTCCGATAGAAAAACAATGTTGGCAACACCTAACATTGCGGACTGGAACGATGTTGACCTCGATTCCGAATTGAAATCATTGATCGGTTTACCTGTTGTTATTGAAAACGATGCAAACGCTGCAGCATGGGGAGAGGCAAAGTTTGGTGCCGGTCGCAAGCAAAATCACATAATGATGTTGACCGTTGGTACAGGAATCGGTGGCGGAATCGTTGTCGATGGACAGATCTATCGAGGCGCTTTTGGTTCTGCTGCTGAATTTGGCCATATGCGAGTAGTACCTGAAGGCCATATCTGTGGATGTGGTGCACGTGGATGTTTCGAACAGTACGCATCTGGCAATGCTTTGCTTAGACATACTCGTGAAGCAGTTAATGCAAGCCCTGAAGCGGCAAGAAATCTTTTGTCACGAGGCGATGGAACTGTTGCCGGTTTAACCGGGCCGATCATTACTCAAGCCGCACAAGAGGGCGATCCGTTAGCACTTGCAGCCTTTAATACAACTGGTCAATGGCTCGGAGCCGGGATAGCTTCTCTTGCAGTTTTATTGGATCGAGCATGTGTTGTTATTGGTGGAGGAGTTATCGATGCTGGAGAGATTTTACTAGCACCAACGCGTAAATCACTTGAACAAGCAATGCCCTATTCTGGTAAACACCCTTATCCATTATTGATTGCTGCAGAGCTAGGTAACGATGCGGGGTTAGTAGGAGTTGCAGATTTAGCCAGAGGATAGTTACAAGTTAACGCCATCATCGTCGCGATAAGGGCGATTAAACCAACGCTTGATTGCAATTTTTGCAGAACGAAAAAAATCAATTGGATGTGCACGTGGGGGATTAGGTGGGGCAAAACCTTCACCTAAGTTCTGAGCCTCTATTTTTTCTATCTGCTCTAGGTCATCAAGATAAGTATTAGGAGTGGACTCATCTAAAGATAGGCCCGAAACTATTGAGTCAAACTCAGAGCGGATCAGATCCTCTTCATCGAACTCATCAGGGCTTTTTCCATGCTCGTTCACCCTCCGATGGTGTCATAACCGTCAATAGACTGTAAATTGGAGCAGTGCTGAACAATTTGCCATACGGAGCTTTACGAGCATTTTTGACCCCCTTTCTTATGCTCGCCTTTCGGCCAAAGGTGCGAGGCCTTCGTAATGTTCCAGTTAAAGGGCCGCTCATAATCGCTTCCAATCACCTTTCATTTAGTGATTCGATTTTCATGCCGATGGTCGTTCCCCGCAAAGTAACTTTTCTAGCTAAAAGTGAGTACTTCACTTCACCAGGTCCAAAAGGTTTACTAAAGAAATTAACTTTCATTGCCTTAGGTCAAGTACCTGTAGATCGCTCTGGCGGTCGCCGAAGTGAAGCCGCCCTGATAACCGGACTTAAGGTTTTATCAGATGGCGCATGCCTTGGTATCTATCCAGAGGGAACTAGATCTCCTGATGGCCGGCTATATAAAGCACGTACCGGAATTGCACGCCTTGCTATTGAATCAGGTGCACCTGTAATTCCAGTTGCAATGTTTGATACCGACAAGATTCAACCAACTGGGCAAGTTATTCCGAATGTTAAAAGAGTTGGTATGAGCTTTGGAGAGCCAATGTATTTTGAAGGTGATCCAACGGATTTAGAACACCTACGAGATGTTGCCGATAAAATCATGGTCGCGATTGGGCAGTTATCTGGGCAAGAGTATGTTGATACTTATGCGCCTAAAAAAGTAAGGCTTGGGAAGGTTGAAGAAGAGGAGTAATCCCCTTAAATTGGGTTTAATTCAGTGCATTGCGGGCAACTAGATAGTTACACGTTCCACACTCGCCGCCAGCCTCTGGAAGATCGCCTTCAAGTACGGTTATGAACTCACCAATTACTTTCAGAAAATTCTCCTGATCTCGATCCACTGAGATGTACTTTTGAAATACTCCAAATCCATAGTCATCGACTGAGGTTCCAACGGCATGAGTTGGCTTCCAAACGAGCAAGCCCATGGAAGCTACGTTTTGGGCTTTTCCAGCCGTTGGATTTTCAAGAGCATATGCATATGCCTCAAGTTGGGGCGAGTAGAACTGGCCTGTATCTCTTTGACTATCTGAGACTTTGCAGTCGATTAAACCAATAGTGCCATCTTGGTTAGTTGAGACCAGATCGTATTTGCCCAAAATTCTCCAACGGGTTTCCATGCCATTAATTACGAGGGGCTTACTTTTGACCCATTCGCCCCATTTAGTAACCGTGCCAGGGCGAAGTGAGGGATCAATCGTTGGCATATCCGCGCCTTGAAAATGCTCTTCTTGAAGTGCGGCCATGGTTCCCACTAAAGGGAAGGCCCCGGGCATAATTACTTTGTACCAGTACTTAATCCAAAGGCATCTCTTGCAGGTTGATAGGCCAAAAGTTAGGTCAGACGGGGAGATGTTCTCGCGGGCAGGCTTTGCAGGTTTAATCATGGCCTTATTGTGTATGCAACCACTGACACAGTCGCTAAGGCCGAGCCGATACCCCCTTCGGGCGCGCCCGGGTTGCCTTCCCAGGCTATATCCGATTAGATTACCTATCGATGTATCGAGTCGATACATATAGCGGAGTAGTGAGATCACAAAACCGCAGAGCTCTTTTGGGGAAGGTAGGTCGAGATGCGCTCACGTTCTGAGTCCCTCGAATTCGCACTCCTTGGACTGCTCTCACAAAGCCCACTACATGGCTATGAGCTGCGAAAGAGAATGGGCGCAATCTTTGGACCTTTTCGCGCCCTCTCATTTTCTGTTCTCTACCCACAGCTTCGTCGAATGATGGAGGCTGGCCTGATTGCAGAGTCAACTGCTGAATCAACATCTCGCCGATCACGCATTGTCTATGCGGTTACCGATCTAGGCGCTCGCAAATTTGCATCATTAACTGAATCAGTTACCCCTGAAACTTGGGAAGATGAAGGTTTTGAAATTCGTTTCGCATTCTTTGGACCTACCTCTGCAAAGAACAGAGTGAGAATTCTTGAGGGACGTCATCGTCGCCTTAAGGAGAAAGCAGAAATCCTACGAGGTGAACTCGAGAAGTCACCCGTTGGTATCGATAAATATCTAGAAGAGTGGCGACGTCACTCTCTGGAATCAGCTGATCGAGAGATCGCTTGGCTGGAAGACATGATCAAAACCGAGAGGAAATAGAGTGAATATCACAACCGGTAAAGGCGACATCCGTGTTGCAATCGTTGGCGTTGGAAACTGCGCTAACTCATTAGTTCAAGGTGTCGAGTACTACAAAGACGCTGCAATAGATCAGGAGATTCCAGGTCTGATGCATGCTGTTGTAGGCGGATATCACATCTCCAGCGTTAAGTTTGTTGCAGCATTTGATGTGGATGCAAAGAAGGTAGGACTTGACCTCGCAGATGCAATATGGGCAAGTGAAAACAACACAATTAAATTTAGTAACGTATCTAAGACTGGCGTTCCAGTTCTTCGCGGAGTTACAAACGATGGCCTTGGAAAGTATTACAAGGAGACCATTAAAGAATCAGATGCACCAGCTGTGGATGTCGTAAAGGCGCTAAAGGATGAGGCTGTAGATGTTCTCATCTGTTACCTTCCTGTAGGTTCAGAAGTTGCTGCTAAGTACTACGCCCAATGCGCAATTGATGCAGGCTGTGCTTTTGTGAACGCACTACCTGTGTTTATCGCATCCGATCCAGTTTGGGAAAAGAAATTTGCTGATGCAGGCCTTCCAATCGTTGGAGATGACATTAAGAGCCAAGTTGGTGCGACTATCACTCACCGCATCATGGCTAAGTTATTCCAGGATCGTGGCGTTCACCTTGATCGCACATACCAATTAAATGTTGGTGGAAATATGGACTTCAAGAACATGCTCGAGCGTGATCGTCTTGAATCTAAAAAAATCTCAAAGACTAACTCTGTAACCTCGCAGTTAGATCACGACTTAGGTGAGAAGAATGTTCACATCGGACCTTCTGACTACATTCCTTGGTTGGATGATCGTAAGTGGGCCTACGTTCGCCTCGAGGGCCGTGCTTTTGGTGATGTTCCGCTAAACCTTGAATACAAGTTGGAAGTATGGGATTCGCCAAACTCTGCAGGTGTGATTATTGATGCACTTCGCTGCGCAAAGATCGGTCTAGATCGCAAGATTGGGGGAGCGCTGCTCTCACCATCTAGCTATTTCATGAAGACACCTCCAACTCAATACACAGATGAAGCAGCCCATAATAAGGTTGAAGATTTCATCGCTGGAAAGTTAGATCGTTAATTACAAAGATTAAAGTAGTCACCACTACTTTATAAGTTCCTCTTATATAGAAAAAGCCCCCGGCATTAACCGGGGGCTTTTTCTTTAACCACTCACGGAGAGTTGAGTGTTAAATCGTCGCCTCTACAGGAGTGCGACGAAGGTGCATGAATCCTGCGATTGCTAGTAGCAGAAAGAGAAGCCCTGCTAGGAAAGAAGCGATCGCTGCGTAACCGGCGATTACTCCCATGGTTCCAAAGGCATATGCCTGAAGTAACATTCCGCGCAAAGTGTTTCCCATAAACAACGTTTGACGAAGGTCTGCATACTTTGTGATCGTTGCAACATCAGTACTTCCTCCACGAACTAATCCCATATATGTTCCTGATACTTCAGAGTAAGTCGAAGGCTTTCCTGTGACAGCTATAGCTGATCCTTTCATGTGTTCCCAGATATAGAGATCTGAGTAATCACGTGCCATTTCTCCAGTATTTACTGTCATACCCGCCCATTTTTTTAGTTGATCTTTTGTATCTGCAGGCAAACTCTCCTCTGCAGGAAATGCAATGTTTTGATTTTCTAATTGAGTCTTCACGCTTTCATTTGCAAAAGATGCTCCAAAGTTAAGAAGCCCTGCAAAGGTAAAGAGTAGTACTGCTAGTCCAAGTCCGACGTATGAAACTATCTTGTCAAAAGTTCTACGATTCATTATTTTTCTCTCCTCTAAAGGATATTTTGTAAACATTGATCAACGCGATCAACACATGCCATGTTTACTAGTTCAAACAACCTGTAGATTGAGAATTAGGTGGGGTTAGCACTCGCGAGTAAGTGCATGAGTGTCTGCACTCAACAGAATTGAAAGTTGATGAATCACTCGTTAATCACTTTGTTACACAAACCGCATTATTTAATCAATGTGTCGGTTGCACATTCCTTGCCCATCTGGACCTATCTCAAAGTGTCCGCAAGGCATATCTAATTTATCGAAGGCTTGGTCTCCATAGTGAGTGCGATATGCCAAGGCAAGTAAAACCCGCAAGTTTGTCTCGGGGTCAGATTTAATTCCATAAACCTGAGCACTTCGACTTACTGTATTTTCTATGACTTTTTCATTATGAGAGGTCTGGGCGGCGATGACTGAATTTGACTTGCCTTCACAGACAAGTTCCAGAACCAACTTTTCAAATGGAGTCAGTTCTCGGGTTGAAATTGTGATATCTCTAACCATTACTAGCGCCGCCTCTCCGCGTCCTAGACAGTATGTTCCTATTCTAGCCCTGCGTCACCCCATAAGATGGACCAATGAGTGAAATCTTGAGCAAGCAAGAGGGCAACATCCTGGTTTTAAGTTTTAATCGGGCTGAAAAGATGAATGCGTTGACCAGATCAATGTATTCAGGCTTAGCAAAAGGTCTCAATAACGCAGCTGGTGACTTCGGGATTCGAGCGGTGATCATCACGAGTGAAAGTCAACATTTCACGGCAGGCAATGACATCTCAGATTTCATGGATAACCCACCTACAAGTGATAGCTCAGAAGTATCTCAGTTTTTAGAGTCACTGCTTAATTTTCCAAAACCACTGATCGCTGCGGTAAAAGGCAACGCAATTGGTGTGGGTACAACGATGTTGCTTCACTGCGATGTAGTTGTTGCAAGTCCTACGGCAAAGTTTTCCATGCCATTTGCATCTTTAGGATTAGTCCCAGAGGCAGGATCGAGTTTTCTTTTCCCACAGTTAGTTGGATATCAAAGGGCTGCTCGCATATTTATGACAGGGGAGAGCTTTGATGCACCCATGGCTGTTGAGATGGGTTTAGTTACTTCAATTGAAAATGATCCTTTGTCAGAGGCTATGAAAAGTGCGCAACAAATTGCAGACCAGCCTCCTCAGGCAATAATAAATACAAAGGCACTTCTTAAAGCAAGATCACATGACGCCGTTGTGGCTGTCATGAAGGCCGAGTTTGAGATTTTTGCAATGGCGCTTCAATCTGATGAAGCTATGGAAGCATTCATGAAATTCATGTCTAAGAAGGGTAAGTAATGTCTCTATCAGGAAAACGAATCTTTATAACTGGTGGCTCACGCGGAATCGGTCTTGCAATAGCACTGCGCGCTGCAGCCGATGGAGCATCTATTGCCATTGCTGCTAAAACGGCAGATCCCAATCCAAAGCTACCCGGAACAATCTTTACTGCAGCTGCAGAGATAGAAGCAGCGGGTGGAAAGGCGCTTGCTCTTCAATGCGATATTCGGGATGAAGTAGCGATAGAAGAGGCAATTAAGAAAACTGCGGATGCTTTCGGTGGCATCGATATCGTAATCAATAATGCCAGTGCAATTAACCTGACTAAAACCGATCAAACTTCTGCAAAGCGATTTGATTTAATGTTTGATGTAAACGTTCGAGGCACTTTTCTTACTTCTCAAGCCGCACTACCTCATCTGCGCCAGTCAGCAAAGGATGGAAGAAACCCACACATTCTCAATCTCTCACCTCCACTTTCTATGAAACCAATTTGGTTTAAAAATCACGTGGCATACACGATGGCAAAATATGGAATGAGTATGTGCGTATTGGGAATGGCAGAGGAGTTCAAGCGCGACGGGATTGCCGTAAATGCCCTTTGGCCAAGAACAGTCATTGATACTGCCGCTCTTCAGATGATTCCTGGAATTGATGCTTCTGCTGGCCGTACTCCACAGATTCTTGCTGATGCAGCCCACATCATCTTAAATAGAGATTCAAAAGAGTGCACAGGAAATTTCTTTGTAGACGATCTACTTCTAGCAAGTGAAGGAATTACTGATCTCGAGAAATACTCAGTTACTCCAGGCACTAATGATTTCCTACTCGATTTCTTCCTAGATTAAACTGAACATATGCGTAAATTATCTTTAACAGTTCTAGCTCTCTTGTGCCTAGTTCTATCGTCACCTTTCAGTTTCGCCCACGGTGAGATCGTCACAACATATCCATTAAGGGATTCCACGTCCTCGCCAGCTCCAACTCAGGTGTGGATTGAATTTGATGGAGAACTCCAACTCATAGATGGTGAAGTGATCAACACTCTTAAAGTCAAAGATTCAACAGGATTAGTTGTCAGCGCAGAAGATGCCGACATTGAAGGTTCTAAGATTTCAACTCAGATATCCGACCAAAGCGTAGGGGGAGTATTCACAGTGGAGTACCGCATAGTTTCAGAAGATGGTCATCCTGTTGAAGGGAGCTACACATTCCAAGCTTCACCTGGCTTTGAAGCAACAGAGATGATTGAACCAACAACGAGTGCTACAGCGTCTGAAAATCAGACAGACCTTAGTATCGGTGCGATAGTGATGGCAGCATTTCTCGTTGTCTTTGCCGTTAGGTACTTTGTAAAAATGCGTAACGAGAAAAGGGATGAGAAAAAGTAGTAATGCAAGGTTTTGATCTTGAGATAAATGGTCCCAATGTAATTCAAGAGTCCGAAAGAAAAGGAAAGCCCAGTTCCTTGTTTTGGCCTTGGGCTGGGGCAAATGTCTCCTTGCTCGCTCTCTCTTACGGTGCATTTTTATTAGGCTTTGGTATTTCATTTAGACAGGCCACCGCCGCAGCGATCATTGGAACAGTTGGTTCATTCTTTTTGGTTGGACTTAGTTCCCTTGCAGGCAAACGCTCTAACGCTCCCACAACGGTTTTAGTTCGTGCATCTTTTGGAGTCAAGGGAAGCATTGTTCCTGGATTTCTCTCCTATCTGGTATTTGTTGGCTGGGAGACAGTTCTTGTATCACTTGCAACTTTGGCAACTGGAACAGTTTTTTCTAGGTTTACAGGCATTGATAACAATCTGGCACTCATCCTGGGATTTGTTATTGCCGTTGGACTAACAATGCTAGGTGGAGTCCTTGGATTTAACATGATTATGAGAATTCAAAAAATTCTTACAATCACTACGGTTGCTTTAACCACTGTATATATCGCCCTGACTTTCGACAATGTGAATTGGGAGGCAGTTGCCTCTATAAAGGATGGAACTTCTCAGGCATTTATCGGAGCCGTAATTTTTGCTGTCACTGGAATCGGTTTAGGTTGGGTCAACTGTGCTGCAGACTATTCGCGCTATCTTCCGCGATCTGTCTCTGGCAAGGCCGTTGTTGGGTGGACAGTTTTCGGTGCATCGGTGGTGCCGATTCTTTTGGTTATTTATGGAACTGCGCTTTCGGCAAGTGATAGTGATTTGAGCGATGCAATTGCAAATGATCCCATTGGCGCTTTAACAACGATTCTTCCATCCTGGTTCCTAATATTTTTTGCTTTAATTGCGATTCTCGGTTTGGTAGGAGGAGCAATTCTGGATCTTTATTCATCGGGTTTAGCTTTGGTTTCAATCCGTGTCCCGATCAAACGCCATCAGGCGGCCTTGCTCGATTCAGTCATTATGTTAGTTGGCACGATCTATGTCGTGTGGATTGCTAACAATTTTTTCTATCCATTCCAAGGCTTTCTTATCACTCTAGGTGTTCCGGTAGCGGTTTGGTCAGGAATTTTCGTTGCCGATGTTGTTATGAGGAGAAAGCCATACGATGAAAAGGCTTTGTTTGATAAGAACGGCATCTATGGTTCTGTTAACAAAGGTTCAATCTTTCTAATGGCACTTGGAACGTTTATTGGCTGGGGATTTGTTACGAATTCTTTTGCTTCATGGTTGCTCTGGCAAGGTTATTTAATGCCACTAATTGGAGGCAAAGAGGGGGCTTGGGCATATGCAAATGTCGGAGTTATCTTTGCATTACTCATTGGATTTTTGGGTCATGCTTTACTGTCAAGAAAGTCAATCAGATCTCAAGAGCTTTCCTAATAGCGATTATTGCCCGCCCTTTCCAATTGGTGGGTGATACTTTATGGACATGAAACGCTCAATTAGGCCTTTAGGAGATTTTTTACATCGCGAATCTTCTGGTGGAGCAATCATTCTTGGTGCTTCTGCCTTAGGCCTAATTGTTGCAAATTCACCTGCCTCTAATTCGTATTTTTCGTTTCTACAGTTGCAAATCTCATTGGGCAATGAATCGATTTATCTGAAGTTAACTATGCTCAAAGTAATTAATTATGTTTTGATGACTCTATTTTTCTTTGTTGTAGGTCTTGAGATAAAGCGTGAGTTAACTTCTGGGCATCTCTCTAATTTCAAGAAAGCTGTCATGCCATTTGTCGCCGCTCTCGGCGGCATGGCTGTGCCTGCCATGATCTATTTGTTAATCGCAGGAGGCACAGCGCCAGGTGGCTGGGGGGTGGCTGTTGCCACCGACATTGCTTTAGCTGTTGGCCTACTGGCAATCATTGGAAGTAATGCACTGGCATCGCTACGAACTTTTTTGCTTGCACTAGCGGTAATAGATGATATCGGCGCGATTCTAGTTATTGCTTTTGTTTACTCAACTGGCATAGTTCCTGGTTGGATTGCTGGAGCTCTACTGACAGTGGTTTTGATTGCATTAATGAAGAAATTCCAACTAAATCAAGTTTCACTGTACATACCGATGGGCGTCTTACTCTGGTACTGCATGTATCGCGCAGGGATTCACCCGACGCTCGCAGGAGTAGTACTTGGGATGATGACACCAAACATTCCTCGTGAAGGCACGGATTTGATTGATTCCGACGATCATGTGGTTTCAGTCATTGAATGGCTTGAGAATAAATTACATCCCTTTAGCAGTTTTCTCATTGTTCCCCTATTCGCATTTGCAAACACCGGAGTTCAGATTTCTCAGAGTTCGATTAGCGCAGCGATTAACTCACCAATTGCATGGGGTATTTTCTTTGGCCTTGTTGTTGGAAAACCACTTGGAATTGTTGTTTCAAGTTGGAGTGCCAAGAGAGTCGGAATAGGCGAATATCCAGAGGGTGCAAATACATTAAAAATTCTTGCTACCGGAAGTGCTGCTGGTATTGGCTTTACAGTTGCCATCTTTATTGCGAATTTGGCTTTTGACGAGCGCTCAACGCAAGAGTTGGCAATATTTGCAGTAATCATCGCATCACTTGTCAGTGGTGCCATCAGTACTATTTTGTTCAAGTTACTAGGGCAAAAGACTCATTAATCTAAGTCAAAACAAAACCCGCCCTTTTGCAAGGAGCGGGTTTTGTTAGGCAGTAATTTTTATAGATCGTAATAGAGTTCGAACTCAGCTGGATGCGGACGAAGACGCACGTAGTCAACTTCGTTCTTTCGCTTCCACTCAATCCAAGTTTCAATCAGATCTGTAGTAAAGACGCCACCCTTAGTTAAGAAATCATGATCCTTTTCTAATGAGTTAAGAACAGCATCTAAAGAACCAGGAACTTGAGGGATAGAGGCTGCCTCTTCTCCTTCGAGTTCGTATAGATCCTTATCCACGGGGGCAGGTGGTTCAATTTTGTTAACGATTCCATCAAGACCAGCCATGAGCATTGCAGCGAATGCTAAATATGGATTTGATGATGGATCTGGACAGCGGAACTCAATTCGCTTTGCCTTTGGACTTGATCCAGTAATTGGGATACGGATACAAGCAGAGCGGTTGCGTGCTGAGTAAACAAGATTTACTGGAGCCTCATAACCGGGAACAAGTCGTCGATATGAGTTAACAGTTGGGTTTGTAAATGCAAGTAGAGATGGTGCGTGCTTTAAAAGACCACCGATATACCAACGGGCCATGTCGGAAAGATCACCGTAAGTTCCAGCTTCGAAAAATAGTGGCTTTCCATCTTTCCATAGTGATTGGTGAACGTGCATTCCAGAACCGTTATCTCCAAAGAGTGGCTTTGGCATGAAAGTGGCGGTCTTTCCACCTTCCCACGCTGTGTTACGAATGACGTACTTAAACTTCATAACATCATCGCCAGCTGAGAGAATATCGGTGAAACGGTAGTTGATCTCCATTTGTCCAGCAGTTCCAACCTCATGGTGTGAACGCTCAACAAGTAAACCTACTTTGCCAAGTTGCATAACCATTTCATCTCGAAGATCTGCATATTGATCTGTTGGAGAAACAGGAAAATATCCGCCCTTTACGCGGGTGCGATATCCACGATTTGGAGTGCCATCGGCGTCATGTTCAACTCCGGTATTCCATGCTCCTTCATATGATTCGATTTCATAAACCGCAGTGTTGATGTCAGTCTTAAAGCGAACGCTGTCAAAGACATAGAATTCAGCTTCTGGGGCAAAAAATGCAGTGTCTGCAAATCCAAGTGAGCGCATGTAGTCAACAGCTTTTGCAACAACTCCGCGAGGATCACGGCTATACGGTGAGTTATCTACCGGATTATGAACCGAGAAAATAATAATTAGAGTCTTCTCTTTGCGATATGGATCTAGATATGCAGACTCTGGGACAGGTAAAAGTTTCATATCTGATTCATTGATAGTTTGGAATCCACGAATCGATGATCCATCAAACATTAGGCCATCTGTAAAGACCGCCTCGTCAAAAGATTCAACTGGCACATTGAAGTGATGTTGAATTCCAGGCAAGTCGGTAAAGCGAACATCAACAAGTTTTACATCTTCCTTTTTGATGAAGGCAAAAATCTCAGCTGCATTCTTAAACATGCTTCTCCCAATTTCACATGTGATGCGCACCTTGCTCAACATTGAGATCCTGGCACGCTTTTGTAGTCAAACCCTAAGTCCAGATGAGGTCAAAGACATAACCCGTGTGTTAAATCCGTGTTACTTCTTGCTTGGCCTGCGGTTATCCTTGCCACATGAGTTATCCCGCTGAACGTGTGAGCCTCGGCAGACGCTTTGCCGCCTTGATGGTTGATTGGCTGGCCTGTTATTTCATCGTTACGGCGATCTCGGGTGGCATAGGAGCTACGGCTCCAAACCGGCCTCTCAATGTTCTAGGCCTTTTTTTTGCACAGACTTTGATTCTCTCCTGGCTTCAGGGAGCAACGCTAGGGCACCGTATTTTTGGAATAAAAATTGTGCGGTACTTAGATGGTGGGGCTATAAGCGCCCTGCAAGCATTAATTCGAAGCTCATTGTTAGTAACAGTGATCTTTGCCATCACCTTTGATGAAGATGGACGAGGCCTTCATGAGCGGCTCAGTCAATCTAGATTGGTTCGAACTTAACGAACTTTTCCACCGCGTGTTGGCATAGGACCTTTAGGAATTGGCATCGACATTCCTCCGACGGCCTTTAGGCGCGCACGAACTTCACGCATCTGGTGAGCGCTCAACTTCTTAGGTAGTCGACGCATCTCTCTTTGCAGTTTTTTAATTGGTGTTCGATTCTCTTCGTTGCCAATTAAAATTTCAATTACTGGAACTCCTGGAGCAAAGCGTTCAGCTTTCTTTCGCTCATCGCTCATCATTTGGCGTACTGAATCGCTGCCTTCACCACTGATAACTATTCCGGCGCGACCAACACTTCTGTGCACCATATCTTGATTACGAGAAACAGCTACTGCTGGCGTAGTTGTCCAACCTTTGCGAATTGACATGAGAACGCTAGCACCGGCACCAATCTGGCCTTCAATAGAAACGTATGCAGCACTACCTGCTTGGCGAGTGAATAGAAGCATTGACGCCAAGAGCGCAATTGGAAGAAAAACAAATCCAAGATAAACGGGTTGACCAATTGCGATTCCAATTCCAATTCCAATTGCCCAAGTCACAAGAAAGACTGTGATCAGTGCGATCGATATCCAAGGCTTAACCTGTTTGGTTACGGCGTAGGCATCACGAAATGTTTGAAAACGGGGGGTCTTGATCTTCTTTTCTTTAGCTTTTCTCTTGAACATGGCTCTAGTTTAGGGGAGCCGGCGCTGTTCCACCAAGACGAAGTGGTGCCCAACGCTGATCCACATGGCTGTCGGGGTAGTTCTGCTGAACTTTATGCAGCAAATCGAGCATAACTTTACGTAAGTGAATTTGTGACTGCTCTATATCTGCCGAAGGTTCGTAGAAGATAGGTTCACCGAAAGCAACGGTAACTGGGAAGTGATTTCGTTTGAAGTTGGGCTTTAATCCCTTAGTAATGACTCTCTGGCTACCCCAAACAATTGTTGGAACTATCGGAGAGCCTGACTCAACGGCAAGGCGAATCGCTCCTGATTTAATCTCCTTTATTTCAAAACTAACTGAGATTGTTGCTTCTGGGAAGATACCGATTATTTCACCAGATTTAAGAGCATTAAGAGCCGCAGAAAAGGAGGGACCTCCATTACTTCGATCAACATTTATATGATGCATTCCTCGCATGAGTGGACCGGCAACTTTGTGGTTAAAGATTTCCTTTTTTGCCATAAAACGAACGTATCGCTTTGCTGGTAAGGCAGCCGTTCCCGCAATTGCAAAATCCAAATAGCCGACGTGATTGATTGCAAGAATTGCCCCACCTTTTCGCGGTACATAATCTTGACCTTGAAAGTGAAATCGTAATCCTAGGTATTTCCAAAAACCCTTCACTAAAACAATTACTGGCGGATAAACCAGATCAGCCACGGAGAGCCTTTTTCTCCATTGCTTGTTTATATAAACGGCCTGCTCTATAACTTGAGCGCACAAGTGGACCACTCATCACACCTAGGAATCCAACCTCTTCTGCTTCTTGTGCGAGCTCTACGAACTCCTCTGGTTTAACCCAACGCTCCACCGGGTGATGTGTTTGTGTAGGGCGCAGATACTGAGTAATTGTTATCAGATCACATCCCGCAGCGTATAGATCACGCAATGCCTGTGAGATCTCTTCTCTAGTTTCTCCTAATCCCAAGATTAGGTTTGATTTAGTTATTAGACCAAAATCTTGTGCCATTCCAATCACTTTTAAGGATTTTTCATATGTGAATGCTGGACGGATTTGTTTAAAGATGCGTGGAACTGTCTCTAGATTGTGTGCGAAAACTTCTGGACGTGTTTCAAATATTGGATTTAATAGCGCTGGATTTGCATTGAAATCTGGCGCCAGCATCTCTACTCCTGTTCCAGGGTTTAGTTCATGAACCTTACGAATCGTCTCTGCATATAACCATGAACCTTCATCTTCTAAATCATCACGAGTTACTCCAGTGATTGTCGCGTAGCGAAGTCCCATAGAAAGAACAGATTCGGCGACCTTGCGAGGCTCTTGGCGATCGATTGGAAGTGGTTTTCCAGTATCGATATTGCAAAAATCACAACGTCGTGTACAACGGTCTCCACCAATGAGAAACGTTGCTTCTCTATCTTCCCAACATTCAAAAATATTTGGACAAGCAGCCTCTTGGCAGACCGTATGTAGTCCCTCACTTTTAACTAGTGCACGAAGGCGTGTGTATTCAGGCCCCATATTCGCTCTGGTTTTAATCCATTCGGGTTTTCTTTCAATCGGAGTTTGAGCATTTCGCGCTTCAATTCTTATAAGTTTGCGACCCTCTGGTGCCATTGTCATAAGCAGACCTTACGCAAAGATTTCAAAACATGAGTTTCAACAATTTCTGAAATCTCTTCGATAGTAATTTCGCGGCCTAACTCCTTTTGTAAGGAAGTAACTTGCGCATCTCTAATGCCGCAGGCCACGATTTGATCAAAAGCGGTTAAATCAGGATTTACATTAAGTGCAAAACCATGCATGGTCACACCCTTAGCGACCCTGACGCCAATGGCTGCAATCTTTCGATGTCCTTGAGAGTCAACAACCCAAACCCCCGAACGTCCTTCAATTCGCAACGCATTCACGCCAAGATCTGCACAAGCATTAATTAATGCAGTTTCAATTTCTCGCACAAAGCCAACGACCTCAGTAGGTTCTAAGAGTTTTACAATTGGATAACCAACGAGTTGGCCGGGGCCATGCCAAGTAATTCGTCCACCACGATCGACTTCAATGACTTTACTTCCGTCTAGTGGTCGCTCAAACTCTTCGGTTCGTCGGCCAGCTGTGTAAACCGAAGGATGCTCAAGGAGCAAAAGAACGTTTGGACGAACGCCTGCTGCGACATCTGAGTGCAAAGTTCTTTGCAACTCCCAGGCCTGCTCGTATTCCATGGTTTTATAACGTGAGAGCGAAATCCTTTTCTCTACATCGGTTACAAGTTGGGGCACGCTCTAATCCTAAAGGTAGGCTTGCTCCATGCCCAATCGGGCCACGCGCTGTGACACTCGAACCCAGGAAAGGTCCTCAAAATCGTGAGCACTACAAAGAAGAGCCGCCGCCCACTCGTCTACGCATTAATTGTTATTTTTCTCTGGTTTGGAACCAGCGGTGTCATGGGACCTTTGTTTGGCAAGCTGTCTACAGTTCAAGAAAATGACAACTCGGCTTTTCTGCCAGATAGCGCTGAATCAACTCAAGCTTCAAAAATCATTGCAAAGTTCAATGATTCAGAGAATCAAAGCCTTCCAACGCTAGTTCTTTATCGCGGGGAAATAGATGATGAAAAAATTGCAGGGTTAAACATTCACCTGGCTCAGCTCGGATCAAAAAATATTGGAACAAGCGATGTCCCTATTTCTGCATATTTAAATCCTGGTGAACAAATATTCGCCTTTCCTTCTCAAGATGGTAAAGCCCTTCTGGTTAATCTCCCTTTTAACGCAAATGTTGCCTCTGATTTGTTGCCAGATGATAAACCTGTTCTTCCAGAGCTGATTGAAACTTTGCGAGAAGATGCCACTGAGTATGCAAGCGCCAATGATTTACTCTCTAACGTAACTGGCATTGGCGCTATCTTGGGAGATCTATTTGGTGCATTCGAAGGAATCGACTCTTCATTACTCTTTACAACATTAATTGTGGTTGCACTGATTTTGATAGTTGTATATCGATCACCAATCCTTTGGATTCTTCCGCTCTTTTCAGCGGTAATTGCACTTTCTACTGCAGGTGGTTTGATTTATCTTCTAACAAAAAATAATGTGATTGATCTAAATGGTCAATCACAGGGAATTCTCTCTGTCCTTGTTTTGGGAGCTGCAACCGATTATGCATTGCTCTTGATAGCGCGCTACCGTGAAGAGCTTCACCACTTTGATTTTCCCTTTGACGCAATGAAGGCTGCTCTTCGAGGGGTGGTAGAGCCGATCGTGGCATCTGGTGCAACTACAACAACTGCTCTGATGGTTTTACTTCTGAGTGATCTTTCTGGAAACAGAGGGTTAGGTCCAGTTGGAGCAATCGGAATTATCTGTTCGGTGATCACTATTTTAACTTTACTACCAGCCCTACTTGTGGCCTTTGGTCGTTGGGTCTTTTGGCCACGTATTCCTAGACACGATGAAGTTAACTCACAACTTGATGGTGCCTGGGCAAAAGTTGGAGCTGCTGTTGCAAAGCGTCCACGCAAACTTTGGATTGGCACAGCAATTGGATTAACTATTTTGGCAGGATTTTCTACAACGTTGAATGCAAGAGGACTTTCTACTGCCGATGCATTTACGCAACGTCCAGACTCTGTTGTCGGTCTTGAATTTTTGGGTCAGCACTTTCCGGGGGGTTCAGGACAACCTACAGAGGTTGTTGTTAAGCAAGAACAAATCGCTCCAATTTCAGCTGCATTGATGCAAGTAGATGGTGTTGCATCTGTTGAACCATTGCGCAGTGCCCCAACGATTCCTGGCCAGCCTCCGGCTGAAATAAAGATTGTAGAAGGAAAAGCAATACTTAACGCAACGCTCTCTTTGAATCCGGATAGTGTGGAAGCTCGTGATGTAATTCCTAAAATTCGAGATGCTGTTCACGCAATTGATCCAGGGATTCTAGTTGGTGGATCAACGGCTGTTGCATTTGATACAGATGTTGCGGCAAATCATGACAATCGGACGATCATTCCTATAGTTCTCATTCTTATAACAATTATTTTGGGTCTTCTACTACGAAGTATCTTTGCTGCCGGCCTGCTTCTGGGTACGGTGGTGTTGTCTTACTTTGCAACTTTGGGTGCATGTCAATTGGTCTTTGAGCACATCTTTGGATTTAAAGGAGCAGATGTATCGTTCCCATTATTCGCATTCATCTTCTTAGTAGCACTTGGAATTGATTACAACATTTTCTTAATGACAAGAGTTCGAGAAGAAAGCACAAAGATTGGAACCCGAGCAGGTGTCATTAAGGGATTGACGGTTACAGGCGGTGTCATTACATCTGCAGGCATCGTTTTAGCCGCAACTTTTGGAGTTCTTGGTGTCTTGCCACTTGTATTCTTGGCACAGCTTGGATTCGCAGTTGCCTTTGGAGTTTTACTAGACACAATGATTGTCCGAACAATATTGGTTCCAGCAATGGTCCACGATATTGGCGGAAAAGTATGGTGGCCTTCTAAATTACAAAGTAAGTAGTTGAAGCAATTGTGTATGGAAAGCCTTGGCCTGTCCCTACCTCTGATTCACTGTTTGTTGCCCAAATGACGCAGCATGTGGGAGAAATAGGGGAACGTGGATAAAGATTTGGACGTCTTGATTGTTGGCGGGGGATTGGCTGGCTTAAATGCTGCAATTCATTGCCAGGCACGAGGGGCCAATGTAAAAGTTCTAGAATCTTCAGATCGCCCTGGCGGTCGTGTCGCAAGTGATCTCATCGATGGTTTTATTTGTGATCGCGGATTTCAACTGGTTAATGCTAACTATCCGGCATTAAAAGAGTTACAAATAATGAATGAACTTGAGTTCCAATTGGCTCCGAAAGTCGTGGAGATAGCACTGGATAAAGGCCGACGCCACATCGGTGATCCAAGGAATGCATTTCTATCAGTCTTTGATAGATCTCTGGGAACAATGCCTGAAAAAATTGCCCTCCTCAAATTTATTTATGGTCCAAAGTTAAAAAACGATTCATTGGCCGATGGCTTGATGCGTTGCGGTCTCACATATGAAAGAGTCCTTAGACCCTTCTTGCAGGGGGTTTTTCTTGCTGATCCCAAATATGTGGATGCCACGTATGGTCAACTTATACTGCGAAGTTTTGTTAGTGGTGCAATAGGTGTGCCAAGAAATGGAGTAGGAGAGCTCTCCTACGCACTAGCAAAACGTGTTTCAGATATTTCCTATAACGTCCAGGTTGATCGAATTGTTGACAAGAAAGTTTACTCAACTCACGGAGTTTTTAGCGCAGAGAAAATAATCGTTGCAACTGATGCAACGACGGCCACTCAACTATTAGGGCTATCTGAAATTCCAAAGATGGTTGGATGTATTACGTGGTATCACGCGGTTCAATCGAATCCATCAGGAACTGGGCGGATTGTTCTTGACGGAGAAAATAGGGGCCCAGTCATCAACTCACTAGTTATTTCAGATATCTCAAGAAACTATGCTCCTGCTGGTTTTCATTTAATCTCAACAACAACGGGAGTAAGCACCACAGAATCTGATGTTCGCAGACATTTGGCTCTGATGTGGGCTGTATCAACGCATGATTGGCAGTTGATTGCTAAATATGAGATTCCCGCTGCGCTGCCCTTGCAAAATGTTGGTCGAGCCTTATCTCAGAGCCACAAAGTCAATGATCACCTTTATGTCGCAGGAGATCACAGAACTGTCCCATCACAACAAGGAGCACTTTTTTCTGGGCGACTAGTAAGTGATTTAATCTTTAACTAACTCAGTTAATGCTTCAGAAATGTGTGGATAGTCCCAAACGAATCCTGCTTCTTGCAGAACATGGGGAACAACCTTTTTAGATCCAAGAACTTCAGAAGAAAAACCTCCCATAGCTATCTTCAAAGCAATAGCTGGAGCAGGAAATAGAGCAGGACGATGCATGGCACGCGCTAGCGCCGATGTGAATTCTTGATTAGTGACCGGGTTAGGTGTGGTTATGTTTACTGGACCGGAGATTGGATTTTCTAGGGCAAACATGATTGCGCGAATTTGATCATGCAGAGTAATCCACGACCACCATTGTTTACCACTGCCTAGTTTTCCGCCCAGCCCAAATCTAAAGAGTGGAAGCATTTTGCCAAGGGCGCCACCAGTTGGATCTAAAACTAAACCGGTTCTTAACTTCACCGTACGAGTTTCACCAGCTAAATCTGCTGCGCCTTCCCATTCTCGACAGACGGTTGCTAAGAAATCATCGCCGTATCTATCGGTTTCAACAACTGCGCGATTTCCGCTTTCTCCATACCAGCCAATTGCAGAGGCTGAAATAAACACTTGAGGCTTTAGTTCTGCCACTGCTGCAGCAATAGCGGTAGTACCCAGAAGTCTGGAGTTCAAGATCTCTGCTTTGTACTTCCTGTTCCAACGTTTATCTCCGACACCAACACCTGCTAAATGAATAATCGCATCAACACCATTTAACGGTTGCAGATCAACAAAACCGGTTTGTGGATCCCATTGAACTTCATCAGATGAAACAGGAGAGCGGCGCACAAGACGTTGGACAGTGTGGCCCTCTGACTTTAGGTGTCCAACAAGGGCGCTACCGATTAAACCCGATGCACCTGTTACTGCAATTCGCTTTGCCGCAAACTTTGCCATATTAGAGCCCTAGATCAGATTCGAAAGCGCCACCTTCTAGACGGTCCTTTAATGTAACTAAGAATCTCGCTGCATCTGCGCCATCTACAACTCGATGATCATAAGATAGGGCAAGGTAGACCATTGATCTAATGGCGATACTTTCTCCGCCATCATCACCTTTAACAACCATTGGTCGTTTTACGACGGCGCCAAGTCCAAGAATTGCAACTTGTGGCTGACTGATAATTGGAGTGTCAAAGAGTGCTCCACGACTTCCAGTATTAGTTAGGGTGAAAGTTCCGCCACCTAATTCATCAGGTGTTACTTTGTTATCGCGTGTGCGAGCGGCAAGATCGGCGATCTTTCTCGCCACTCCACCCATATTTAAATCGCCTGCATTTGCAATCACTGGAACTAACAAGCCTCGCTCAGTATCGACAGCTATTCCTAGATGTTCGGCGCCATGATAAGTAATTTGATCACCTTCTACAGATGAGTTAAGAACAGGGTGTTGCTTAAGAGCTTCACAAACGGCAACAGAGAAGAATGGCAAGTAAGACAATTTCACGCCTTCGCGCGCTTCAAAACTAGCTTTTGCGCGATCACGTAATCTAGAAATCTTTGTCACATCTACTTCTACTACAGTCGTTAACTGCGCACTTACCTGAAGTGATTCGACCATGCGGGCTGCAATCACTTTACGAAGACGCGACATTGTTACGGTAGTCCCACGCAGTGGTGAGACAGCAACTGTCGATGTGCGAGGGGCAGAAGGGCTTGATGCAACTGCACTTGTGCCAGAGGCACTTGCAATGGCTACTGGGCGAGCTGCTTCAACGTCTTCTCGGCGAATTCGACCACCGATACCCGTGCCCTTTACATTTGCAAGGTTCACACCTAAATCTGAAGCAAGTTTGCGAACTAGGGGAGTTACATATGCATCCAGAGGTTGAGCAACTGAAGGGGTGGCAGGGGCTGCAACTACTGGTGCAACAACTGGAGCGGCAACTACTGGTGCAGCGACAGGCGCTGCGACTACTGGCGGAACAACAGGAGCCTGTACTGGAGCGGCAACAGCACCACCGGATACTCCAATCAAACCTAACCGTGCGCCAACAGGAACTGTTGTATCTACAGCTACATCTATGGCTAATAAAACTCCAGAAACTGGCGAAGGGATTTCAGTATCTACTTTGTCGGTTGATACTTCAAGCAAAGCTTCGTCGGCTGCAACAGTGTCACCGACATTTTTTAACCATCGAGTTACAGTTCCCTCACTGACACTTTCACCTAGTGCAGGCATCGTAATTACTGTTCCCGTGGTAGATGCATTAGATACAGGAGCAGCAGGCGCTGGTATTGAAACCGGAGTAGCAACAACAGGGGCTGCAACAGGAGTAGACGGTGCAGCTGGAGTTGCAACGACAGAAGCTGCGGCGCCATCAGCGATTACCGCTAATTCGGCGCCCACCGGAACTGTCTGATCAACTTGCACAACAATTTTCTGAAGCGTTCCGGCAACAGGTGAAGGGATTTCAGTATCTACTTTGTCAGTCGAAACTTCCAATAGTGGTTCATCAACATTTACGTGATCACCCTCGGCCTTTAACCAACGAGTTACAGTTCCCTCACTAACACTTTCACCAAGTGCCGGCATCGTTACAGAAAATGTCATTGTTTTCTCCCTTGGTTATCCGTGTGCGTGAAGCGGTTTACCGGCAAGTGCCATGTGAGCCTCACCCATGGCCTCTGAAAGTGTTGGATGTGCATGGATTAACGGTGCAACATCTTCTGCACGCGCTTCCCAGTTGTAAATTAATTCCGCCTCAGCTAACAGTTCGCCAACTCGCGCTCCAACCATATGAACACCAAGGACTGGACCGTTTTTTTGAGAAACTAACTTAATTGAACCGGAGGTATTTAGAATCTGAGCCTTTCCATTTCCTGCCAGGTCATAGGTTAGTTCGACAACATCATGGCCGCGCTTTTTCGCTTCTTCGGTGGTTAATCCAACAGATGCTACTTCAGGGTCTGAGTAGGTCACGCGAGGGATTCCGTCATAGTTTATTGGACGGGGATTTAATCCTGCGATCTCCTCTGCAACTAAAATTCCCTCTGCAAATCCAACGTGTGCCAACTGCAATGTTGGAATTAAGTCACCAACTGCCCAGATACCTGGAATATTTGTTCGACACTTGTCATCTACTAGTACATAACCGCGATCCATAGTTATGCCCTGCTCTTGGTAACCAATATTCTCTGAAACGGGCCCGCGACCCACTGCAACCATGAGCAGTTCGGCGGTCAATGACTTACCATCTTCAAGCGTAACGGTGACATCTTTTTTGTTTTTCACTGCTGATGCAAACCTGACACCAAGTTCTAGATTAATTCCACGCTTTCGAAATGCCCGCTCAAGTTGCTTACTAGAAGATTCATCCTCAAGTGCGATCAACCGCGGCAAACCTTCAACAATTGTCACTTCACTTCCAAATGATTTCCAGACTGATGCAAATTCAGAGCCAATGACTCCGCCACCAAGAACAATCACGCTCTTTGGAACATAGTTCAACTTAGTCCCATGATCGGATGTAATTATTCTTTCTCCATCAATTTCTAAACCAGGGAGAGTTTTTGCATATGAACCTGTAGCCAAAACTATGTTCTTGCCAGAGTATTTAACCCCTGCTACCTCAACGGTATCTTTTGAAACGAGTTTTCCGTGACCTTCAACAAAAACTATTCCCCGTGACTTAACTAGTCCAGATAGGCCTTTATAAAGCTTATTAATTACGCCATCCTTATAGGCGTTGACTCCATCCATATCCATGCCATTAAGAGTTGACTTAACACCAAACTTTGAACCTTCGCGAGCGCCATCTGCAATCTCAGCCGAATGAAGTAGGGCTTTAGTTGGAATGCAACCACGATGTAGACAGGTACCACCGACTTTGTCCGATTCGATTAATGCGACCTTAAGGCCAAGTTGTGCTCCTCTAAGTGCTGCAGCGTAACCGCCACTTCCACCACCAAGGATTACAAGATCGAATTGCGACACAGACGACTCCTTTCAACAACCAAAAAATCTATCGGCTTCTTGTTCAGCAGATTCACTAGGGCCTATCTTGCCTCACATAGGGGCAAAGTTCACAATGCACCACAAGGGTCCCAGTTGTGCTGTTTGCAAGGGGCGAAGGAAGGTTTTTATCCTTGCTCAGCCAAAGTCACAAGTGTGCGAAAAGCGACTCCTGTTCCACCAACGGGCGTATAACCATGAGGTTTGCCTTCGTTATAGGCAGGTCCTGCAATGTCTAAATGCAGCCACGGAAGCTCAGATGAGACAAAGTCTTTTAGGAACAATCCCGCAACTAACATTCCGCCCATTCGATCACCGATGTTAGCTAGATCTGCAACTGGTGAATCCAGTGATGCTCGAAGCTCTTCGGGCAATGGCATAGGCCAGAACTGCTCACCACTTATCGCAGCGCTATTTAAGAACGCATCACTAAATTCTTGGTTATTGGTCATAACTGCACTTGTTCTTGTTCCCAAGGCAACAACTTGAGCACCCGTTAATGTGGCAACATCTACAATTCCATCTAGTTTATTTTTTGATGCCTGTGCCTTAACAATGGCATCTGCAAGTACTAATCGCCCTTCTGCATCAGGGTTTAGAACTTCGACAGTCTTTCCGCCAAAGATGGTAATTATGTCACTAGGTCTTACGGCAGTATCACTTGGCATGTTCTCTGCCAATGGCGCCCACATTTCAATTGCAACAGGAAGTTTAAGTTGTGCAATTGCTAGCACCGCAGCACAAACTGCTGCAGCACCACTCATGTCCGACTTCATCGCTTCCATACCTGCTGCCGGTTTTAGCGCTAATCCACCTGTGTCAAAAGTTATTCCTTTTCCAACGTAGGCGTATCTTTTTACGGATTTACCTTTAGGGGTATAGGAAACATGGAGAAGTCGTGGGGGATTCGCCGAACCTTGACCTACTCCAATGATTCCACCAAAACCCTGACTCTTTAACGCCTTTTCATCCCAAACCTGGATCTTTAATCCCGATTTTACGCCCCCTGCTAATTTCACTTCTGCTGCAATTTTTTTACAAAAGGACTCTGGAGTTAAATGGCTCGGTGGCATGTTAATCAAATCTCTTACCAAGAATGCATATCGCGCAATTATTTCAGCCCGTGACGCAGCTGATTTGCCCTGCGCATTGTTTGCCAATTTAGAGTAGATGGTTATGTTTTTAATTGGCTCTTTGTGGTTAGCTTTTGTTGAGCCTTTAAATGATGTGAAGTTATATGCACCAAGTGCTGCCCCTTCGGCAACGGCGGCAAGCTCTGTGGTTTTCTTGGCTGGTAAGGCAAAGGTGGCAGAGGAGTTTCCATGTAGCTCACGAGCGGCGCTTCCTGCAGCTCGACGCAGTGTTTCATGTGAGTACGATGCCGATTTTGCACCAAGGCCGGTAAAGACCATGAGTCTTGCAAGTGTGCCCGGAATCTTTACTACTTCGTCAGCTTTACCTGTCGCCCCTACATCTACTAATTGAGCGATGATTTTTTTGGAATCGATAACCATGTCACCCGATTCGATGGCCAATCCACCCTTTGAATCAGTGGAGGCTAATCCCAATACTAATATTTCATCTTTAACGACGCCATCAGAAATTCTAATTTTGCTCACAGAGCCAAGCCTATTAGAACTATTGGTAGGTTTGCGCAATGAACACTTCGCCACTTAACGATAAACATCTAGCCCTTAAGGCCAAGATGTCAGATTTTGGTGGCTGGATGATGCCTATCGAATATCCGGGCTCTGGTGTCCTTATCGAACACACGGCAGTTCGTGAGCGAGTGGGCATCTTTGATGTTTCACACCTTGGGAAAGCCAGCGTTGTAGGACCCGGAGCTTTAGATTTTCTGAACACAATTCTTACTAATGATCTAGAAAAAATCGGCGATGGATCGGCGCAGTACACGCTCTTATGCGATGAAAATGGTGGAGTTGTCGATGACTTGATTGTCTATCGAAAGAGTGAAACTGATCTGTTTTTAGTACCTAACGCTTCCAATACAGCTGAAGTTGTAAGAATCCTTCAAGAGAAGGCACCAGTTGCAGTCACGGTAAAAAATTTGCATTCCGAGTACGCAGTGATCGCAATTCAGGGTCCACTAGCTCCTAAAGTCTTAGAGAGCTTTGGAATAAAAGCAGAAATCGAATATATGGCCTTTACTCATTCAAATATCAGTGGAGCCGAAGTAATTGTTTGTCGAACTGGCTATACAGGAGAGTTGGGATTTGAAATCTTACCCAAGATTGCTGATTCTTCTTTGGTTTGGGATCGTTTAGTCGATGCTATGAAAGAGTTCGATGGAGTCGTCTGCGGACTGGGAGCTAGAGACACTTTGCGAACTGAGATGGGCTATCCGCTGCATGGGCATGAACTCTCACTTGAGATTTCACCCTTGCAAGCAAACACATCTTGGGCAGTAGGTTGGGATAAAAATTTGTTTCTTGGTTCAAAAGTTTTAAAGAATGAAAAGGAAGCAGGGCCAAAGCGCAGAAGCATGGCTTTGAAATCTTTAGATAAGAATATCCCGCGAGCAGGAATGGTTGTGAAGAACGCTGAAGGTCAAGTCGTTGGAGAGGTCACAAGTGGCACTTTCTCTCCATCGCTTAAAATTGGAATTGCCTTAGCTCAAGTAAATTCAGATATTAAAGTAGGGGACAAGTTAGTTATAGATGTAAGAGGCCGACAAGGAGATATTGAAGTAGTAAAGCTTCCCTTTGTAACTTCTCATGTTCGTTGAAAATAATCGCAGCAGCCGATCAATTACCAAATTTCGACTCAGTGAAAGTTATGGGAGCCATGAACGCAGCTCGAGTGTGAGTTCGATTTAGGGCAGAAAGAATTGATCGACCTGTGATAAGTATTAAAGTTGAAGTAAAGATTGCTCTTGGAATATCCCAGGCCATCGCAGTCAAAAAGTGAAAGCTAAAGAACCTGTAGATATTTTCAGTGATAGGACCGCCAGGAATATATGAAAGTTGGGTTCCTGTACCGAGAGTCCATGGCCAAAACTGTAAGTCCATTAAGATTCCAAAAAGCATAGAAGCAAATGCACCGAAAGTAGCAAGAAGAATTATTTCCGCCCTACCTTGTAACTTCTTCGGTAGCGATCCAGCCATCATTCCAATCCAAGCTGCGGCAAAAATTTGGTAACCGAGCCAAGGACCCATGCCACCGGTAAGAAGTGCTGATGCAAACATTGAGATTATGCCTAGCAAAAATCCGAAAGATGTCCCAAAGACGCGTGCACTTAAAATCAAAATGAACCACATCGGTTCTAATCCAACCGCGCCAGCCCCGAGTGGGCGAAGAGCGGCAATAATTGCCGACAAGATACCTAGTAACGCAATAGATTTTGCATCCAATCGCGAATTAGAAACCTCAACAATTACAAGCAAGACAGCCAGTGCAATTGCACTCCAAAAAATAAGCTGTGTTTGCGGCACGTTTGCGCTGGAGTAGAAAAAGGGCCAAAGAAAACCAGTTGCACTCAGCAATGAAGCGCCAGAAAGAACGAGAATACTCTTCCTGTGCAACCTAACAACATCTGGAGTGAATCGGCTCATGATATTTCAATCGCTGCAGTTACATCCCTGACGCGCAACCAGGGATGTGGGGACATTACTTTTGCCACTTGTGGCGCGAATGCTGGGGATGAAAGCAAAACGTCAAGAGTTGTGCCATCTGCAACTTTTTCGCCATCTGCAATAAAAATTACTCTAGTCGCCAAATCTGCAACTAGCTCGACATCATGGGTAGCAAGAACAACGCACTTGTCATAACTTTGAGCAAAAGAAATCAGTATTGAAACAAGTTCACGTTTAGCCTGATAATCCAATCCACGTGTTGGCTCATCCAAGATCAAAACTTGCGGATTAGATGAGAGAATCACGCTAAGTGCTAAACCAAGTCGTTGCCCTTCTGAAAGATCTCGAGGATGTGTGTGACCGGACACTCCAGGGACAAGTTGTTCCAATAAAGCCGCAGTCGTGCCTGGTCTAACTTCGTTGTCTCTATCGGCTTGTTCGCACTCTAAGTTAACGCTTTGCCCATAAAGAAGATCGCTAGGTTCCTGTGGAATGTAGCCAATGCTTTCTCTACGAGATTTGCCCTTCAAACTCTGCGGATTAACACCTGAGACCTCAACACTCCCTTTTGCATGTTCAGCAATGCCAGCCATCGCTTTAAGTAGTGAGGTTTTTCCGGCACCATTTCTTCCCATCAGGGCAACAATTTCGTTGCCATGAATATTGGCCGTGAAATTCTTTACTGCATTGTGGCCGGGGTAGGAGACCGACAATGAATCGATCTTTATACGCAATGATTTATTGGAAGTAGTTGCAGGTTCAACGCTCTCGTATTTCATATCTCTAAGATTTTGCGTCATCCTGCGCATTTCACGAACCGTTGTTCCAATTTCATGTAGTCCTAAAGCCCTTGCTAATTCAACTATAGGAGGTGCAATAGGAGAGTCGACCATTATTTGCTCGGGAGAACCGATCTTGGTTTCACCTTGTCCGTTGATGTAAACAATGCGATCGGCGAATTGGATAACTCTCTCCAATTTATGTTCTGCAATAACAACAGTAAGACTTAAATCATGAACCAGCCGCTGGAGAATCGACAGTACTTCTTCTGCTGCAATTGGATCCAGGGCGCTAGTTGGTTCATCTAGAATAAGAACCTTAGGATGGGTGACCAAGGCAGAACCAATAGCAACTCTTTGTTGCTCACCACCACTTAATGTTGCAATGGTTCGATTTCTTAGTGGTGCAAGGCTTAAAAGATCTAGAATCTCTTCGACTCTTTTGCGCATGACATCGTTTGGCAGATTTAGATTTTCCATACCAAATGCAAGTTCTTCTTCAACCGTATCTGTAACAAAACCATTGAGTGGATTTTGCCCAACAATGCCAATTAGATGCGCCATTCCACCAGGCTTGACTAGTTGAGTTGAGATTCCATCAACACTTACATCTCCTGCCAAGATGCCACCTGTGTGATGAGGCACCAAGCCGTTGATCAGACGCAAGAGAGAAGATTTGCCAGATCCAGTTGGTCCGATCACGAGGACCATTTCACCTTCTGCAATTTCCAGATTTAAATTCTCAAGAACTGTTGTGGTCGAATTTGGGTAGATTAATGAGACATTGGAAAATTTGATCATGAGACACCAACTACGGCGATTGAGAAGATGATCACAAAAGAATCTAAGTAACTCAATTTAATTGGTCGGTATCTGGATCGCTTGGAGCTAATTCCATACCCACGCGAATCCATTGCAGCGGCCAGATCTAATGACCGTGCTAGAGACTCCTCCAGAAGTGGTATCGCAATTCGTTTCCAAGATTTGAAACCACGAGACGATTGGCCCCGTAACAATTGTGCTTGTCGAATCCGAGAAACAGAGGTTACAAGCTGGGGTAATGCAGAGGTTGCAATAACTATTGAAACACCGAACTCGTATATATAGACAGGAAGCGTACGAAGCAATCGATGAGGGCTTGTCAAAGAGGCTGCAGCACCGAAAATCAAAATGATCGCACAGATCAAAATTCCCTCACTCAATGCCGAGGTAAGACGTTCTGAGGTGACCGCGCCACCAATTCGAATGCCCGGCATCCAACTGGGCAATTGCACTATGGGAAGAGTTAAAACTGTGTTTCCTGGAATTGGCACCCCAATTAACATTCCAATGACTGTGCGAATCATCAAGATCCATAGGGAAAGTTTAAGAGTCCATGTAAAACTTCTTCCCCACGGCGCATCTTCACGCAACCAAAAAACTAAACCTGCAACTGCACCCACACATAGAAGGCTCAAAACTGTACTTTGGAAGCGAATAATTGCAATCGCCAAAAGCCCAGCCCAGATCCACCATGTCAGTGGGTGCAGTGAAGGTTTTTTCATAGGGAATTACTTACGAAATTCCTCTGGTGCTTCAACTTCAATCCCACATTCTTTTGCCGGGTATCCATTAATTCCGCAGATTAATCCAGAACTTCCTGCATTAATTTTTGTAACTTGACTAAGCACATCACTTCCGAGAGCCGCTTGATCAATGACGACACACTCTTGAACAAACTCAGGAGCTGATTCACCTTCTGGTTGCAAAGACTTTGGCCCAAAATCAACTAAGAGTCCAATCCGTTTCTTTCCTTCAACTGCTGGGGTAGTTCCACAAATCGCCTCAAAGGATGGAGCCGATTTAGGTGCAAGGGCATCTGGCATAGCGTCGCTGCTAAAAGTAAAGGCCCAACCTTCCACGGAGCCATCTTTAACATCTACGGTTGGTCCTGTCATTGCTGGTGTCCATGAGCTATCACCAGGAGCAGCTTGGAAGTAACCCCAATAACGGTAGCCTTTTTCAACGGGGGTGTTGCTGCAACCGCTTGCAAGTAACACGATTGCGATTACAGATAAAAATATTTTGCTTTTCATTTCTGTGGAGCCTCTCAAATAATAAAGAGCTTCACAGGGAGTGGACCGCACGAAGGTTTCGATCAACTGATCCGAACCCGGCGTAAGGAGCACACCCCGCAAACCTCGGCGGGTGTTTTCTCTGATCTCTCCGAGTAGGTAATCCGACTTACTTCACATACTTAATTTGAGCCGCTTGCAGAGCTACGGCTTTCATAAAATATGAAGTTCACGGTTGCGGGTCAGCGTCGGATTTACACCGAACTTCCCCTACGCAGGGAGCTATTTAGTTGTGTGCGTACCAAACCACAAGGATTGCAGGTTGGCAACAAGGCTCGCTCAACGTAGGCTTCGATACATGGAATACAGACGCCTTGGTAGCACCGGAATGTATGTCTCAGAAATTGCATATGGAAACTGGATAACCCATGGTGGCCAGATCGAATCTGATGCCGCAATTAAATGTGTAAAGACTGCTATAGACGAAGGAATTACAACCTTCGACACAGCTGACGTTTATGCCGGAACAAAAGCAGAAGTTGTGCTCGGTAAAGCGTTAAAGGGTGTGCGGCGTGAGTCGTATGAACTCTTCACTAAGGTTTACTTTCCCACAGGTCGTGGAAAAAATGATCGCGGTTTATCTCGTAAACACATTATCGAGTCGTGTAACGCATCCCTAAAGCGTCTTCAAACCGATCACATCGATCTTTATCAGATGCACCGATTTGATTTTGAGACACCATTGGAAGAGTCACTCAGCGCTTTTGATGATTTGATTAGATCCGGCAAAGTTCACTACATTGGATTTTCTGAGTGGAATGCCTCTCAGATTAATGATGCACTAAAGATTCAAGATGCTCGTAATTACAACAGGTTCGTATCGAGTCAACCTCAGTATTCAGCACTTTGGCGTGTTATTGAATCAGAGATAATTCCATTGTCGGCTAAAGAAGGTATCGGGCAAATTGTTTGGTCCCCATTAGCGCAAGGCGTGCTCACAGGTAAGTATCGGCCTGGAAAGAAAGCTCCCGCCGGTTCACGTGCTACCGATAAAGCATCAGGTGCCAACATGATTAAAGGTTGGATGCGGGAGGAAGTTCTAGTTGCAGTACAAAAGCTTCAACCAATAGCCAAAGAAGCTGGACTCACAATGAGTCAATTAGCGATCGCTTGGGTGTTGCAAAACCCCCATGTTTCTACGGCCATTATTGGTGCGACCAAGCCTTCTCAAGTTCGCGAAAATGTGAAAGCCGCAGGAGTAAAGTTAGATCCGAAGGTAATGAAGGCTATTGATGATGCATTAGGCAATCTCCCGGAAACAGACCCTGCTAAGACGCAAAGCCCGAAACCTAGATCTTAGTTAACATTTCTACTTAAAACTCTCGCCTACTTTTACTGAAGGATGTGGTGCACGCAGCCTTCTCATCTGTGTTGATCGAAGCCAGGCATACATACCTAAACCCTTAGTTGGGGCATCAGGAAATTTCTCTGAAATTATTTTACGTATTCGACGTGCAAGGAAGAACCCATCGATAACTGCAAAAAGTAAAACTCCGTACATGAGAGCAATTGCAGCAATCTGTACTGCGGCAACAGGGATTAACGTTAAAATTAGTACTAGAAAAATTATCGGTAGAAAGTATTCTCCTGTTGACCTTCTGGAATCCACATAATTGCGAATAAATCTGCGCACAGGCCCGCGGTCGCGAACTGGCAAAGCCGAATCCTCACCACGCAGATAGGCAGCACGTTGAATCATGCGATTTTGCTTCGCAAGAGCTTTAGCCGCCTTTTTCTGTTCTCTGCCAACGATTGGTGAAAGCGATGAATTCTTTCTTTTGGACTCGGAATCCTTGCGCTTAGGAGTGGCGTGACCTTTGCCCGTGCTGTCTTGTCCTTGAGGTGTCATGCGACAAATTGTAGAGGGCTGATCGCGCAAGTTAAACTCGCTAGGCGATGGTGCGGGGAGTAGTATTTGCCGTATAGATAGAGGCAAACAAGGACTTTTAGCCAGGGAGAGCAAACATGACAACTGAAGCAACCACAACAACGGCAGGTATTTTGTTAACTGATGTAGCCGCAACAAAGGTCTCAGCTCTGCTGGCTCAAGAAGGCCGCGATGACTTAAATCTGCGAGTGGCTGTTCAACCGGGTGGCTGTTCTGGATTGAAATACCAGTTGTACTTTGATGATAGAAACATGGACGGTGACATTGTCCGTGAATTCGGTGCAGTAAAAGTTATTACTGACAAAATGAGTGATCCTTATCTGTCAGGTGCCACAATCGATTTTGTAGATACGATCGAAAAGCAAGGGTTCACTATCGATAATCCAAATGCTGCAGGCTCATGCGCATGCGGCGATTCTTTTAACTAAAAAAACTTATTACACATAAGATCCCAACATGAAAATTGGTGTTGCGGGCTCGGTTGGTATTGACCATCTAATGGTCTTTTCTGGGAAATTTACAGACTCACTAGTCGAAGGCTCCTTGGAGAAAGTCTCACTATCTTTTCTAGTCGATAGCATGGATGTTCGCCGTGGAGGATGTGCAGCCAATATTGTCTTTGGAATGGGTGTCCTAGGTCTTGAACCCATACTCATTGCAGCCGTCGGTAAAGATTGGGCAGATTACGACTCGTGGTTAACGCGACATGGAGTTAATACCTCCCAGGTTCTTATCTCAACGACGCTTCACACTGCGCACTTTGTAGTAACTACCGATCAGAGCTTGAATCAAATTGCTTCATTTTTCCCAGGTGCAATGAGTGAGGCTAGAAACATAGAGCTCTCTCCAATAATGGACAAGGTGGGCCGTTTGGACTTGATGGTCATTTCACCCGATGACCCCACAGCGATGTTGAATCACTCAGATGTCTGTCGTCAATTATCTATTCCATTTGCCGCTGATCCCTCACAACAGATGGCGCGAATGAACGGTGATGAGATTAAGGCGCTCATTGAAGGAGCCACGTATCTATTTCTCAACGAATACGAATTAGCGTTAGCGATGCAAAAAACTGGGTGGAGTGATCGAGAGATTCTAGAGAGAGTTAAATACCGAGTTGTCACACTCGGCTCCAAGGGAGCTAAGGTCGAAAGCGCAGCAGGTGAGTTTGTACAGGTTGGATGTCCAGTCGAAAAAGGCAGAGTCGACCCGACAGGAGTTGGTGACTCATTTCGATCTGGCTTTATTGCAGGCCTGGCCTGGGGCGTATCGCACGAGCGTTGTGCACAGTTGGGAGCAATGATCGCTACCTATGTCATAGAAACTTTGGGTACTCAGGAATATAGATTTACCAAGCCCGAATTTGTGGAGAGATTTGCGTTGGCATATGGTCAAAGCGCCGCCGATGAGATTGCCCTGCACCTTAAATAACCCCTATCGAGTGTGAGGAGTGCCACCACTTACCGAACATGGCCTCGTGCAACGCTCACGCCAAATACAAACTATCCTTAGGCCCATGCGATTTAGCCCTTTAACAACACGCCTTCGAGGGCTTTTATTGGCGGCACCAGTTCTTTTACTAACTAGCTGTTCAAAGGTATCTGGACTTGGGTTAGAAGAAGGTGTCACAAGTGTCAACGATCAAACGGTTCCATTGTGGCAGGGTGCTTGGATCGCCGGTGGTGTTGTTGGTGTCATCACTCTGATCTTGATTTTATGGCCTGCTGTTTTTCACCGCGGCAAAAAAGATGGACCCGAATTTCCGAAGCAAACCCAGTACAACATTCCTGTTGAAGTTGCATATACAGTAATTCCATTCATTATTGTGGCAGTTCTATTTTTCTACACAGTTCAAAAGCAAAATGTAATCACGAATACAACTGGTAGTTATTCCCATGAAATTTCAATCAATGCATTTCAGTGGTCGTGGCAGTTTGAATATCCAGAGGCAGGACCAGAGGCTGTAGTAACGGGTACAACGGGACAACCACCTACACTAGTCGTTCCAATTGGTGAATCAGTTCGATACACCCTAAATGCAAACGATGTTGTGCACGCTTTTTACGTGCCAAGTTTTGCTTTCCAGATGCAGGCCCTTCCTGGAGTGACCAATTACTTTCAATTTACGGCAAGCAAGCTCGGTGAATATCGAGGCTACTGCAATATTTTGTGCGGTCGATCTCATACCTACATGCGCTTTAACGTCAAAGTAGTAACTCTCGCCGAATACAACGCTTATCTTGAAACCTTGAAGGGGAGCCCAGCATGACCACGTATGCCGAACGTCCTACTATTTCATCGCCACCACCCCTGCAATCGCCCAAAGGGAAGTCTTTTGTAAAGTGGATAACATCAACTGATCACAAGACGATCGGTTACCTTTACCTGCTCACCTCTTTTGCCTGGTTTTTAGTAGGTGGAGTTTTAGCTCTTGCCTTACGTACAGAGCTTGCCCGTCCAGGAATGCAGTTCTTGAGCACTGAGCAGTACAACCAGATATTTACTATGCACGGAACAATTATGTTATTGATGTTTGCTACGCCGCTTTTCGTTGGCTTTGCAAATGTAATTATGCCGCTGCAAATTGGTGCGGCCGACGTTGCCTTTCCTCGCCTAAACATGCTTTCGTATTGGCTGTACTTATTTGGTTCTTTGATGGCCTTTGGTGGATTCCTCTCACCTGGGGGAGCGGCATCATTTGGTTGGACTGTTTACGCACCGTTATCTAATGCAACGTATTCACCAGGAATTGGTTCAGATCTTTGGTTAGTTGGATTGGCAATAAGTGGTGTGGGAACAATTCTCGGGGGCGTTAACTTCATAACAACAATTTTCACAATGCGTGCTCCTGGAATGACAATGTTCCGTATGTCTATTTTCTCCTGGAATGTTTTGCTCACTGCAATTCTTGTTTTACTCGCATTTCCACCTTTGGCAGCAGCGTTGCTTGGCTTAGAGGCCGATCGATTATATGGAACTAACTTGTTTAATCCAGAAAATGGTGGAGTCATGTTATTCCAGCATCTTTTCTGGTTCTTCGGCCACCCTGAAGTTTATATTTTAGCTCTCCCATTTTTCGGAATCGCTACAGAGATTTTGCCGGTCTTTAGTCGCAAGCCAATATTTGGTTATAAAGGTCTGATTGCAGCAACCATCGCAATCGCTGCGTTATCGGTTTCAGTCTGGGCACACCATATGTTTGCTAGCGGGCAAGTCCTCCTACCTTTCTTCTCATTTATGACTTTCTTAATTGGAGTTCCAACAGGTGTTAAATTCTTCAATTGGATCGGAACTATGTGGCGGGGACATGTAACTTTTGAGACCCCAATGTTGTGGGTTATGGGCTTTTTGGTAACGTTCTTATTCGGTGGAATTACAGGAATCATTCTGGCTTCTCCCCCTCTTGATTTCGCAGTCTCTGCCACTTACTTCGTCGTGGCACATTTTCACTATGTTCTATTTGGAACAGTTGTATTCGCAATGTTTGCCGGCTTTTACTTCTGGTGGCCGAAATTTACTGGTCGGATGCTCAATGAAACTTTGGGAAAAATTCACTTTTGGACTTTGTTTATAGGCTTCCACCTGACATTTCTTATTCAACATTGGCTAGGAATTAAGGGCTTCCCTCGGCGATATGCAGATTACTTAGCAACTGATGGCTTCACATTTATGAACACTGTTTCAACAATTGGATCTTTCCTATTAGCTCTTTCAATGATTCCTTTTGCGATAAATATCTGGATCACTCGAAAAGCACCATTGGTACAAGTCGATGATCCATGGGGCTATGGCTCATCACTTGAATGGGCAACTTCATGCCCACCACCACGTCACAACTTCTTAACAATGCCACGAATTTCAAGTGAGCGCCCAGCCTTTGACCTTCATCACCCGCACATAAAGACAGAAGGGCACTAATTAATCATGAAGGTATCATGGAAATTATTTGGCGGCCTTAGCGTCTTCTACTTCTTATTAACCGTGGTCTATTGGTATGTGGGTGGTGAATCCGTAGGTATTGCAGGTCTGTTACTTTCGGGCTGCCTTGCAGGCATGGTCGGTTTTTATGTTTGGTTTACTCAGAAGAGAATCGGTGTAACTCTTCCAGAAGATAACGCAACTGCTGAAATCTCAGACGGTGCAGGCGAGTTAGGTTTTTACAGTCCTCATTCTTGGTGGCCACTTCCCGTAGCACTTGGCGCTTGCACAATGGGTCTTGGATTAATCATCGGCTGGTGGCTTGCACTCATTGGTCTAGGAGCATTAGTTATCTCTGTAATTGGAATGGTTACTGAGTATGAAAAGCCCCTTGCTTCACATTAATGAGTGAGGCTGCACAGTTATGAGTGATATTCGGGCGCAGATTCTGTCAACAGAAGAACCCTTCAAAACAGCAGCAAGAATTTCGATTGAGGCAACACCGGCAAAGATTTTCGACCTACTCTCTAATCCTCGAGCCCACCATCTATTCGACGGATCGGGAACGGTAAAGAATGCAGTGTCAGGCCCGGAGCGATTGTTTCTTGGAGCGAAATTTTCAATGTCAATGAAAGTTAAAGTGCCTTACCGGATCAAAAACACGGTCGTGGCATTTAATGAGAACCAGAAGATTTCATGGTGTCATTTAATGAAGTGGACTTGGAGCTATGAGCTAAAGGATTTAGGCGATGGCACCACTCAAGTAACTGAATCCTTTGATGCCAGTAATATCCCTGCATTTGCAACATGGTGGCTCAAGAAAACTGGAGCAATGGCACACAATCCAAAGTGGATGGCGAAATCACTAGTTTCTCTAAAGACAATAAGCGAGGCGTAAGCCAGATTTAGTGGCTCTCAATCTCCTTGAGATCTTCCGTAGATACTTTAGGAATCGCTACCGCGTTTGCATTACTCAAACGTGCACGGAGTTTGTTTTTTAGTGCACCGGCTCGTTTCACACCACGAGCATCAACAGCAGGAAGTTCCAATGCCGGTAGCTGCTCGTGTGAGGTAAGAATAAATGCCTTCTCAGGTGAGATTGGCTCATGAACTTCTACGAACTCACCACTTGGCATACGAAGTAAGCGACCAGTTTCGCGGCCGTGTAGTACTAACTCACGGTCAGCTCTTTGAAGCGAGAGACAAAGTCTTTTCGTAATGATGAATGCAAGAGGTGGGAGTATGAACACACCAAATCGTGTGCCCCACATGATTTGATTAATCGACAGGTCAAAGTGAGTTGCAATTAAATCATTTCCACCGTTGATAAGAGTGACCATCATGAATGTGAGTGACATTGCACCGAGAGCTGTGCGATTTGGAGCATTGCGTGGTCGATCAAGTAGGTGGTGTTCACGCTTATCACCTGTTATCCAACTTTCAATGAATGGATACAGAGCCATTCCTGTAAACAAAATTCCCGGAATGATCAAACCAGGAATTAAAATGTTCCACGAAACTGTATATCCAAAGAAGTAAGTCTCAATTGGTGGCGCCATACGAACAAGCCCATCTAGCCATCCCATGTACCAGTCTGGTTGTGAACCTGCAGAAATTTGTGCCGGTGTATATGGACCATAGAGCCAAATCGGGTTAATAGATGCAACGGCGGCAAGAAATGCTGTTACACCAAAGACGATAAAGAAGAATCCGCCAGCTTTAGCCATATACATAGGCATCAATGGATAGCCGACAACATTTTTCTCAGTCCGTCCAGGTCCTGGATACTGAGTGTGCTTCTGGTACCAAACCAACATTAAGTGCACCGTTATCAATGCTAAGAATGCACCCGGCAGGAGAAGAACGTGAACAATATAAATTCTAGGAATAAATAGCTCCCCAGGGAATACTCCACCAAAGGCAAAGTATGAAAGATAGGAGCCAACAACTGGAATTGCTTGAATGATTGCTTCAGCGATTCGAATTCCTGTTCCTGATAAAAGATCATCTGGAAGTGAGTAGCCAAGGAAGCCTTCAACAATTCCTAAGGTCAATAGCCCTACACCGATGATCCAGTTTCCTTCACGAGGTTTGCGGAATGCACCAGTGAAAAAGACTCGCAGAAGGTGGGCAACAATTGCCGCCATAAAAATCAGTGCGGCCCAGTGATGAATCTGGCGCATCAACAAACCACCGCGAACTTCAAAAGATATATCCAAAGCCGAGGCGTAGGCAGCCGACATTTTGACGCCCTCTAAAGGTTGGTATGCACCCTCGTAAACAACTTCACGCATTGATGGGTCAAACCAGAAAGTAAGGAATGTTCCAGAGAGAAGTAAAATAACAAATGAATACAGAGCAACTTCACCTAAAAGAAATGACCAATGGTCAGGGAAAACTTTACGAAGACTCTTTTTTAAGAATGCGGCAGCACCAGTTCGCTCATCTACATAATTAGCTACTTGGCCTAACTTTGCTTCAACTGTCATTACTTTTCACGCCCCCAGAAACTAGGTCCTACCGGTTCCGAAAATGGTTTACGAGCGATGAGGTAGCCCTCATCGTCCACAGTGATATCTAACTGCGGAAGTGGTCTGGCCGCAGGTCCAAATATGACCTTTGCGGCCCGTGTTACGTCAAAAGTTGATTGGTGACATGGACACAACAGATGCTTGGTTGTCTGCTCATACAAGGCGACGGCACAACCCATGTGTGAACAGATCTTAGAAAAGGCGATTATGCCTTCGTGCGTCATGGCCAAACGATCTGGCTCTAAATTGAACTCAGCTGGGCGAAGTCGGATTAATAACAACGCATCTTTTGCGATGTCATCTAAATGGCGATCTTTGGGATCGGCAAACTCGGGCATTACTTGGGCTACAGAACCAACCTCTAAATCTGATGCCTTGATTCGGCGATCACCAGGATCGGTAACCAAGTATGTTCCAGATTTCCAATTCGTCATTTTCTGTTCGGGCCCAGGCAATGGTCCAAGATCGCGCAATAACAAAATAGGGGAGAGAGCAGAAAGACCTAGGGCCGCTCCTAATGATCTTTTAATGAGTGATCGACGACCAAGACCAGAGCTAGATACACCCTCTTTAACCGTATCAACAAAGGCTTTTCGATCCTCTTCAGGTGAGCGAAACTCATGGCGCTGCATTACAACTTCTTGATCCGGCATCAAAGTTTTTGCCCAATGAATTGCACCGAGTCCGATAAAGAACAACGCTATTGCCATTCCTAAACCCAGACCTAGTTGGTGCGCGTTTTGGTTGCCCATGATCGGGATGAAAATAAATAGATCATCAGGAACAAAGATATAAGAAATAATCAACAAAACAGTACCCAATGCAGAAATGCCAAACATCGCAGCAACTTGTCGTTCTGCGCGATCTGCAGCCTTTGGATCGGTGTCAGTTTTGCGATGAACGTGAGCCGGCAGACCTGGATCTTTAATTGGTTCTAGTTGACTGCTCATCTTTTACTTCGCCTTAGTGGCTAGCCAAACGGCTACACCGATTAATAAACCAAGACCTAAAGTCCAAGCAAGAAGTCCTTCAGTTACTGGACCCACTCGACCTAGTGAGGCTCCACCAAGATTTGGTTCGGCCTCTGCTGATTTAATCCACTTGATTATTGAAAGTTTTTCTTCCGGTGTAATTGTTTTGTCATTGAATACCGGCATTGCCTGCGGACCTGTAACCATTGCTTCATAGATATGCTTTGGAAGCACACCCATCACAGTTGGTGCGTATTTACCTTGGGTTAAAGCCCCGCCTTGTCCTGCAAAGTTGTGACACATTGCGCAGTTATTTCTAAATAACTCTCCACCTTCGGCAGTACTTCCATCTCTTTCGAAGTTGAGCAATTCCATTCCAGGAATCTCTGGACCTGGTGCAAGAGATGCAACATATGCAGCTAATGCCGCTACTTCTTCGTCATTGTAAACAGGTGCCTTTCGCATAGCCTGTGTACTCATGTCGGCCATTGGCATGCGCCCGGTACCAACTTGGAAGTCAACGGAAGCTGCACCGACTCCAATAAGGGATGGTGCAACAGATACACCTTCGGCATTTAGTCCATGGCATGAAGAGCATCCCTTTAAGAAAATCTGTCGACCTTCTTCAATCAAAGTTGAACGTTCCACTGCGCTAGTTTCACTAGCGGTAGTTGCACTTGCAACACTAAAGGTGCCGCCAATTCCAAGGAGTGCAAATATCAAAAGAAGTGGCGCTGCTGCCTTATGGCGGCGAAAGCGGGATAAACGTTTCACAGAGTTCCTTTGCTACTTAATGAGATAGATCGCAGAAAACAGTGCGATCCATACAACGTCGACGAAGTGCCAGTAATAAGAGACAACTATTGCAGTAGTGGCCTGTTGACTCGTAAATCTGCGAGCTTTAGATACACGGACCATCACAATTAGAAAGGCTATTAGGCCACCAGTCACATGCAGGCCGTGGAATCCAGTTGTAACATAAAAGACTGATCCAAATGCATTTGAAGACAGCGTTAAGTTTTCACTAACCAGCACGGCATATTCATAAACTTGACCTGCAACGAAGAATCCACCCATTAATACTGTAAGGGCAAACCATTCGCGCATTCCCCATCTATTTACTTGCAAAAGTGATCCAGTTCGGCGATTTTGAAAACGCTCCGCAGCGAAAACACCAAACTGACAAGTTACTGATGACAAAACCAAGATCGTTGTATTAAAAGCAGCAAAAGGTATGTTGAGAAGCTCGGTTGATTCGAGCCAGATTTGCGGGCCCTGAACAGCACGAATCGTGAAGTACATTGCAAAGAGTGCAGCAAAAAACATTAACTCACTTGAAAGCCAAACAATCGTCCCAACAGCAACGGCGTTGGGACGAGTGATCTTGTGATGGTCAACGATGCTGGTCATGGGGGAGATTATTCCCGAAAATGCTACCCGCGTCTGCCTGGCTACCCCTCAAAGGCCATCGTTTTCGCTACCTATCGCGTGAAACCGATCACCTTGATATCGGCTTTTCTTGGGGTTAAAAATGGATGAAAGATCTTGCTCCTGGCAATAGACTTTTGCCCATGGCCGATACAAAAAAACAGATCATCGTGTATTCAGATGATTCATCAGTTCGCGCCTCTGTAATCTCTGCGTTAGGAAAACGTGCTGCAAAAGACTTACCAGAACATGATTTTCACGAATTTGCTACCGCACCGGCCTTGAGGGCCTATATCGATACCAAGAATCTTGCAGGAGGCTTTCGAGCCGATTTATTTATTCTAGATGGCGAGACTTCACCAGAGGGCGGCCTGGGAGTGGCAAGACAGCTCAAGGATGAAGTCTTTAACTGTCCACCTGTTTTGGTGATTACGGGAAGACAGGAAGATTCTTGGTTGGCTGCATGGTCGATGGCCGAGGCATCAGTTGTCCATCCAATAGATCCATTTACATTAGCAAAAACTGCAGCGGAGTTACTGCGCGGGGCAACGCCAACTTCGGCATAACTTTAACTATGGGTCAGTCGCAGTGGCAGGAACACATTTCAGAGTTAGATTCTGGTCACGATTTATCTGTTGAATCTGTTCAATGGTGCATGAATGAGATTCTTACTGGACAGAGTTCAGATGAGATGATTAAACGGTTTTTACTCTCCTTAAAAAGTAAAGGCGAGACGCCTGAAGAAATTGGCGCATTGGTGTCACAGATGTATAGATATGCAAGCCCCATTTCAATCACCGAGCGGGCAGTAGATACCGTTGGCACAGGCGGCGATGGCGCAAACACAATAAACATTTCAACAACAGCGGCAATAATTGCAGCGGCAGCAGGGGTTAAAGTGATTAAGCACGGCAATCGAGCAGCAACGTCAAAATCTGGATCAGCTGATCTGCTGGAAAGCCTCGGTATTAATATAAACCTAGATGGAAAAGGTGTTGAAACAACCTTTGCCCAGCTTGGTATTGGTTTTTGTTTCGCGCCAATTTTTCATCCAGCGATGCGCTTTGCCGCGGCGGCGAGAAAAGAGCTTGGCGTTCCAACTGTCTTTAATATTCTGGGTCCACTTGCTAATCCTGCTCAACCGAAGGCGGCTGCAATTGGAGTTGCAAATAAGGATATGTTGCCGGTGATGGCGCAAGTACTCGCAGAAAAAGATGTTGATGGTTTTGTCTTCAGGGGAGACGATGGAATCGATGAGATAACTCTTGCAACTACAACAACCATGTTAAGTCTTCGTGATGGAAAGATTACATCTGAACAATTTGATCCAGAGGATCTGAGAATTTCCCGCGCTCCGATCTCAGAGTTGAAAGGCGGCGACAGTTCCCATAATGCATCCATAACATCGGCGATTTTCGATGGTGAACGTGGAGCACCTCGGGATGCTGTTTTGTTGAACGCTGCTGCAGCTATCGCTGCATACGAGGCTCGGTTTGAGTTGAATCTCATTGAGCGAATTGCTTTAGGGTTTGAAAGAGCTACCGATGCAGTTGATTCAGGGGCGGCCAAAGAGTTAGTGAACCAATGGGCAACGCTGAGTCAACAACTTCACATTGCGCCTTAGATCCTGACTCGAATTTAAAACTGTAAAGAAATTCCGATATAGGCGTACTCTCGACTCATGGCAATAAGCGGTGCACCACAAGGGTGGATTTCCGATTGGGCTGCTTCTGGTAGCGGTGAGAATGCAAGAATTGGAATCATCTTGGTTCACGGATTTACTGGATCACCAGCCTCCATGCGTCCATGGGGAGAGTTTTTAAATTCAAAGGGTTATTCCGTAAGAGTGCCTTTACTTGCAGGACATGGAACCAAAGTTGAAGACCTAAACAAGGTTAAATGGCAACAGTGGCCGGCCAAGATAATTTTTGAGATCGAGCAAATCTCGAAATCATGTGACCAGATTGTTTTAATTGGATTATCAATGGGCGGTGGCACCATTCTCAATGTGGCCGCATCCTTGAGCGGTGGAGATAAAAATATAGCCGCGTTGATATTGGTCAATCCAATGATTCATGTGCGAGGAGTTCCAGCCGAGTTGGCCTATTTTTTATCTCGCTTTCAATTGCTGCGTAAAAGTGTTGGAGATGACATCAAGCGTCCGGGAATGACCGAATGGGGTTATGACGCTCTTCCAACTCGCGGCGTACATCAACTCTTGAAAATGCTCCGCATAACAAGGCGCAATCTGCCAACCATAAAGATTCCGATACAGCTATTTCACTCTGTTGAAGACCATACTCTTCCAGTTAGTAATACAGAAATTGTATTGAAAGAGATCGGATCAACTGAGAAACAGAGGATTGAACTAGTAAATAGTTATCACGTCGCCACCATGGATTATGACCAAGAGTTGATCTTTCAAAACTCCTTAACTTTTATAAAAGGATTGAACGCTAAGTAAAAAGATTGAATCAACTAGATATCCCCGGAAATGATTAAATCCGCAAGTGGGAAACGCTCACGCGGTAGCGATTCTCTATCCCTAGCTTGTCCTTCAGGAAGATTGTCTGCCGGTCCCTGCCGGCCAATGGCCAGAATTACAATGCAATCACGGTACCCAGAAATATCAAATGTCTTGTTCATTTTCTCTTTATCAAAACCGATCATCTGGTGAACAATAAAACCTCGATGGTGAGCTTCCACAGTCAACTGTGCTACTGCTAATCCTGTGTCAAAAAGAGCTATCGGTGGATGGATGTGACCTTCAGTTTTTTGTTCAACTACCACTGCTACCAAGGCTGAGGCTGTAGGGGCCCAGACCTGGTTAAAACCAGAAAGCGATTCGCAGATTTTTTTAAAAGTACTATCCCCGCGCCTTGAAATGATAAATCTCCACGGTTGGAAGTTGTAGGAAGAGGGTGCCCATCTGGCTGCTTCCAAAAACGCGGTCATATCTTCAGTGGAAATCACCGCTTGAGGGTCAAATGAACGTGGGCTCCACCGTTCGGTGAGAATCGGATGGATTGGCACTGATGTCTCGGCTTTTTTCTGCATGTGCAAACTCTAGACCAATTTATTGAACGCTGAGTTAATTAAACCAGCGGACCATCCCAATTACTCCAGCTGTTGCATAAAAAAACTGGAGAAAAAGTATTCCTCTGTGTGCACCAATTTTTGCCCAGATCCCAATAAGAATCGAGGACGTTAGCAAAAGGGCGAAGCCCAGGAATTCTGCACCAATATTGAGTGCAATCAACATGGAATAGAAAATTGCAGTAACTACTCCAGCCCACTCCAAAAACTTTGCACTTTTCACAATTGCCGCCCTTCTATCTCTTTAACTGTAGATGAATTATTCATGACTCTTTGATTTGACCACTAGCTCATCTAATCCGATTCGATTTGCTCCAAAACTATTGACAGGGGAATCACTTGGATAACCGATAGCAATTCCACAGAGCAATCGGTAATCCTTTGAGATATCAAACTCTTTACGAACAACATCATCCCAAACAGCTACGGCGCCTTGGGCACAGGTACCAAGTCCATGAGAGTGCGCAGAGAGCATTAGGTTCGACATCATCAACCCAGCATCTGATGCTGCGTAAATGTGAAGGCTTTTATGAATGTAAATGAACAATTCAACGGGTGCACCAAAAAACGAATAGTTTTTTGCCCATTGCTGATCTCGCGCCGCTCTGTCGCCTCGCTTTACCCCAAAAAGCTCATAGAGCTCTTTACCAACTCTTTCTGAGCGCGGCTTGAGTTCTGCCGGATATGGTTTTGCGATACTGCGATTACTAGTTGGAAGTCCGTAACGAGAGTAAATGATGCGGAGTTTGCTTTTGAAACCTTTACGCAAAATTCGAGAAAGAGCCGCCCAACGGGACAAAAACTCCGAACTAATTCGATCACGAACTTCACCTGTTGCCACTGCAACTTTAAAAGGCCGAGTGTTAGACCAACTCGCTGCGGTTAGAGAGTCTTTAAGAATTTGATCGAGAACCTCTTGGGGGATTGGAGTTGGAAGAAAATCTCGAGTACTTCTGCGTGAAGCAAGAAACTTTGAGAAATCATCTGAGTTAATGCCATTGATTGGATTATTCACGGATGAAGCCTAGCGAAATTGCATGGTACTCATCGGTAATTTCTCAAAATCTATACAAAATTAGATAGACCGCCAGAGTGAACATAATTGCCGCAACAGAGAGATCTAGAATTTTCCAAAAGATTATCTTCACCATAAATCGAGCAGCCATTTTTGAACCAAATCCAATAGAGAAAAACCAGAGAAAACTGGCCGTCATCGCACCTGATGAGAAGAGCCATTTTTCGGATGGGAATTGATTTGCGATGCTGCCCAAAAAAATAACAGTGTCTAAATACACATGGGGATTAAGAAATGTTAGAGCAAGAACTGTAAGAATTGTTTTCTTCCTTGAAACGACTACACCTTGCTCTAAGGTCAGGGAGTTATGTTTAAATGCTGATCGTAATGATTTGGTTCCAAAGAAAATTAAATAGGTAACACCAAACCAACGAACTATCTCCAAGACTTCAGGAACCGAGTCGATAGCCCTACCAAGACCGGCTGTTCCGGCTGCGATCAAAAGAGCATCAGAGACTGCGCAAAATAGAACCACAGTTAGAACATGTTGGCGTTTAAGACCTTGTCTGATAACGAATGCGTTCTGGGCCCCAATAGCGATTATCAATGCTAAACCCGATGCAAGACCTGAAGAAAAGGCAATCACGGATCGGAACTATAGTGGTGGTGGACGATACTGGGATCGAACCAGTGACCATGTAGATCATGTTCCACAACTAGTAGAAATTCCTACTTGGTTCGAATATTACACGACTCAGCAGACAAATTGATTTCAGATCCCATAATCCCAACGTTTTGTCAGTGGCGTCTTGTAGGGTTCCCGCATAGTTGAAGAGGGGGGCAATTCGATGAGTTTTACGGAATCAGATTTGCTGGAAATTGCCGGCGAAGCACTGAAGTTGTACCCCTTGCGAGTTAAAGAAGTTTCCTTGATCAACAATGAGTACAACGCTACTTTCAAAGTAGTTCTTTCAGACGATGAGCAGTTTGCGCTACGAATAAACATAAACTCACCTCGTACCGCCGAAAACTTAAAAGCCGAAGTATCGTGGGTCAACCATCTCCATTTGGATGGAAGAGTCAAAGTCGCAAAGCCCATAGCGACAACGCAAGGCGAGCTATTCGCTTCCATTCGGCATGATCTCTCAACAAGAGATCTTCACTGTGTTCTCTATTCCTGGCTACCTGGATCTGAACTCGAGGATGAGCCCGATTTGATTCAGCTCAGAGCACTTGGTGAAGCGATGGCGCAGATGCATCTAGTTGGCACGGATTTTGTGCTCCCCGCCGATTCGAATTTACCCTTACTTGATGATGTGATGTGGTGGACCGAGGACTTCTTGCTCAGCGAGAAGAGTGTTCTTGACCAAGAAGCAAAAGATCTGGTGTCGCAAACCTTGCGAGTAATTGATTCCCACATTAAGTTTTTGTACGTAGGAGTTACTCCAATAGTTATTCATGCCGATCTTCATGGCGGAAATGTTTTATGGGATCTGGATTCATTATCAGTCCTTGATTTCGATGACTCTGGAATAGGGTTACCAGTGCAGGATTTAGCAACTGCTATCTACTATTTGGATACCCCAGAACAGGATGCTGCGCTTCGAGAGGGGTATGCGACCATAGCGCCAGTTCCTGAAATGTCTGATCGAGATCTTGAAGTGTTCCTGATTCAACGGCGCGTAATTTTGCTCAACTATCTTTACGAAACTACCAATGAAGAACATCGATCCATGATTCCGGAGTATCTGGAAGAGTCACTTCGTCGAATTAAGAAGTTCTTGAAACTCTAGTTAACTAAAGCCTCAGAAGTGGACGATACTGGGATCGAACCAGTGACCCCCACAATGTCAATGTGGTGCTCTACCGCTGAGCCAATCGTCCTCGGTGGTCAAACTATACAACAGCGTATTTAACTGAGATAGCCAGAGCTTTTCTGCCTATCGAGCGAAATCATCTTCAATACGCTCAATGTCATCTTCTCCAAAGTACGTACCCGTTTGAATCTCGATGAAAACCAATTCTTTATCACTATTATTTCCAATGCGGTGTAGCTGTCCTATCGCCACATCAACTGTTTCTCCAGGTTGTTTTGTAAATGTTTGTCCATCGAGCACTACAGTTGCAATACCTGAAACAATGAACCAGTGCTCAGCCCTCTTTTGATGACGTTGGTATGAAAGTCTGGCACCAGGATTCACATAGATGCACTTAACTTTATGGACAGCGCTTTCCTGAAGAATCTCATAGCGACCCCATGGTCTATTTGAATCATCAAGCACGACCTTCACCTCAGATCTAGAACTGTTTGTTCGGCATTCAATCTTGATATAAGTATGGAGGTCGGGACGGGATTTGAACCCGTGTAGAGGGATTTGCAGTCCCTTGCCTCGCCTCTCGGCCACCCGACCATAGAAAAACCGCTTGAGGATAAAAATTTATGAAAATTTCCATCGGTGAAGCGATTATCAGAGCGGACGACCGGGTTCGAACCGGCGACCTGAACCTTGGCAAGGTTCCGCGCTACCAACTGCGCTACGTCCGCGAGGAAGTTAAATCTATCGCAGGAGGGCCCTAAGCGCCAAAGTGGGAAGCATTCGTTAGCGTTCTCCTGTGTCCACTTCACATGATGTTGCCATCTTCTGGATGGGAGGCAGATTAGCCACAGATTTAATTGAGATCTCTAGAGACCCATCTTCATTATCAGACGGTGGTTTTTGGGCCGTGAGCACATCATTTGAAGGTGGATTTATTGCAGCAAAATTTGCAACAGTAGAAGATAAAGAATTTCCAACTCATGACTGGGAACCGCTTAGACAAGAGTGGACAAGCTCATTAAATCAAAGTGAGTATGTTGGTTATGTAGAACGCATTAGACAATCAATTGCAGATGGTTGGGTCTATCAGGTCAATGCCTGTCGAATTTTAAGTAACAGTTCCCAGGTAGGTTCACTTCGTGGATTATTTAGCAAAATACTAAAAGAGAATCCGTCGCCATGGGCTAGCTACTTAGAAATTCCAGAATTAAACATTGCCTCTGCATCTCCTGAGCTTTTTCTCCTTCGTACAGGTTCTGAGGTTAAGACTTCACCGATCAAGGGAACTCAATCACCTTCTGGTGGCATTTTTGGTCACAAAGATCGCGCTGAGAACATAATGATTGTTGATCTTATGCGAAATGATTTGGGTCAAATTTGTGAAAATGGAAGTATTGATGTTCCACGGCTCTTATCAAGTGAGGACCATCCAGGATTACAACATCTTGTCTCCGATATACATGGCACATTAAAAGACGGTGTTAGTTGGAGCGATATCTTTGAGCTTCTATCTCCGGCAGGTTCAATTAGCGGTGCCCCCAAATCTTCGGCAACACAGGTAATAAAAGAGAATGAAGTTGTTCGAGGTCCATACTGTGGTGTTTTAGGGTGGGTGCAGGCAGATAGAGCGGATCTATCTGTTGCGATTCGAATTTTTTGGAATGACCGTGGAATTCATTTTGGTACCGGTGCTGGTATTACATGGTCAAGTAATCCTCTCGAAGAATGGAACGAAACTGTTTTAAAAGCTGATCGGCTGATAAAAATCGCTGGTGGTGGCATCAAGTGAAAGTAATTTTCAATGGCGCGTTACTAGATCAGCGGCAAACTCCATGTGATGACAAGGGTTGGCTTCCTGATACTGGAATTTTTGAAACGATCAAAACTGTTGATTCAAAGCCTTGGGCCTTTTCTAGACACATGCGAAGAGCAATAAACGCCGCCTCATCGGTCGGTGCGAAGATTCCCAACGAATCATCACTGCGTTCGTGTATTGAACTTCTACTCAAGGAGCAAAGCCACAGCCCTGGAATGCTGCGGTTATCTTTTGGCAGTAATGGAGATTGGCTCGGCGTGCATCTTGCTTATTCCGAGTTAGCTGCTCCAGCAAAACTCATGGTACATCCTCAACTCGTTTCAACTGATGGCTCACAAGTGAAGCGCTTTCCATATGATCACAGAGTTTCAATTGTAGATTTTGCAAAGAACAATGGATTTGATGAAGCGATAGTTTTAAATCCTGACAACAAAGTCAGCGAGGGTGGAGTGAGTAACCTACTCATCAAAATTGGCGAATCGTGGTGGACTCCACCGTTATCTGATGGGGCGTTGCCGGGAGTTGTTCGAGCACTTGTCATAGAGAGTTTTGACGTTGGAGTGCGCAGTATTGATGCCTCAGAGATCAAAGATATTGAATCAGCTTTTTTGATTGGAAGTCTTCGCATTGCACAGTCGGTAGAGTCCATCGAAGCAAGGGCCCTAGTACAAAGTTCGGATTTCAAGCGCGAAATTGAAGCGATGGCCGTAAGGACTTCGGTAGGCTAATCACATGTCCACGATCGCGATTACCGTTGATGGCTCTGCGGTTATTGTTGAGGCCGATCAACGTCCAACACATATCTTTGCCGAAAATAAAGAGATTGTTGTCGCACGCATCAATGGAGTTTTGAAAGATCTTTGGTCTGAGCTTTCACAAGGAGATGTTGTTGAAGGTGTCTCCATCAATTCAGAAGATGGCCTTGCAGTTCTTCGACATTCAACAGCTCACGTTATGGCACAAGCTGTTCAAGAAGTTTTCGCGGATACAAAATTGGGAATTGGTCCTCCTATCAAAGATGGTTTCTACTACGACTTTGATCCACGAGAGAATTTCAATCCTGACGATTTAATCAAAGTGGAAAGTGCGATGAGAAAAATCATCAAGGAAGGTCAACGCTTTCGCCGCCGAGTGACTACTGAAAAAGATGCACTTAAAGAGTTGGCACACGAACCATTTAAGTGTGAATTGATTGGAATTAAAGGACCGGCTGGTGAAGAGGCATCGGTTGAAGTGGGCGGCGCTGAGTTAACGATTTACGATAATTTAGGTAGAGATGGAAATCCCGTGTGGAGCGATCTATGCAGGGGACCTCACCTAGCATCTACAAAGCTAATTCCAGCATTTAGATTAATGCGAACTGCTGCGGCTTATTGGCGCGGCTCTGAAAAAAATCCAATGTTGCAGCGTATATACGGAACAGCATGGCCATCAGTTGATGAATTGAATGCATATTTAGAGTTATTGGCAGAGGCAGAGAAGCGAGATCATCGACGTTTAGGAAATGAACTTGATTTATTTTCTTTCCCTGAAGAGATTGGTTCTGGCTTAGCTGTTTTTCATCCCAAGGGCGGAATTATTCGTCGCGCAATGGAGGATTACTCTCGGCTAAGGCACGAAGAAGAAGGATATGACTTCGTCTACTCACCGCATTTAACAAAGGCTGCATTGTTTGAAACCTCTGGACATTTGCAGTGGTATGCCGATGGCATGTATCCACCGATGATCTTGGATGAAGAACATAATCCAGATGGAACAATCAAACGAGCTGGTCAACAGTATTTCATGAAGCCGATGAACTGCCCATTTCATAATTTGATCTATAAGGCAAGAGGTCGCTCATACAGAGAACTTCCATTAAGGCTCTTTGAATTTGGAACAGTGTATCGCTATGAAAAATCAGGAGTTCTTCACGGAATCACTAGGGCTCGCGGATTTACTCAAGACGATGCACATATCTATTGCACAAAGGAGCAGATGGTTGGTGAACTCGATTCACTTTTAACTTTTGTGCTCAACCTTTTGCGTGATTATGGGCTCACCGATTTCTACCTAGAGCTTTCTACTAAGAATCCTGAAAAATCTGTAGGTGAAGAGTCCGATTGGACCGAAGCGACCGAAGCCCTACGCAAAGCGGCAACTGCGCAGAACCTTGAATTAGTTTTGGATGAAGGTGGCGCTGCATTTTATGGGCCAAAGATTTCAGTCCAGGCTAAAGATGCGATCGGTAGAACATGGCAGATGTCAACGATCCAAGTTGATTTTCAACTGCCACAAAGATTCGAACTTGAATATTCTGCAAGTGATGGAACTAGACAACGCCCTGTAATGATTCACCGTGCACTATTTGGTTCTATCGAAAGATTCTTCGGTGTCTTAACTGAACATTACAGTGGCGCATTTCCACCATGGCTTGCTCCAGTACAAGTAATTGGTATCCCAGTAGCAGATAGCTTTGCGGATTATTTAGGTGAGGTTATTCAAACTATGCGCAAGGCCGGTATTCGTGCCGAGCTTGATGCATCCGATGATCGTATGCAAAAGAAAGTTCGAAATGCGCAGATGCAAAAGATCCCATTCATGGTCATTGCTGGTGAAGAAGATCAGGCCGCTGGAGCTGTTTCATTTCGATATAGAAATGGCGAGCAGAAAAATGGAATTCCTATCGCAGATGCGATTGTAGAAATTAAAAAAACTATCAAAGAACGTACGCAGGTCTAAATCTGTGAGTAATGAAATCGCTGGCGGGGGAATGCCAGATGGTTGGCAAAGACTTTGGGCGCCGCACCGTCTTGAATATCTGCGAGGGGAGAACCGACCACTTCCAGGTAATTTAGTCTCCTGTCCTTTTTGCGAAATACCTTCCAAATCTGATGAGGAAGGTCTAATTGTTTTCAGAGGTGTAACAGCTTACGTAGTTATGAATCTCTATCCCTACAATCCAGGACACCTCTTAATCTGTGCTAACCGACATGTGGCTGACTTAACGGAAGTAACAGAGGAAGAACGTAATGAGATTTACCAACTTACGTCACATGCCATGCAAGTTATTCGCAGAGTCTCTTCCCCTCAGGGATTTAATCTAGGAATGAACCAGGGTGAAGTCTCAGGTGCTGGAATTGCAGAACATATTCACCAACATGTTGTTCCGCGCTGGGGAGGCGATGCGAATTTCATGCCAATAATCGGCAAAACTAAGGTAATGCCTCAGCTACTTAGTTTAACTAGAGATGAAATCGCGGCTGCCTGGTAATTAGAGATTAAGTTCATTTATCAAATCTTGAACTTTATCAACGCCAATTCCTTTTTCGATCCATAACGGTATTGCTGGAAATTGCAGACCAGCGGCAAATGAACCTTCTCCATCGGATGTGAACTTCTCTAGATATTCTTCTCGAAACTCTTGAACCAGCGTCTGGTGTTCATCATCGCTGTCAGTAATAGTTGGGGGAGTTGTTGAGTAATCAATGATGTGCAAATCCGAAAGACTGATCAAAGCTATTGGTTGTCCAAGATCATCATGCAGGACTAAGAATGGAGTGATGAGTTGATCAAATACTCTATTTGCAAGCATCACCGCGTCATCAAAATCAGCTTCTGATTTTTCTAACTGTGTAACTACAACTATTCGAGGAACTTGATATTCATCTAAGGCTTGCCAGTTCTCAATTGTTTGCTGGTCTATACCGGTTGCTGGGTTGATGGCAAAGATTGCAAGATCACTCTGACTGTGAGGCTCTTGGGAATATGTTCCAGAAAACGCTTCGGCCACGCTATGGGGGTCCGCGCTCTCGTGGCCATACACGTGAATTCCTATTCTGGTGTTTAAAGATTGCACTGGGTCAGCCTACGATGTCCCTTGATGATTAGCGCAAAGATCAAGCCGGCTGTTACGAGAGTTATCACACCCGTAGCCTCATTTGCCCTGCGGTTAGGCATAACACCAAACGCCGTCACTTGGACCGGCGCCATAGCAGTTGTTGCAGCTGCTTTATATTTTTATCCTCGGGGTCAGTTCGTTGTTGGAACAATAGTTATTTCGCTAGCAGCGTTGAGTGATTTGTTTGATGGAACTATGGCTCGTATTTCAAAAGCGGGCTCAAGTGCGTGGGGAGGTTTCTTAGACTCCACAATCGATCGAGTAACAGATTCAGCCATATTAATCGGAGTAGGCCTTTTCTTAATTCAGCAAGGTGACCAACTTGCTGCGGTTGTTCTTGTTACCTTATTAATGGGGATGCTTGTGCCATATGTCAGAGCAAAGGCAGAGTCGCTAGGGATCCAATGTTCGGGTGGCTTAGCCGAGCGAACTGAGAGATTGATAATTGCATTAACGGCAATAGGTTTTGAAGGGTTGGGAGTCCCCTACGTTCTTGCAGTAGGAATGTGGTTACTTGCTTTGCTGGGAACATACACAGTTCTTCAACGGATGATTATCGTTAAACGGGCGATTTAGCGGTGAAGGAGAATCTTTCAGCCTTTGTTTATTTCGCAGGATGGCGTCTAGTTCGTTGGCTGCCTGAAAAAACCGCATACAACATCGGCTATTTTTTAGGTGATTATCTTGTGAAGCGTAATGGTAAAAGCGTTGCAAGGTTACGGAGCAATCTTTCTCGCACTCAAGTTTCAATAAGCAGTTCAGATCTGGAAGATCTATTAAAAAGAGCAATGCGCTCAAATATGCGATATTGGGTTGATACCTTTAGATTTCCAGACTGGTCAATCCAAAGAGTTCAAGGAACTGTAAGCGTTACAAATGAGCATCTAATGTTAGATGCCATTGCAGCCAAAACCGGGGTAATTGTCTCTCTTCCACATGCCGGTAATTGGGATCACGCGGGCGCGTATTTTTGCGCTAAGGGAATTCACCTAGTTACCGTTGCAGAGCGGTTAAAACCAGAAAAGTTATTTTTAAAGTTTCTTAAGTATCGACAAGACATGGGTATGGAGGTCTTGCCTTTAGATAGTCAAACTATCGGAGTATTAGCAACTAGATTGCGTGAGGGCCATTTAGTTGCTCTCGTGGCCGATCGAGATCTTTCTAAATCTGGAATTGAAGTTCAATTCTTTGATGGACCCACAAGAATGCCGGCAGGACCAGCTGTTCTGGCTTTGCAAACTCAAGCACCCCTGATCACCGCTTTTGTTTCATATACACCTACAGGAATTCATGTGGAGTTCAAGAATGTATTAATTCCATCGGAAGGTGAAGATAGGGATCGCGTCAAAGAGATAGTCTCCATGACTGCAAAACATTTTGAAGAAGGCATACGAAATAATCCTCAAGACTGGCACATGTTGCAGAGAATTTGGACAGATGGCGATTTCAAGGAGCGCCGGTAATGCTTAGTAAATTACTTAAAATTGGAATCGTATGTCCATATAGTTGGGACACTCCTGGCGGCGTAGGAAATCATGTTCGAGATCTCGCAGAGTACCTAATCGCACAGGGACATGATGTTTCAGTGTTAGCGCCCGCATCTGAAGATGCGATTCTACCTTCCTATGTCGTTAACGCTGGAAAACCAATATCGATTCCATATAACGGAGCGGTTGCACGAATTCTTTTTGGACCAGTTGCATATTCAAGGGTTAGAAATTGGATCGCTGAGGGAAATTTCGATCTTCTACATCTGCACGAACCGGCAATACCCTCAATATCTTTGCTGGCCTGTTGGGCGGCAGAGGGACCTATGGTCGGAACTTTTCACGCAGCCGCAAAGCATCAAAAGATTATCTTTGCAATTGGTCCCATCCTGGAACCAGCGATAGAAAAACTATCGGCACGGATTGCCGTGTCAGAGGCAGCGCGGTTAACTCTGACGGATCATTTAGATACAGATGCAGTAGTAATTCCCAACGGAATATATGCCTCTCGATACACGCATGGTTCACCGCAAAGTAAGTGGCAAGGCAACACCATTGGTTTCATTGGACGTTTTGAAGAATCGAGAAAGGGATTACGTGTTTTAATCGATGCACTTCCAGTAATTTCTAGGTTTGCACCAGATGTTAAAGTTTTTGTTGCAGGTCCTGGAGATCCAGAAGAGGCAATCAAAAGTATTGATCCTCAGTTGAGAGCACGCTTCGAGTTTCTTGGAAAGATATCTGAGTCTGATAAAGCTGATTTCATGACATCGGTTGCACTCTACGTTGCACCTAACACTGGGGGAGAATCCTTTGGAATCATCGTTGCCGAAGCACTAGCTGGAGGGGCATGTGTTGTTGCAAGTGATATCCCAGCCTTTGATGATTTGTTAGGTCATGGCCAGTATGGAGCGTTATTTGAATCGGAAAACTCCACCGAGCTAGCGAAGGTAATAATTGATCTTCTCCGAAATCAAGACAAGAGAATTGAGTTAGCAAAATCAGGCAAAGACCATGCTCAGTTATTTGATTGGTCGGTTGTTGCTGAACAGATTTATTCTGTATATGAGATGGCTATGGTTGGTGGCTCTAAAGTCAGAGTTGCTCAAGATTCTAGATCTTGGAGTAGATTCCTTTCGAGGGAGGAAAAACCATGAGGTATCTGGTGCCTACGGTCTTTTTTGCTTTGTTTGTTATCTGGTATTTAACTTTTTTAGCAAGAAGGTTGGATCGATTACACCTTCGTGTAGATAACAGTTGGGCAAATCTTGATGTCCTCCTACAAAAAAGGGCTTCTGTCGCATTAGAAATTGCACATAGTGATATCGCAGATCCTGCATCATCACTGTTATTAACCGGTGCGGCTTATCAGGCCCGCGATGCTTCGATTCAGCATAGATCTAATGCAGAGAGTGGATTGTCCGGTGCATTAGGTTTACTTTTGGAGGACTCAAGACATCTTGCGACGGCGGCCGATAGCCAGCTTCTTACAGAGCTTTCAGCGCTCACAGATAAAATTAGAGTTGCAATTGCAATTCATACCGATGCCGTAAGTCGATCACAGATGTTAAGGCGCAAATATGTTGTCCGAACTTTCCGATTAGCAGGAAATGCGCCGCTCCCAGTTACATATGAATTTGAAGCTGATGTACTTTAATAAACCAATTCTCTTTTTGGTGGCTGCGTCTTTAACGCTTAGTAGTTGCGCGGTCATTGAAGAAGCCTTGCCTGAGAAAGCTGAGACAAATGTACTAAGCGGGCGAGAAGGCACGAATGGTCCTGTACTTGCAGTCAAATTAGATGACACAAATCCTGCGCATCCACAAATAGGAATTGAAGATGCAGACATCGTCTACATCGAACAGGTGGAAAGTGGCCTAACCCGACTTATGGCGATTTTCTCTTCGCGAATTCCGCAGAGAGTTGGCCCAGTTAGAAGTGCGCGTATTTCTGACATCGATATTTTGAGTCAGTACGGGAATGTGGCCTTTGCATACAGTGGTGCTCAATCAAAATTACTACCGATTATCAGTCAGGCGAATCTCCTCGATTTAGGAGCTCAACGTCAAAGTCCCACGATCTACACAACCGATCCGATGCGCAATCAACCATATGCAATGGTTCTACGTGCAGATTTACTGATGGCCAGAGTCGTTGAGAAAGAATATGCAGTTGATAGTGCGCGCAACGTGGGTTTCATTTTTGGAGATGCACCTAAAGATGGTTTATTAACGGATGAAGTTGTAATTGATTGGCCATCTGCTACCTATAAAGCAACGTGGTCGTCATCAGAAGAGCGATGGTTTTTGTCTCATAACGGAAAAATCAATAGCGCAGAGTCGGGGATGATATTAGGACCCACAACATTGGTTATTCAGATTGTTTCAATCACACCATCAGAGTTTGGCGATAAATTTGGGGGAGTAACACCCTTTTCAGAAACCATTGGAGAAGGCAAAGCTTTTGTACTTCGTAATGGCAAACGCTTTGCAGGTACATGGAACCGAAGTGATGCTAATTCTGGGACGACATTCTCTTTAGCCAATGGAGAGCAGATTAAATTTGCACCGGGCCAAGTTTGGGTGGCATTGACCGATCGTGAGCCTAAATTCACCTCGCCAGCAACATCTAATTCAAAGTAGTATGTGCACCTAAACTTTTTGATGGAAGCGGAGTATTCGTGATGGCTGAAGTAACAGGAACCGGTCGCGTCAAGCGCGGTATGGCTGAAATGCTAAAGGGCGGCGTAATCATGGACGTCGTTAATGCAGAGCAAGCCAAGATCGCAGAAGATGCAGGAGCCGTTGCGGTTATGGCCTTAGAGCGAGTCCCGGCAGATATTCGCGCACAAGGTGGCGTAGCACGCATGTCTGATCCAGACATGATCGAAAAAATTCAAGCAAGCGTTTCGATTCCCGTAATGGCAAAGGCTCGCATCGGTCATTTCGTCGAAGCACAGGTTTTACAATCACTTAACGTCGATTACATCGATGAGTCAGAGGTTTTGACACCATCTGATTACGAGAATCACATTGATAAGTGGAATTTCACTGTTCCATTTGTTTGTGGTGCCACAAATTTGGGAGAGGCTCTACGACGTATCAATGAAGGCGCCGCAATGATTCGATCCAAAGGCGAAGCGGGAACCGGCGATGTTTCAAATGCAATGATGCACATGAGAAAAATTGGTGGAGAGATCAGACGACTTTCATCACTTCGCGAGGATGAGCTTTATGTTGCAGCGAAGGAACTTCAAGCACCGTATGCATTAGTAAAGGAAGTTGCCGAGACAGGAAAGCTTCCTGTTGTGCTATTTACTGCAGGCGGCATTGCTACTCCTGCCGATGCTGCATTGATGATGGCTATGGGCGCCGATGGCGTCTTTATCGGTTCAGGAATATTCAAGTCAGGAAATCCAGCACAGAGAGCCGCTGCTTGTGTAAAGGCAACAACGTTTTGGGATGATCCAAAAGTAGTTGCAGATGCATCCCGTGGTTTAGGTGAGGCAATGGTTGGGATCAATGTTGCCGATCTTCCAGCACCTCATCGCCTTTCAGAGCGCGGTTGGTAAATAACTCAAAAATGAAAGTTGGAGTGCTTGCTCTGCAAGGAGATTTTCGCGAGCACTCGAATGCTTTAATTGCATGTGGAGTTGATGTACTTCCGGTTAGACGCGTAGAAGAGCTTTCGACTGTCGATGCATTAATTATTCCTGGGGGAGAATCAACAACGATTGCCCACCTTGCTCAAACGTTTGGAATTTTCGATGCAATCAAAGAACGCATTTCATCAGGCATGCCTGCCTATGGTTCTTGCGCCGGAATGATTCTGCTGGCCGATGAAATTCTCGATGCAGCAAAGGACCAAAAAACTTTTGGTGGTTTAGAGATTGTGGTTCGCAGAAATGCCTTTGGTCGACAGGTGGACTCGTTTGAAACAGAGTTAGAGTTTAAAGATGGATTTCCAGAGCCACTCAAGGCCGTGTTTATTCGTGCACCATGGGTTGAACGAGTAGGAGCGAATGTTGAGGTTTTGGCGACAGTGAAATCCCATCCTGTAGCCGTTCGCTCTAAAACTTTACTCGCGACTTCTTTCCATCCAGAACTTACAGGTGATCATCGGATTCATCAATATTTTGTGGACCAAGTGGCACGCCCGGCGGTCAAAAAGGTACAGTAAGCACATATTCGCAATTGTGAAATTGAGGTGTTCCAATGTCAGGCCATTCCAAATGGGCGACAACCAAGCATAAAAAGGCAATCATCGATAGCCGTCGTGCAAAAGTATTTGCCAAGCAGATTCGTGCAATTGAAGTTGCGGCGCGAAATGGCGGCGCAGATATGGATGGTAATCCAACACTTTTTGATGCTGTGGCAAAAGCAAAAAAATCTTCCATGCCGGCTGACAATATTGAACGAGCGATTAAACGTGGTGCTGGTCTAGAGGCCGGTGCAAAAGACTGGATCACCATTATGTATGAGGGCTACGGACCCAATGGCGTAGCAATCATGATTGAGTGTTTATCAGATAACCGAAATCGCTCTGCATCAGAGGTTAAAGTTGCAGTCACTCGAAATGGTGGTTCCATGGCTGATTTAGGATCTGTTTCATATCTTTTTAATCGCAAAGGTGTAATCATCGTAAAAAAAGATGGAGCACTTTCTGAGGATTCAATTCTTGAAGCAGTACTAGAAGCTGGTGCTGAGGAAGTAAATGATTTAGGTGAGGCTTTCGAGATTGTCAGTGAACCTGTGGACTTGGTACCAGTTCGTGAGGCTCTTCAGGCTGCAGGGATTGATTATGAATCTGCAGATTCCTCATTTCTTCCATCTATGAGTATCCCGTTAGATGCCGAAGGTGCGGTTAAGGTATTTGAACTAATTGACGCAATTGAAGAGCTTGATGACGTGCAGAATGTGTATAGCAATTTTGATGTTTCTGACGAGGTTATGGCGAGCCTCGGATAAGGATTTTCTGAACAACCTTAGGCTTTATCCTTTAGTCCAGCGAAGAAAGCGTGAGGAACACAATGAGAGTTTTGGGTGTTGACCCCGGCCTTACTCGTTGTGGCGTTGGAATAGTTGAAGGCTCAATTGGCTCACCACTTTCTCTAGTGGAAGTCGGAGTCATCGTTACGGGAACGGATCTAGCTTTAGAACATCGGTTATTGGAGCTAGATCGTGAACTTTCACAGTGGGTAAATCTTTGGCAACCCGATGTAATCGCAGTCGAAAGAGTTTTCTCCCAACACAATGTGCGAACAGTTATGGGAACGGGCCAAGCAGCGGGAATAGCACTTTTAATCGCAGCCAAATCTGGAATTCCAGTAGTAATGCATACTCCATCAGAGGTAAAAGCAGCAGTGACTGGCAATGGACGTGCCAATAAAGCGCAGGTTGCGACAATGGTCCAAAAGCTGCTCAACCTTGAAAGCATCCCCAAGCCTGTAGATGCTACTGATGCTCTTGCCTTAGCTATTTGCAATATTTGGCGCGGAAGTGGCAACAACAAAGTAAATCAAGCGCTGGCCGCAGAAAAAATCCGAATCAAGAAGTTACATTCCAGATGATTTCATTATTGACCGGGACGGTTAGGTCACTTACAAGTGATAGAGCAATCATCGAAGTTGGCGGAGTTGGATTAAGCGTGGTTCTGACACCTTCTACAACGCAGCAAATTACTTTAGGTTCACAGCAGCAATTCTTTACTTCGTTGGTGGTTCGTGAAGACTCGCTCACTTTATACGGCTTTCTAACTGATGAAGCAAAGGGGTTATTCGAACTTGTCCAAACTGTTTCTGGGATTGGACCAAAGGTAGCAATGTCTATTGTTGGTGCTATGTCACCTGAAGACTTAGCACGAGCAATTTCACAAGAAGAGATATCGATCATTGAGAAAGTTCCAGGAATTGGTCGCAAAGGTGCGCAGCGTTTAATTCTCGAACTTAAGGGCAAGTTAAGTGATCTATCCAGCAATCAAACATATAAGTCCCATCAGCCAGCATGGCGCGAAAAACTCGTTAGTGGACTAACTTCACTTGGTTTTTCTCCAAAGGAGGCTGATGGTGCCATATCAGAGGTTGTCGCCACGCTGTCTTCAGATGGCATCGATGCGTCAGCAATGGACCTAAGTGAACTATTGAAAATGGCATTGGCGAGCGGAAAGAATTCTCGTGGCTGAGGATCGTTTAATGACATCTCATGTGAATAAAGATGAGTCAGCGTTAGAGCAAGCGCTTCGACCAAAAACGCTGAAGGATTTCATTGGGCAAAAGCGAGTAAGAGATCAAATAGATGTTTTGCTCACGGCAGCCAGACATAGAAACTCTCCCGCCGATCACATTCTGCTTTCAGGACCACCGGGATTAGGTAAAACCACCCTAGCCCTCATTCTTGCGAGCGAGATGGCTACTCCCATTCGCTTAACTAGTGGACCTGCAATTACGCATGCCGGTGATTTAGCAGCAATTCTCTCATCACTTGTTGAAGGTGAGATTTTATTTATAGATGAGATCCATCGCTTGCCAAGGCCGGCCGAAGAGCTTCTTTATTTGGCGATGGAAGATTTTAGAGTCGACGTAATTGTTGGCAAGGGTCCTGGTGCAACTGCTATTCCTTTACAGTTGCCACACTTCACTTTAGTGGGAGCTACGACTCGAGCAGGACTATTACCTAGCCCGTTGCGTGATCGTTTTGGTTTTACTGCCTACCTCGATTTTTATGAAGAAACCGATATCGCGCAAGTAATTACTCGAAGCTCAGAGCTTCTAAAAATTGCAATCGATAAAGAGGCAGTCAATGAGGTTGCAGGCAGATCTAGAGGAACTCCGCGAATAGCAAACCGTTTACTTCGCCGTGTTCGAGATTTCGCACAAGTTAAGGGGAGTAAAAAAATCTCACTCTCTGATTCTCAGGCAGCTTTAGAGATGTATGAAGTTGACGAGCTCGGACTTGACCGACTCGATCGCGCTGTCCTAGTTGCTCTAATAGAAAGGTTTAATGGTGGGCCGGTGAGTCTTTCCACTCTGGCCATAGCCGTAGGCGAGGAGATTGAAACGGTTGAATCTGTCGCCGAACCGTTTTTGGTCCGCAATGGATTTATGGCCAGAACTCCACGGGGTCGAGTGGCAACTTCTCAGGGTTGGCTTCATCTTGGACGAACTCCACCTGCGGAAATTTCCACGCTTTTCGACTTACCTGCCCCTGACGCCTAGACTCTGCGCTTATGTCTACTACAAATAAACCTATAAAGACTTCAAGTCGACCAGTTAGAACCTTAGCTATTTTGGCTCTTGGATTAGTAGCAATGACGGGTCTTGTTTTTGTACAAGGTGCGACTTCAGTCAAATTAGGCCTTGATCTACGGGGTGGAACTTCCGTAACCCTTCAGCCGCGAATTGCACCTGGCGAAGAAGGAAGCATTACCAATGAAGCCATTGATCAAGCGGTTGCAATTATTCGTCAACGAGTTAACTCACTCGGCGTTGCAGAATCTGAAGTTGCAGCGCAAGGTACTGGAACAAGCCGTCAGATTGTTATCTCAGTTCCAGGGGACACAGGTCGACGTGTAGTTGATTTAGTAGGTCAAACTGCAGAGCTTCGTTTCCGTCAAGTATTGGCGACAGGAGCAGGTGCATCTTCAGTTGTAGATCCAGCTGCAACACCAGTTGCAGGTGTAACTCCAGAGGTAAATGCACGGTTTGCCTCCTTCGATTGCACACTGGCAGAGAATCGTCAGGGAACAGGAACAGATCTTCCATCCCAAACAATTGTTGCCTGTGATCGCGCCGGCCTAACGAAATATATTCTTGGACCTGCAGAAGTTTTAGGACGTCAAATTTCAGAGGCTTCTGCGGGCCTGGATACACAATCTGGAAGTGCTTGGTTTGTGAGTTTAACTTTTAACAGTGAAGGAACTTCAGCATTTGCAGCTGTGACATCTCGTGTTACTTCACTGCCTGAACCGAACAATCAGTTAGCTATCGTTTTAGATGGTTTGGTTGTTTCTGCCCCACGTATTAATGAAGCGATTCCCTCAGGAACTGCGCAAATTACTGGAAGCTTTACTCAATTAGAAGCTAAAGACCTTGCAAATGTTTTAAAGTATGGAGCGCTTCCACTTGCATTTGATCGCGGTGAGGTACAACAGGTATCTCCAACATTAGGTGCTGATCAACTGAATGCAGGTTTGATTGCTGGGGCTTTAGGTATGGCACTCGTAGTTATTTTCACACTTGCTTATTACAGAGTATTGGGGTTTGTAACCGTTGGATCATTGGCCATTGCAGGCTCAATTCTTTACTTGTTGTTCTTGCTTCTTGGTAAATGGATTGGATTTACATTAACTCTTGCAGGTATTGCCGGAGCAATTGTTGCCATCGGTGTCACAGCCGACTCATTCATTGTTTATTTTGAACGCGTGCGAGATGAGATGCGCGAAGGGCGCTCCTTACGAACGGCTGTTGAAACTGGCTGGGTCAGAGCGCGCCGCACGATTCTGATTGCAGACTTTGTATCGCTTATAGCCGCAGTTTTGCTTTATTTCTTTGCTGTTGGAGGTGTAAGAGGTTTCGCCTTTACCCTTGGACTGACAACTGTTATTGACCTCATCGTAATCTTCGTCTTCACAAAACCTGCGTTGGTGCTTGTATCACGATTGAAATTCTTTAATTCCGGTCATCGTTTATCCGGCTTCTCGAGCAAGAGTCTCGGCATGCCCACTACGAAGGAGGCATAGAAATGTCGAAGTTTTCAGGTCTTGGTGGTCGGCTCTATCGTGGTGAAACTTCAGTTGAGTTCATTGGTAAGCGACGTCGTTGGTATGCAGTTTCTATTCTATTTATTCTGATCTCTATTGGTTCACTCGCAGTACAAGGGTTGCAACTTGGAATCGAGTTCAAGGGTGGTTCTTCTTTCACAGTAACCACTAACTCTCCATCGGTCGAACAGGCTCGCTCTGCAGTCCAATCAGCCGGTGTTGACGGTGAGCTAATTGTTCAAGTTATCGGCAATGACAAAGTAAGGGTTCAAACTGGATCTCTGGAAAGTGAAGCAAACAATGCTGTTCAAGATGCACTAGCTGCGAGTTTTTCAGTTGACGTTGCAACTATTGATACACAGATTATTGGACCGTCTTGGGGAGAAGAGATTACTAGAAAGGCGCTTTATGGACTCTTTGGTTTTCTTTTTGTAATCATGATTTATCTGGCAATGGCTTTAGAACCGAAAATGGCTGTTGCGGCAATAGTTGCGGTATTACACGATGTCTTTATAACTGTTGGTATTTATGCCTTAGTTGGTTTTGATGTGACGCCGGCAACTGTGATTGGTTTCTTGACTATTTTAGGATATTCACTTTATGACACCGTCGTTGTGTTCGACAAGGTTCGTGAGAATACAAAGTCAATTACGGCTTCTTCAACTAAGACATACTCTCAAGCGGTAAACCTTGCAGTGAATCAGACAATTGTTCGCTCGGCAAATACCTCCATTGTTGCGCTCCTACCGGTTGCTTCGATTTTATTTGTTGGCGCCGGTTTGTTAGGCGCAGGAACTTTGAAGGATTTGTCATTGGCGCTCTTTATTGGTCTAATCGTTGGAACTTACTCTTCAATCTTTATTGCACCTCCAATTTTGGCATCGCTGCGCGAAAGAGAGCCAGCAATGCAGGCGCTAGCAAAGCGAGTTAATGCGCGTTCAGGGGGAGTGGTTGCATCTGCAACTTCGCAGGTTTCATCGCTTCCGATTCTTGGTCGAGGACCTCGCAATCAACCAAAGCGTAAGGGTCGTAAGTAGGGATTCTTGTGGACACTTTGATTGCACCACTTATCAGTGCGCTCAAAGAAAATCATGCCTCGGTTAACTCTGAGGAGGTTGCTCGTGCATATGAAGTTGCAAAAGATGCCCACGAAGGACAACTTCGTAAATCAGGTGAGGAATACATTACCCATCCAGTAGCGGTGGCAGAGATTCTGGCAAACTTAGGACTTAATCCAGCGACAATCATTGCGGCGTTGCTTCATGACACGGTTGAAGATACAAAGTATTCCCTTGATCAAATGCGGGCCGAGTTTGGTGAAGAGATCGCAAATCTTGTAGATGGTGTAACAAAGCTAGATAAATTAGCTTATGGACCAACCGCTGAGGCAGAAACTGTGCGCAAGATGGTGATTGCAATGTCCAGAGACATTCGTGTTTTAGTAATCAAGCTCGCTGATCGTTTACATAATGCTCGGACGTGGGCTCATGTCACACCTGAATCTGCCGAAAGAAAAGCTCGCGAAACTTTAGATATTTACGCACCCCTTGCACATCGTCTTGGAATGAACGCGATGAAATGGGAGTTGGAGGATCTATCCTTTGAAGTGCTGGAACCTAAAAAATTTGAGGAAATATCAAGGTTAGTAGCAGAGCGTTCTCCATCACGAGCCAAATTAACGGTCGAAGTTATCGAAACGGTTCAAGCGGATCTATTGAAGGATCACATTGAGGCAATAGTTACGGGCAGACAGAAACACTTCTTCTCCGTCTATCAAAAAATGGTTGTTCGAGGACGAGAGTTCAACGAGATTTACGATTTAGTTGGAATCCGAGTACTTGTAAATGATGTTCGCGATTGTTACGCGGTTCTTGGCTCGATCCATGCGCGTTGGAGCCCTGTTCCCGGTCGCTTCAAAGACTACATCGCGATGCCAAAGTTCAATCTTTATCAATCGTTACACACAACTGTAATTGGACCAACAGGCAAAGCGATAGAAATTCAGATTCGTACTAATGACATGCATGCACGAGCCGAACTTGGAATTGCCGCTCACTGGAAATACAAGCAAGGTCCCGATAGTAACAACTCTTCGCCAGAGTTGTTATGGCTTCGCCAACTCCATGAATGGCAAAAGGAGACTGAAGATCCAGCGGATTTCCTAGAAGCGCTACGTTTTGATTTAGGTTCGCCAGAGGTTTTCGTATTTACCCCGAAAGGCAATGTCGTAGCTTTGCCTGGTGGTTCGACGCCGGTTGACTTTGCATTTTCTGTTCACACCGATGTTGGGTTACGTTGTGCTGGAGCCAAGGTAAATGGCCGATTAGTTCCGCTTGAATCACGTTTGGTTAATGGTGACGTTGTTGAGATTGTTACTAACAAGGGTGAGAATGCCGGGCCAAGCCGAGACTGGTTGAACTTTGTACAAAGTCCTAGGGCTCGATCGAAAATAAAAGCCTGGTTTAGCAAAGAAAGACGTGAAGAGGCAATTGATGCCGGGAAAGAATCGATTGCTCGTCAGATGCGTAAAGCCGGTCTACCCCTACAGAAGATATTTGCTGGTCATTCACTTCTCGAACTGGCTCACGATCTTAGATATTCAGACATTGACGGACTTTATTCCGCAGTTGGTGATGGACATGTTTCAGCATCTTCCATAGTAGAAAAGCTAGTTGCATCTTTGGGAGCAGAAGATTCACATCCTGAACCCACGATGGATGTATACCTCAATCGCGCTCCGACACAACGACGTTCTAGCAATGCCATCGATGTTGAAGGAACAGATGATGTACTCGTAAAGCTTGCACGATGCTGTACTCCTGTTCCTGGAGACGAGATCATGGGATTTATTACTAAAGGAAGTGGTGTTTCGATCCATAGAACTGATTGCACAAATGCATCGGATCTGGAGAAACATCAAATGAATCGAGTGGTCAAAGTTAAATGGAGATTAGGTGCATCATCGGTATTTCTGGTCAATATCCAAGTTGAGGCACTAGATCGAGCTTCTTTGCTTGCAGATGTGACTAGAACGTTGTCGGAGCAGCATGTTAATATTTTGAGCGCATCAGTTAGTACATCAAAGGATCGAACTGCATTCTCTCGCTTTACTTTCGAGATGGCCGATGCCACGCATTTAGATGCAGTCCTTGCCGCAGTGCGGGGGATTGAAGGCGTGTATGACGTTTACCGGACAACAAACAACTAGTTGCAGATAGGTTTAGCTGAACTCATCCAAACTCTTTTGAGCTTCGGCAAGCCAAATTTTTCGCGCTTGAGCAGACTCGCTGGCTTCACTAGCTTTCTTAGCGTTACCCGCAGAGGCTGATTTCGCAGCAATTTTTTCATAGCTTTCAATGGACGCAGTTAGTTGAGCAACAACTTCCTCGGCCCGTTTCTTTGCTGCAGGGTCAGTCTTTCTCCAGATGTCCGCCTCGGCCTCTTTAATTGTTTTTTCGACCGCATGGACGCGAGCATCGAGTACTGCTCGCTTATCTCGATGAGTCATTCCAATTTTTTCCCAAGATCTTAAATGTTCAGACAAGGCTTTACGAGCGGTCTTTACATCCGTAAAGGGAAGTAATGCTTCGATAACTATTACTAACTCTTCACGCTTAATTAGATTGGCGGCCATAGTTACGTCGCGCTTTTCTAAGTCTGCATTTTTGGCGGAGAAGAATTGGTCCTGAGCGGCCTTAAAACGTCCCCATAGTTTTGCATCATCACTTGGCTTACCTCGACCAGAGGCCTTCCATTGATCCATTAATGATTTGAATTTCTTTGCCGTTGGAACCCATTCAGTAGAAGTAGCTAACTTCTCCGCCTCAGAAACTATAAGTTTCTTGGCATCAGAGACAACAGATTGCGTGGATTCAAGTGCTGCAAAATGGGTCCTTCTACGCTTATCAAACTTATTTCTAGATGATGAAAAACGCTTCCATAATTGCGTATCAGTAGGTTTGTCTAAACGTGGCGCCGCTTTCCATTCATCCATGAGTACCTTCAGGCGATCTCCTGTAGTTTTCCAGCTTTCAGATAACGCTAGTGACTCAGCCTCAACAACAATCTTTTCCTTCTCCACAATGATTTGTGCACGTCGGGCCTCTTTTGCGGCAGACTCAGCAGCTTTCTTTGCTTCATAAGCTTCACGGTGACCCTCTATAAGAGGTTCAATCTGTTCAACTGATGCAGCTAATGAATCAAGATCGCCAACACCATTTAAATCTTTGACTTGCTCACGCAATTTCTTAACTGCTGCATAAGCATCTGATGGCACCATTGCACCGCTTTTGATTCGTGCTGCAAGTAAGGCAACTTCAGATGCCAGGTGTTCGAATTTACGTACGAAGTAGCTAAGGGCTTCTTCAGGGCTCTTTCCGGGATATGAACCTACGGCTTTTTCACCATTGGAAGTACGAACAAAAACTGTTCCATCTTCACCAACTCGACCAAAGGCTGAAGGATCTCCAATCAACGCACTAGCTGCACTTACAGCCTGAGGCATAATTGCCGGGTTGACCTGTTCTGGAAAATTCGTATCTGTCATGAGAGCGTTCCTTTCAGCGCGTTGTTCGATAAGAACGTCGCTATGTACTGGGCGATGCTAAGAAGTCCTAAGACATCCGAGCGTGGATAGAGTATGTATTCAGTGGTAAAAGGTACCCTGTCTACCTGTGCGAGCGTCAATCTCGCTAATTCTGAGCGTACTGGAGGGCTTATTTAATGTTGGTCGACTCCTTTGCGGCAAAAATGTATGCGACAAACTGCTGGGTATTAGCTTCCGAGGCAGGGTCAGAGTGTGTAGTAATTGATCCAGGTATGCCCGATGTTTCTCTACAGTTAGAAGAAATTCTTACAAGGCATAAATTAAAACCTGTTGCGATCATTGCCACACACGGACATCTCGACCATACGTTTTCAATTCAACCAATTGCTGATGGTTATGCGATACCGACCTACATTCACAGCCAGGATCGCCCTTTTCTTACTAGGCCACAGGATCAGGTCAGTCCTGAATTCGCTCAGACTTTGCAGGAGATGAGTTTTACTGAACCACATGAAGTCAGAGAACTGCGAAATGGCGAGGTTTTGGAATTAGTCGGTCTTTCATTCAAGGCAATTCATTCGCCAGGTCACACTGGAGGATCATTGATGTTTGAAGTTGATAACGAAGTATTGATAAGCGGGGACGTTCTCTTTGCTGGAGCTATTGGTCGGACAGATTTGCCAACAGGCTCTCCAGAGCAAATGGAGGAGACTTTGCGTAAAAAAGTATTGCCACTAGCCGATCATCTTCGAGTTTTACCTGGCCACGGTCCAGAGACGGTGCTGTCACATGAGAAAAAAACGAATCCGTATCTGACGAGTTTGATTGGACGACACTGATGTCCGAACAGAAAATTCAAGCACCAAAAGGTGTTAGCGAGTACGTTCCTGATCGCTCCAACTCTTTTGAACTTGTTCGTAATGCGCTGATAGAACCAGCAAAAAGGGCGGGCTATCAGTTAATCGAACTTCCTGTCTTTGAGGACACTGAACTTTTTCGCAGGGGAGTTGGAGAATCTACGGACGTAGTGTCGAAAGAGATGTATACATTTGAAGATCGAGGTGGAAGATCCATAACGTTAAGACCTGAGGGAACAGCTGGCGTAATGCGGGCCGTTATTGAACATGGTTTAGATCGAGGACAGCTCCCTGTAAAACTTTGGTATGCCGGACAATTTTTTCGGGCAGAACGTCCACAAGCCGGTAGATACAGACAGTTTTATCAAGTTGGTATCGAAGCAATCGGTTTAGACGATCCTGCTATTGATGCCGAAGTCATCGCTATTGCAGATGCCGGTTTCAAATCCTTAGGTTTGAGTAAGTATCGATTAGAGATCACATCTTTGGGCGATCTCTCATCAAGGGCAGCTCACCGAGTTGAACTATTGAAGTTCATAGAAACTTTAGATTTAGATGAAGCTACTGCAGAACGTGCGAAACTAAATCCACTTCGCCTTTTTGATGATAAGCGTGAAGAAATGAAGAAAGCCATGTTGAGCGCGCCACTACTTATGGATTACTTGAATTCAGAGTCTTTGGAGCACTTCAAAATGGTTACGAAATATCTAGATCGTATGGAAATTTCATATGTTTTGAATCCAAGAATGGTTCGTGGTTTGGATTACTACACAGGAACCACTTTTGAGTTTGTGCATGAGCTTCTTGGAGCTCAATCTGGAATTGGTGGTGGAGGTCGCTATGACGGGTTAATGCAAGCCTTAGGTGGTCAGGCTTTATCTGGAATTGGCTTTGGATTAGGCATTGATCGTGTATTACTTGCTGCAGAGGCCGAGGGCATCATTAGTGAAGATGCATTCGTATCAGATCTTTACATAATTCCTTTAGGAGATACAGCCAAGGAAATGGCTTTGAAAATCGCCAAGGATCTTCGCACCGTTGGAAAAACAGTCGAGATAGCGTTTGGTGATCGAGGACTTAAAGGCTCAATGAAAGCAGCCGACAAAACGGGAGCTGCCTATGTCATTGTTCTCGGGGAATCAGAATTGGAAAGTGCGACTGTGGAGTTAAAGCACATGAAAACAGGAGAGAGTTCTTCCGTTAAGATTGCATCGTTGCAGCAGTACCTATGACCGCGATTCACATTAGTTAAGGGATTACATTTAAATGCTAAGAACACATGATGCCGGTTCGCTCCGCAAATCTCTAGCGGGTCAAACTGTAACTTTGGCAGGATGGGTATCTCGCCGACGCGATCACGGTGGGGTAGCTTTTATTGATCTGCGCGATGCATCAGGCTCTGTTCAAGTTGTCATTCGTGATGAAAAAATGGCTGGATCGCTAAGAGCTGAATGGTGCTTATTGATCACCGGTGAAGTTGTAGCTCGCCCTGATGGAAATGAGAATAAGAATATTCCAACTGGGGAAATAGAAGTTATGGGTGATGTCGTCGTGGTGCTTTCAGAGTCAGCACCGCTGCCATTTCCGGTAGATAGCGGTGATGACTCAGAGATCAATGAAGAATCACGTTTACGTTATCGATACCTAGATTTGCGTCGTGAAAAACCGGCTCAAAATCTGCGCCTGCGTTCGAAGGTGACATCGACCATTCGAAGAGTCATGGAAGAGGAAACCTTTCTTGAGATAGAGACACCCTATTTGACTCGTTCAACTCCAGAAGGTGCTCGAGATTTCTTGGTGCCAGTGCGTCTTCAGCCTGGAAGTTGGTATGCACTTCCACAATCTCCACAACTGTTTAAGCAATTGCTTATGGTTGCAGGAATGGAAAAGTACTACCAAATCGCTCGTTGTTTTCGCGATGAAGATTTTAGAGCAGACCGACAACCTGAGTTCACGCAATTAGATATTGAAATGTCATTCATTGATCAGGAAGATATTCTTGCAATTGCAGAAAAGATTGTTGCTCGTGTCTGGAAAGAGGCGATCGGTTACGAAATTTCATTACCAATACCGCGAATGACTTATGCAGATGCGATGAGAGATTATGGATCAGACAAGCCAGATCTTCGTTTTAATAATAAACTGGTTGATTTGACAGCGTTTTTTACTGAAACTCAGTTTCGTGTTTTTCAAGCGCCTTACGTCGGCGCAGTAGTTATGCCAGCGGGAGCCTCCTCTGCTCGTCGCGAGCTCGATGCTTGGCAAGATTGGGCAAAGGCCCGCGGTGCTAAAGGTTTGGCCTACATTTTAGTCAATGATGATTTAACTTTAGGTGGACCAGTTTCGAAAAATCTCTCTGAAAAAGAAAGCACCGGGATCGTTTCAGCAGCGGGAGCAAAAGCTGGAGATGCAATATTTTTCGCAGCAGGCGAACGTACTGCGTCACTAAATCTTCTGGGTGCGGTTCGACTTGAAATTGGTAAGCGTTGTAATTTGATACCTGAAGGAAAATGGGAATTTGTTTGGGTTGTAGATGCACCAATGTTCGAGCCTACTGATGGCGGAGGTTGGACTGCAGTTCATCATCCATTCACTGGTCCCAAACCTGAGTTTGCGAAAACTTTCAAATCTAATCCTGCCAATGCTCTTGCCTATGCCTATGACATTGTTTTAAATGGTACGGAGCTAGGCGGGGGATCTATCCGTATTCACGATAGACATATTCAAAAAGACGTTTTCTCTGTTATCGGTTTAAGTGATGAGGAAGCATCAAGTAAATTTGGTTTCCTGCTTGAAGCATTTAACTACGGTCCTCCGCCACATGGAGGAATCGCGCTCGGGCTAGATCGTGTGTGTGCATTGTTGACGGGATCAGATTCGATTCGTGAAGTAATCGCCTTTCCAAAAACGGCCAGCGGGGGAGATCCATTAACTGGTGCACCAACTCCTATTACGCCGGCCCAACGCAAGGAAAGCGGAATCGATTGGGTCCCCGAAGTAAGATCCAACGAAGAGAAGTAGATCTCGGATAGGCTTATCACATGGGTCCAGGCGGAATAGCAACGATTATTGCAGCATCTTCATTAGCAGTAATCGCAATCGCGATCGCCTATGTAGTGGTGCGAGTAGGCCGCCTAGTCGATGAGGCAAAGGCATCTCTTAAAGCATTAACAGCAGAGACCGCTCCACTAATAGATGAGGTGCATACAACGGTCACTCTAGTAAATGGGCCTTTACATAGTCTTAACCGGATCACCAAAAACGCTGAAGAAGTAACGAATAAGTTAACCGAAGCGACTGGCGATTTCATTACAAAGAATAGTTCTGTTGTTAAAGTTGCAGGCGCACTAATCTCTGCTGCACAGATGAAAAAAGGCCGTTCAAAAAAGAAGAAGGCTGAGTGATTCTAGACAGTGGAATCCGCCGAGATCCGTTCGCGCTGGCTGCGCTTTTTTGAAACTGACAACCGACAGGGTCTGCTTCATACAGTTGTACCGTCGGCCTCACTTATTGCAGATGATCCTAATCTTTTATTAGTAAATGCGGGAATGGTTCCCTTTAAGCCGTATTTCTTGGGAGAAGTTACTCCACCATATAAGCGCGCTACCTCAGTTCAAAAGTGCGTACGCACTTTAGACATCGACGAGGTTGGAAAAACTACTCGACATGCATCGTTTTTCCAGATGTGTGGAAATTTCTCTTTTGGGGATTACTTCAAAGAAGGTGCTATAGCACTAGCTTGGGAGCTTTTAACTCGTCCAATTAGCGATGGTGGTTATGGGTTGCCTGAGGAAAAACTCTGGGTGACAGTTTATTTGGATGACGATGAGGCTGCAGATATTTGGCATAAAAAAATTGGCATACCTAAAGAGCGCATTCAACGGCGGGACATGGCAGATAACTTTTGGTCGATGGGCGTTCCTGGCCCATGCGGGCCTTGTTCTGAGATTTATTACGATCGAGGCCCGGCATACGGTGTTGAAGGCGGTCCGATCGCTGACGAGAACAGATATTTAGAAGTGTGGAACCTCGTCTTTATGCAAAATGAACGAGGTGCAGGAGGGGGTAAAGACAGTTACCCAATTTTGGGCGAACTTCCTGCCAAAAGTATTGATACTGGTTTGGGTCTAGAAAGAACTGCAGCAATCTTGCAGGGTGTGGAAAATATTTATGAAATTGATACGACAGTTCAAATTCTCAATCGAGCTACTCAATTAACTGGTGTGAAGTATGGTAGCTCTGAAAAATCTGACATTTCTCTTCGCGTCATTGCTGATCATTCTCGCACATCGGCAATGTTGATCGGTGATGGTGTAACACCAGGCAATGAAGGTCGCGGATATGTGCTTCGACGAATGATGCGTCGCACAGTACGAAACATGCGCCTATTGGGCTCATCTGATCCGATTATGTCTGAGCTCACCGTAGCGGCAATTGCGGCCATGGGTTCTCAGTACCCAGAGTTAGTAAGTGATAAAAAAAGAATTCTCGAAGTAAGTGCATCAGAAGAGGAAAGCTTCTTGCAAACTCTAAAGAGTGGTACGGCAATTTTTGATATCGCATCTTCTGCCACTAAAAAGACGAGCGGCAAAGTAATTGCAGGGGATGAAGTATTTAAACTCCACGACACATATGGATTTCCTTTTGACCTTACTTTAGAAATGGCCCGTGAAGAGGGTCTAACAGTTGATGAAGATGGATTCCGCCGACTCATGAAAGAGCAGCGTGATCGAGCAAAGGCAGATGCCAAGACTAAGAAATCTGGGCACACCGATGTCTCGGTATATCGCCAGATAGCGGACAAAAACGGGAAAAGTGAGTTTGTCGGTTATGTTCAGCAAAGCTGTGAATCAAAAATTACGGGGTTGCTAGTAGATGGAACCGGTGTTAAAACTGCTTCTGAAAATGACGAAGTAGAAATTACATTAAATAGAACTCCTTTTTATGCAGAAGGTGGAGGTCAATTAGCAGATGGTGGCCGAATAACTCTAGAAAACGGAGCCATTGTTGAAATTGATGATGTTCAAAATCCAGTGCCTGGGTTAGCTGTTCACCGTGGTCGAATTATTCGTGGAAATGTTGATGTGGGCGCCGAAGTTTTGGCAGAAATTGATAAGGAAAGACGTAATGGCATATCTCGAGCGCACACCGCAACTCACATGGTTCATAAAGCCTTTCGCGAGACGTTGGGCGAAACCGCTGTTCAAGCTGGTTCAGAAAACTCTCCAGGGCGTTTTCGTTTTGATTTCCCAGCAACAGGTTCTGTCCCGTCTTCTGTGCTAGATGAAGTCGAATCTAGGGTAAATACATTGCTTCTAGAGGATCTTGAAGTTACTGCTGAAAGTATGAGTCAGGCTCAGGCAAAAGAGTTAGGTGCAATGGCTTTGTTTGGCGAAAAGTACGGAGATGTAGTGCGAGTTGTCAGTGTTGGCGATTGGGCACGAGAACTTTGCGGCGGAACACATGTAAATCGCTCTGGTCAACTGGGAATTGTGAAGCTTCTCGGGGAGTCATCTATTGGCGCGGGTGTGCGTCGCGTTGAAGCACTCGTCGGAGTCGATGCGTATAAGTTTCTAGCACGAGAGCATGTTTTATTGAACTCTCTAACAGAGATTGTAAAGGGAGCTCGCACCGAAGAGTTACCTGAGAGAATATCCGATCTCTTAAGTAAAATGAAAGAGGTTGAGAAAGATTTGGCATCTTTTAGGTCGACTGCCGCACTTGCCCAAGTGGGAGAACTTGTTAAGAAGTTTCAAACTGTTAATGGTTACTCTTTTATTTCAGCGGTCATGGCCGACGGACTTCTTCCCGATGATTTGCGCAAGATTTCACTAGATATAAGGGGACGTTTAAAGAATTCAGTTGTTGCACTCATCAGCAGTAATGATGGCAAACCCGTACTTGTTGTTGCGGTGAGTGATGAGGCAAGGGCTGCAGGTATCAAGGCCGGCGCATTAGTGAAGATTGGTTCGTCAGTCCTCGGCGGGGGCGGTGGCGGCAAGGATGATTTTGCACAAGGGGGCGGAGTAGATTCTATGCGTTCAGTCGATGCACTTTCAGCTATTTATGCCTCGCTAGCTGGATAAAGCAATGAAACGCGGACGTCGAATTGCATTTGACTATGGAGATGTCCGAATAGGCGTTGCAGCAAGTGATGCTGACTCAATTTTAGTTTCACCCGTTACAACATTATTAACATCATCAAAAAGTTTGCTCAAGGAGATATCTCTAATGATTGAGGAGATTTCACCTATTGAAATCTATGTAGGTAGACCAACCAACTTGAGCGGATTGGATGGGTCAGCAACGTCCAAAGCAATAGATTTTTCCAAAAAATTAGAAGGTATTACCCAGATTCCAGTAAAACTTATCGATGAACGAATGAGTACGGTTTCTGCATCAAAGCAGCTTCGAGAAGCGGGTAGGGATGCAAAGCAAGCTAAGTCAATGATTGATATGGCCGCAGCGGTGGCAATTCTTGAGTTTGCAATATCGGTAGAAAAATCAAAGCAATGATATTGACTGTAGAGATCAGAAGAGTTCTCTTGGCTCTATTACTCATTGCCGCACTGACGCTTGGTCTTTTTTCTATTCGATCACAGAGCTCTTCGGCGCCTGATTATTCATATTCTCAAATTGTAGAAGGATCTCCGGAAGTAATCATTGAGATTCCCAATGGTGCAAGCGGCTCACAGGTTGCACAGATTCTTTTTGAAAACGGCGTTGTGAAATCATCTGCATCATATTTTCGAACAGCTGTGGGTGATCCAAGTTCTCAAAGAGTATCCCCTGGCTCTCATAGAGTAAATCTTCAGATTTCGGCCAAGCAAGCGTTAGAGCAACTGCTCGATCCATCGAGAATTCCGAATCTTTTAAAAGTTTTCGAAGGGGAGTGGAAGAGCGAGGTCGCTCAATCCTTGAAGGAATATGGTTTCAGTTCATTAGAAATTGAACGAGCATTTCGCAGTGTCAAACTACCTTCTGGTTTTACGGATGTGGAAGGGTTGCTCTTTCCTGCTCAATATACATTTGAAGAGTCAACGACAGCCGTGGAAGTTGTACAGGCAATGATTGATCGTTTCACTAAAGATGAAGTAGCCCGTCAAATTCTGAATTCTAAGGGCGCATTTACAGCTCAAGAGCTTTTAACCATTGCTTCAATAATTCAAGTCGAAGGTGACATTAAAGTATTCAAAAAGGTTGCAAGAGTTATATTTAATCGCCTTGAGATCGGAATGCCACTTCAGATGGATTCAACCGTACATTATGTGAAAAAGACTCGTGGGAACATATTTTTGAGTACTAAGTCAACTCTTCTTAAATCTGCCTACAATACTTATCGATACCGTGGTTTGCCACCAGGACCAATAGGTAACCCTGGTGCTCTAGCAATGTCGGCAGCTCTTTCACCAGAAATTGGAGAGTGGCTATATTTTATAACTGTTGCTCCGCAAGACACTAGATTTACCGCTTCCTTCGATGAATTTAATGTATGGAAGGCACTCTATATAAAGAATAGAAAGGCGGGGCTTTTCAAATGATTAACGGCGCAGTCCTTGGATCTCCCATTTCGCATTCATTAAGCCCACAACTCCACAAGGTTGCATATGATTTCTTAAAGATTAATGCTGAGTACACTCGCTATGACGTCAAAACGGGAGAGCTTCCTAAATTTCTTGCATTACATCAGGAATTAAACGCCCTTTCATTAACCATGCCACTTAAAGAAGAGGCGTTACTAGTTGCTGATGTAGTTTCACCGATTTCTAATCAGATTAAAAGCGGAAATACTTTAAGTAAACAAGGTGGTAAATGGAGTCTCACTAGTACGGACGTCGAAGGATTTCTAAAAACGCTTCAGACAAATGATGTGAATTTGGATGTTTCGATATTAATACTTGGCTCAGGTGCGACCGCTCGCGCAGCTGTTGCTGCAATTGATTCGGCTAGAAGTGCGCAAAACAGAGAGATTCATATTGTTCATAGGAATCCTGATCGCGAGTTAGCCATGCGAGAAGCAGCCCCTTTTTCTAAGCTGGTTTTTCACAGATGGGATTCGAGTAAGTTGCTTAATGATTTTGGTTTAGTTGTTAACACATCTCCAGCTGGGGTAGCAGATGTGTTTTGTCATGATCTATTAAAGCCTGTAGGCATTTATTTCGAAGCACTTTATAATCCATGGCCTACCGCTCTCCTAAAGAAGTTCAATGAAATGGGCCAACAAACAATTGATGGTATCGATCTGCTCGTGCATCAAGGGATATCACAGATTGAAATATTCTCAGGGGTCAAAGCTGATCGCAAGACCTTGTCACAGATCATGAGAAGCACGGCTATCGAAATATTGAAGCAATCCACAGAGGGATAATTAATTTACATCAGTAGACTATTTTGGTCCAATGATTTTCTTGTGGTCAAGTTTTTGGCTGATTTCTCTACCAATAATTGTGCGAGACCTAGCTTCCCAACGTATTCCCAATATTTATCTTAAGGTTTTAACGATTCCAACTTGTCTGTTTCTTATTGTTGATGGAACAGGGCCCTTGCATAATCTGCTAGTTAACTTTCTCGTTCTAGTCTTAGGGATATTTTTAGGGGTAGGAATGGGTGACATCAAACTACTTGCGATTTCATTCATGATATTTAACTCACAGATGAACTTCTCGATCCTTATTTTTCTGGCGATATTGTTGGCTGGTACTTCTGCTCATTTACTGATCCATATCCTTGTCGCTAGGCAAATGCCACAACGAATAGCCCTTGCACCCAGCATTTTCTTAGCCTTTGCACTCTATTTCGCAGCGAGATAAGCCCCTGATCTGCAAGAATAGGCACATGCGTTGGTTAACTGCTGGTGAATCACATGGTCAAGCGTTGAGTGCGATCGTAGAAGGGATCCCTGCTTCGGTTCTCTTGAATACAGCAGACATAGATTTTCATCTTCGCCGGCGCCGCTTGGGAGTAGGAAGAGGTTCTCGCCAAAACTTTGAGGCCGACAAGGTGACGATTCTTGGGGGAGTACGGCTTGGCCTAACCCAAGGTGGACCGATCGCGATTCAAATCGACAACTCAGAGTGGCCAAAATGGGAAAAGGTAATGTCGGCCGATCCGGTACCTCAAGAGGAGATTGAAAATTTAGCGCGTAATGCTCCTTTAACGCGCCCACGTCCGGGACATGCAGATTTAGTTGGAATGCAAAAGTATAACTTTGATGATGCTCGCCCAATTTTAGAGCGTGCAAGTGCACGTGAGACAGCTTCACGAGTTGCTTTAGGCGCGGTTGCTCGAAACTTTTTGGAACAATCTGTTGGAATAACGATCTTAAGTCATGTGCTATCTATTGGTACGGTTCGAGTTGAGGATGATTCACCGTTGCCATCGCAATCGGATATGGAAAGAGTTGATGCCGATCCAGTGCGCTGTTCAGACTCTAAAACAAGTGTGAAAATGGTCGCAGAGATTGAAGCGGCACATCGCGATGGAGACACTTTAGGTGGAGTTGTAGAAGTTCTAGCGTTTAATATGCCACCAGGTTTGGGCTCACATGTGCATTGGGATCGGCGTTTGGACGCTCGACTTGCTGGTGCGGTTATGGGCATTCAGGCGATCAAGGGAGTTGAAATCGGTGACGGGTTTCAAACCGCTATGCGACGCGGCTCGATTGCACATGATGAGATTGAAAAGAACAAAGCCGGATCAATTGTTCGTCGTACTGATCGTGCCGGTGGTACCGAGGGTGGAATGTCTAACGGTGAAATCTTGCGAGTGAGAGCAGCAATGAAGCCAATTTCTACAGTTCCTAAAGCACTGGACACGGTTGACGTTTCAACTGGTGAAGCTGCAAAAGCGATTAATCAGCGTTCAGATGTCTGTGCCGTCCCTGCGGCCGGTGTTGTCGCAGAGGCGATGGTTGCGTTAGTCCTTGCCGAAGCTGTTTTAGAAAAATTTGGTGGGGATTCGGTCACAGAGACGCGTCGCAATTTTCAGTCGTATATGGCCACGTTAAACTTTAAGTAGTTTCAATGAAATCAATAGTTTTAATTGGTCCACCAGGAAGTGGGAAAAGCACGGTTGGTAGGGCCTTATCACGCCGCTTAAAGAGATCCTTCTTCGATACGGATTCTATGATTGAAGAGAAGTCACAAAAGAAGATCGGAGAAATCTTTGTCGATCAAGGAGAAGATGCGTTTCGCAAACTTGAGTTCATAGTATTGCAGGATGTACTACTGATACCTGATTGCGTAATCAGTCTGGGTGGGGGCGCTCCGATTAAAGAGCAATCTCAAGAATTGATTACGAGTTCAAATGTGTTTGTCGTTTTTCTTGATATCTCACTAGCCTCGGCGGCACCTCGAGTTGGTTTCAACAGAGATCGCCCTTTACTACTAGGAAACCCACGAGCGCAGTGGCAGGCACTCAATGAAATTCGCAGACCTATTTACCAGTCACTATCCGACATGAGCATTAAAGTTGATGATGTGAAGGTTGAGGAAATTGTAAGTCAAATCGTTCCAACATTCGAAGCGGTGTCAAATTGAAGAAGCTATCTATTAAAGTCGAACAGGAATATGAAATCAGAATCGATGTAAAATGGAGAGATGAGATAGCTCTCTTGATGCAGGGGCGAAATAAGGTTGCATTTATTACATCATCTTCCTTTTCTCCAGATCTTGGTGAGCTATTGAACTTTGATTCAGAGGTACACCAATTTGCAGTTCCAGATGGCGAAGCTGGTAAAACATTTTCGACAGCTAATTTAATTTGGGATTGGTTAGGCGCAGCGGGCTTTACTAGAAATGATTTGATCGTCGCTATTGGCGGGGGAGCCCTTACTGATCTTTCCGGATTTGCTGCAGCAACTTGGCTTAGAGGCATTGATTGGGTGGCTGTCCCCACTTCATTAGCTGGAATGGTTGATGCAGCTATTGGTGGTAAGACTGCAATTAACTCAGACTTTGGTAAAAACTTGATTGGTTCTTTTCATTCACCTGTGGCCGTGATCATTGATCCCATCTGGTTGCAGACACTTTCAGATAGAGACTTCTCTGCAGGAATGGCAGAAGTAATCAAATGCGGTTTTATCGCAGATCCAAAAATTCTTGAGATCGCCTCCGATACGAACCTTGAACAGCTCCGAGCCGATGGTTCAAGGGTTATAGATCTGGTTTACCGAGCAGTGAAAGTTAAGGCGCAAGTTGTATCGGCAGATTTCAAAGAAACCTTTGAGCGCGAGATTCTTAACTATGGGCATACTTTGGGGCATGCAGTTGAGATCCACTCTAAGTTCAAGCTTCGCCATGGTGAAGCCGTCGCGATTGGTCTTGTTTACGCCGCAGAGTTAGCATCTGCTCGTTCGCTAATCTCTTCAGAGATTCTTGCAATGCACAGAGATTTGCTTACAAACCTGAACCTTCCCATCACTTACGATCGCGCAGCGTGGACAACTCTGAGGCCAATACTGGCACTTGATAAAAAATCTCGCGGGGCAACTATTCGATTCGTCACCCTTACTGGTTTAGGGTCAACATCGCGTCTTGAGGATTTAACCTCCGATGAACTTGATGCAGCCTATGAGAGAATTTCTTCATGAAGATTCTTGTATTAAACGGACCAAATCTTTCACGTCTTGATATACGTGATTCTTCCATGTACGGTGATCTCAATTACAGTGAATTGAAATCAATGATTGAGATCGCTGCAACAAAGCATGGTTTCCAGGCCGATGTGCGTCAGAGTGATGATGAGGCGACAATCATTGGATGGTTACATGAGGCTGTCGATGCAAATACGCCAGTAATTATTAATCCGGCGGCATTTACGCACTATTCATACGCGATTCGCGATGCTGCTGAACTCGTAAAGGCTCCTTTGATTGAAGTTCACTTGTCTAATCCACTTGCTCGAGAAGAATTTCGTCATACGTCAGTAATTTCTGGTGTAGCAAATGGAACGATAGGAGGCTTTGGTCCTAATTCCTACGTTTTGGCGATTATTGCCCTCACAAACTTGGTTTCTCGGTAGTACGAAACGCTCGTTAACTGCGGGTATCCTTATCCCGTCGATATGACAAAAAATTAGAGTAAAGAGCGGGTGGAGCAGCAGTGTCAACAACGAATGATTTAAAAAATGGAATGTGCCTAGATATTGAAGGTCAACTTTGGACTGTAGTGGAGTTTCAACACGTAAAGCCAGGTAAAGGTCCAGCATTCGTACGAACTAAGTTGAAGTCTGTTCTGACCGGAAAAGTTATCGATCGAACATATAACGCCGGAGTTAAGGTTGATGTAGCTATTCTTGAAAAACGTGAAATGCAGTATCTCTATAAAGAGGGTGATGATTTTGTTTTCATGGATACAAAAACCTATGATCAGATGACTATTTCGCAAGCAACTGTTGGAGATGCAGCAAATTACATGCTTGAAAATACTGAAGCAATTGTTGCCGTAAATGAGGGCAACCCTTTGTACATCGAGCTTGCTGCATCTGTTCCACTCAAAATCACTTACACAGAGCCAGGCATACAGGGTGACCGATCCTCAGGTGGTACTAAGCCAGCCACTGTTGAGACCGGTATTGAAGTAGCGGTGCCTCTTTTTATCAAGCAGGATGAAATTATCTTGGTTGACACTCGCGATGGGTCTTACCAGGGTCGCGCCAACTAGTGTCAGCTCGGAGTAAAGCTCGCAAACAGGCGTTGGATTTATTGTATGAATCCGATATCCGTGGCAGTGATGCATTGCAAACTTTAGAACTAAGGGATTTTCCAGATGACGGCCCAGATGCCAGACCAATTCGTGAGTACACGCGCGATCTCATATCGGGTGTCGGTGAAAATCGTCGCAAAATCGATGAATTGATCATGACATATGCCCAAGGATGGGACATGGATCGCTTACCTGCGGTCGATAGAAATATCTTAAGAATTGGGATATTCGAAATTCTTTGGAGTACGTCAGTTCCAACTAGTGTTTCAATCGATGAAGCATTGAATTTAGCTAAAGAGCTATCTAGTGACGATTCATCAAAGTATATTCACGGAGTGCTTGCACGAATTGCTTCGCTCAAGGATTCTATTTCGATCTAGGAATAGAAAATTCAGATATGGATGACTTTATTTGAACTGCAGATAGGCCCGTAAATAACGACAGATTTACAAGGTCGTTGGCTCGTATTGAGATTATCTCTCCATTCCAATCTCCTCTAGTTTGAGCAATTTTTGTTAGTACCTGAGCTATTTTTGCGGCTTCACTATGTGTACTTTGGCGTATCTTCCGTAGATCAAAAACGATGCGTGCTGGCTCCACTCGCTCTATTTTTTTGGTCAATATCTCTGATGCCGGAACTCCATAAATTTTGGCTATTTGCAGAAGTTTGAAAAGACTTATTTGCCTGTCTCCTCGTTCGTAACTACCTAGGGCAACGGCAGTTATTTCACCTTGAGATCTTTGTTCAACCTCTAGCAAGGTCAAAGCTTTCGCCTCACGAACGCTACGTAACCTTTTGCAAACCTTAAGGACCTCTTCTTGTGTGTCTAATTTCTCCATGTACGCCACGGTAGTCGAGGAGGCTGCCGGAAATGTGGCTTATCCACAAGAAGTAGCCGAGATGCTATAGTTCGTAGCGCATCCTTTAACAACCCATCCAGAGAGGTGGGAAAGGAGATTTAAATGAATGTTGCCCTGTCGGCTGAAGATATTTCACGTGCGTTAACTCGCATCTCACACGAAATATTAGAGCGCAATCACGGCTCAGCCAATGTAGTTTTACTTGGAATTCCAACTCGCGGTGCTCATCTGGCGCTACGAGTTGCAGAGATTATGGCGAAAATAGAGGGAACTGATATCCCTTGTGGAACTCTCGATATAACTTTGCATCGAGATGATCTGAGGTTGCGCCCGCCTCGAGCAATCATGCCAACCTTAATTCCTGCGTCGGGGATTGAAGGAAGAGATGTTGTTCTAATCGATGACGTTCTCTTTTCTGGTCGAACTATCCGATCGGCATTAGATGCTCTAGGGGAAGTTGGACGCCCTAAGACAGTTCAATTAGCAGTTCTTGTCGACCGCGGTCATCGTGAGCTTCCCATTAAAGCCGATTATGTAGGAAAGAACTTACCGTCATCGTTGGATCAGTCGATTCGAGTCTCGTTGACTGAGATAGATGGTCGCGATGAAGTTGTCATCGAAAATCGGAAGCAATCATGAAGCACTTGCTCTCAATCGATCACCTAACTGTCCAAGAAGCGGTTGGCATTTTAGATACTGCTACAGAGCTATCTCGCGTCAACGATGGTCAGTTAAAGAAACTGCCGACTCTGCGCGGAAGAACGGTTGTGAATTTATTCGCTGAGGATTCGACTCGCACAAGAATATCTTTTGAGGCCGCCGCAAAGAGATTGTCGGCTGATGTAATTAATTTCTCAGCTAAGGGTTCAAGCATCAGTAAAGGCGAGTCGCTTAAAGATACTGCGATGACTCTTCAAGCGATGGGCGCAGATGCCGTAGTCATTCGCCATAGCGCATCGGGCGCCGCTCAAAGGTTGGCCGATAATCAATGGATGTCAGGAGCGGTGATTAATGCAGGTGATGGAACACATGAGCATCCAAGCCAGGCGATTTTAGATGCCTTCACTATTCGTAAACACCTGGGAAAAGGCGCGAGTGATTTGCAGGGTCTTCACGTTGCGATAGTTGGCGACATACTTCATTCTCGAGTAGCCAGATCTAACGTTTTACTTCTGGCGCTCTTAGGAGCAAAAGTGACTTTAGTTGCACCTCCTACTTTGCTTCCAATTGGTATAGAAAAATGGCCTTGCAATGTTACATATGATTTCGACTCAGTTTTGCCCGTCATCGATGCGGTAATGATGTTGAGAGTTCAGCAAGAGAGAATGACCGAATTATTCTTTCCAAATGCTCGTGAGTACTCACGATATTACGGACTAAATGCGGAGCGAATGCGAAAATTGAAGCCAACCGCGCTCATCATGCATCCCGGCCCAATGAATCGAGGTTTAGAGATATCAGCAGAGGTAGCAGATAGTGCGCGATCTGTAATAACAGAACAAGTTTCAAATGGTGTAAGTGTTCGAATGGCTATCCTCTATGTCCTTCTTGCTGGATCGCCTCTTGATGTCGGGAGTATTTAAATGAGCAGCAAATACGTTCTTAAATCAGTTCTCCTGCCTAATGGTGATAAACGAGACATTGCAATCGAAGATGGTGTCATCTCTGCGGTAAGTGAGAACTTTGCACCGACCTCCCATGTTGTTATCGATGCCAGTGGCAGCAGAGTTCTGCCAGGGCTTGTTGATTTGCATACCCATCTACGTGAACCAGGACGTGAAGACGCAGAGACTGTACTTACTGGAAGCAGGGCGGGTGCGAAAGGTGGATTCACTGCGTTATCGGCTATGGCAAACACATCTCCTGTTGCCGATACAGCAGGTGTTGTCGAACAGGTTTATAGATTGGGGCAAGAGGCAGGTTATTTAGATGTCTTTCCAATAGGAGCTGTTACAAAAGGTTTAATGGGCGAATCACTCTCTGAAATCGGTGCAATGGCTGATTCCATTGCCCACGTCAGAATTTTTAGTGATGATGGAAACTGCGTTTTTAACCCCTTGTTGATGCGAAGAGCTCTTGAATATGTAAAAAAATTTGGGGGAGTGATCGCACAGCATGCACAAGACCCTCGCTTAACTATTGGCTCTCAGATGAATGAAGGAGAGATCTCCGCACGGTTGGGTCTTAAGGGTTGGCCCGCTGTTGCCGAAGAGGCAATTATTGCTAGAGATGTACTTCTAGCAGATCACGTTAAATCTCGACTCCACATTTGTCATGTAACAACAGCAGGCGGTGTGGAGATTATTCGTTGGGCAAAAGATCGCGGCATTAACGTTACTGCTGAAGTGACTCCGCATCACCTTTTGCTTACCGACGATCGTGCTACTTCTTACGACCCAATCTTTAAAGTGAATCCACCGCTACGAACTAGCGATGATGTGCATGCCCTGCGCGAAGCGTTAGCTGAAGGGATCATTGACATTGTTGCAACAGATCACGCGCCGCATCCGGTTGAGTCTAAAGAATGCGAATGGCAAGAAGCATCTTTTGGCATGTTGGGGTTAGAAACTGCACTCTCCATTGTGCAAAAAACTATGGTGGACAGCAATCTTATGAGCTGGGAGCAGGTTGCTGACCGTATGTCATCGGCTCCTGCCCGAATAGGTGGGTATAAGAATCAGGGTCAAGAGATTGCGGTTGGCTCGGTGGCAAACCTTGTTGTGATTGATGCCTCTAAAAATTGGCAAGTGGACCGTGATTTAACTATGTCAAAGGCTACAAATACTCCCTACCATGGGCTCATCCTTCCTGGGGTAGTTACGCATACTTTCTACAAAGGTCACGCAACCGTAATTGGGTCAATTGTCCAAAAGATTGGAGATGTGCAATGACCAATGCATATCTAGTCTTTGATGACGGTCGAATATTTGAAGGTCAAAGTTGGGCAGCCACGGGAAAAACTTTTGGTGAGGCGGTTTTCCAAACTGGAATGACTGGGTATCAGGAAACGTTGACTGATCCTTCATATCGAAAACAGATTGTGATCATGACTGCGCCACATATCGGTAACACTGGGGTGAATAAGGAGGATAACGAGTCTGAAAAGATTTGGGTTGCAGGTTTTGTTGTGCGCAATCCGTCCTCGCTTTCATCTAATTGGCGGTCATACCAAAGCTTAGAATCAGAATTGATTGAGCAAGAAGTTATTGGGATTCAAGGGGTCGATACTCGCGCAATCACCCGGCATATACGAGATCGAGGGGCGATGCGCGTTGGAATCTTCTCCGATTTAAATCTTTCTCGCGAAGAGATGGTTGTGGAGGTTCGAAAGATTCCGGCAATGGCGGGATCAAATTTGGTTGAAGATGTTTCGACTAAGAGAAGCTATATTGTTGAACCGATCGGAGCTAAACGCTTCGTTGTTGCTGCATTGGATTTAGGAATCAAGAAAGCCACACCAAAGGCTCTTGCAGAGCGTGGAGTTCAAGTTCATGTGCTGCCATTCAACTCCACGGTTGAGCAGATTCTTTCAATCAAACCAGATGGTGTATTTCTTTCAAACGGTCCTGGGGATCCCTCAACTATGGGAGATGTCGTGGAAACGGTGCGCGCGCTGTTACTTGAGGAGATTCCGATCTTTGGAATATGTTTTGGTCATCAAATACTTGGCAGAGCACTTGGTTTTGAAACTTACAAGCTGGCTTTTGGCCATCGCGGCATTAACCAACCAGTTATGGACAAGGTCTCAGGAAAAGTTGAAATCACGGCTCACAATCACGGCTTTGCAGTGCAAGCTCCGATTGATATGGAGTTTTCTACCGTTTATGGTCGCGGGGAAGTAACTCACTTCTGTCTAAATGATGGTGTTGTTGAAGGTCTAGCTTTATTAGAACGTCCAGCATTTTCTGTGCAGTATCACCCTGAGGCTGCAGCAGGACCTCACGATGCTGCTTACCTTTTTGATCGCTTCGTTGAATTGATGATGAAATCGAAGCAGGTGATTGCGTAATGCCTTTAGATCCATCTATTAAATCGGTTTTGGTTATCGGTTCAGGTCCAATTGTGATTGGACAAGCATGCGAGTTTGATTACTCTGGAACTCAAGCATGCCGCGTACTTAGAGCCGAAGGTATCCGAGTAATTCTTATTAACTCTAATCCTGCAACGATAATGACAGACCCAGAGTTTGCAGATGCAACTTTCATCGAACCGATTACTCCGGAGATTATTGAAAAGATAATTGTCCAGGAAAAGCCCGATGCGGTGCTAGCCACTCTTGGTGGCCAAACTGCACTTAATGCGGCGATAGCACTCTTTGAGCGTGGAACGCTTTCCAAGTACGGAGTGCGTCTGATTGGCGCCGATGTGGAAGCAATACACCGTGGCGAGAATCGAGAATTGTTTAGAGAGATAGTAGAAAAGGTTGGCGGAGAGTCCGCAAAATCGAGAATCTGTCACACCATGGAACAAATAATTGCTGCAGTAGCGGAGTTAAATTACCCAGTTGTTGTACGACCATCTTTTACTATGGGTGGGCTTGGCTCTGGGATCGCCTTTGATGAGCCTGAGCTACGACAAATTGCTGGGGCTGGATTAAGACATAGTCCGACCTCTGAAGTCTTATTGGAAGAGTCAATAATCGGCTGGAAAGAGTACGAGTTAGAGGTAATGCGTGATCACAAAGACAATGTTGTGATTGTCTGTTCTATTGAAAATTTAGATCCAATGGGAGTCCATACGGGCGATTCAATCACAGTAGCACCAGCCATGACATTAACAGATCTTGAGTATCAAAAACTGCGTGATTTATCAATCGAAATTATTCGAGAAGTTGGGGTCGAAACCGGAGGCTGCAATATTCAATATGCAGTCAACCCTGCAAATGGTCGAATAATTGTTATTGAAATGAATCCGCGAGTATCTAGATCCAGCGCGCTGGCCTCAAAGGCAACGGGTTTTCCAATAGCTAAGATTGCAACCAAGCTTGCGATCGGTTACACGCTAGATGAGATTCAAAACGATATTACTAAAGTAACCCCAGCCTCATTTGAACCAACCTTAGATTATGTAGTGGTTAAAGTTCCTCGCTTTGCTTTTGAAAAATTTGCTGATGCCGACCCTAGATTAACAACGACGATGAAAAGCGTTGGCGAGGCGATGGCGATAGGACGCTCGTTCTCGGAGGCTCTCATGAAGGCCTTAAGATCTTTGGAGCGCAAAGAAGCGATCTTCAGTTGGCCAGTAGTTTCAAATGATGAGCTTAATGATCTGATCTCAGCAATGAAAACTCCAACAGAATACAGGCTGCAACAAGTGCAAAAGGCTATGTGGGCCGGTGCAACAATTGAAGAGATTCATGCTGCGACAAAAATAGATCCCTGGTATTTACATCAGATTAAGCTCATTAATGAGCAAGCGCGTTTGATAGCTCAACCAGGCGAATTTACAGAACGGTTATTGCGAAAGGCCAAGAATGATGGTTTCTCAGATGCGCAAATTAGCTCTCTACGAAATACTTCAGAGGAAGAGATTAGAAGTTTGCGCCATCGATTATCTATTCGGCCGGTTTACAAAACAGTCGACACATGCGCCGCAGAGTTTGAGGCTTTCACTCCCTACTTCTATTCAAGTTATGAAGAAGAGAATGAAGTTGGAATACGCACGAATCCTGCCGTAATTATTCTGGGCAGTGGTCCAAATCGAATTGGACAAGGAATTGAGTTTGACTATTCATGTGTTCATGCCTCGTTTGCATTACGCGATGCTGGCTATGACACGATTATGATTAACTGTAATCCTGAAACAGTTTCTACCGACTATGACACTAGTAGTCGTTTATATTTTGAGCCCTTAACACTTGAAGATGTTCTCGAAGTTATTCATGCAGAAACTCAGGCAGGCCCAGTTTTAGGTGTTATAACTCAACTAGGAGGTCAAACACCCCTTGGGTTGGCTGCGGCTTTGAAGGCTAATGGAGTGACAATTCTTGGCACCTCTCCAGAAGCAATCAACTTGGCCGAAGAACGTGGTGCATTTGGAAAAGTTCTTCAAGAACAATCACTAAAGGCCCCGCAATTTGGAATGGCATCAACCCAGTTGGAGGCTCAATCCATTGCTCAAAATATTGGCTATCCAGTACTTGTTCGTCCCTCCTTTGTATTAGGGGGACGAGGTATGGAGATTGTTTATGATGATGATTCATTGGCTGGATTTATTACACGTGCAACGCAAATTACACCTGATCATCCGGTTCTCGTTGACCGCTTTTTAGATAATGCGATTGAAATAGATGTAGACGCACTTTATGATGGAAATGAACTCTTTTTGGGTGGAATCATGGAACATATTGAGGAAGCAGGAGTACACAGCGGCGATAGTGCCTGCGTCTTGCCATCATTAACGATTACATCAGATCAAAGGAAAGAGATACGAGAAGCTACAGAGAAAATAGCTTCAGGTGTTGGAGTAAGAGGCCTGATAAATATTCAATTCGCTATAGAACACAAAGTTCTCTATGTATTGGAAGCTAATCCTCGTGCTTCCCGTACCGTACCGTTTGTTAGTAAAGCCACTGGAGTTGCACTTGCTAAAGCTGCAGCGATGATATCGGTTGGAAAATCTATCTCCCAGCTACGTAGTTTGGGTATGTTGCCGACCAACGGTGATGGTGAAACGCATGGCATTTCAGTAAAAGAGGCTGTTTTGCCCTGGAATCGATTCCGAAGAACTGATGGGAGAGGAGTAGATGCAGTACTTGGACCCGAAATGAGGTCGACGGGTGAAGTAATGGGTATTGCTCCAACATTTGGAGAGAGTTACGCCAAATCTCAGATCGCATCGTTTGGGCCGTTACCAAAATCAGGAACCGTCTTCATTTCACTGGCCGATAAAGATAAGGCCTCAGGAATTGAACCCTCAAAGGGTTTTGCTGCATTAGGTTTTCGAATTCTAGCCACAGATGGCACAGCCCAGTATCTTCGAACAAGGGGATTGACTCCAACAACGGTGCGTAAGAATTCTGAGGGTACGGGCCCTTTAGGTGAGAAAACGATAGTTGAAATGATGAATAACGGAGAGATTGATCTAGTGATAAATACGCCAGTTGGACGCGGTACCCGTGAAGATGGATGGGCTATTCGTACTGCTGCTATCCAACGATCAATTCCATGTATAACAACCATCGCTGGTTTTAGTGCTGCCGTGCAGGGAATTAGATTTCTTCAAGGATCCACACTGAGTATTAAGTCTTTACAGAAGTGGTTGGCTTAAGTGAGCCCAATAAACAAAAACGCAAAACAGGTATTGGCTCCCATAACATCAAATAAACGTGTGGGTATTTATCATCAAATCATTGTAAACATTGGTGATCTTGCGCAAAAATGTAAGCCAGGAAACTTTGTAGCAATAAAGGTTGGTGGGGATAACTCCGCACTTGTGTTGAGACGTGCTTTTGCAATCTCGAGAGTTTCTACCTCTTCTGCTTCAGGCGGAACCATGGAGTTAATCGTCGCACCTCATGGCCAGGGAAGCACATGGCTGTGTAATCGAGTCGAAGGGGATTTGATTGACATCGTTGTCCCGTTAGGAACTGCATTTGGAGTTCCCACGGAGCCTGTGCCAGTTTTGTTAGTTGGCGGTGGTTATGGTTCTGCTCCTCTTTTTGGTTTAGCTGAGGTTTTAAACGCGCGTGGATCTAAGGTGGACATGATCTTGGGAGCGAGTACATCCTCAAATATCTATGCTCCTATGGAAGGCAAGCGTGCTGTCAATACGATGCGGATTTATACAGAAGATGGTTCGGCCGGACAAACTGGTCGCGTTACAGATCATTTATATGAACAAATTAAGGATCTCAAGGTCGCAGTGGTCTATTCATGCGGTCCTATGTCAATGCTTTCGGCCATTACAACGATCACAAAAGCGCTAGATGTTGTTCATCAATGTTCTGTAGAAGAGTCCATGGCCTGCGGAATAGGAATATGTATGACGTGCGTCTTACCGGTTCAAGGTGAAGATGGCTCTATCTCAATGTTGCGATCGTGCATCGATGGGCCAGTTATGGACGGATCATTAGTGAGTTGGAAACAGGTTGGTAAAACTCTATGACAGCTATTGATTTTTCAACGACAATTGGCAATGCATGGTTTCCTGCGCCAACATTTACGGCAAGTGGATGCGCTAGTTCTGGGCGAGAGCTGGCTCAATTTTTTCCACTGCGAGAGATGGGTGGAGTAGTTACCAAGTCTGTTATGTCTCGAGTGCGTCCAGGTCGCCCAACTCCTCGAATGGCGGAAACGCCAAGTGGCATGCTTAATTCAATTGGGTTGCAAGGACCAGGAATCGATGCATTTTTGGCGCAGGACATTCCCTACCTAGTTGAGCAAAAAGCCAGAGTTATAGTTTCCATTGCTGGCGAAACCGTTGAAGAGTATTCAACTCTCGCAAGAAAATTACGATCTGTATCAGGTATCAGTGCCGTCGAAGTAAACATTTCGTGTCCCAATGTAGAAAACCGTGGTCTTGTTTTCGCGTGTGACCCAGATGCCTCTCGTCGTGTAATCGATGGCGTACGAAGAACACTTGGAGGGGAGCTACCAATTATTGCCAAACTTTCACCAGATGTGACGGATCTAGTTGCGATAGCACGCGGTGTAGTAGATGCAGGCGCCGATGGTTTGGCGCTGATCAATACGGTTCTAGGAATGGTTATAGATGTAAACACAATGCGTCCTCAACTCGGTGGAAAAACCGGTGGACTTTCTGGACCTGCGATCAGACCCATCGCGGTGCGCGCGGTTTACCAGGTTCATGCTGCTTTACCGAAAACACCGATACTTGGTATGGGTGGTATTGCAAATGGAAAAGATGCCTTTGAAATGATTTTGGCAGGTGCAAGTGGTGTTTCTATTGGTACTGCCAGTTTTGGAAATCCGACGGCGATTATGTCGATCCAAAGTGAGTTAAAACAGATGCTCATTGATCGCGGATTTAAGTCACTCAAGGATGCTGTTGGTTATGCCCATCGAGTGGAAGAAGTGTCAAATGAGTAAGGCACCCATTGTTCTTGCAGTTGATACCCCCGAGCTAAAAACCGCCGTTGAGTGGGTGAAAGCAACACATGGTTTGATTTCGGTCTACAAGTTAGGTCTTGAGTTTTTCTTATCGTTTGGCAGTTCTGGTGTCAGAGCAATTCAGGAAGAGACGGATGCGGATATTTTTCTAGATTTAAAACTCCATGACATCCCGCACACAGTAAGTGGAGCAACGAAAGCCATTGCTAATTTGGCACCAAAATATTTAACGGTTCACGCATCTGGGGGAGCAGCGATGATTCGGGCAGCAGCCGATGCAATCCCGGATAGTTTCATTACAGGTGTCACAATTCTGACCTCTTTAGGCGATAGTGATGTTAAATCAATTGGCTATGAAGAACCTGCTTTAGAAAGTGCTGTTCGTCTTGCAAAGTTAGCTGTGGCATCTGGTGCACGCGCAATTGTTTGCTCACCTCTAGAGATCACGGCAATTCGAAAGGCAATAGGTTCGGAGATCATAATCATCACTCCAGGTGTAAGACCTGCGGGAGCAACCAAAGTTGATGATCAAGTTCGAACAATGACACCTGGTGATGCAATCTCAGCCGGTGCCTCATTGGTCGTAATTGGTCGTCCGATCACCCAAAATTGGATGAAGGGAAGTTCGGCTATGAGAGAGGCTGCCGCAGAGATTTCCGCTCAACTTTTGATTAGCGAGTAAGTTTCTCCTATGGCGCTACCTCCACGTTTAACCGACGAACAGCGTTTGAGGGCCTTAGAAAAAGCTGCCAGTTCTAGAAAACGTAGAGCTTTCGTGAAGTCTGAACTAAAACAGGGGGCTTTGGACATCGAGGCTATCTTAGAGCTATCAAAGACAGACGACGCAGTTGCCAATATGAGGGTTCGTGAACTTCTCGAATCCTTGTCCGGAGTCGGTAAAGTACGGGCATTAACATTGATGGAGCGTCTGGAAATTTCTCCAACGCGTCGAGTAAAAGGTCTGGGAAGACATCAGATAACACAGATTAGAAATGAGTTTATGAAATCCGCACACGCTATAACCCCCGGCAAACTTCTGGTTCTTTCCGGGCCAGGTGGCGTTGGAAAGAGTACGGTTGCAAAAAAGCTCCGCGAGGTTGGTGATTTTTGGGTCAGCGTTAGCTACACCACGCGAGAACCGCGTGTTAATGAAATAGATGGTCGAGATTACAATTTCGTTTCACATGAGGTCTTTCAAACCATGATTAACAACGGTGAATTTCTAGAATGGGCTGAATTCGCGGGTAACAGATATGGAACGACTCAAGATAAAGTTGAGCAGGCCTTACTGCTTGGAAAGAACGTTCTGCTTGAAATAGAAATTGACGGAGCTAAACAGGTTAAGGCACATTTACCTAAATCAATCCTTGTTTTTCTAGAGCCGCCGTCTTGGGAAGAACTTGTTGCTCGATTAGAGGGCCGGGGGACAGATGATGAAGTTCGTCGAGCACATAGGCTTGAATTAGCACAGGCAGAGCTAGAGGCTGCCTCGTCCTTTGATGTTGTCCTGATAAATGATGAGGTCGAGGGTGTAGTAAAGAAACTGATAGAGTTGGCCTCCTAACTCTTTGATGAAGCGGAGATACACATGGATGGCATAACTAATCCTCCAATTGACGAACTACTAGATAAGAGTGGTTCTAAGTACAGCCTGGTTTTATATGCTGCCAAGCGCGCTCGTCAAATTAATGCCTATTACTCTCAGTTAGGCGAAGGCCTGCTTGAGTACGTTGGTCCATTGGTTGAAACTCATGTTCACGAGAAGCCACTTTCTATCGCACTTCGTGAAATCAATGAAGGTTTACTTACAATCGAAAATCTAGAACCGACTGCATAAACTATTTTTAGTTTCAAGGATCAGACATGTCCCAAATCGGTCCAGAGATAGTTTTAGGTGTTGGTGGCGGGATTGCCGCATACAAATCATGTGAGCTACTTCGCCGACTTCAGGATCGCGGTTATCAGGTAACAGTAGTACCGACTCCTTCATCACTTAATTTTGTGGGTAAGGCAACATGGGAAGCTCTGTCCGGTCGTCCGGTTAGCGCTGAGGTTTGGGAAAATGTTCATGTCGTTCCTCATATTTCGCTAGCTGATAAGGCAAAGTTTTTTATCATCGCACCAGCCACTGCCGATTTGATTGCAAGGGTTGCTGCCGGAAGGGCCGATGATCTTTTAACGAATTTGGTTTTAGCTTCAGATGTTCCAAAGTTATTAATTCCTGCCATGCATCCATCAATGTGGCTAGATCCAGCAACGGTAGCCAATGTGCAAATTCTTCGAAGTAGGGGCTTTAAAGTAATGGAGCCAGATGTTGGTCGCCTAACTGGAAGCGATTCAGGACCAGGACGCTTCCCAGAGACTGCGGCCATCGTGCATGAGTTCGACCAGTTGACAGGAAATGTTTCCGATCTAGTTGGTAAACGAATTCTTGTAACAGCAGGGGGTACTCGTGAAAACATAGACCCTGTTCGCTTTATTGGAAATAGATCCTCTGGAAAACAGGGCATTGCAATTGCCAATGCAGCTAAAAGAAGAGGGGCAGACGTTCATTTAATCGCTGCAAATGTTGATGAAGGCCAGGTAAAGGGAATAGAAACAACCCATGTTTTCACTTCACAAGAGATGCATGATGCACTTCTGGATAAGTTTCCAGAATGTGACATTCTCTTCATGAGTGCCGCCGTTGCTGATGCTAAACCCAAATCAATCTCGATAGACAAGATCAAGAAGGCGATGTTAGGCAGCATTGAACTTGTTCCTAATGTGGATCTTTTAGCTGACATTAGCAAGGGTAAAACTAATCAGATAATTGTTGGGTTTGCTGCTGAAACAAAGGACCATCTTTCAGAAGCTCGCAGGAAACTTGAGAGCAAAGGCATGGATGTAATTTATGTCAACGATGTTTCAGGTGGGGCTGTTTTTGGCAAAGATGAGACTATGGGTACGATACTCACACGCAATGATGCGGATATAGCGGTCAAGGAAACCTCCAAGGACGCTCTCGGTAATTTACTCCTTGATCAAGCCATCCGGCAGTTAGGTTGAAAATGTCAAAACGACTTTTTACATCAGAATCAGTTACGGAAGGACATCCAGATAAAATTGCAGATGCGATATCTGATGCTGTTCTAGATTCGCTGATCTCTCAAGATAAAACAAGTCGTGTAGCGGTTGAAACGTTGATAACTACCGGACAGGTTCACGTAGCTGGTGAAGTGACAACTAATGGCTACGCAGATGTAATGGGTATAGTCCGAGATACTGTTTTGAATATTGGATATGATTCTTCCGACAAGGGATTTGATGGGAATTCTTGCGGTGTTTCGATCTCTATTGGTCAACAATCACAGGATATTGCAGCCGGTGTTGATGATGCCTACGAGCACAGAGTCTCTGCCGCAGTCGATCCATTAGATCTTCAAGGCGCTGGAGATCAGGGTTTAATGTTTGGTTATGCCTGCGATGACACTAAAGAATTAATGCCACTTCCAATCTGGCTGGCACACGCTCTAGCTGCTCAGTTAACAAAGGTTAGAAAGTCTGGAGAGCTGGCTTACCTTAGACCTGACGGCAAAACACAGGTAACCATTGAATATGAAGGTGATACTGCAGTTGCTATTGATACCGTTGTTATCTCAACCCAGCATTCAGAAAGTGTGGATGTAGTAAAGAAACTCACACCAGAGATTATTAACCGTGTTATCGACCCGGTACTCAAACTGATAGATCTTCCAAAGAGTAATTTGCGGACGCTGATCAATCCGACGGGACGTTTTGTAATTGGTGGCCCAATGGGAGATGCAGGATTAACTGGTAGAAAAATTATCGTTGATACCTACGGTGGCATGGCTCGACACGGAGGTGGCGCATTTAGTGGCAAGGATCCATCAAAGGTAGATCGCTCGGCCGCATATGCCATGCGTTGGGTCGCTAAGAATGTTGTTGCGGCTGGCTTGGCTAAAAGATGTGAAGTTCAGGTTGCATACGCGATTGGCAAAGCCCAGCCGGTTGGAGTTTTTGTTGAAACTTTTGGGACCGAAACTGTTCCTGTTTCAAAGATACAGGACGCTGTTCTTTCGACATTTGATCTACGTCCTGCGGCAATCATAAGAGATTTGGAATTACTGCGTCCTATCTATTCGCTAACGAGTGCCTACGGACACTTCGGACGCGAACTTCCAGAGTTTGCTTGGGAGCGCACGGATCGAACTTCTGCGCTTCAAAATGCAATTAAATAGATAGAAGTACTTGTGGCAACTTCGAGGCTTTTTCATTTAAGAGCCGAAGTTGCTGCAACGCCTTCTGGCCCCAAAGCCACTTCGTTGGCTTATGTCAAAGTTCGAGTTGATACCGGCGTTTTTCATCTTGACGAACTCTATGACTACTGTGTTCCTGAGAAATTCTCCAATGTAGCTGCTGTTGGAATTCGAATTCAAATACCTTTTGGTAGCAAAGAGGTTGAAGGAATTATCGTTGAACGCGTTGAACAACCAGAACGATCAGGAACCATCAAGTTCATCACAAAAATTCTTTCGCCATATCCAGTCGCAACAGATTCTTCCCTTAAGTTATTCGAGGAGATTGCACGCGATTACGCTTGTAATCCGTGGGATGTTATTCGCTCAGCCATTCCGCCCAGAGTCGCCTCTGTCGACAAGAAGGTGGCCACTCAAGAGCTTTCAGTAGAAAATCGAGAGCAGCCCAAGAAGTTTGCGAGACCTCGCTATCTAGGGAGATCTAAAGCCCGTTTCATACAGTTGGCTCCTGCCATCGATGCTTCGGAGCAGGTGGCATCTATGGCAGAGAAACTTCTTGCTAAAGGATCTGTGCTAATCGTCGCTCCAGATGAGAGCGATGTTGATCAAATCATTAATCACCTTGTTACAGCGAAAACTTATGTGTTAAAACTGACCGCATCAATGTCGCGTGAAGAAAGATATTCAAACTTTCTCAATTGCCTGAGTGATAATAAAAAAATAGTTGTTGGGACGCGAAGCTCCGTTTTTGCGCCCGTATCCGAACTTTCAACAATAATCATCTTTAAAGAATCTTCGCCTGAGCATTACGAGATTAGATCCCCAGGCTGGAATAGCAAGGATGTAGCTAAAAAACGTTTCATGTTGGAAAATTTGGAACTGGTTACGGTTGGCTACTGCCCATCATTGCAAATGGCTCATGCAATTGATGAAGGAACAGTCGAATTTGAACCCCACCAATTACCTGTGGTTGTCAACGCCTTCAACCCAGATCATGGAACACTCTTGCCTGGAAGGATCTTTTCAGAGATAAGAAAAGCACTTAAGAATGGTCCGGTTCTTTTCTTAGCGGCAAGAAAAGGTTATGGAAATGCACTCCTGTGTGCACAGTGCAGAAATATTGCTCAATGCGATTGTGGTGGTCGGTTACAGGTTGGTGGCCGATCGATTCCACCAATATGTGTGCATTGTGGCAAAAACTTTAAGGAGTGGAGATGCGGTTTTTGTAAGGGGAGTTCGCAGTATCTAGCCGGTCGTGGAATCGAAAGAGCTTCAGAAGAGCTCTCTCGAGCATTTCCTGGAACCCCTGTGATTATCTCAGCCGGGGATGTAATCAAAGATCGTGTTGAAGCAAAACCTTCATTAGTTCTTTCAACACCAGGGGCGCAGCCAAGAGTTACCGGTGGTTACGCCGCCGTGGTTATTTTGGATGCAATTAGATTGTTTTCACATACCGATATCCGCACGCCGGAGCGAGCACGCGAGACAATTTTCGAAACGGCAGCGCTGGTCGGTGTTGGTGGTAACGTGATAATGGTAATTGATACCGCGCATCCCATAGTCCCCGCTGTAACACGCTGGAATATTGTTCCTCTTTTGAAACGTGATCTTGCCGAACGAAAAGAACTTAATCTTCCACCGTATGTGGCCTCTGCGGTCCTTATAGTTTCTGAAAAAGAGAGCATCGCAATTTCGACGGGGCTACGCAAAGCCATTAAAGACAATAGGTTGCCGCTATCGGTTCAGGTTTTTGGTCCCACACCTATTGCAAAGAGTCAGTCTAAAATTGTTCTCTATTGCGATCATAGTGAAGCGGGTGAATTGCAATCTTTCTTGCATGAACTGCAGAAAAAACGCAGCGTCGCTAGGAAAGATTTGTTGACATTGCGATTAGAGCCTTATTCACTCTAAAGCGTTGGTAGTATTGACTCATGTCAATTCAACCGATCCGGTTATTTGGTGATCCGGTGCTTACAACACCTGCATCAGATGTCACCACTTTCGATAAAGAATTGCGCGTTCTTGTAGCCGATTTAACGCAAACAATGCTCGAGGCACCTGGTGCCGGCTTGGCAGCTCCGCAGATCGGTGTTCCACTTAGAGTCTTTGTATGGGATGTTGATGAAGCATTGGGTCACCTTGTTAATCCAACTCTTGATCTCAGTAATGAAATGCAAGACGGGGAAGAGGGCTGCCTGTCTTTTCCCGAGATTCGCTATGACACGCCCAGATCCATGCACGTTGTGGCGAAAGGCTTTAATATGCATGGTGAACCCGTAACAATTGAAGGAACGGAGTTTCTTGCACGCGCCCTCCAACATGAGAACGATCATCTAAACGGAGTGCTCTTCATCGACAAGCTTTCAAAAACTAATCGAAAACTAGCAATGAAGGAAATTCGCGAGTCAGATTGGTTTTCACAGGCTTCTCAAACGGGCATTAATGTTTCGATTAAGGAATCGCCTCACTCGATGTTCGGACGGAATACTTAGTGCGGATAGCTGTTGCTGCGACCCCAGGTGTTGCTATACCGACATTGGATTGGCTACTTGCATCTGAACATCAATTAGATCTGATCATTACACAACCTGACAGGCCGTCCGGTAGGGGTCAGAAAATTACCGAAAGCCCGGTCTCCGTGTGGGCGCACGCGAAAAACATTGAGATAATCAAACCTGAATCGTCATTGGAATTACTACCCGTTGCTGCAAATTTTGACCTAATCATTACGATCGGTTATGGCGTCATTCTGCCTGACAACTTACTTAACCTTCCATTGCATGGATTCTTAAATCTCCACTTCTCATTATTGCCTGCATATCGCGGTGCCGCGCCGGCTCAACGCTCGTTGGAAAATGGAGAGTTAGAAAGCGGCGTAACAGTATTCAAACTTGATAAAGGTTTAGATACGGGACCAATCTACTCACAAGGAAAGCTTGTCATTGATCCCACGTGGAGGAGCTTTGAACTCTTAAAGGAGTTATCCGAGCTTGGAGTGGGTGTTATCAAAGAAGCAATAAGCAAGATCGAATTAGGCGTTGCGCCACTCGCGCAGAGTGGTCCTACAACTTATGCCGCTAAGATCTCAAAAACTGAAGCAAGAATTGATTTTAATCAACCAGCCCATATCCTTTTGCGAAAGATTAGAGCTTTCACATACGAACCAGGTGCATGGACGGTTTTTAATCAAGAACCCTTCAAAGTATCTGATGCCAAAGAAACTGATTATTCGCAAGGCAATCCAGGTGAAGTTTTTGTTATTGACCAAAAAGTGATTGTTTCCTGCGGAAGTTCATCGAGTTTGGAACTATTAAAGGTGACGCCATCTGGAAAGCGAGAGATGAGTGCTATCGATTGGAGCCGTGGCGCACGATTAGAACTAGGTGCCTGCTTTGGTTGAGCCAGGTAGGAAAGTTTTTAGATCCCCAAAGCCCGATGCTGCAAGATTGTTAGCTTTTGATCTAATAACTGAAGTCAATCGCAATATGGGCTATTCAAACTTACTTTTGCCGCAGGCCCTTGGTGCAAGTTCACTGGATGAAAGAGACAGGTCTCTGGTCACAGAGCTTGTTTATGGCACTATACGAATTCAAGGAAAACACGACTGGATAATTGAACAGATTAGTGATCGTGCGTTTTCTGAGATAGACCCGGGAATTGTCGATGTTTTACGCTTTGGTATTCATCAAATTCATGAAATGCGCATCCCCGATCATGCCGCCGTTTCGGCCACGGTAGAGGTTGCGCGAAAACGCCTAGGGGAGTCGAAAGCTAGTTTCGTGAATGCAGCGTTGCGAAGCGTTGCACGTATCACTAAAGAAGAGTGGTTTGCACCGTTAGATTTAATTGAGGATCCTATTGAGCAATTTTCGGTCCGTTATTCACATCCAGAGTGGATCATCTCCTCATATTTTGATTTATTGAAGGATTGGAGTGAAGTTGAACAAGCGTTAAAGATAAATAATGAACCTGCTACGCCGACTTTAGTTTCTTGGCCCGGATTTTCATCTGTTAAAGATTTGATAGATATTGGGGGATTACCTACAGAGTTTTCACCTTACGGGGCGCACTGGAAAGGCAATCCTGGCACATTGGATTTAATCAAATCTAGGAGAGCAGGTGTACAGGATGAAGGATCCCAACTTGTTGCAGAGGTTTTCAGTAAGGCGGCAAAAGGTCAGAATTGGTTGGATATGTGTGCAGGTCCAGGAGGTAAAGCGGCCTTGCTTTCTAGTATTGCAAGAGGTCGCTCTATCTCTTTTACTGCAAATGAAATTTCAAACAGCCGTGCCGATTTAGTTCGTCAGGTTGTTCACGGAGATCAGGTTCTAGTTGGAGATGGACGCGAATTAGGCTCAAGTGATCAAAAATATGATGCAATTTTAATTGATGCACCTTGTACCGGTTTGGGTGCGCTGCGCCGACGACCTGAAGTGCGATGGCGTCGCGACCTAAAGGATCTGAGGGCGTTAACTCAGTTGCAACGCGAACTCATTGCATCCGGAGTTTCAGCATTAACACCGAGTGGAGTTCTTGGTTATGCAACCTGCTCGCCTCATTTAGCCGAAACAACTGTTCAAGTAGCCGATTTGTTGCGCACATTTCCACACCTGGAACAAATTTCCGTGGTCCCATTTTTGCCGGATAATTTATTGGGCGCCGATCGTGCTGGTGCGCTTTCCTTATGGACGCATAAACATGGAACTGACGCAATGTATTTAGCGTTGTTTCGCCCTCGATCAGGTTAAGGTAGACGCATGGTTTCTGACGTGAGAATCACTCCGAGCATCCTTAACGCTGATTTTTCACAATTAAACTCTGAAATTAAGAAGATCAGTGAAGTGGCCGACCTTCTCCACCTTGATGTTATGGATAATGTTTTTGTGCCAAACTTCACATTTGATTTTGAAGCGGCATCAAAAATAATAAAAGAGTCAACACTTGCAGTTGATGCGCATCTTATGGTCGCGGATGTCGATGAAATTGCCGTGCAGTACGCAGAAATTGGATGCGCTTCTGTCACTATTCACGCTGAGGCTACCCGAAATATTGGTCAGACATTGAAAAACATACGTGCAGCCGGTTCCAGAGCTAGCTTAGGCATTAAACCAGGAACAGAGATTGATGCTTACGAGGAGTTCGTTGATCAACTGGATATGTTTTTAATTATGACAGTAGAGCCTGGTTTTGGGGGACAGAAGTTTATGGAAAATATGATGTCCAAAGTAAAACGCACCAGGCAGATCATTGGAGATCGCCCTATATGGCTACAGGTCGATGGTGGAGTTTCAATGTCAACTATCGAGTTTGCTCTAGAAGCGGGCGCAGATACATTTGTTGTTGGAAGTGCTGTGTTCAATGATCCAGACCCTGCAACTATGGTCGAGAAGTTGCGAAAACACGCTCACGATTACCTGGGTTCCTGATTTAAAAGGCAACACCCCACGCTTGCATCTCCAGTAAACTTTAGCCATGAAAAGCTTTGAAACCTTGTGGAAAGAGCTATCCGAAAAAGTTGCAGAGAATGCTCCTCATTCAGGCACAGTACTGGCCGTAAATTCTGGTGTTCACGAAATCGGGAAGAAAGTTTTAGAAGAAGCTGGTGAAGTGTGGCTCGCAGCAGAACATGAAACAGATGATGAATTAGCTGAAGAGATAAGTCAGTTGCTCTATCAACTTCAAGTATTGATGATAGCTCGAGGTCTTTCTATTAATGACGTGTACAAATTCCTTTAGGAGATGACAATGCTAAGAGTAGCTGTACCAAATAAAGGATCGCTAGCAGATGTAGCCATTGAGACCTTGAAAGAAGCGGGATATCGCCAACGTACCGATAGCCGCGATCTCATTATTTCTGATCCCGATAATGGCGTTGAGTTCTACTATCTTCGCCCTCGCGATATTGCGGTATATGTCGGTACAGGAGAACTTGAAGCAGGAATTACAGGTCGGGATCTGATGATTGATTCTGGCGCGCAGGCCACTGAGATTCTCCCTTTAGATTTTGGTAAATCCACTTTTCGCTTTGCAGGGCCTATGGAGAAAAACTTTTCAATGAGCGATATCTCCGGCAAGCGTGTTGCAACGGCATACCCGGGGTTGGTTCAACAGCACTTAACTAATTTGAAAATAAAAGCTGAAATAGTACGACTAGATGGAGCCGTTGAAAGTAGTGTGCGCCTAGGGGTAGCAGATTTAGTTGCCGATGTTGTTAGCACTGGAAACACTTTGCGCCAAGCCGGTTTAAAGATTTTCGGAGAACCGATTCTGCACAGTGAAGCTGTCGTGATCGCCCGTTCTGGAACCGAGATCAAACCAGAACTCGATGTTTTGATTAGAAGAGTTCAGGGTGTAGTTACTGCAAGACGTTATGTTTTGCTTGATTATGATGTTCAAAAGACGTTTTTAGAACAGGCATGCGCTATTACTCCAGGTTTAGAGTCTCCGACGATATCACCGCTGCAAAAGCCAGAATGGGTAGCGGTAAGAGCGATGGTTTTACGTGAAGAGACAAATAATGTTATGGATCAGTTATGGGCGATCGGTGCTAGAGGGATCTTGGTTACTGATATTCATGCTTGTCGTTTATAGTTTTTAAAGACCAATTAATTTACTAACGCGCCGAAGAGATGGTTCGTTGATCGATAGATCAGCGGCGGCAACAACAATGGGCTTTGCATTAAATGCAATACTTAATCCTGCAACAGCCATCATGTCCAAATCATTTGCGCCATCGCCAATAGCGACCGTATGAGCGGTCTCTACACCGGACAAAGTAGCAAATTCCAATAAAGCGGTCGCTTTAGCTGCTCTATCAATGATTTGACCTTCAATACGCCCTGTGAGATGACCACTCTCGATCTCCAAGACATTGGCCCGGAAATACTTTATGGATAATCTCTCTATAGTTGGCGCTATTACTTGCACAAATCCTCCAGAAACAAGTGAGACGCTATGACCAAGTGCGTGGAGTTGCTTCACTAATTCTTCGGCGCCATCGGTTAGGCGTATCTCTTGTTGCACTTTCTCCAACTCTTCATAGGACAAACCCTTTAGCAGCTGAACACGAGCAATCAGACTCTGAGCAAAATCAATCTCTCCGCGCATTGCTGAATCGGTGATTCGTGCGACTTCATCAAGCACTCCAGCTTTTGAGGCCAATAGGTCGATGGCTTCTTGTTGTATGAAAGTTGAATCAACATCAAATTGAACTAACATTTTGGGTTTAGTCATTGTATTTATTCGCGATCAATCACAGGGTAAAGACCCTTATATCTGGGGTATTTTCAAACTTAAGTTCACTCATCACTTTAACGGCGGCTTGCAAATCTGTACCCGAAATTTTAAATAAGAGACCAATTCTTTCTTGGTTTACCCTAGTAATGCCTTCTATATTGGCCTTCAAATCTTCAATTCCTTGTGCGACTGTCAGAAGGTGAATTGGTTGCATTTTTTCTGCGACAACTTCTATACCGATGCACTGCTTGAGAGCAGGAAGGCTGCTTTGATCAGAGAAAATTGTCGCAATATCAAAACCAGAACTATCGGCAAACAGGTTTAAATCGGTCTCGATTGCGCGTTGATGAGCGGGATTTAAAGTAATCAGTAGTGTGAGTATTAGTCTGTGGTTTATCACTATCTGTTCGACATCAATGATCTGGATTGCAAACTCTGAGAGTGAACTAAAGAGTCCGCGAGCGGCGCCAGGAGCATCCTGCCCAGTGAGTAAAATTAGTCCCGTGAAGACTGGGCTCTTTTCTGACAAGTCACTCATAAGAATCCTAAGTTTAACTCTAAAGAGCATCCTCCCACGCATGGTTTTGCACTCACTTTGGCGGTAAAAGCACTATGTTTTGCATCTATGAGTAGCCAGAATGTGCTTGCACTTCGTGATGTCACTGTTGTCAGAGGCGATCGCACAATTCTTGGACCTTTAAACCTTGCTATCTCACACGGTGAACGTTGGGTCATTCTTGGGCCAAATGGCGCAGGAAAATCAACTTTGCTCCAGATGCTTGCAACAAAAATATTTCCAACAAAGGGTCAAGTTAGTGTTTTAGATCGTGAATTTGGCCGTATCGATCTATTCGAATTGCGCACACGTATTGGAATCTGCAGCTCTAGCATTGCCGAAGAGATTCCTGCCCAAGAGATCGTAAGAGATGTGGTTCTGACGGCTGCCTATGCAATCTACGGTAGATGGAATGAAGGTTATGACCTTTGGGATGAATCCCGTGCGATAGCGTTGCTCACAACTTTTGGTGTTCGCGAACTGGGAGCAAGAGAATACGGAACACTAAGTGAGGGAGAGAAAAAGCGAGTGCAGATTGCTCGTGCGCTAATGACAGATCCTGAACTGTTGTTGTTGGATGAACCAGCGGCCGGTTTAGATGTTGGCGGGCGAGAGGATCTTCTCTCACGCCTGACCAGCTTTTCATCAGATCCGTTGGCTCCAGCAACAGTCCTGGTCACACACCATATTGAAGAGATACCAGTCGGGACAACGCATGCGTTGATTTTAAAGAACGGATCGATTGCTGTCTCTGGACCGATCGATCAAGTGATTACCACTGACCATGTTTCAGCAATATTCGAAACGCCAATAACTGTTACCTGCGAGTCAGGACGCTATTTTGCCCGGGCAACTCTATAAACAGTTGCATCCTGATTGGCAGAGCGCTTTGGGAGATCTACAGCCTCACATTGATTCCATAGAGAATTCATTGGATAAGAAGAACGTCGCTCCAGACTTTGACAATGTTTTTAGAGCTTTAACTACTCCTGTCTCATCAATAAGAGTTGTGATATTTGGACAGGATCCATACCCAACTGCGGGAGTCGCAGACGGTTTAGCTTTTTCGGCAATAAAACCTGGGGCGAAAATTCCGGTATCCCTTCAAAACATTTTCAATGAACTGAGTGACGATACCGGTAAGCCTCTCCGTCGCCAATCCGATCTAAGCGATTGGGCGCAGCAAGGAGTTTTACTGCTGAACCGAATTTTGACAACGTCAGTTGGAAGTTCACTATCGCACTCGAAATTAGATTGGGAGAGGGTTACTGATCGAGTTGCACAAGTTCTAGGGGAGCGCGATGTTGTGGCGATCTGTTGGGGCCGATATGCACAAGAGGTTTCTGGGTTCTTTCGCGAAGAATGGCTATTAACTTCAGTCCACCCAAGTCCTCTATCGGCATATCGCGGCTTTTTTGGTTCTAAACCCTTCTCAAAGGCTAATGAAATTTTAGAAAAAAACGGAATCACAGCGATTAATTGGTGACAGGCTTTACGGTTATTCGGAGTTATAAATATTGGGGAAAAGTAAAGGCCTCCGTTTACCAGAGGCCTTTACTTTCCTTCCTTACTACTAACTTTGTGCTATTTCTTTTGAACTTCCGTCCAATTATCTACTGATTATCCAACCCAAGTATTAATTGGTGAAGACAAGAAATAGACCATGAACAAGCCGGCTATGAGCCATAGAAGTGCATGGATCTCTTTTGCTCGACCTTGTACAACTCTAATAACCACGTGTGTAATGAAGCCTGCACCAATACCAACTGTGATGTTGTAGGTGAAAGGCATCAAAATGATGGTTAAGAATGCTGGGACCGCAATACCCATGTCATCCCAATCAATGTTCTTGATCTGAGACATCATAAGGAAGCCAACAATGATTAAAGCAGGTGTTGCTGCTTCGTAAGGAATTATGTTGACAACAGGTGAAAGAACCGTGGTCAACAGGAATAGGACTCCTGTTATTACCGATGCTAAACCGGTGCGGGCGCCTTCGCCAACACCAGAAGCTGATTCAATATATGAAGTGTTGGATGAAACACCTGCTGCGCCACCTGCGGCAGCTGCAACAGAGTCAACAAGCAAAATGCGGTTTGCATTTGGCACGTTTCCATCTCTATCAATTAGCCCAGCCTCATGACCAATAGCGGTCATTGTTCCCATGGTGTCAAAGAAGTCAGCTAGCAAAAGCGTAAATACGAGCAACGCTGCTGCGATAAAGCCGATCTTTGAAAATGAACCAAAGAGGTTGAACTGACCCAGTAGATCAAAATTGGGAGTCGCAACAACTTCAGTTGGGATAGCTGGGACGTTAAGTCCCCAGCCCTTTGGATTTATGAAATCTTTACCATCTGCGGTGAACGCACCTGGAATGTAGTTAGTGCCCACTTTAAAGGCTTTCTCAATAACAATGGAGAGGATAGTTGCGGCCGCGATTCCGATAAGAAGTGCGCCTTTTACTTTCTTCACCATAAGAACAACCATTAGGAAGAAGCCAACAATGAAGACAACGATCGGCCAACCAATCAGTGATGTTCCATTACCGAGTGTTACTGGTACTGGGCCTACTCCGGTTCTGCGAACAAAACCTGCATCGACCAAGCCAATCAAGGCAATGAACAGTCCAATACCGACTGAAATTGCTACCTTGAGTTGTGCGGGGACTGCCTTAAATACTGCAGTTCTAAAGCCAGTGAGAACTAATACGAGAATGATCAGGCCTTCGAGAACTACAAGACCCATCGCATCGGCCCATGTCATTTGGGAAGCTATCCCATATGCAACGAATGTGTTAAGACCAAGTCCAGTTGCAATAGCAAGTGGATAATTAGCAACAACACCCATTAGCAATGTCATGATGCCTGCTACAAGAGCCGTAGCGGCAGCGATCTTTGCCATTCCATTTTCTCCACCGAGGAAATCACCGTTTACATCCGTGGCACCGCCAAGAATGATTGGATTTAGTACAACTATGTAAGCCATCGTGAAGAATGTAACGACTCCGCCACGAACTTCTCGACCGATTGTTGATCCGCGTTCACTTATTTTAAAGAATGAATCCAGCATGAATTCACCTTTCTGTTTTGGTATCGGGGGTGTTTGCGACCCCGTGTGCGAAAAGGCGCACAGCCTTGGGAAGTCTTAAGCCTAGTGATTACTCAGAAGTAACTCGGGCAGCGACACCGAGCGAGATTGCTATGGATTGCCCTATAAGTACTGCAAATAGCAGTGTTCCGAGCCCAACTGTCCCTCCAAGGATCGCCCCCAAGACCAGGACAAGAGCCTCAATGGCCAAACGTACTCTTCCGATCCGGATGCCTGAGCGAGTGTGAATAGCTGTCATCAAACCATCTCGTGGCCCAGATCCTAAGCCGCAGGTGATGTAGAAAGCAGAACCAAATCCAACTAGAGAGATACCGATGAAGCAGTAAAAAATTGCAACAATAAAATCATCTGTTTGAGGAAAGATAGTGATACCAATTTGTATTGCTATAGCTATTACAACAATGTTAGATATTGTGCCAAGTCCAGGACGTTCCCTCAATGGAATCCACAGTAGAAGAACAAGGGAACTAATGAGAAATGTGGACCAACCTAAAGTGATTTCTAAACGTTGGGATAAACCTTGAGCGAGCACCGACCATGGAGCATTTCCTATCTGACTCTGTATGAGCAGTGAATCACCTAATCCAAAGATAAAGAGCCCAAAGAACAAAATCATCGCACGCATAGGATTGAGAGACCAACGGGATTTCGCTGTCCATGGAGTTAGCGGTACCGTCTTATGAGGACGAAGGAAATTCTGCAACCATGAACTCACGGAAAGAGTGTAACAACTACGGCTATACTGTTTCGATGTTTCCTGGCTTAGGTACGATTATCAATGTTGTCGCTATTGTTGGTGGCGCTGGAATAGGCGTTGTAGTTGGTGCTCGCATGAAAGAGCAGACACGAACACTGCTTACGGATGTCCTGGGTTTGGTATTAATTTTGGGTGCTGCATCAGCGGTTGTTCCGCTCTGGTCTACGCGATATGTAGAAGCGGTTCCACAAGGTTGGACCCTCTTAATAGTTCTCGGATCACTCCTTATTGGTGGGCTCATAGGTTCTTTGTTAAAACTGGAAAATCGGTTGGATGGGCTAGGCGAAAAGCTTCGAATAAAGTTCAAAGCCAGAAGTGATTCACCTTTTGTTGAGGGATTCGTTGCCGCATCACTGCTTTTTGCGATAGGCCCTCTAGCAATTTTGGGAAGCATTAGCGATGGAATGGGAACGGGTATAGATCAACTTATATTGAAAAGTACCCTGGATTTCTTTGCCGCCATGGCCTTTGCAACCTCACTAGGTTGGGGAGTGGCTGCCTCGGCTATACCAGTAGTAATTTATCAAGGGGTTTGGACGATCGTGGGTCTTGGTCTTGGCCAGATTCTTGATGGATATCAGATTGATGCCATGACAATTGTCGGTGGAATCATGCTGATTTGCATTTCTTTACGCCTTCTCAATATCAAACAGGTTGCCGTAGGAAATCTTCTCCCAGCGTTAGCTATTGCGCCGGTGTTTGCTTTACTCATGAATTCTTTGAATTAACTTCAGCCTTTGAATTAAATTGTGGATGCATCAGATGCATCTAGCACCTTAACTATACCCACCGAATCTCCGAAAGATCTGTCAACGTCATTTATACGGGGAAATCGCGTAATAAAAGATTTACTCCTTAAAGGGGAGTGGCTGTGGTGACGTATGAGCTGCCCTGGAACCACCTGCTGTTACCTGTCGCATGTGATGACGCCTGCAAAGAACTTCATAAGCTACCTGTGCACCTGGAGCTACATCACCTACAACCACCTGTTCGCCTTCAATAACCATGGTTCCGCCCACAGTACGCGCATTGTGAGTGGCTCTTGAACCGCACCAACACAGTGCTTCAACTTGCAATGTATTTACTCTATCCGCGAGCTCTACTAATCGAGCCGAGCCCGGAAACAGTGAGGTGCGAAAATCGGTAAGAATTCCAAAGGCAAAGACATCTATTCCTAAACCGTCAACTATTCGTGCTAATTGTTCTATCTGAACTCTCTCATAAAACTGTGCCTCATCACAGATAATGTAATCAATTCGTTCGCCAACTGACAAGTGATCTACTACGTACTTGTGCAGGTCCAAACCTGGAAAAACTTCTATCGCCGGACTAGACAAACCCAACCTAGAAGAAATAGTGCCACTTCCCGCTCTGTCTTTATTTGTAAAGATGAAGCCCGTACGTCCTCGAGATTGGTGGTTGTGGGCAGTTTGTAGAGCAAGAGTTGATTTACCGCTATCCATCGTTCCGCAGTAGTAGATCAGCTCGGCCATGGTGAGCATCTTGCCATAGCGGGCAAGCTTTTTCCCGTAAACCTCACGCGGTCAATATTTCAAAGAACGCCGATTAGCTTCAAAGCGGCAAAAAGGTTTGGTGCTAGATGCTCACTCATTGCATTCGTCAAATGCGAGTGGTCACGATAGGTAACAATTCCATCTATCACAGCTGGACAAGTGCGATCGCAGAGCCACGGTGTTGGGTCAATGGCTATTAGTCCTTTTGCTACCTTTGGATTTACCTTTATCGCGTCATCGCAGATGTCACCTTTACCAGCGGCGAGACAGTCCGGTACATTAATTCTTCGAAATGGCGTATCGGTTAGATAAATCGTGAAGTCGGTTAGTGATTTGAGGCGATCGTACAGAACTTCCTCACCCTTAATCCACCACGCAACTCCATCTTTGGTCGAATACGGTTCGTATGGTGGTTGCAAACCAGTCGCGATTACGGCCAAGGGTTTGATGTTGGCAATTCGAGCAATCGAAGCATCGCGAAACCCTTGACAATCCTCAATTGAATATTGACCGTCGACTTCCTTGATGACTTCGGCGGCAGGGCAACCTGATTTGGTAAGACTGACGATCTTGATATTGTTTTTCCGCCCAATAAGGTCGAGCGCTGGCAACCAATGAGCAGCGTGAGAATCGCCGTAAAGCACCAATGTTTGTGCCCCTCTTAGATCTCCATACGCACAGACAGGTGAAACTGTCTGGCCGAGTTTAAGGTTGCACCCATCTTCCATATTGACAGATCTAGCAACTATTTCATCTAGGGAGTATTTACCACCATCACTTATCGTGATTGTGTTGCTATACGAGAAGAATATTGCAGCTCCTGTGCTTACCAATGCTGCAGTTGCAACAGCAGTTGCTTTGAAAGTTCGCTGAGAATTCCATTTTACGTATCTCAAAGGTTGTTCAATGAATCTATGTGTAAGGTCAGCAAGAAAAGCAGTCAACAAAAGGAGAAATATCTTTTCTGTCAAGGAAAGGGGACGAGCCCAATATATGGAGGGAATGACTAAGACCGGCCAATGCCATAAGTAAAGGGGATAAGAGATCTCACCTAACCACTGAGTCACTTTGTTATTACCGATTACATTCAAAAAGGGTGGCCATTTCTGAGCTGAGAGAATCAGAAATGATGTTGCCACTACTGGAATGATCGCCGCCGTTCCAGGAAATGCAGTTTGATCGTCAAATCTAAGTGCAGCAAACACGATAGCGGCTGTAGCGATCAGTGCAAATTGCGGTTTTCCAAACTTGGAGAGGGGCAAGAAGGCCAACAACGAACCAGCGGCAAGTTCCCATGCTCTTGTTGGAAGAATGTAGAAGGACCATATAGGCGAAGACAGCGTAAGGTACAGTGAAAAAATAAAAGAGACGGACCCAATTATTGAGATACCGATAATTGTTGCCCGCCGCTTACCATATTTGAAAAGCGCAAGGAGAATCAAGGGCCAGAATAAATAGAATTGCTCTTCGACCGCAAGCGACCAAAAATGTATAAACGGTGATGGTGTGGAATTGAGGTTTTGATAGTCGTTATCCCAAAGGGCAAAGAGAAAATTGGAAACATAGGTGGATGCCGCAATCAGATCTTTTCCTAATGTTTCCCTCATCGAGGAAGGAAGTAATATCCAACCGACGACTCCTGTTGAGAGTATGACTACAAATGAGGCCGGAAGTAATCTACGGAATCGACGTGAGTAGAAAGCTGCTCTATCAATAGTTCCTGTGTTGCTAAGTTCGCGTATCAGTAAGCCAGTGATTAAATATCCAGAGATGACATAAAAGATGTCGACACCAATATAACCGCCGGGTATCCAGTCTGCGTGATATATCAAAACCAATAACGCAGCAAGAGCGCGCAATGCTTGAATCTGCGGAATACGGCTCGATTGTGTCATCAGGAAAGGAGCGAGTGAATTCTGATCTCTGGATATTGTTGTGTGATATTCGCGCGCCCATTTAGCACCGAAATTTCGCTAAGAAGTGCGATGTCAGTAACAGCAGCACCCGTTTCGGCCACTAGTGAAATAGCAGCGAGAAGAGTTCCGCCGGTAGCTAATACATCATCAACGAGAAGTACTCGCTGATCCGGTTTGAATGCGTCTATGTGTATCTCAATCTCAGCGGTTCCATACTCCAGGGAGTATTCACGTGAAATTACAGTATGTGGCAATCGTCCTTTTTTACGGATAGGAACAAAGGGTAATTTTTTATCGATTGCTATTGCACTGCCAAGAATGAACCCTCGGGCTTCAATTCCTGCAACTGCATCGTGAGGGAACTTCGAAGCACTCATAGCTTTCACGATAGTTGCAAAAGCGTCGGCATTTCCTAGAAGTGGGGTGATATCTTGAAAGAGAATTCCCTCAGATGGGTAATCTTTTATATAGCGAATGAGAGAAAGGGCCTCATCAACTGTTTTCATAAACGGTTATCTTACTCTTTGACCTATTGGTGTCCGAGAGGGGACTTGAACCCCTAATCCCTTGCGGGAACTAACACCTCAAGCTAGCGCGTCTGCCAATTCCGCCACCCGGACTAAGTGATGGTCAAGGATAGCAATCCAGTGCCACAATAGCGAAATGTCTTCTTCTACCTCCACGGAGATCATCGACGAAACCATTCGAATTTGCCGAGAACTGATTCAGATTCCTAGCGTTAACTACGGTGATGGAAATGGAAATGAAAAAGAAGTGGCTGAACATGTGGTCAAACTTCTTAATGAGGTTGGAATCAAATCAACTGTTTATGAATCTGCTCCCGGTCGATGCAATGTGATCGCTCGGATAAAGGGCAGTGATAGCAAACGCCCTGGCCTAGTCGTCCATGGTCATTTAGATGTAGTCCCGGCCAATGCACCGGATTGGGCGGTTGATCCCTTCAAAGCAGAAATTAAAGATGGTTACATTTGGGGTCGAGGGGCTGTAGATATGAAGAATATGAATGCAATGATTATTGCAACTGTTCGTCATTGGGCTCGGATTGGTTTCATTCCAGAACGCGATATTGTCTTGGCTTTTTTTGCAGATGAAGAAGCTGGAAGTATTTACGGATCACACTTTATGGTTGACAAACATCCTGAAGTATTTAGAGGATGCACAGAGGCAATATCAGAGGTGGGAGGGTTTTCTGTAACTCTTCCAAATGGCAAACGGCTTTACCTCATTGAAACCGCTGAAAAAGGTATCCATTGGATGCGTTTAACAGCGCAGGGACGAGCCGGCCATGGATCCGTAATGAATACAGAGAATTCAATCACGCGCATTTCAGAAGCTGTTACAAAAATTGGCAACTTTCAATGGCCGCAGCGATATAGCAAAACCGTAAAAGTTTTTTTCCAAAAAATTGCACAAGTTACCGGTCGCGAATATGACGACAAGAATTTGCAGCCTCTACTTTCTGAGCTTGGTTTTGCATCGCGTATGATCGGCGCAACCCTGCAAAACACAGCAAATCCAACAATGTTGGAGGCGGGTTATAAGGCAAACGTAATTCCCGGATCGGCCTCGGCTGTCATAGATGGTCGATTCATTCCAGGGTATGAGGATGAATTAAATGAAACGATAAGAAATATTGTCGGTCCAGATATTTCAATCCAAACGATTACAAGGGATAAAGCGCTAGAAGTACCTTTTGAAGGCGATCTAGTTGATCAAATGTGTCTCTCTTTATTGAAGCATGATCCTGAGGCAATCCCTGTTCCATACGTTATGAGTGGTGGTACGGACAATAAAGCATTAGCTGAACTTGGGATTATTGGATATGGATTTTCTCCTCTGCGATTGGCGGCTGATTTTGATTTCATGGCAATGTTTCATGGAGTAGACGAACGAGTACCGATAGATGGATTAAGTTTCGGGGTACTTGTTTTGAAAGATTTTATGGAAAACGCTTAGAAACTCACATCATCAAGTGCAGTGCGAACTATTGATGGAAGCTCGATCTCTTCGCTTTTTAAGATTCCGCGTAGTTGTGCGCCTGTACGCGCTCCAACTAAAGCAGTTGTAATCCCTGGAGCATCTCTGACCCAAGCTAAAGCGATTTCAAGAGGGGAGTAGCCCAAGCCCTGCGCCGCGATCACGACCGCTTCAACGATACGAGCAGATTGCTCATCAAGATAGGGCTCTACTTGTTTGGCAAAATGCGGGGCAGCAGCACGTGAGTCACTTGGAATTCCATTGCGGTACTTGCCCGTCAATACTCCTCTTCCAAGCGGAGCCCAGGCGATAAAACCTAGACCACAATTTTCAGCCGCATCTAGAATTTCATTCTCTGCGCTTCTATTTAAAAGTGAGTACTCATTTTGAGCACAAGAAAGAGGTGCCTTCATGCTGTTGCTTTGTTGCTTTGTTGCCGCTCTTGCTAGTTGCCAACCTGAGTAATTACTTACCCCAACATATCTTGCCCGACCACTTGTGTATGCATAATCCAGCGCAGACAATGTTTCATCTATGGGAGTCAACTCATCCCAATTATGTATTTGCCACAGATCAACAAAATCCGTTCCCAACCGTTCTAACGTTCGATCCAAATCCGATATCAAAAACTGTCGTGTTGCATTTATTCTGCGCGCATTTTCATTGAGATTAATTCCGGCCTTACTAGCTATTACGACTTCTTCACGTTTGAACAAGGTAGAAATAAGACCACCAATCAAACGCTCGCTATCACCATCCCCATATGTTGGAGATGTATCTAGGAAATTACCTCCAGCATCAAGGTATGCCCGGCATTGGTCAGCAGCTTCAATCTCATCAGTGTCGCGCCCCCACGTCATTGTGCCCAAGCCCAAACGAGATAATTCCAATCCACTATTGCCCGCGCGTCGTTTTTCCATGGGGCGACGATAGCAAGGCGGGGTGAGCAAAGCTGCGATAACCTTTGTTTTATGCGAGTAGTTTTGATCAGACATGCACATTCACAAGCCAACTTGGCAGGAGTGTTATCTGGCAGGCGGCCAAACGTTCATCTTTCAAAAGAAGGAATTGAACAATCAAAAGAGCTAGCACGAAGGTTAGGAGATTTCCTCCCACATCAGATTCGCATATCTCCCATGGAGCGGTGTTTAGAAACGATTTCTCCGTGGTTAAACAAAAACAATACTTCAAAAACTATTAGACCAAAACCGATAATTGATCACGGTTTAACCGAAGTTGATTATGGCGATTGGTCAGGTAAAAAACTCTCAGTTCTATCCAGGCATAAGCTTTGGTCGGTTGTTCAAAACACGCCTAGTCAAATGTACTTCCCAAAAGGTGAAGGCATCTTGGAGATGCAAACCAGGGCATTGGAATCTATACATAAAAGTATCGACAAGAAAGCAAAAGCACCATTAGTGATTGTTAGCCATGGCGATGTCATTAAGTCGATTGTTGCCGCCTGTCTTGGAATGCACATCGATGAGTTCCAACGAATCATTATCGATCCAGCCTCCATAAGCATCGTTGATTTTTCACTTGCGAAGCCTCGTGTTCTGCTTCTTAATGACAATCGAGCAGTTGTGACTGATCTTTTGATTGCTAAGAAAAGACCGGCAAATCTGCTTGGTGGAGGAGGCGGTAAGTGAGATTTGAAATTTCCGGTCCTGATCGTTTTGTTGTTGGAACGGTAGGGGCACCAGGGGAAAGGGCATTTTTTGTTCAAGTAAGAAAAGATAGAAATGTTTATTCAGTAGCAATCGAGAAAGACCAGGTTCGAGCTATAGTTTCCCGACTTGAAATTATTATCTCAGAGATAAAAAGATCAAATCCATTTGAAACAGTCGAATTGACCTCGGTTGACGATGCTCCTCTTGATTCTCCAGTAGATGCAATGTTTATCACGAACGCAATATCTATTTCATGGGACAACGAAGTCAAATTGATAAAATTTGAATTCTTTGAAGCATCAACCGAAGCCGAAGAACCGGATGAGCAAGTTCTATCTTTATCTGTGAATCTGGGAATTGCCCAATCATTTGCGCTGCGCTCCAAAGCAGTTGTAAATGCTGGACGTCTGCCGTGTCCGTTTTGTTCGATACCGATTGACCCAAGGGGACACTTATGTCCGCGTGCAAATGGATACAAAAGATAGTGAAAACGTGAATAGCAGTCAGAGCAAGCAATCTGCCATTTCAGAGGGTGAACTAACGGTCACTGGACGTTTGGTGGATGCATCAAATGCAACTCTCTATGCACATGTAATTCATGAGGAACAAGAGATCATCTGCATCTACAAACCGGTTGCTGGAGAGCGCCCGCTTTGGGATTTTGATCAAGGGTGTCTAGCTCACCGAGAGTTCGCCGCATACTGTTTAAGCAAATACCTATCACTAGATTTGGTCCCTTTTACGGTTCTAAGAGACGGTCCATACGGTAAAGGAATGGTTCAAGAGTGGATAGATATCGATGAGTCGATTGATTTGTCCGAATACTTTTCTCAAGATCGTGATGAGCTTAGAAGAATGGCTCTATTTGATGCAATCATAAACAATACTGATCGCAAAATTGGTCACCTTCTTCCGACGGTAAGCAACGGTTTATTTGGTTGTGATCATGGAGTAACTTTTCATAAAGATGACAAATTAAGAACAGTTCTTTGGCAGTGGTCAGGAGAAAACCTTACCGATGATGAGATTTCCTTACTGGAAAAATGCAAACAGGGTCTAACTGGCGAGTTAAGTGAAATACTTTCTCCGCTGTTAACGGGCGAAGAGATTCAAGCCCTTGGTAATCGAGTGGATCGCCTTTTACAGAGCCAGATTTTTCCACAACCATCCCCACATTGGCCACCAGTTCCCTGGCCTGCTTTCTAATCTTTACTTGCTATCTGACATAGAATTCGAATATGAAAGCCTGGAGCCCGGTATCAGTAGATGATCTTTCGGCATCTATCGTTTTTCCGCAATTTCGACTGACCGATACAGCTTCTTCAAATAAGAAGTTTCTCTCCAAGAAGCAAATCTATCGCATGTATGTTTGTGGGATCACTCCATATGACGCGACCCATTTAGGGCATGCTGCAACGTATCTTTCTTTTGACCTTATTCATCGTCTTTTGCTCGCAAGTGGTGCTGCCGTTAACTATGTGCAAAATATTACCGACATCGACGAGCCACTTTTGGAAAGAGCAGTGCGAGATGGCGTTAAGTGGGATGAACTTGCAGCAGATCAGATTGAACTCTTTAGACACGATATGGAAGCTCTCAACGTGATTCCACCAACAAGTTATATGGGTGCGATTGAATCAATACCACTTGTTACTCAAGCTATAGATGATATGACCAGAAGTAAAAGCACGTATCAAATTGAAAATGATTGGTATTTTTCCGTTAATCATGATGGAAAGTTCGGAAGTATTTCTCACCTGAGTCATTCGGAGATGGTTGAACTGTTTTCACAACGAGGTGGAGACCCAACCTTGTCAGGCAAAAAAGATGCACTGGACTGTCTTATTTGGATGCAGCAACGCCCGAATGAACCAGGTTGGCCGTCGGCACATGGTTTTGGTCGTCCCGGCTGGCACATCGAGTGCACCGCTATCGCAATGAAATACTTGCAACCTGATTCCAATGAGGAGACATTAATTGATATACAAGGAGGGGGCAGTGACTTAATTTTTCCTCACCATGAGATGTGTGCCTCGCAAGCTCGTGCGATATCAGGCAAGGAGCTCGCATCACACTACGTTCATGCTGGAATGATCGGTCTGGATGGGGCAAAAATGAGCAAGAGCAAAGGAAATCTAGTTTTTGTGTCAGCCCTGTTGGCAAGTGGCGTCGATCCCTTTGCGATTCGATGGTCATTAATGCGTGACCACTACCGAACCGAACGAATGTGGACTAATGAAAGATTGATTCAGGCAACAGAGGAAGTCACAAGATTAAGACAGGTCATGAGTTCGAATACCGTTGCTCCGACAGATGCTCTTGCGGTAAGTATCGTGGAATTTCTTGCTAACGACTTAGACACATCCTCAGTTGTCAAGGCAGTCAATAATTGGGTTGATTCAACCCTAAATGGCGGGACTGGTGGGGATATTAAGCAGATCTCTTCCATAATGGAAAATCTTCTTGGTTTTGCATTTACATAGTTAATCTTCTTGGTGGCGGCGTAAATATCTTTCAAATTCTTTTGCAATGGTTTCACCGGAGGCTTCAGGTAGTTCCACCGCATCCTTGCTCACCTCTAGAGATTTCACATACTCGGCTACATCGGCATCCTCTGCTGCAAGTTGAGTAACGGAAAGCTCCCATTCTTCGGCCTGTTCCGGGAGTTCACCGAGTGGAATAGTTATCTCAAGGTATTCCTCTATTGCTTGGATTAAAGCTAAAGAAGCTTTCGGTGAAGGGGCATTCGGGGCGTAATGAGGAACAGATGCCCAGAGTGAGAGAGAATCGACGCCACGCCTTGTGCAACCATCTTGTAGGACACCGATAATTCCCGTTGAACCTTGGTATGTAGAAGGTTGTAATTCAAACTTTTCCGCTAGGTTGGAACTGGCAGATGTTGCGATAATTTTTATCGGACGCGTATGAGGTGAATCTGAAAGCATTGCACCGACGGTGACAATCAAAGACACCTCTAAATCATCTGCGATATCTAATATTTCACGAGAAAAAGATTTCCAACGCATAGATGGTTCAACACCGGTGACGATAACCAGGTCCCTCTGCATTGAAGGTATTGATAAACCGAATATTTGAGTTCCTGGCCATGTAATTTCTCGTTGTGAAGACTCATTCACACGAACTTGTGGACGTGATACTTGGTAATCATAAAAATCTTCTGAGTCCACCTGTGCAATCAAAACAGGTACAACATCATCGTTGGATTCTTGCCATGCCGACAGGAGGTGATCTATCGCACCAGATGCTGCTTCGGCGCCATCGTTCCAACCGGAAAACGCAATCAGCATGACTGGGTTTCGGAGCATTGGTATCTGAAGAATCTCCACGAAAGCAACCTTACGGTAACCTTGTCCAAGTGAATACGCGCAAGATAGACCAGGCAGAGGGATTGCTTCGTAAAGCGCTTTCTACGCGCGTAGTGATCGCTGATGGAGCGATGGGAACGATGCTCCAGGACGCTGATCCAACATTGGAAGATTTCCAAACCCACGAGGGTTGTAATGAAATTCTAAATGTCAGCCGCCCAGACATTGTGCGCTCAGTCCACGACGCCTATTTAAGGGTTGGTGTCGATGCAATCGAAACCAATACGTTTGGTGCTAACTGGGCCAATTTGGCAGAGTATGGGATTGAGGATCGAATTTATGAACTTGCTTTCGCCGGAGGAGTAATTGCACGCCAGGCCGCGGATGCTTTCTCTACTCCTGACAAACCAAGATTTGTTCTCGGTTCCTTAGGGCCAGGAACAAAATTACCTAGCCTTGGACACACCAGTTATAAAAAACTTAAAGATGCTTATTACTTAGCTTCTAAGGGACTGGTAGATAGCGGCAGTGACGCTTTACTCATTGAAACTGCGCAAGATCTCTTACAGGTTAAAGCTGCAGTTAACGGGGCACGTTTAGCAATAAAGGAATCTGGTAGGGATATTGTTTTAATTGCTCAAGTTACCGTTGAAGCAACCGGCACAATGTTGGTGGGCTCTGAAATTGGAGCTGCACTCAATGCCTTGCAACCTCTCGGAGTTGACCTTATCGGTCTCAACTGCGCCACTGGACCTGCCGAAATGTCTGAACATCTTAGATATTTGAGTAAAAATGCAGATGTTGCTATCTCTGTCATGCCAAATGCTGGACTTCCAGTTCTAGGTCCCAAAGGTGCAAGTTATCCTCTTGGTCCAGCTGAATTAGCAGAAGCATTGGATACCTTTGTAAAAGATTATGGCATCACTCTCATCGGGGGATGTTGCGGAACTACTCCGTTACATCTTGAAGCAGTTGTTAAGAAGTTGGATCGCAGAAGCGTTCCCAAACGAAAAACCACAATTGAACCTGGTGCATCCTCGCTTTATCAATACGTGCCTTTCAGACAAGATAAAACTTATTTGGCGATTGGTGAACGCACTAACGCAAATGGTTCACGGGCATTTCGCGATGCTCTCCTTTCGCAAGATTGGGAGAAGTGCGTTGAGATAGCAAGAGATCAGATCCGAGAAGGTGCTCACATGTTAGATCTTTCAGTTGACTATGTGGGCCGAGATGGTGCAGCTGACATGGCTGAACTGGCATCCCGATTTGCAACCGCTAGTACTTTGCCAATTGTTTTGGATTCAACTGAACCTTTAGTTTTAAAAGCTGGGCTGGAACACCTCGGGGGACGATGTGTAATTAATTCCGTGAACTATGAAGATGGAGATGGACCCGATTCTAGATTTGCGAAAATAATGCCTTTAGTTCAAGAACATGGCGCTGGCGTCGTCGCACTCACAATTGATGAAGAGGGTCAAGCAAGAGATTGTGACTGGAAGTTAAGAGTGGCACGTAGATTAATTGCCGATTTGCGTGATAACTGGGGGATGAATGTTGGAGATATTCTGATCGACTGTCTCACGTTTCCGATTGCAACAGGACAAGAAGAGACCCGTAAAGATGGCATAGAAACTATCAATGCGATAAGAAAGCTTAAGGAAGAGTTCCCTGAAGTTCAGACAACATTGGGTGTAAGTAATGTTTCATTTGGTCTGAATCCAGCATCTCGAATCGTTCTGAATTCAGTGTTTCTACATGAATGCGTTCAAGCCGGATTGGATTCTGCAATAGTTCACCCTTCAAAAATTACCCCAATGAATCGAATTGATGAGCGCGCTAAGGAAGTAGCTCTTGATCTGATTTACGATCGTAGAGTTTTTGAAGGTTCAGTATGTACATACGATCCTCTTCAAGAGTTTTTGCAGCTTTTTGAGGGTGTGGAACTTTCTTCGAGTAAGAATGCTCGCGCCGAAGCCTTGGCCGCTTTACCTTTATTTGATCGCTTGCAGCGCAGAATAATCGATGGAGAAAAAGTTGGTTTAGAAGACGACCTAAAGTCGGCAATGGATCAGGGAACAAAACCTTTGCAAATCATTAATGATCATCTTTTAGAGGGCATGAAAGTAGTTGGAGAACTCTTTGGTAAGGGTGAAATGCAGTTGCCTTTCGTCCTCCAAAGCGCAGAAGTAATGAAGACAGCGGTGGCTATTCTTGAACCATTTATGGAGAAAACAGGCGATGAAGGCCGGGGCACGATGTTGCTGGCTACCGTCAAGGGTGATGTTCACGATATCGGCAAAAATCTAGTCGATATTATTTTGACGAATAACGGCTATCGCGTTGCGAACATTGGGATAAAACAAACTATCAATCAGATAATCGACGGTGCGCTAGAGGCAAATGCAGATGCAATTGGAATGAGTGGTCTACTGGTTAAATCAACGGTAATCATGAAAGAGAATTTGGAAGAAATTACTTCTCGTGGCCTAGACCAACGTTGGCCAATCGTTCTTGGGGGAGCAGCTCTTACTCGCGCCTACGTTGAACAAGATCTAGCAAGTATTTTTCCTGGCGAGGTACGTTATGCCAGAGATGCTTTTGAAGGTCTACGTTTAATGGATTCGATCATGGCAGTAAAACGAGGTGAGGCAGGTGCTGCATTACCGCCTTTGAAGGAACGAAAGACCGTCAATACGCGTTTGAAAGAATCTGATCTTCCTATTGATACAAAGCGAAGTGATGTCAGCATAGATGTTTCAATACCAACTCCACCGTTCTTCGGTTCAAGAGTTGTTAAAGGAATTTCACTCGCCGACTACTCTGGCATGTTGGATGAACGAGCGTTATTTGTGGGGCAATGGGGCTTAAAAGGTAATCGCGGCGAATATGAAGAGATGGTTTTGAAGGAAGGTCGTCCGCGTCTTCGTTCATTAATTAATGAAGTTCAGTCTAATGGCTGGCTAAATGCCGCGGTTGTTTATGGCTATTTTCCTTGTTACAGCGAAGTTAATGATCTTGTAATTCTTCATCATGAAGGGGACAAGAAGGGTCAAGAACGCCTTAGATTTACATTCCCAAGACAGCGTCGAGATCGTCGATTGTGCATCAGTGATTTTTTTGCTTCGAAGGATTCTGGTAAGACCGATGTTGTCGCTTTCCATGTCGTGACTATGGGGGCCTCTGTAAGTGCTGCGGCTGCGAAGCTTTTTGCAGCAGATAAATACCGTGAATATTTAGAGCTACACGGTTTATCAGTGCAACTCACTGAAGCCCTTGCAGAACATTGGCACGCTCGCATGCGCGAGGAACTTCATGTTCACAAAGAAGATGCACCTGAACTCCAAGCAGTTCTTGATCAGGGCTATAGAGGTTCTAGATACTCCTTTGGTTATCCGGCTTGTCCTGACCTGGAACAACAGGTGCAATTGTGCGAATTACTAGTGCCTGAGCGTATTGGCGTTGAACTATCAGAAGAATTCCAACTTCATCCTGAGCAGTCGACTTCGGCGATCATCGTTCATCATCCTGAAGCCAAGTATTTCAATGCGAATTAACTTCCATGTCTGATTTTTTTGAAGCAGTTTTTTTTGATATGGATGGCCTCACGGTTGATTCAGAACCACAATGGCTGATCTCAGAACGCGAGGTAGTTGCCCCTTTTGGTTATCAGTGGACGCAAGAAGATCAGATAGCTTGTTTAGGTGGGCCGCTTGAAAAATTGGGGGATTACATGACCCAGAAGTGCAACAATCTTGAACAATCTTCCTATTTTGTTGAAGAGTTAATTAAGAGGCAGGCCGAGAGAATGCGAACCAATACAACAGTACTGCCCGGAGCGATTGAACTTGTTGAATCCCTGAAGTCCCATGGGATAAAAACCGCCTTAGTGTCAGCTAGCCCTCGCGTGATCGTGGAAGCGGTGCTTGAGAATATTGGAAAAGATCTTTTTCCTTTTTCGCTCAGTGGAGATGATGTTTTAAAGACCAAACCTGATCCAGAAGGTTATTTAAAGGCTGCATCTATCTCTCACAGCAACATTGAAAACTGTCTCGTTTTTGAAGATTCACTACCAGGTATGCAGGCTGCCATTGAAAGCGGAGCCTGGTTGATTGCTGTACCTCACATGGTTCAAGTTCGAGAAAGTGAAAGAGTCAGAAGCATCAAATCTCTCACCCAACTTTCCTTTGAGAAACTAAAGGCGCTGAAAGCAGATTTTACGATTAAAATTTAGGGGTTGTGAGCAGGGCATATCTTTTTAAAGAAACACCAATCGCACAATCTTGTCGGGTTAGGGGGCCAATAATCTTTCTCGATTGAGGTTGAGATATCTTTCGCGACTCGCATAAGAGTTTTTTCCGTTGACTCCAAATCAGCCAAAGTAGGCTGGCCTTTCACAAGTTTTCCGTCACCAAGATAAATCAATTGCAGTAATCTCGGCAGAACACCATTGTTCTTCCAATATAAAAGCGCGTAAACGCGTAACTGGAAAAGCGCTTTCTCTTCCCATCCAGGTTTTGGAGCCTTTCCTGATTTGTAATCCACAATCCGAACTTCTCCGGTTTGAGCAACATCTAAGCGATCAACATAACCATGTAGGTAGATAGTTTCTGTTAAGTCATTTTCTAGATGTATCTCTCTATGAGTTGCCTCGAATGCTTTGGGATCTTCAACGGTAAAATATGTTTCAAGAAGCGATGCAGCTCGATCAAGCCACTCTTTTTCGTTTGTAACAAGTTCATTCAATTCTGGCTTTGCTTCGATCTGCGCCCTCCATCGTGAGGGAAGTAGATCTATTGCGGTCTGCGGTGTTCTAGTGGCAGCTGCAGATTCAAAAAGGTCATGTAGCACGGTGTGTACTAGCGTTCCTCTTTCCGCATCCAGTGAGGGCGGTTCAGGCAACTTATCAATCTTGCGATAGCGATATAGAAGTGGGCAGTTTTGGTACTCACTCACAGCGCTAGGGGAGAGACGTAGCGGTTGATTGTTGCTCATATTGCGCAAGATACTCCTACCGAACCTGTTTAATTCGCCTAAGATGCTCCCGTGTCTAACCTTGGATTCTTTTCCGCCGGCGATCGGATTCAATTGACCGATCCGAAAGGAAAGTTGTACAGCTTCACAATTACCCCCGGTAAAGAGTGGCATACACACAAGGGATGGATTACACACGATGATTTAATCGGGTTGCCAGAGGGTTCTGTTGTTAGCACAACCGCCGGACTCTCTTTTTCCGCTTTCAAACCCTTGTTGTCGGATTTTGTTTTGACTATGCCTCGTGGGGCAACAATTGTTTATCCCAAGGATGCAGCAATGATCATCGGTGTTGCAGATATTTATCCGGGAGCGCGAGTTCTTGAGGCTGGTGTAGGAAGTGGTGCTTTAACTATTTCGTTACTTCGCGCGGTTGGCGATGGCGGATCAGTTCATTCGATCGAACGGCGAGAGGATTTTGCACAAATCGCACAGTCAAATGTTCAGGAGTATTTCTCAGGAGAGATCAAAAACTGGACGCTCGACGTTGGAGATTTGCAGGATAAAACCTTTGAAGCAAATTATGATCGTGTCGTGCTAGACATGCTCGCACCATGGGAGTGCATCGATACTTCAGCGCAAGCACTTCGACCAGGTGGTGTTTTCCTGGCATATGTAGCGACGACTACTCAACTTTCTGCCACGGCAGAGGCCTTAAAAAATGATGGCCGATTTACCGAACCCGAGAGTTCTGAGACTTTGGTACGCGGATGGCACCATGAAGGTCTTGCAGTCAGGCCTCAACAAAGAATGATAGGTCACACAGGTTTTCTCATTCAAAGTCGGCGCATGGCACCTGGCGTTCAAGTTTTGGCTAGGCGTCGCCGTCCTGCTAAAGGTGCATACGGTGTCTCGGAAGATTGAACGATTAGTTAATTTAACGATTGCGCTTCTAGCAACTAAAAGGTTTTTAACTAAGTCTGAGATTTTTAGAACTGTCGAAGGTTATGAAGGAACACCGGAAACTAAAGAGCGCATGTTTGAGCGCGACAAAGACGACCTCAGAACTTTAGGAATTGAAATTTCAGTAGGAAGTTTTGATCCCGTATTTCAGGACGAAGCGGGCTACAGAATAAATTCTGATACGTATCAATTAAATCTTGGTCTTCTTTCACCTCTAGATCTTTCCTTACTTTCGTTGGCTGCACAGTGTTGGCAGGGTGCAGCCCTAGATCAGGCGGCGCATCGAGTACTACGTAAACTGCGTTCAATAGGTATCCCAGCAAATGAGCTAGATATCCCAGCGATTCATTCTAAGCTCTCCACAAGTGGGCGAGACATTGAAATCATCAGTAGTGCGATTTCAGAATCTTCATTATTGAGTTTTGACTACATATCCAAAGATCTAGGAAGTCATAACCGTACTGTAATTCCTTTTGCACTAGCTACTCATTTGGGGTTTTGGTATGTAGCAAGTGTGGATCAAAAGAATCAAGAAGTTCGGATATTCAGGTTAGATCGCATGATTGGTCACGTTGAAAAATCTTCACCACAGAAGGATTTCGAAGCGCCCAAGGATTTTGATTTTTACCAATCTTTAAGTAAATCGCAATCAAACAGAATGGCCGTTTTCGATGTTCAAAAGGGTAAAGGCCATCTCATACGAAATCTTGCGGCGTCTTCAAAAGATCTAGGGGAGTGGGATCGTTTGGAGATTCCAATTGTAAGTATGGACAATCTACGTTCACTCGCTTTATGGCACGGAGATGACGTTTTAGTACGGGCACCCGAAGAGCTAGTCGAGATGATTAAAACCTCACTCCAAGAAATTTTGGCTGATCATGAGTAAAGATTTATCAGCTCCACTTTTGCGTACTGCGCGCTTACTTGACCTAGTTCCATATTTAAACTCGAATCAGGGCATCTCGGTCCAAGATTTAGCAAAAGATTTTGGGGTATCCACCGCACAAATAAATTCTGACCTGACTACGCTTTGGATGTGCGGTTTGCCTGGCTACACCCCACTTGAATTAATGGACTTAGAGTTTGAGTCAGGATATGTCACGATTCGAAATGCATTGACTCTTTCTAAACCTCGAAATATCTCTTTCGATGAGGGTTTAGCGTTGATGCTTGGCCTAGAACTCTTGCAGCAACAGATTCCTTTGGAGAGAAAAGATTTACAAACAAAAATAGAGCTACTTAAAGATAGATTTGCAAATCAAATTGGGGTTCCTCGGGCCGTTACTGTCTCGCTCGCTATTAATCCCGCGATTATCTCGCCGTTAATAGAAGCAATCAATGCTTCTAAGGATGTCGAGATCAGATATCACTCTCTTTACTCTGATGAGATCTCGGTGAGAAAAATAGCACCGCTAGCAATTATTGAAGAAGATGAAAATAGTTATCTTCGAGCCTATTGCAGAAATGCAAAAGCGCTAAGAGTTTTTAGAGTTGATCGAATTTTATCTTTGTCAGAATTGGACGTCGAGCTCAATGGCGCTGATACTTCAATGGATTTAATCGACACAGATGACATTGAAAGTGAGAAAATCCCCTACACGATCAAGATTAAGCAGCCAACACGAGATCTAGTCGAGCGCTTCAATTTGGATCATTTATTTGGAGAAAATTCCAAGTCCCAAGAGTTGACCGTCGAACTTTCCTCCTTCTCACGTGAATGGATTCAACGTGCCGTATTAGCAACTGGCTCTGATGTAGAACTGCTTTCTCCTCCAGAATTACGCAAAGAAATTGCCAACCGAGCCCAATTGCTCTTGGAGCGATACGCCTAGAAATACAGCCTATGAGAAGTTATCAACCTGGTGTAAACTCGCCGTAATTACAAACGACCACGGTTGGAGTTTTAAATGAATCTAGGCGCACGCGAAATTATCGTTCTACTTGTAGTGGTTTTGGTTCTCTTTGGTGCAAAACGCCTTCCAGATTCAGCACGTTCTCTCGGTCGCTCTATGCGCATCTTCAAGAGTGAGATGAAGGAAATGAAGGCTGACGACAAGCCAGTCAATGAAGAAGGAAATTCAGAGAAGTAAACCAATGGCGTCTACAAATGACGCGAGGATGCCGTTACTAGATCATTTACGGGAGTTTCGTAAAAGAGTTGTACGCGCAGCTATAGCGATATTTCTTGCTTCGGGTGCTGGTTGGTATTTTTACAACACCATAATAACAACGCTTGCCGAACCCGTCTGTGACTTAAAAACGGCACAACTTTCTGGTTCAGCAAATTGTGGAGCGCTCTATATCAGTGGCGTCTTGGGACCGTTGAATTTGCAGATGAAAGTAGCTTTGCTTACTGGCGTAATTATCTCTGCCCCCTTCTGGCTGTATCAGTTATGGGCGTTCATTGCTCCAGCGCTACATCGCAAGGAGAAGCGCAATAGCTTTCTTTTTATTTTATCGGCGACGCCTTTTTTTGCATTCGGCGCCACGTTAGGATATTTAATTCTGCCTTTGGCAATAAAAGTGCTTTTTGGTTTTACACCAGAAGCACTTAACAACTTAGTTCGCTTCGATGATTACTTGGATTTTGTTTTGCGTATCATTCTCTTATTTGGTCTCGCATTTGAGTTGCCAGTCTTCCTTTTAACTTTTAACCTCATCGGCTTCTTAAGGGGTAAAACAATTCTACGACCTTGGCGAATCTGGATCTTCGGTATTTTTCTCTTCTCTGCTGCTTTTACGCCTACTGCCGATCCATTCACAATGCTTCTACTTGCGATACCCATCATGGTTTTGTACTTCATGGCCGGTTTTATCGCAGTCTTAGTTGATAGAACCCGGGATAAGCGAGTCGATAAAACCGAATTAGGGAGTTCATCAATCGAATCTCCGACTTCTATCTCAGATTAAAAGATAGGCTCGTACTATGTGGGCCCTGGTGATTAATCCTGTCGCGGGTCAAGGTAAAGGTGCAACGGTCGGAACCTACGTGGCTGGTTATCTCAACAATGCATCAGTGCCCTATGCGATTATTACTGGAAAGTCAGCGAAAGCGCTAACTGATCATCTAGAAAACTTTCTCAAAAATCATCCAACATGTCAGGGAGTTATTGCAGTAGGAGGAGATGGGCTCCTTCACATCGTTTTGCAGAAAGTTATCCCGGCCCACATTCCAATTACCGTTATTCCAGCAGGTACAGGTAACGATTTTGTAAGGTCTCTTGGTTGGGACCTATCCAATGTTGATATTCAACTTAACCATGTGCTCAACAATGAACCAACGCCTATGGATCTAGGTTTGGTTGATGGAGAGTGGTTCGCAAGTGTTCTTTCGACAGGTTTTGATGCGATAGTCAATGAGCGTGCCAATAAGCTTAATTGGCCTAAGGGTCCAATGAAATATAATGTGAGTATTGCCATTGAACTGCCTAGGTTTAAACCAAAAGATTACGAAATTCAATTGGATGATCGCACTATCTCTACGCAAGCGATGTTAATTGCAGTCGGTAATGGACGTTCATACGGGGGAGGAATGCTGGTTTGTCCCAACGCTGATATGCGTGATGGGTATTTTGATGTAATGGTTTTACACCCCGTCTCTAAAATCGAGTTCATCAAAACCTTCCCCTCTGTCTTTATAGGGGCACACATAAATCATCCCTCTGTAGAGATAGTCCGTAGCAAAAAAGTTCGAATTGAATCAAAAGCTGTTGCCTACAGTGACGGAGAGCGAATAGGTCAACTTCCTGTAAACGCCGAATGTATTTCTGATGCGATGCTTGGATGGAAACCATGACTACGCCGGCCGCCTCATACGCCGCGCCAAAAAAACGCGGTATGCATCCTGTTACAACCGCTTTTGTTCAGACTTTTGATTTCGAGTTCGATCCATTTCAAATTTCAGCCTGCCACGCCGTTGAAGATGGAAAAGGTGTTCTGGTAGCAGCTCCGACGGGTGCCGGAAAGACAGTTGTTGGGGAGTTCGCAGCATATTTTGCACTTCAGGCTGGAAAGAAATGTTTTTACACAACTCCGATAAAAGCTCTTTCTAATCAAAAGTATGCAGAGTTTGCCGAAAAGTTCGGTGAGGATCGAGTTGGTCTGTTGACTGGAGATACGAGTATCAACTCCGAAGCAGATATTCTTGTGATGACAACCGAAGTACTTAGAAACATGCTCTATGCGGGTTCAAATACTCTTACAAATTTGGGCGCTGTAGTAATGGATGAAGTCCATTATCTAGCAGACAAGTTTCGCGGGGCTGTTTGGGAAGAGGTTTTGATTCACCTAATGGAGAGCGTGCAGGTGATTTCACTTTCTGCAACGGTTTCAAATGCTGAAGAGTTTGGAGAGTGGCTGGGGGAGATTCGTGGTGAAATCGAGGTCATTGTTAGTGAGATTCGTCCGATACCTCTTTTTCAGCATGTACTGATTGGGAATCGACTCCTAGATCTTTTTGAGCAGCCAGGACGCGTGAATCCCGAAATATTAAAACGGGAAAGAGAGGCGATACGGCGAACCTCGTTAGGTCGCAATCGTCGCTCGCGCTTTGATGATACAAGTGATCGTCTTTCACGATCTGACATTATTGAAAAACTACAAGGTGAGAATCTGCTACCAGCGATAACTTTTATATTTTCGCGAATAGGCTGCGATGCCGCAGTCAAGCAATGTTTACATGCTGGTCTTCGATTAACTTCACCGCAAGAGCGAGAAGAAATACGGGCAACAGCCCTTCGATATACACAAAATATTGCCGAAGAGGATTTGGAAGTGCTCGGCTTTACTGATTGGCTAACCGCGTTAGAGCGTGGCATCGCAGCACATCATGCTGGACTACTTCCAAGCTTTAAAGGCGCAGTTGAGGATCTATTTCAACGAGGGCTAGTAAAAGCTGTCTTTGCAACGGAGACTTTGGCATTAGGTATCAACATGCCAGCGCGGACTGTTGTCTTAGAAAAACTCGTAAAGTTCAATGGTGAAGCTCATGTTCCCATCACTCCTGGTGAATACACTCAACTAACAGGTCGTGCCGGTCGCCGAGGAATCGACATTGAGGGAAATGCCGTAATTCAATGGTCACCAACTGTTGACTCTGCAGCAGCGGCAGGTTTGGCATCAACACGTACATATCCGTTGCGTTCATCTTTTTCTCCCTCTTACAACATGTCAATCAACTTGATCGCGCAGTTTGGTCGAGAAAGAGCCCGTCGTTCACTTGAATCATCGTTCGCTCAGTTTCAAGCCGATAGAGCGGTAGTGGGGTTGACTCGTCAGATTCGAAAAAATGAGGCATCAATTCAAGAGTTAATGAAGGATGCAACCTGTCATATGGGAGATTTCGCGGAGTATGCGCGTATTCGCAGATCCATCAAAGAGGTCGAGATTTTACTAGGTCGACGTGATCAGCGGAAAACTTTTGACAACCGACAAAGAGGACATTTGGAAGGGGAGTTGTCTGATCTTCGGAAAAACATGAAGAGCCATCCATGTCACGGTTGCGCAGAACGTGAAGATCATTCTCGTTTGGCAGAGCGAGCGGGACGACTGACGAGAGAAAACGACGGATTAACCTCTAGGGTAGAAAATAGAACTCATGTTATCGCCAAAACATTTGATCAAATCTGCCAAGTACTCGATCACTTAGATTACATCCATGGTGAGAAGCCTTCTGCACAGGGAAAGATTCTGACTAAGATCTATGCAGAGTCTGATCTTTTGCTCACTGAATCTATTCGCAGAGGCTTATTAGATGATCTAAACAGTGTCGAACTTCTATCAGTTGCTTCTTGCATGATTTTTGAGTCAAGATCGGCAGAAAATATTGCACCAAAGATGCCAAGTGCGAAAGTTACATCAACTATTACAGAGGTAATAGCTCTATGGGCAGAACTCGAAAAAATTGAAAGTGATTTTGGAGTTAAAACACAGCGTGAACCCGATGCGGGCTTTGTTTTTATCTCTTATCGTTGGGCTATGGGAAACTCTCTGAGCAATGTGCTCAAAGGCAGCGACATGTCTGTTGGTGATTTTGTTAGATCCACAAAGCAGCTTATTGATCTACTCAATCAAATTGCCGGCGCAAGTGAGGGTTTGCGTGCTGCCTGTAAAGAAGCGGTTAAAAAGATCGATCGCGGTGTCGTGGCATATCTAATGGGGGATTTATGACTCTCATGCTTTTAGACAGTGCATCACTTTGGTATCGCGCCTATTACGGAATGCCGGACACGATGCTTTCTCCCGATGGAATATCGGTTAATGCGGTGCGCGGCTACATCGATATGACTGCTCGATTAGTGCAGGCCTACAAACCAGATCGATTAGTCGCATGTCTAGATGGCGATTGGCGACCTAGTTGGCGGGTCGATATTTTTCCAGATTACAAAGCAAACCGCATAGAAGAAGATGGTGAGGCTGAGGAAGAGCCAGAGACATTAACTCCGCAGATTCCAATTCTCTTAGATCTGCTTGATCTATTTGGAATTCCAGTTGTTGGAGTCGATGATTACGAAGCCGATGATGTCATGGCTACCTATGCACATATAGAAAAGGGTCCTATTCGAATAGTCACGGGAGATAGAGATCTGTTTCAAGTAGTAGATGATAAAAAAGATGTAAAGGTTGTTTATCTTGCCAAGGGTTTATCCCAACATGACTTAGTGGATATTAAATATGTTGCCGATAAATACTCTATTCCGGGAGATAGGTACGATCTTTTTGCAATGTTTCGAGGAGATCCTTCAGATGGACTACCCGGTGTAAAAGGTATTGGGGAGAAAGGCGCTGCAATCATCGCCAACTCCTTTGCTTCCGTTGAAGAGGCTTTGGAAGGTGCAAATAATGCTCACGAGAATCTCGCTCCGGCTTTAGCTAAAAAAATAATTGCTGGAGCTGAATATTTAAAGATTGCGCCTACTTTAGTTCGTGTTGCGAGGGATGTTCCTTTGCCAAAAGTAGATCTAGCACTCCCAAAAGCACCGACAGATCTTTCATCAATCTATCAATTTAAGGAACGTTATGCCTTGGGGGCTAGCGTAGATCGTTTGATCAGTGCATTAGGTTGGTAGGAGTATTTCTTTCAGGTTTATCTGGACTTGTCTTGTCGTTGGCCTACGAGCCAGTGGGGAAGTGGTGGCTAGCGCCATTAGCTGTAGCGTCACATATCTATGCGCTGCACCTAACTAAATACAAGGTTATCTCTGCATTCATTTTCGCACTTGTTTTTAATGCAATTGTTTTACATTGGAGCAGTACATTTGTTGGCTCATTACCTTGGCTAATACTTTCCATTGGTTTGGCTATTTTCTATACTCCTTTAGCGTTGGTCTCACGCTGGGGCATTTCAATCTACCCGATCATTTTCATAGTAATGGAAGAGGTTAGAAATCATTTTCCATTTGGGGGATTCGGTTGGGCAAGATTGGCCTATACGCAGGCTGATGCCCCTTACGCCCGTATCGCTGCCATTGGGGGATCGGTCGCTTTATCTAGTTTTGTATTGCTAATCGCGCTATTTCTTTTTATCCTTTCGCAGAAACGCTTATCTTTCATACCATTAGTACCTGCTTTATTTCTGCTTGTACCGTTTCATATACAGAGCATTGGTACAACTGAAGTCTTGATGATTCAAGGCAATGTTCCACAATTTGGTTTGGATTTTAACTCTAGGGCGAAAGAAGTATTTAACAACCATCTCGAACTTACAAAGCAAGAGATGTTAAAAGATTCCAAAGTCGACTTTATTTTGTGGCCTGAAAACTCAGTTGACGTGGATCCATTTGTCTATCCTGATGTATCGCAAGCGCTTAATTCAATAGAAAAGCCTTTAGTAATAGGTGCAGTCCTGGGTAAAGGAGAAAAACTCTTAAATACTTCGATACTTTGGGATGATAAGAATCCAAAGATCTACATCAAACAGCATTTAACTCCTTTTGGTGAATATATCCCGATACGTTCCATCGCTAAGCTCGTTTCACCTTTGGTTGATCGCGTGAAGGATTTTGAGCCTGGAGACGGTGCCAACGCCATCTTTACAATCCATAATGCAAAGATTGCTCCTATCATTTGTTTTGAACTCCTTGATGACTCAATACTGCACAACGCAGCCAAAAACTCGAACCTTCTAGCAGTTCAAACCAATAGTGCAACCTTTGGAATGTCGGCTGAAAGCGCACAACAGCTTGCAATGACAAGAGTTCGTGCAATCGAACATGGTAGAAATATTGTTTCCGTATCGACCACTGGATACTCAGCCGTAATTGATCGCGACGGCAAAGTCATTCAAAAAACATCTATGGGAACTGCAGAAAGTATTCGAGCAAATGTAGATTTAGTAGAAGGCCAGACACCGAGAGATAGGTTGGGCGGTTGGGCAGTGTTTCTCACTCTAGGCGTCATGATCCTGGCTACTCGTCGAGCGTATCGCTAACGCCGATAAGTCACATTATGTAAACTTATGCGAATTCGGCGATAGGCAGGCACGAACAGACCAGATTTCGGTCCCCATAAGCGCCATCTATGCGCCCCACTGCCGGCCAATACTTACCCTTTAGCCCGATTATTTCCCCAGCAATCAAACCATCTCTTTTTTCAGGCAACGCACCGAATTCGCGGGTGTACGAACGGTTCCATTCACCAGCGATAACCGCCTCAACGGTATGTGGAGCATTTCTTAAAGCTGACTCTTCCACCGCAATAACTCCGTCAAGAATCTCCTGAATCTCCCCATGAATAGAAATCATCGCAGATATAAATCTGTCAATCTCTGCAAGATCTTCACTTTCTGTGGGTTCAATCATCAGTGTTCCAGGCACCGGAAAACTCATTGTCGGCGCATGGAAACCATAATCCATAAGTCGCTTAGCGACATCATCGACAGTAACACCACTTAATTTGGTTATCTCGCGAAGATCCAAGATGCATTCATGTGCAACACGGCCCTTCTCCCCCGTATATAGAACAGGAAAATACGGATCCAGCTTTGTAGCCATGTAGTTTGCAGACAAGATTGCTATCGATGTAGCGCGTGTTAAACCTTCGGCCCCCATCATTCGAATATATGCCCACGAAATTGGCAAGATATTTGCTGATCCAAATGGCGCACCACTAATTGGTCCCGGTCCAGTTTCAGGACCTGCAGTTTCATCCAACGGGTGATTTGGTAAGAATGGAGCAAGATGAGCTTTGGAAATTACGGGACCAACACCTGGTCCTCCACCACCATGAGGAATGCAGAAAGTCTTGTGAAGATTTAAATGAGAAACATCGGCTCCAAATTTGCCGGGTTGAGAAAGTCCAACTAACGCGTTCAAGTTTGCACCATCAACGTAAACCTGTCCCCCGGCGTTATGCACCATTTCACAAATCTGGGATATCGCTGATTCAAAAACACCATGTGTTGATGGGTAGGTGACCATAATCGCTGCAAGATTGTCAGAATGCTCTGCAATCTTTTCTTTTATGTCTTCAAGACTCACATTTCCAGATTCATCACACTCAACAACTACAACTTTCATTCCCGCCATAACCGCACTTGCAGCGTTAGTACCATGGGCGCTGGATGGAATTAAACAAATCGTTCTCTGATTATCACCTCTTGAATCATGATAATTTCTGATTGCAAGCAAACCCGCAAACTCACCCTGACTTCCCGCATTTGGTTGCAGACTCACCGAGTCATAACCTGTGATCGCAATTAACCATGAAGATAGTTCTGAGATTAACTCTCGATATCCAGAGCTCTGCACAGTGGGTGAAAATGGATGAATTGATGAAAACTCAGGCCAAGTTACCGCTTCCATCTCTGTCGTTGCATTTAACTTCATAGTGCAACTACCTAAGGGAATCATCGTTCTGTCGAGTGCAAGATCTCGATCAGAAAGCGTTCTAATGTAGCGCAACATAGAAGTCTCAGAACGATGCGTATTAAAAACAGGATGCTGCAAAAACGACGATGCTCTCATCAGCTCTTTTGGTAGTTGTATTGCATTTACAACGATCGTTTTGGTTTTAAAAATCTGCGAAAGCCCGTCTAAGGTTTTCTGACTAGTTGTTTCATCCAAAGAAATTCCAACATGATGCCCATCTATCTCGCGCAAATTGATTTTGAGTGTTCGACTTGCTGCATGTATAGCTGCTGCATCAGGAACTTTTACAACTATTGTGTCGAAAAAATGATTCGTTTTAACTTCAAAACTTGCGTCATTTAGCGCTGTAACTAAAGCTGCTGTTTGGGAATTTATATTATTTGCAATTGCTTTAAGTCCAGAAGGGCCGTGCCACATCGCATAAAAGGCGCTCATCACCGCCAACAGGACCTGCGCCGTACAAATATTGCTAGTCGCTTTGTCGCGGCGAATATGTTGTTCACGAGTTTGCAGAGCAAGTCGAAACGCTGGATTGCCATGTGCATCCAAACTTTGTCCAACCAATCTGCCAGGTAAAGAGCGTTCTAATCCAGATCGAACACTTAGAAAACCTGCATGCGGGCCTCCAAAACCCATAGGAACACCAAAGCGCTGCGCAGACCCCACCGCAATATCTGCTCCCCACTCCCCTGGTGCTTTAAGTACGGTTAGCGAAAGAAGATCTACCGCTGCAATAAGTAACGCATCTCTATCGTGCGCCCACTGCGCTAATTGCGAGTAGTTTCGAATTTCACCTGCGGAGTCTGGATATTGCACCAGTACCCCAAAAACGCTCTCATTCGACAAATTTGAAAGAGAGTTCGCATCAGAAAAATCAACTACTTGCACGGATATGCCCAATGGTTTAGCTCGCGTAGAAACAACTGCGAGAGTTTGACTATGCACTTTCTCATCTACCAAGAAAACTGCTTCATCGCTTCCCTTAAATACTCTACGAACCAACGTCATGGCCTCTGCTGCAGCGGTAGATTCATCCAACATTGATGCATTCGCTGTTTGCAAAGCAGTAAGTTCACAGACAACCGTTTGAAATGCGAACAGAGCTTCTAAACGTCCTTGAGAAATCTCCGGTTGATACGGTGTGTAGGCTGTGTACCAAGCAGGGTTTTCTAAAACATTTCTAAGTACAACTGGCGGCGTAATAGTTGCGTAATATCCACAGCCGATCAAAGAAGTAAAAACCGCATTCTTATCCGCAATTTCATGAAGTGCTGCAATGGTTTCAATCTCTGTGAGAGGCTGTGGCAGGACACTTTCCAACTTCTCTGTGATAGCGATATTTTCTGGCACAACATCTGCAATAAAATCATTTAGGCTGGAATAACCAAGTTCCATAAGCATTGTTGATGCTTGAACCGCATTAGGTCCGATGTGGCGGTTTTCAAAAGCCTCATGGGAATTCACAAGAACACCTCGCCCATTATCAATCGCCCAAGATCGGGCTATGGGCGCTAGAGTATTAGGCCTTAAGCGCCTTTGCTCTTTCGACGCAATGAAAGCTCGTCGTTATTCTCACCACTTACGAACTGCCCAGCGACCTCACCCTGCAGAACTGAAAGTGATCCTTCTACTTCGTGCCACACCTTGCCAACCGCGATACCAAAAACGCCCTGGCCGCCCTGCAATAGATCGATAATCTCATCGGAGTTAGTGCATTCATAGATTGAAGCTCCGTCGCTCATCAACGTGATTCTCTCTAGCTCAACTACCCCACTGTTGCGCAAGTGATCAACGGCGGTACGAATGTTTTGCAGCGAAACCCCAGCATCTAATAACCGCTTAACTATTTTCAAAACTAAAATATCTCTAAAGCCGTATAGGCGTTGGGTCCCGGAGCCACTTGCGGTGCGAATGCTTGGCTCAACTAAACCTGTTCTCGCCCAGTAATCTAACTGCCGATAAGAAATTCCAGCAGCAGAGCATGCTGTTGCGCCTCTGTAGCCGATCTCTAAATCCTGTGGGGACACGGGAATTCTCGATTCTCTTGGGGAATGGTTAAAGGTACGGGCTACAGATGCTGGATACAACAACCGACACGATCCAACCCTCTAGTAGAGGTTTAAACTTTGTCAGGCCTCTAAGTCCGGCCTCTAGCTGATGAAGTCTTCGGGGTTAATCTGGTCTAAGAACTCTCTAAACTTCTCTACCTCTTGATTTGTCCCATCCCCTGCCGGCATCTCTATACCCGCCTTATTGAGAAGCTCTGCAGTAGCCAGAATATTGCTGTGGGTTCTAATCGCTAAGGCGATCGCATCCGAAGGCCTGGCATCAAGTGTTAACGCTTGAGCAGAGTGGTCACGGATTAGCAGAACCGCGAAAAAGACTCCTTCGACAATATCGGTTATATGAACCGCGGTAAGGGTTGCCTCTAATAGATCAAGAGTGTTGCTGAGCAAATCATGAGTTAAGGGTCTTGTGGGCTCCAAGCCCTGTTGAGCAAATGCAATCGCCGTAGCTTCACCGGTTCCGACCCAAATCGGTAAAAATCTTGAGCCATTAATTTCTTTTAGCAGGACAATCGGCTGATTAGATGGCATCTCTACACGGACCCCTACAACCTCCATGGGTATCAGCATTGTTCGAAGTTTTAACGAACTCTGTTAAGGCCACCACGAACAAGGGCTGCGTGAAGTCTGATCGACAACGATGCGATCTCTTTTTGAACCTCTTGAGCACGGGCCTTTGAATCGGAGTTCTTCTGTCGGGTCAATGGAGTAATTACTTGCTCAATCAAACCAATCTCTCGATCAGCCGCAGATTTAAATGATCGAAGATGCCTTGGCTCGATTCCGAATCCACCCATCTCAGTTACCGCTTTGGCAACAGCTAACGCATCCCCATCGTAATGACGACCACGGGGTGCAATTAGCCCATATCCCTCTAGCTCGACTAGTTGATCCTCCTTTAGACCACTGTTTTTCAAAAGTTCATCTCGAGATAAACGCATCTCGCTTACTTCTCCGAAAGTACTTGGAGCCATTTCGCCATCGATAGTGGCAATGTTCATCGTTGGACGAGGTGTTGCCACTGCTCCAACTTGAGCAGGCTGTAGGCCGCGATCGATTGCATCAAGATTGTCTTTGATTACCTTTAAAGGAAGATACTGGTCGCGTTGAGCAAGCAAAACATATCGCAGGCGGTCTAAATCGGAGGTCGTGAATTTTCGATATCCAGATGGCGTTCTCTGCGGTTCGATTAATCCTTCAGATTCGAGAAAGCGAATCTTTGAAATCGTAATATCCGTGAAATCTCCCCGCAATCGGTTGAGAACTTCGCCGATGCTTAAGTACGCCCGCGCTGGAACTGCCATGTCTACTCCCCTAGAAATCGATCAATTTAGTGATACAAATCTTTGCTTCTTTATCAATTAGTTCGTAGAACTTTTGCTGCATTCCTACTTACTTCCAATAAACAATAGATGAAACTTTCCAATTTGAAACTCGTCTCCTGAGAACAGTGATCGCTGCGTGATCGGTGCATTCTCAAAATATGTTCCATTGAGTGAGCCTTGATCTGTCAGAACAAATCCATCTTCAACCTTTGCGATCTTTGCGTGCAGACGTGAAACCGTAATATCGTCTAAAAATATGTCGCTATCGGCAGATCTTCCAATAGTTACGCCCTCTGGTGTAATAAGAAAACGTGAACCCTTGTTAGGACCACGAGCGATAATCAGCATAGATTTTTCGGAATTAGAGCCTTGAATGGCGGCGATAACTTCGCGATCTTCGGCTGGTAGTCCAGCAATAATCTCTTCGAGCTTATTAGATGGGGAATTACTAACCTCTCGAAGGTTTAGATGAAGGGTCGTTGTTAGTTCGTTCTTTGGTGCCTCAGCAACCATTTCACAACCTCCTGACCGTCAACCTAAGGGTGACAGTAGAGGGGGAAAATCCTTTGGTCAAGCCGTGATTTCTGCGTATTCCAGGGCTGTTAGAAGCCCTGCCGGCTGACCGATTACCTCAATCTTTGCCAGCCAGCCTTGACCATAAGGATCAGTATTAATGCTCTCCGGTGCGTCAGAAAGGGATTGATTAATCTCAATAACAACACCTGAAACCGGTGCATAAATATCTGAAACACTTTTTGTAGATTCCACTTCTCCGCACACTGCACCAGCTGTGACTTTCTCTCCTACTTTTGGTAGTTGAACATAGACGATGTCACCCAATGCCGCCTGGGCGTAGTCGGTAATTCCCATGGTGCAGATAGAAGCGTCAATGCTGACCCACTCATGTTCCTTCGTATATGAAACATCACTTGGAATAGATGACATATTTTCCCCTTAACTGCACAACTGCCTGACGTGCATATCCAACACCTGTCGAAATGTAGAGTGCAAAACCCCATATTGCAAAACTCCAACCGGTAACAAAGGCAAGATTCCCCCATCGCCCATCGGATTGCGCCAGTAGAAGTAGAGGGAATGCATACATCAAGTTGAAAGTGGCGGCCTTGCCTAAATATGTCACTGATAACGCTGGGATCGACTTTCGTGCCATAAGAATTGTAAGAACCCCGAGGACTAGATCACGGCCTATCAAAACCAGAATCATCCATAGCGGCAGAATCTCACGAACAAGAAAGACTATAAGTATTGCAAAAATGTAAAGTCGATCAATAGCAGGATCAGCTATCTCACCGAATCGTGATGTTTGATTCCACGCTCTGGCGATTTTTCCATCAAAATAATCAGTCGCTCCTCCAATAACAAGCACAGTGATTGCCCAACCATCTGCTTCAAGATTTAAAGCAAGGTGAATAAAAAGCGGAATCCCCAAAAAGCGTAAAAACGTCAGCGCGTTAGGAACAGTAATCAGCGTGCTCACTGGTTGTCTCTTTCTTTCACTCGAATAGCAACTTGCACTGGAGTTCCAGGGAACTTGAACTCCTCACGTAAACGTCTTTCAATAAAGCGGCGGTAGGAAGCCTCGATCCATCCACTCGAAAATACAACAAACTTCGGAGGAGCGATGCCCGCCTGAGTTGCGTAGTAAACCTTGGGCTGCTTGCCGCCTCGAACTGGCGGCGGTGTGGCGCCTATGAGCGCGCCCAAGAATGAATTCAATTTCGCCGTAGGGACTCGTCGCTCCCAGCTATCGAGTGCAGTGCGCAAAGCCGGTGCCAAACGATCCCTATGCCAACCAGTTTTTGCGGCAATGTTTACTCTCTGTGCCCACTCAACCTGATCCAAGTGACGATCTATCTCTCTATCTAGTGCAGTGCGCCGATCTTCATCAACTAAATCCCACTTGTTCATGACGATCACCATGGCCTTGCCTGCCTCTTCAACCATTGTGATAACTCGAAGATCTTGTTCGGTAATTGGTTCGGATGCATCTAAAACAACTACTGCTACTTCACAACGTTCAAGTGCAGTAGTTGTGCGAAGTGATGCGTAATAATCTGTTCCAGAATCCTGATTGGCTCTCTTTTTTAAGCCGGCTGTGTCGATAAATCTCCAAACCGATCCACCAAACTCAAGAAGTGAATCCACGGGATCACGAGTTGTACCTGCTGCATCATCAACAATTGAAAGCGACTCCCCCGCAATTGCATTAAACAAGGAAGACTTTCCAACATTTGGTCTACCGATCAAAGCAACTCTTCGATAGCCATCTTGATTTTGCGCTCTACCAACCTCAGGTAAAACGGCAACTATGTGATCTAGTAAATCACCGCTTCCGCGACCATGCAGAGCGGAAACAAATCTTGGTTCACCTAAACCTAAACTCCACAAACCGTGCGCTTCTGCTTCTTCTCGCTCGCCATCAACTTTATTTCCAATCAGAATGGTTGGTTTTTTAGCTTTACGAAGATGCTGGACCAAAATGTCATCCTCATCTAATGCGCCAACTTGCGCATCAACGACGAAGGCCAATACGTCAGCATCTGCCATGGCTAACTCGGAGCCAGCACTTACTTGCACAGAAATTCCATCAGGCTTTGCCTCCCAACCACCTGTGTCCATAATGATGAACCGTCTTCCACCCCATTCGCATTCATACTTAACGCGATCACGAGTGACACCTGGAACATCTTCCACTATCGCTTCTCGACGGCCTAAAAATCTATTTATTAACGTTGATTTTCCAACGTTAGGTCGACCTAAAATCGCAACTATTGGTAGTCCAAGAAGATTTCTTTGTTTTAGGAGTTCCCAAATACGATCTATCGTTTCTTCCAAATCTAAATTTGTGGAATCTATCTCCACCGCATCATTTGCCATAGCTAATGGAGAGTGCATGCGGGTGGAGTCGATTGAATCTCTTGAACCTAATGAGGCTTTCACATCAACTGACTTATCCTCAACTTCATCTTCTCGGCGTCTTGCCCTTGCATCTAAATCTGCAGTCAGGAATATTTTTAATCCCGCCTCGGGTGCTACAACTGTTCCGATATCTCTACCTTCGACAACCACTCCGCGTTCACTTGCATCGATGATTCGATGTTGAATTGCCAGTAGTTCTTTTCGAATCTCCGGCATGGCGCTAATCCGTGAAACATTTTCAGTAACTGAATGCCCACGTATTGAATGAGTTATCTGAACATCTCCGGCGAAGATATTTGGCGAATTTGGGTCTGATTCGAAGCGAATGGGATGATCTTTTAATAACTGCAGAATCGAAAATGCCTCTTCGCAGTTATTCTCTAAAGCTAGCCAAGTTACAGCGCGATAAAGTGCGCCCGTATCCAAATAGTTCCATCCAGCACGGTGCGCTATCGCCTTAGCGGCAGTAGATTTTCCTGCACCGCTTGGACCATCTATTGCTACCACTATGCCCATGAGATGAGCCTACTTCTAATTGCGAATTGGATGAACGTTCCAACCAATTGCGCCAAGATGATCAGATAATTTGCGTGCATCAACGGCCGAAAGAGCCAACGTTATAAGTGCGCTTAGTTGGCCAGGTGAGTGTTCGATTACCAAATCCTCAACATTGACACCCAATGTTGAACACTCATTAAAGATTGCCGCAAGCTGTCCCGGCTTATCGTCAATGACTATGGGCAAGTAACTGTATTCCCGCGCCTTACCCCCGTGTTTGCCTGGAATTAGTTCTCGACCAATACGACCCTGTAACAACATTTTTTCAATGTGAGAAGGATCTTCAAGATTATCAATCAACGCCTTTAAATCTATCTGTAAATCCTTCAGCAGCTCTGTGAGAACTTGGCGGTTGGAATAAATGATCTCTTTCCAAAGCTGTTCATCCGAGGCTGCGATTCTCGTGGAATCCCGCAATCCTTGACCCGATAACTCCATCCATTCCGGCCTGGTGCCGATCAATTGCTTAGCCAAAAGTGAGGAGAAAATTTGAGGTAGGTGCGAGATCTTGGCTACTGCGGCGTCGTGATCTGAGGCCGACAAGATCAATGGAGTTGCCCCAAGCAGAGAGATTAATTCCTGCACAGTTTCTGTGCATTCAGAGTTTGTCGAAGGTGTCGGAGTTACCACCCAGCTGCGTCCAATAAATAGATCAGCTCTTGCAGCACTAGCTCCCCCTATTTCGCGCCCGGCCATTGGGTGGGTTGGAACAAATTTCGGGGACATTCCAGCGATTGATTCAACCTTAAGTAGAACTTCAGTTTTAACACTACCAACATCCATAAAGGTAGAGTTTGGGTTTAAATCAAATTCTCTCTGCAAGACCAATTCAAGTTCTCTGGTGGGCAGTGCCAAAATGACTATCTCGGGTGACTCATTAACCTTTGAGCCAATCAAATCAGAGGCTAAAGCTTGGGTTTTGGGATCTGAATCGATCATTTCAACTCGAATTCCGTGTTGAACCAAGCCCAAACCGATAGACGTTCCTATTAGCCCAGATCCGACTATTCGGACCTGTGAAAAACTCTTGGGAAACTGGCTTTTGGGCTCCTTTGAGCCTGTAATCCCGTTCACTGAGCTATATCGCGACGAAGTGCGGCAGCTCCGCGTAGATACACGTGAGATATTTGATCGGGAGCCAATTCCGTTTCAACAAGCAAGAGTGCTCTTACCGTGCGATTCAACGCATTGGGCACTGACACCTCAACTGAGCCTATGAGGGGGACGCTGGCAAAACCCATCTCGCGACAAGCGGCAGCCGGGAAAGCTGCCGTTAGATCTGCTGTGGAAGTAAAGAAAACTGAGATCACATCTGAGGGTGAAATCGAATTGGACTTCAAAATAGAGCCAATTAACTCCTGGACTCCAGAGGCTATTTCCGTCGAGGTATTTGCCTCCACCTGGATTGCCCCTCGAATCCCACGCGTTGCCATGGGATAAGGATACCCGCCTTGTCTCAATCCGGCGGGAGGTTAGAAAATCTAGAAGTAAATTAAACCTCATATCGACATACTGTCTTTACTACTATTGACGTTCCTGAATAAGCGCTGTCAGCACGAGAACTAATTATGCAATTATTATCGATAAAACCATATTATTGGTAAATAGACGCTCATATCTTGCACTATAAGTAGATATATAGACAAACGAAGGACGTAAAATAGGTATATAGATTTATAGATATTAACCCTGTATGTCTATAAAGATTAAACAAGTTAAAGATCTAAAGCTTTTTGTAGATTAAGCAATTCTGTTTTGTTAAGGTCCCGCCAGCGCCCTTCAGGTGTATCCCCCAAAGATATGGGGCCGAATTTCGTTCGGACTAATCGGAGAACGTCCACACCAACCGCCTCCATCAATCGCCTGATGATGTGATAGCGGCCCTCATGTATCGAGACCTCGATCCACCTAGGTGAAATCTGCCTATAGCTCAAGACACGGCCCATCCCGTCTTCGAGCTCAACTCCTTTAAGAAGAATCTTGTCTATGCCCTGAGGCAGAACCCCGTCGAATTCGATGATGTAGGTTTTCTCTAGCCCAAAAGATGGATGGGTTGCGCGGAATGTTAAATCCCCATCATTTGTAAGCAGGATCAAGCCCTCTGAATCCTTGTCCAGGCGGCCAACATGAAAAAGGCGCTCCTTCCGAAGATCAATAAAGTCATCTAAAGAGGGCCGGCCATCCGGATCAAACATGGTTGACAAAACACCCTTAGGTTTATGAAGTACTAAATAACTCTTAGACAAAGTTCGCTTTATTGTCTCACCATCAACCATTACCTCACAGATGTTAGGGTCAAACTTGCTTCCCATCTCGCGAATGACGACACCGTCGACGCTTACTCGACCTGATTCGATTAGTTCATCTGCTCCGCGCCTGCTAGTAACACCGGCATCGGCAATTATTTTGTTAAGCCTCATTTGGGCCATGGCTATCCTCCCGACAGTCAGGAGGCTAGGTTAGCCCAGGGGTCAGTCAGTTAGCGAATCGAGAATTTCGTCCAAACCTTCAAGATCTGGAAGGTATGGAGCTAGAGCTGGCAAATCATCCAAAGCGTTTAAGCCTAAACGCTCCAGAAAATAGCTTGTAGTTTTATACAAAATCGCACCCGTTTCGTGCTCTAGGCCTGATTCCTCGACCAAGCCGCGGGTAACCAAAGTCTTCATAACCGCTTCAACGTTCACACCGCGGATCGCTGAAACGCGAGCCCTGGAAACTGGCTGGCGATATGCGATGACAGCAAGGGTTTCAAGCGCCGCCTGGGTTAGACGTGATTGCTGGCCATCTAGGACGAATTTTTCAACGACGGCTGAATAGTTGGGATTGCTGTAGAAGCGCCATCCCCCATTGATCTTTCGGAGGGAAAAACCTCGATCTTCATAGCTAGTCTCAAGAACGGCTAAAGCAGCCTCTACCACCTCAACGGGCTGCTCGAGAACTTGAGCCAGGACTACCTCGTTAAGCGGCTCATCAACGACCATAAGGATCGCCTCAATGGAACGCTCGACTTCTACATTAGACATTCTCGCCACTTTCTGTCGAATCTTGCATATTCAAGACCACCGGAATGTCGAACTCATCGGTGATCTCAACCTCACCTTCCAAACTGCCGGTCCAGCTTATTTGAAGCTCTCCCAGGGCAATAACCTGCTCAAAACGCAAGACCCCCTGACGATAGAGGTCAAGTAACGCTAAAAAGCGAGCTACAACCACAAGGGTATTGTCAGCATCCGAAATTAGATGTCTGAAACTTACTGTTTTCCCGGCTCGAAGGGCTTGAATCACGGTCTTTGACTCTTCGGCCACGCTGACCATCGCCGAGTGTAAATGTTCTAGTGCGACAACAGGTGTGGTTTTGGGTGTGAGAACTCGTTCGGCGATTGCGGCAAAACGGGCTGCTCCCACCCCGATCAGCACCTCAGGCAATAGGGCCGAAAGAGCTGGGTCTAGGGCCACGACCCGCGGAAAGGACTTTTCGGCAGCAGTGATGCGCTCGCTAAAGGTTGCCGCAATCTGCTTGAAGGCACGGTACTGAAGCAAGCGCGCAAATAAGAGATCTCGCGCCTCCAACAGAGCCAAATCTTCTTCGTCTTCTACATCCCCACTTGGGAGCAGGCGGGCTGCCTTCAGATCCAAAAGAGTCGCCGCAACGACTAGGAACTCAGTGGCCTGATCTAGCTCCCACCCTTTACCTGAACTCTCTAATTCTCGAATAAATGAGATGAACTCATCAGTTACCGCACTAAGCGCCACCTCGGTGACGTCCATTTTGTGCCTGGAAATGAGCTGCAATAAGAGATCAAAGGGGCCATCGAAATTCGCCAGATGGACAGAGAAAGCACCCGATGCGGGATTAACATCGGTTGACTCCTCTAATGAAATCTCCATTGGCGCACCCTACTTCACGCTTGCCTGTTTTCTATGTAACGCCTAGGCTCACGGCTATATCAGGAAAGAGGTTTGAAGATTGAGCGCTAAATCGACAATTGCTGAAGAGGTTGCAACAACCTCCAACCTGCTCGGCAAAAAAGCTAAAAACTTCCCTGCACCTGCAACCTTGGTTAACCATGGCAACGCAAAAATTATCTCCATCTTCAACCAAAAGGGCGGTGTTGGTAAAACCACGAGCACCATAAATCTTGGCGCTGCATTGGCCGAACTTGGCCGCCGTGTTTTGCTGGTGGACTTCGACCCACAGGGCGGTCTCTCTCTTGGTCTCGGCGTTAATGCCCACTCATTGCCTTTAGAGCAAACTGTTTACTACGCCTTAATGACTCCTACAGCAAAAGTCGATGACATCGTTTTAAAGTCATCAGTTGCTGGACTCGATTTCCTGCCAGCAAATAGAGATCTTGGTACCGCAGAGACAACTCTGGGTGCTGAAATTGGTGGCCAGCAATACCTAAAGCGCGCACTTGCACCACTGAAGGATTACTACGATGTTATTTTGATTGACTGCCAACCAACTATGGGTCAACTCACGATAAATGCATTGGTTGCATCAGATGAAGTCATTGTTCCTATGCAATGTGAGTACTTTGCACTTCATGGATTCATCGAACTCAAGGGAAACCTCGACAAAGTAAAGAGCTTTCTGAACCCAGAGTTAAGAATGATAGGGATCTTGGCGACAATGTATGACAAAAAAACTTCGCATAATCGTCAGGTGCTAGAGCGCTTATTAGAACAGTTCCCTGAAGATGTCTTTGAAACAATAATTGCAAAAACAATTCGTTTTCCTGAAACCACAGTTGTTGGAGAACCAATAACTAAATATGCTACTTCATCTGGTGGAGCGGCTTCATACCGCCGCTTGGCCAGAGAGTTAATCGCCAGAGGAGGCGCACGATGACACGCAGAGCCAATCTTCCAGGAGCCGATGAACTTTTTCGCTCAACTTCTCCTGCGCTTTCTGCGGTCCCAACACCAACAACCACCGAAGTAGCCGCTCCTCTTGTTCCACCTTCAATAGCAACACCAAAGGCACCGTCTTCGAAAAAAGGTGTCCGCACAATTGCCCGAAGACGAGTGACAACAGTTGATCGCTCCCCCTCAGGCCGTGAGCGACATGATGAAAAAATTACTGTTTACCTCTCACCAGATGAGTTATTCGACTTGGATCAGGCGAGATTACAGATGCGTGGAGATCTAGGTTTAGCTGTTGATCGCGGACGCATAGTTCGCGAATCCATCGCTGTAATTATTGCCGATCTTGAAGCAAAAGGCGACCAGAGTATTTTGGCTCGCAGATTGCGCGGTCAGTAAAACTTATTTCGCTCGCGGATGCGCAAGAGAGTAACTTTCTCGAACCTTATCGATGGTGATCAAAGTGTAAATCTGTGTTGTTGTTACAGATGCATGGCCCAAAAGCTCTTGCACAACACGAATATCTGCTCCTCCATCTAATAGATGAGTCGCATAGGAATGTCGAAACACGTGAGGCGAAACATGATCAGTAACTCCTGCAGCTTTAGCAGAGTTTAAGACCATTAGCCATGCTGATTGACGTGAGATCCTGCCTCCTCGCGCGTTGAGAAATAATGCTGAAGTATTTTCTCGGTTATTTGCAGCAAGATCTGGTCTGATGCGCACGCTGTAATTTTCTATGGCTTTAGTAGCAAAAGATCCAAGAGGGACAATTCTCTCTTTAGAACCTTTACCACGTAGCTTCAGAGTGGTTATCTCACCATCACTGGTTGGGGTAGTACTCAGATCATTTACATTAATCCCAATTAATTCGCTAACACGAGCACCGCTACTGTACAAAAGCTCCAGCATCGCTTGGTCCCTCAAGGTAATGGGATCACTCTCTCTGTATGCAGAATCAATCATTGCGAGTATCTGCGTGATGGTTAACGCCTTGGGAAGACGTTTAACAGATTTTCCTGATGCAATTTCAATCGTTGGATCGGTAAGTCCATACTCTGCCTGTAAGTGTTTGAAGAAAGATCGTAAAGTTGAATCTACGCGATTAATTGTAGATGTCGAGAGATTATCGGCGCGAAGTGCGATCTCAAATCTTGTGATCTCCCCCGGCGTGATTGAACTTAAATCCATGTTCCCTAGAAAAGAACTAAATTTGGCAAGATCGCGTTTGTAAGCTGAGATTGTGTTCTTCGATAATCCTCTTTCGATCTGAAGATGATTCAGAAAAGATGAGATCGCAGAATCAGTATTGAACGCTGGAGTAACCATGTGCCTGTGCGACGGCGGGGTAATAGATCTTTCCGGCATGTACATTCAAACCCTTTTGCAGGTTTTTATCTTGCAGACAAGCGGCTTCCCATCCTAAATTAGCAAGAGAAAGTGCGTAGGGAAGCGTTGCATTTGTTAGTGCATAGGTAGATGCAATAGGAACTGCACCTGGCATATTTGCTACGCAATAAAAAACAGAGTCGTGCACTCTATAGGTTGGGTCAGCATGCGTAGTTGGTTTGGAATCCTCGAAACAGCCACCTTGATCAATTGCGATGTCTACGAGCACTGACCCTGTTTTCATTTTCGAAACTAGGTTGTTGGATACTAATTTCGGTGCTTTTGCACCGTGAACCAAGACCGCACCTATGACTAAATCAGCCAATTTTACTTCTCTTTCAATTGCATGATTGGAAGCAACAAGTGTTTTAATCCGACCTGCGTATACAGTGTCGATGTATTGAAGACGATTGATTGAACGGTCAAAAACTGTTACGTCGGCGCCCATGCCAACCGCGATTACTGCCGCATTTAGACCCGCGACTCCCCCTCCGATGACGACCACCCGACCAGGTGCAACACCAGGTACACCACCCAAAAGAACTCCACGCCCACCTAATGGTTTTTGTAAAGCAGTTGCGCCAACCTGTGTCGCAAGGCGTCCTGCCACTTCACTCATAGGCGCTAGTAGTGGAAGAGTTCCATTCACTTCAACAGTTTCGTATGCGAGAGCAGTTACCCCTGACTTAACGAGAGCATCGGTACAGGCTTTAGATGCAGCCAAATGAAGGTAAGTGAAGAGAATTAGAGCTTCACGCATTTTCGTATACTCAGATTCAAGCGGTTCTTTAACCTTTAGAACTAAATCGGCCTTACTCCATACTTCATCAGCAGTGCCAACGATTACTGCCCCTGCTTCGATAAAGTCGTCATTAGTTATTGAAGAACCTATTCCGGCGTTGTCTTCGATTAAGACTGAGTGACCTGCATGAACAAACTCTGATACCCCTTCGGGTGTTACTGCAACACGTGATTCATGCACTTTGATCTCTTTTGGAACTCCAATTATCATGCTTGCATCTTGGCTCTAACTGCCGCAGCAATCAAGCCTATGAACAAAGGATGTGGCCGTGTTGGGCGTGAACGCAGTTCCGGGTGAGCCTGTGTACCAACATAAAATGGATGAGCCTCCTTTGGAAGCTCTACGAACTCAACTAAATCACGCTCAGTAAACATGCCAGAGAAAACTAGACCAGCTTGTGTAATTTGATCCCGGTACTGGTTGTTGACTTCATATCTATGTCGATGTCTCTCAGATATCTCCTGCGAGCCATACAAAGAGGCGACAACAGAGCCTTTTAGTAAATCCGATTTATAAAGGCCCAATCGCATTGTTCCGCCCATATCGGCCTTGCCGGAAACAACATCTTTTTGATTATCCATGGTTGCAATAACAGGCGTACCAGTATCTGAAAACTCAGCAGAAATCGCATCCTTTATTCCTGCCAAATTTCTTGCAGCCTCAATAACCATACATTGCAATCCCAAACACAGACCAAGAGTAGGAATCTTGTTCTCACGTGCAAATTTTAAAGCTCCAACTTTTCCTTCTATGCCTCGAATCCCAAATCCACCCGGTACGCAAATAGCATCAAGATCAGATAATAATCGGGAGGCACCCTGCTCAGTTTCACACTCATCACTGGCAATCCAAACGATTTCGATTTTTGCATCATTTGCAAAGCCGCCAGCTCGTAACGCTTCACAAACTGATAAATAAGCATCCGGCAAATCGATATATTTTCCAACAAGACCAACCTTAACGTGGTGCTTAGGATGGTGAACTTTCTCGAGTAGAGCATCCCATTCACCCCAGACAACATCGTGAGAACTCAGCCCTAAACGTTTAACAACGTAGGCATCTAAACCTTCTGAGTGTAAAACTTTAGGAATATCGTAAATCGATGGGGCGTCAACGGCGGCAACTACTGCCTCTGCGTCAACATCGCACATTAAAGATATCTTTTTCTTGACGCCCTCGGGGATCTCACGATCAGAGCGAAGGACGATTGCATCGGGGGCTATACCAATACTTCGTAGCGCTGCAACAGAGTGCTGAGTTGGTTTAGTTTTTAACTCCCCAGATGGCCCAATATACGGCACTAAAGAAACATGTAAGTAGAAAACGTTATCTCTTCCAACCGACTGTCGGATCTGCCTTATGGCCTCCAAGAAAGGTTGCGATTCGATATCACCAACAGTTCCTCCAACTTCAGTGATCACTAAATCTATTTCAGGACCTGCCATAGCGATGATTCGCTCTTTAATCTCGTTAGTAATATGTGGAATTACTTGCACGGTTTCACCTAAATACTCACCACGTCGCTCGCGTGCAATAACTCGTGAATACACCTGACCAGTAGTTACGTTAGCTGAGCCATGAAGATTTCTATCTAAGAAGCGTTCATAATGGCCAATGTCCAAATCGGTTTCGGCGCCATCATCTGTAACAAAAACTTCTCCATGTTGAAATGGATTCATGGTTCCCGGATCCACATTCAAATATGGATCTAATTTTTGCATTGTTACACGGATACCGCGGGCTACTAATAATCGGCCTAAACTAGATGCTGTAAGACCCTTGCCTAAACTTGAGGCAACTCCACCTGTTACGAATAAATGTTTAGTCACATGCGCTTGGCCCATGGGAGTCAAACCTATCACCATCCAAGGCGCTGGCTTTACATCTTTAGCGCTAATAGCTCCGTGGCGTGCTCGCGAGCACTTACGGAACCTTCCATACCGGCCAACATGCGCGCTATCTCTTGGATGCGCTGCTCACCTTCGACTCTTTGAACATCACTTTGACTCACTAAACCATCGCTATTTTTTTGGACAACAAAATGTGAATCTGCCCATGCGGCAACCTGTGGCAGATGAGTTACAACAATTACTTGTGCGTGTTTGGATAGTTCATGCAACCTACGCCCAACCTCTATTGCCGCCTTACCACCAACCCCAGCATCCACTTCATCAAAAACATAGGTACCTACTGGATGAGTTGATGCAATTACTACTTCTAGAGCAAGCATTACGCGAGACATTTCACCACCACTAGCACCCTTTGCTAAAGCTACCAACGGTGCGTCTTTATGCGCCTGAATGTGCATCGATATTTCATCACAGCCACTGCTTGAAAAATCAGATTCTTTAGGTGAACTGTAATCTGGAGAAACGACGTTAGTAATAAAGCTTGCATGGGGCATGGAAAGAGCTTGAATCTCGGTCGTCACAGCCTTTGACAATTTCTCGGCTGCTTTGGCACGCACAGAACTCACTTCTTGCGCGGAAGATAGAAGATTCTTTTTAATACTCTTTAATTCGTTCTCTAGCTGCGTCAAACGTTCATCTCCGCCATTGAGATCTGCAATCGCGTCAGCACTGTTCTCGAACTTGATTACTAACTCCTTAATACTTGCCTCAAAATCTTGTGAAGCGCCGAAACGTTTTACAAACGCTACTAACTCTGCCTTACGGTTGTGCAGAGACTCTAATCGCTGTGGATCGGCCTCAAGTTCGCCGATATATGAATTCAGTGCGCTATTAGCGTCATCGAGAGTGAAAAAACTTTCACTTACTTGTTGGTAGATCGCTTCTAAAGATTGATCCTTCTCCTTCGATTTTTCTAAGGCTCGTCTTGCATTGCCTAGGAGGGTTAATGCTCCAGATTCATCCTGTGAAATCGCAGACAAAGCATCTTGCGTTGCTATGCCAAGCTCCTGAACACTAGAAAGACGGGAAATCTCAGCTTCTATCTCTGCCAGCTCCCCTGCTCTTAGTTTTACATTAGTGAAAGCGTTAGAGAACTCAACTAAATCTGCTAGCTCTGATTCTTTCTGAGCAATCGACTTTGTCAACGCTGCTATTCGGGCCTTCATCTCGTGATAAGCGTTAAGGCAATTCAGATATACCGACAAATCTAACTGTGCGAATCTGTCAACAAGATCTCTTTGTTTAGCCGTTTTCGAGATGCTCTGATTGGCCGATTGAGCATGAACTTCTACAAGTTGGCTAGCAACAGTACTTAACATAGAAGTTGTTACGTTAACACCGTTGCTTGTTGCCTTGCTTTTGCCATCGTTATTTACCGTGCGAGTAATGATCACTTGTCCATCATCGATGATCAAATCCTCAAACAAATTCTCGCTTGCTTTAGGAATTGCAAATCTGCCGCTTGCAACTAAACGTTCTGAGCCTTTTCTAATCAATGAGCTATCTGCCTTGCCACCTAAGATCAGATTCAGAGCGGTCAAGATCATCGTCTTTCCAGCACCTGTTTCGCCAGACAAAACAGTTAAACCCTTTGAGATCTCTAAAGCAGATTGATCGATGACTCCTATGGAGCGAATAGTTATCTCTTCGAGAAATGTACGTTCACTCACCACGCCAGCCTTCAACGGGAAGCTTAAATTTGGCCACTAAACGATCGCTAAATGAAGTGTTTTTTAAATGCGCAAGTCTTATGATCCCTGCGTTTTTTGTTACTAAGACTTTATCTTTCTCGATTAAAGGGAATTTACGCAAAGCATCGGCCGAAAGAAAAGCCTCAGCCGATTCAATACCCACCACAATTTTTGATGTTGGAGAAATAACCAAAGGTCGCGAGAAAAGAGCATGCGCCGAAATAGGCAAAACCACTAAGGCATCTACCTCTGGCCAGAGTATTGGTCCCCCGGCCGAGAATGCGTAAGCAGTAGATCCCGTAGGTGTTGAACAGATTAAACCGTCGCACCCCCACCTAGAGATTGGGCGGTTATCTATTTCCAGAAACAGCTCAACCATTGTCGCTTTTTCGCGCTCGACAGTTACTTCATTGAGCGCCCAACCTGAATCCACTGTTTTACCATTTCGGACCACTTCATATTTTAGGGTTATTCGCGAATCAATCACGTAGCTTTTGTTCACAACGGCGGCAATGACATCAGAAATTTTGGACTCTTCTACTTCAGATAGAAAACCAACGTGACCAAGATTTACGCCAAGTAATGGAATCTCACGAACATGCGCAACTTCGGCAGCTCGTAGCGTTGTTCCATCTCCTCCTAGAACTATTGCAACTTCTACTTCAGGTAAATCAGAAATACTAACGCTCTTGATTCCATGAATTTCGACGTCAGAGATTGTGAACATATTGAATGTAGATTCAAAAGCTTTTTGAAGTTCGACTGCTGCGCTTACAGCATCTTTACGAGAAGGGTTACAAACAATAAGAAGGTTACGCATTATTGTGGTCCCTTCGCTATAGCTTCATCAATTGCTTTTCGATCAATCTCTGGTGCACCTCTGCGCAACCATAGAAAATACTCTACATTGCCAGCAGGACCTGGAAGAGGACTAGCGGTGACTCCTAAGGTTCCAAGGCCAACGTCATATGCCGACTCGGCCACATCTATTACTGCCGATTTACGTAGAGCCGGGTCTCTGACAACGCCTCCTGCACCTAATTTTTCACGTCCGACTTCAAATTGTGGCTTAACCATCACAACAAAGTCCGCATCAGATTTCGAAACAGCGGCCAATGCCGGTAACACGAGAGTCAAAGAGATAAAAGACAGGTCAGCAACAACTAAATCAATCGGCTCTCCAACCATCTCGCCAGTTAAATGACGAATATTTGTACGATCTAGAATCGTTACACGTTCATCTTGTCGCAGTTCCCATGCGAGTTGACCATAACCAACATCGACGGCAACAACATGAGCTGCATCCCTGCGAAGAAGCACATCAGTAAATCCACCCGTTGATGCACCTGCATCCAGGCAGCGTTTACCTTCAACAGTAACGCCTTCAAAAATTGATAGAGCGCCCTCTAGTTTATGACCACCCCGTGAAACAAAATCATCTCGATCCCCGGCTATGACAATAGAAGTCTCTGCATCAACTTGTGTTGCTGGTTTAGTCGCTGGTATTCCATTGACTAATACCGACCGTTTTTCAATTAGGTCGGCCGCTGCGTCCCTAGATCGAGCAAGTTCACGTCTAACCAACTCAGCGTCTAATCTAGTTTTCATGGCTTCTTTTACATGCCGTCGATCGAAGATAAAGCTGTATTTAATTTTTGATGAAGCTCTTCGAAGCGGGCAGCGTGTTCACTCACTTCCATACTGTCTATCTCGCTCAACTCGGCTCTGATTTCAGCAACCAAATTCTCCGGATTAACATCAGGGAGTACCGAATCTGAATCGCGGCCCATATTGTTTTCCATTACTTTACCTTCTTCGTTTTAGTTATCTTGGAACTCTTTTGATTGGTCGTTTTCTTTTCAGAATTCTTTTTGGATTCCTTGTTGGATTTCTTCTCGGATTTCTTGTCCGGTTTCTTGTTGGATTTTTCGCCAGGATCGCTCTTTACTTTTTTCTTTATGGGCTTTTTAGGATTTCGTCCCTCTTTAACTTTTTTAGTTCCAACCTTTCCTGCGCTGGTAAGTTCGGCGACCTGCTGCCTAAGTGCTTCAAACTCTCCGCGCTTAACAAAGCCCATCTTCGAAACCGAGCGTTCGACTTCATCTTCTATCTTGACGCGCAACGCCTCTCCGCCCTCTTTGAGCCAAAGGTTCAAAGAGCTGGCAACTTCTGAAGCCGACTTGTTTCCGGTAGCAAGATTGTCGGCCAAAGATTTAAGTGTTGATTTGAGATCGTTGTTGGTGCTCATGAGGTTTAGCCTACCTAAATACGCTAGAAATCGAGCCCTAATAATGTTGGAGATGAGGTAATCAGGGGTTCAAAATCTTAAAACTGTGGGCAACTAGCCTTCGGCGCGCTCTGACGCATCCGTAGAATCGTCACTGTCCAACTCTGCGCATTTTGCAAACCAAATCCTGGCTTCATCTTGGCGTCCTGCAGCGGCTAATGCATCTGCGTATGCATAACGCAGGCGAACTGCCCATTCATCGGATTCATTTTTTAACTCTTTGCACGTCAATGTAACAACTGCTGCATCAAATTCACCGAGATCACGTCTTGCACCTGCTGCCACTATTCGCATCTCTATCTCTTCAGGTTTTGCAAGGCGCTTAACATCTGGCGATCCGGCCAGTGCCAATGCTTTTAATGGATTTCCTAATCCTCGTTCGCAATCGGCCATTACCGCCATTGATGAAACATCACCTGAAATTCTAAAAGCGGCTCGAAGTTCCTTTAATGCAATCTCAAAATAACCCGCTCTATATGCAGCATAGCCAGCACTTTCACGAACAACTGCTAACCGCCCAGCATGATGAGCAGCAGCGATTCCATGTTTGTGAGCCAACAATGGATCACTATCTTGATACAGATTTATGCATACCAAATGTCGAGATACAACTTTTGCATTTTCCGGTGAAAGACTAAGTAACTCAGCCCGGACGCTTTTTTCTAACTCTTCACCAGTCACATCTTCAGGAATATCAGGTTCAAAAATTCGTGGACGCAATCTTGACTGTTCCCGTTCCATGGGCGCAGGCCTTGCCCCGCGTGGGTTTGAGCCGTCTCTTGTTTGGCGGGGAGCTCCTGGCCTTAATGAAGAACCACCCCGCGCTGGAAGGTCTTCTCTTCTCCGGGATGAATTTGGACCGCTTGGTTTGCGCGGTGAATCACCTGAAGGTTTATCTGAACGCGGCCGTCTTTCAACCATCAGATTCACCTCCAGTTCCTTTAGGAAATTTCATTTTTCTTCCTATAATCACTCTTGCAACGAGTTTACTTTAATTCACAACTTTGTTTTTACTTCGATTTGAAAAATAACTTTCATATCAAAACATTTCTTCTGTGAAATAAAAAAGGGGCGCTGATTAAAGCGCCCCTTTTTATAAAAGAAGTCCGGCGACGTTCTACTCTCCCACAAGGTCACCCTTGCAGTACCATCGACGCTGAGAGGCTTAACTTCCGGGTTCGGAATGGGACCGGGTGTTTCCCTCT
>Ga0209230_10000001_pt1 | contig 205419 bp, 177 predicted proteins | sample LakOntMetagenome_FD_187467 | JGI IMG/M metagenome (GOLD analysis project Ga0209230, IMG submission 187467) | Freshwater and sediment microbial communities from Lake Ontario - Sta 18 epilimnion Metagenome (SPAdes) (version 2) | ecosystem: Environmental > Aquatic > Freshwater > Lentic | place... | reverse complement strand
CAAGGATTTGGGGTGGGTTATTACCGTAAAATTTGAGGATGGGATAAAAGAATTGATAATACCTCAGTAAAATATACGGTTATTAAAAACAATAATCTTTGTATAATAATATATATTTACGTAATTTATAATGAATTACGTAAATATATATTATTATATATATATTTACGTAATTTATAATGAATATTTTTCAAAGCGGATCTATAAAAAGTTATATTAATACAGTTAGTAATTGTAATCTAAATATAACATCAGAATATAAAAAACACATTTTCTCATTGTTTTTAAGCATTTTGAAACAAAAAAACTTCGAAGACAAAATATGTCTATTTGCCGGATCTAGTATTGGTTTAATTAGAAATGCGAAATCGGTTCCTTGGGTTGATGATTATGACATTATAATTATGGAGGAAGATTTTGAATTATTTATGAATGAAATTATGCCGATGCTCAATAAGAATTTTTTTTATGGTTTACCCTCACTTGAGAACCTCGGGATGTATCATATTTTTTATAGATCATCATTAGAAAATAATAATTTTCAACTTGATATTTTCATTTCATATATACACAAAAATAATTTGTTTAATATAAGCAATGCAGGAACTTATTCTGGGAAGTTAAGTAAGGATATTGTGTTTCCATTCAAGAAAAGACATTTTGATAATGAATACATTAACTTTTTTAACAATGTCGAGCAAGAGGTTAAAATATGTTATGGCGAAGTTTTAAATCAATCGAAAATACATATAGAGCACGGCAAAACAGTTATTACATTCGATGAACACTTTGAAAAAACATACGAAACGTTTTATAAAAATGTTGAAGAAAGTGAAATAAATACAAAAAAAATACTTGAAATACATCAATATCAAAACATAATTAAATTAGACGCAAACAGTCATTATAATAATTATACGGAACTATTTCTTTTTTTATGCGAGAACAATGCTAAAAAAATTATTAACACAAATAATAAAAATCTGTATTTTTTCCCCGAAATTAAATTTTTATTACCTAATATAGAAATTACACATTTATTAATTAACGAAGACGGTTTTATTTCACCCGAATTATTCAATTATTGTGATAAAGTTAAATTTAAAAGCATTACAGACGTTGAATATTTCCAAAATACATATTCGTTTTTTAATAAGAAACTTATATTTGGTGTAATTAATGTTATAACATTTGGAACATTCGACTTACTACATAATGGTCATATAAATATATTTTTCAATTGTAGAAAATATTCAAATAATATTATTGCAGGAGTATCATCGGACAAATTAAATGAAAAAAAGGGGAAAAAATCTATCCAGAACGAAAACGAAAGAATTAAAAATATAGCAGATTTAAAGCACATTAAAAGCATATTCTTAGAAGAAAGTTTAGAAGAAAAAAATAATTATATTCATACACATGATGCAGATATACTTATAATGGGCGACGATTGGAAAGATAAATTTAATTGGGTTGATTGCATATCAATTTATATTCCAAGAACATTACACATATCTAGTTCTGAATTAAGAGTTACTTCATTAAAAAAAGATCACATTGCTCATGGCGGCGGTTCGATTGAGAACTATTTGTATTCTAATTCATATGAATCAGTTGTTTATAATAAAGGGCTGTTTAATTATATTGAGCTAGATATTGTAAAGTTAGCGGATTCTTATGGAATTGCGCACGACCAAACAGAAAAAAGTATTTATAATACGGATATAAAATTTTCTGATATGACGCTAGAAATATTCAATAAATTGCTCGCTTACAAACGGTTTACCATATTAACATTTGAAAAATTAAACGAAATATTAACCAATAATAACGATTTAAATATTGTATTTGACTGGAAATTTGATACTAATGAATTGGGAAATTTTATTAATTTTATAAAATCCAAAATATCAAATATTAATCAGATATTTTTTCAAGTGTATAATCTCGACGATTGTAAAATATGCAATGATTTAACCATTAAAAATGTTTTATTTGCTATGTGGAAACAATATGATGGAAAATTTGATGATTTATGTGTTACATCAATTATAGATTATTGTATTATAAATTTGAACCTTCTTGGAATTGGTATTAGTCACGCGCATAAAAACAACTTTGACGTCAATCAACTAACTCGAAATAACAAAACCCGCATATTTTATCATAAACCTTCGATGATAGTAAGTAAAATTGATACAGAGAATTATTTTATCGATGATTATATTGATAACGCTATGATTAAACTGTTCAGATTAAACCCGGATTTTGATGTAATTTATTATAAAAACAGGTATCAAGATTTACAAGAAGAATTTTGCGATAATGAATCACACTATTATTACCACTATCTATATTATGGACATACAGAAGACAGAGAATGTTCGGATAAAAATATATATAATATACTAAACATAGTTTTTAATTGCTTTCTTCCAAAAAACTTTGATTTGGAAACTTATAAATTGCACAGTGATTTACATAAGGCTTTCGGTGAAGATAATTCAAAATATATATATCATTTTTTAACTTACGGATTTTATGAACCTCATCGTAAATATATAACACGGATTGTATGAACCTGAGGAGGGTGTGTAAAGTCACATTTTTATCCGTAATTACTATAATAAAAATAGAATTTTTACGCATAATTTATTCAATATGCAATGGTGTAAACGAGTGCCTAGTCTTAAATGGGGTTTCTCAATATTATCGAACATTACATTTTGTTTACACCCTTGAAGATTTAAAATGGGACAAAACTCACTAAAAATCAACAAGGTTTGCCTATTTCAAGGCATGTAAATTTTGGTTTTACTGGCTCGTCTAAACCAGTTGAAGTATTCTTGCTTCTTGATAAATAATTTGGTCTTTCTTTATTATTTATCGCATTATAAGCAATCTTATAAATATTTGTTGCACCATTAACATCTCTGTTCCAATAACCGCATCCGTTTTTACAACAAATCAGTCCATGAACTAAAACATTACCGCTTCTAAATGGTTTGGGATTTTCCCTAACCATTGTCTTTTTACAAATACCTATTTCACATTTTGAACATCTACACGATGACCTGAATTCATCAACCAAAAAAGTTTGAAATCCTGCTTTTCTAAACAAGGTTCGCATTCCTTTTCCTTTGGTTGCTTCTTTGAATTTCATATGTTGTTTCTGTTCGTAATCGCCAAAACATACTACAACTTCCTTTTCATTACCAAAAACTCGTTTGAAGTTGATAATCATTTTTTGTTCGCTCTTCTTTGTATTTCTATAACTTTGTAATCGTAGTTTCCTGAAAATATATGTTTCATAAAATGCAAACAACAAACCATTTATTTCGCTCTTCTTTTGTATATATTCCTTGAATTTTGTTATGTTAAGTGATTTAACATTATTTTCTAATTGTTGGTAATTTTCCACATTCCTATTCTTTTTCATGTATGTTTTGACTTGATTAAAATACTCTTCAATCGCATCTGTTTTCGGTGTATAAGGGATGCAAAATAAATAGGATGCAAAATAAATAATCGTTACCACTTTCTATAATTGCATTTTTGATTAGTTCGTTATTATGACTTCCAGCATTATCCAAAACGATAAGATGGTCTTTGTAGTTGGGAAAAATGTTCTTCTCTAAAAATTCAAGCAGTCGTTCCTTCGTCATACCACCCTTTTCATACAATTCTTTACCTACCAATTTTGAATTACTTATTGCTACTAATAAAGTAAATTTACGAAATACAAATTGATTTGTTGTTTTTATTATGCATCGTCTACCTAAATTACATCTACTATAAGTTGGTTTTAACGCAGAACCAACACTGGTTTCATCTAAACAAATAATTTTATTTATTGGAAATTGTTTTATTTTACTATAAAATTTATCTAATTCAGTTTGTTTATCTATTGGTTTTTTGTATCTTTCTTTTGGAAAATGCTCGTGTCTTGTTCGTTTTCTTGTTTTATTGTTATCTCTAACAATCTGTCCTAAATGTTGAGATGTAATATCAAATGTAGGATATTTATTTTTCATATCAACCAATAATTCATTCATAGTAAGTTGTTCGTTTTGTTTCAATAAATCTAACGCAGCATTCACTTGTGGTTTAGAAATTTTATATGATAATGGTTTTCTATTTCTTCTTGTAAGATTTTTAGTAGAATTATATCTTTGTATCCATCTTTGTAAAGTAGATTTCTTACAATCAAAAATTTTACAGGTTTTTCTTATATTGTCTTTATTTTTCAAATAATATTTTACGGCAGAAATTTTATAATCCTCACTTTTATGCGTGATTACTATAATAAAAACAGAAAAAATTTACTCATAATTTGTCCCATTTTAAATCTTCAAGGGTGTAAATTTTGCAAATCATCAAGTTTGTGTATTTTATCTGGATTATTTGCTATAAATCTACAAACATTATCATTCGTTTTCGATTCTTCGTTCTTAAACAATTTATATGCCGACGATGAATTCGATATTGTTGAATCAGTATCTAAAATATCAACAACAAATGGCCATACGCAGTATGTTAGTAAATTGTCTTTAATATGAAATCTTCTATCTATATGAAATTCCATATTATGCGGATCCTCATTATAATGTGATTGTATGAACGGAAAATTGTATATGTATTTATACATCGATTTATTATACAAATTACAAACCGTTCCCACAATATTCTTAACTTTTAATATATATGTTGCATCATTTATCCTATATGCCGATACGATATCTCCGTATCCAATAACACAAGAATAGAAATTAATTATATCCCAAACAAACTTTAAATTATATATAATTGAATATATACCGGCAAAGTTTTCTTTAAATAAACAATCGTCTTCAAATATAACAATGCTTGGTAATTTCAAACGGTCTGCATTATAACACAATATTTTGTATGACATCGCACAACCCACAGTTCCCTTTTTATATTTCATCGCTGGGAATTTATAATGACTTGGGGTATATGCATTCGACTTAACTATATTATATCTTGTATTATTTTCAAAAAGGGTAACACAATACGGAATATTTACTAATGGATAGTTTATATTATTATTATCAATTCTAATCGAAAATTGATCTACAGCTAAAAACACTTTTTGATAAAAAAAACGACCAATTTCAGCCAACTTACTTTTATATGTTTGCAACTCTGTGAGATTATTATTGAATTTTACAGGTTCTAAATTATATTCAATACAATTGATTAATCTATCGATATTTAATGACGAACCATTATTTATTTCATTTTCAGTAAATACGTCAAAATATTTGACGAAATCGTAATACTCGTTACTCGCACCATTTATCGACGTTTCGCTTATAACAATACAATTACAATTAATTGACGTGTTAATGCGTTCAATTTCTAATAGTGCCTCTGGGTAATAATGTAAATTTAAAACACATCTACTTTGTTTTAATATATCGTCACGGTCTTTGTTTCCAACACCATATAAATATTTAATTCTATATTTTGAACCCAATTCACAATATAATTTATCTAATATACATTCTCGTCGACTCGATCTTGCACCAAAAAATACAATATCATATTTATATTCGTCAACAAACGATATATCATAAATGTTTGAGAATGGAAATGGGAGATAGAAAATTTTACTTTGATCATGTATATGGTTCTTATAACAGGCAATATTTTCTTTGGAAAATTCAAAAATTGCTAACGCATTATTCATATCTTTATAATATCTTTCGTCGAATTTTTTTACAGGTGATGCTTTTAAAGAAAATTGTTCAATTTGATAGAATATATAATATTTCGGCATAAATTCAACGCTTCGGTCGTTGTATAATATAATATAAATTGACGAAATATCGTTAACGCAATCTGGGGTTAATTTATATGTTATAGTCGAATCAATATTGATACAGCGTAGAGTATTTTGTATCATAGTCGCTAATGTATCCAAATTATTAGTTGATAAAAAAATAAATACATTAATATGTTTGAGGCGTTCTTGTATATTTATTTTTTTATTCACGTTTGATATTGAATGTGATTTCCACAGGAAACGCCATTTTCTCTCGTAATATAACCGGTTTGCATTATTACTCTGTGAATATGCGCTGGGTCCCACCGTAACCGAACCAAAATGGTATACTACAGATCGCGTTGATATCAATACCGTTTTATTTTGTAACAAAATTGTATTATAAAGGTCGTCGTCTTCCCAGCCATTTAAATATGTTTCATCCAGGTATCCAATATTTATAAAATCTACTCTTCTAAAACAGCCACAAAATAAAGCTAACGATGTTGCATTAAAATGAGAAACAAGGTTTGTTTTTAACATGTTGTATTTTTCAAAATAATCAATATAATTTGTATGTTTTATCTCAAGTATGGCTTCATTTCCACAATTATTAGTAATTGGAGTTACCGCAAACACATTCGCGTTCGTTTTTAATATATTAATTAAACTGTAATCCCAATTTATATCAACAATAGTATCATTATTTAATAATATAATATATTCACCACATGAATTTCGAACACCAATATTCATACCTTTTGAAAATCCTAAATTTTCAGCGTTATTTATAACTTTAATATTTGTATGCTTGCTTCCTAATGATTCGAGGTATTCATTTGTTCCATCGGTTGACCCATTATTAACGACAACGACCTCATAGGAATCGCAAACAGTGTTTTGTAAAACACTTTCGATACATTGTTTTGTATATTCTAATTGGTTGAAACATAATATTATTACTGATAAATTATAATGTATAATTTTAACTATTTTATTGCAAACATCTTCATAAGTAACTATTTTATCAACATTCATATTCACGTTATATTTAATAATTTCCTTTTCACTAGCCATATATTCCCACAATTTACATGGATTTACATATTTGGTTAATTCACAATCCTTAAACGGCAAAAAGCACTTGTCGAACCAACTCAAATAATATGGTAGTTCGTCGTATGATTTATGGGCTAACCACGTAATATTTGGATGGCCAAATCTTAAATTATAACTTGCACTAGTTACTATTCCACCAATCATTACTATATGATATACTCCTTCATCTGCATGCTTTCGAATGATATCAAAATCTAACCATTGAGCAAATGCACCATAATATCCCAATATTGGTTTGTCTGTAGATGGAAAATCTACAGGGCGCGCGCCGATTCTCTCCCTTGCTTTGGAAAAATGTTCATAGTCACATGCATTTGAAATATAATGATACGTTTTATTCGCATCAATTTCATTTAAAAACTGAACCAAATCTGGATGAGAATACATTACACAACCCGAGTTTTTTACGCATTTTTCCAAATTGGGTTTCCATACGGTAAACTCTTCAATTGGTGCATCAATTAAATCGTATAATTTCCGTCCTCGCCTTTCAATTACTTCATTATATAATCGACTATCGGTGTAATATGTGGTTATATTTTTACTCGATAATGCAGTATAGACACAATCACGTAAACGGTATGGAACAATTAACAAATTATATTTTTCTTCGTAGAACACGTCATTAACCAAGCCTATAAAACATTTACTTTGCGATTTGTCGTAAAATCGCATGATTTGATGTGGCCGTTGGAAGAGAACATCGTATTTTGTTTTTGAATAATATACAAATGCATCATTGCTATTTGATTTGCTTAAGTGTCTGTATATCTCTAACATATTCTGTTGAATCGCCTTGATTTCGGGTTTACACTTAATATATTCCGAGTCTGAATGTAGAATATACTTCATTAATGAACAATTCACGTGGTGAATAATATTGCTATCAAGACATTTGAACGTCCGAATCATGTATTCGTAGTCTTCGCACCCGGGAACATTTTCATTGTATAATCCTACCTTTGTAATAGCATCTTTTGACCACATGAATGCTGCGCATCCAGGATATCTATTTAGCAAGGATTTAAAGGTTCCGAGAGAACCCGTATGAGTATGTTTGCCTCCACCAACCTTATCTAAAACATCAAACCAACTATACACGAATTCTTTTCCGGTTTGGTGCAATTTTTCTAAAAAGGTAGGGTAATATTCATTGTCGTCAGAAACCCATGTGAAATGAGTAAACTTACTATCTTGCAAAAAGAATTGAATTCCTCTATTCAACGTAAATGCGATATGCTTATTTGTATCATTTTCCAGGAAAACAATTTGTGTATTACCCATATATTTATCTCGAATTGATCTAAATACTGTCTTGTTTTCAACAGTAGAGCCATCGTCGATGATTAAAAACGTCCATTTCTTTACACCTTGATTTAACATCATTTGTATTGAGTATTCTATGTTTGCTGCGCGATTATAGGTCGGCATAACTATTAATGGGTAATATGAATTGCGAGTAAGATTGACTATAGACTCTATCGATTTACATGAATGTAATTGAACGATACCGCCGAGGACGTCTCTCCATCGCTTATTCACTTCTTCATCTGTTGATATAGACGCAACATTGTTTACTACGAGCGTCTGGGTTCCCCCCGTTCGTCGACCCTCCTTATAACCATATTCACACCAGTGTCGAAAGCAATGCCATCTACCAACATTCCGACGTCTCTGGGTATACACATCAGGGTTCAGTCTATCATAGGTTTCCCAATCAAAGTCATATACATAACGGTCGTTTGTCCCCAATACATATGCTCGTCTTTTTTCGCGAATACCGTGGTGAAGATAGTGCATGGTAGCATCATTTACATGCACTTCATTGCCTTTCCCAAGAGCACGTTGTAAGTCGGGATGGTCTTTGATATAACGTCTCCAGTCAAACACAGCCGGTTTTGTAGCATCCATCACGAATGATGCACGTATCGCATGTTCTACACATTTGCTATTCGTGTCTAGACCATACTTAATACCATAGTCTTTCCAAGAACCTGCAAACTCTGTAAGTAAATCGCACATTATATTATATGAAAACATATCTTTATGTTTAGCATCCGCATATTTGTGTGCCGATTGAACTTGAACCGCGCGTTTAGCACATTCCATATGTTCCGCTATACATAACTTATTTATAATAACATTCTCATTGGTAATATTCATTAATTGTTTTGTAAAATGAGCTAGTGATAAATCACTTTTATCCTTGTTACACAAATAATTATGCGCTTCTAATATTTTTTCATCCGTTAATAACGATGAAACTTCATTTAAATCATTATAATAAAGTGGGTAGTCTTCACCTAGATATTCTACGACAGCTATGTGTTTATTTACAATAATTGGTGTATTCCTAATAATACATTCTATTATTGTATTGTTTGCTGCCGCATCAAACAAATGAACAAATACAATATTTTTTGACACTAAATCATCATACTCGTCAAACGTTTTTGTATAATACATTTTAACGTTTTTATCTAACATGTTTGGGTCAATATTTAAATATTCTAATTCATCTTTTATCAACTTTTCACATCGAGTGAAATCTTTCATTCCAGTTAACCATAACTTATTAAAACCGATTACATTTAATAAATAAATGCTCGTTACCTGTCTTAATTGTTGTCCAATTTGTATAATACTTTTATTTTCATTCTCTATGTAACTATTATAATCAAATAAAGGTATATTTTCACTCACTACAGGATGTTTTAATGTATAAATAACGATTTCTTTACCGATTTCTTTGAATGCTTGATTTAAGTAATTAGTAATATAACTACTCAATGTAACAATAAAAAGACAATTCTCAAGTGATTCTATAAAATTTACATTATTAAACAGTTTCGAAATATTTACAATATCCAAATATGGTGGCGTTACCGGGGTACAATGAATAATTCCACACCATTTATTTAAACATTTGTAATTTGTATCCCATAAAAACATTCGTTCAATCAGATCAAAAAATTCAATGTTTGAATTTTTATTAAAAAAACTGTTATCAATCAGCGATTCCAATACTGACTTCCAACCACCTCTATGTTCTAAAAAAGAATGCTTATAATTTGGTTTCACTTGTATAATACTTGAATTTACTCTATTTTTCCAATTCGGGTCATTAATCCAAAAATTATGTCCAGCAAAACTATTTGTATTTAATATAGATTCAGTAGAAAAGTTACTTGCGCTTACCCTATCTGCCAATACTCCTATATTGAAGTCTTCCATATTTTTTGAAAAATAGACATCTTCTGGTGGAACTGTGGATTTCGTACTTTTTATATATTGTAATGTAGATGAATTATACACAGTGTCAAAAATACCAATACTGTTGATTATTTTAATCATGATTTCTTTACTTCTTAAAGAAATTCCACCGTTTCCTACAGAACCTTTAGTGTCAGTTTGATATGCTGGCCATGGTGCCCCAATATAATCAAACTGTAAAAAATCATTAATATTTGAATTAAAAATCATAGAATCTTCTTGATAAATCAATATTTTCTCTCCATTCAATAGATTCCAAAAATCTAAACTAGATAAAAACAAACTGTAGTCTGACGGAAATAAATTATCATAATTGGTCTTTATAATCTTTATTTTATCTGAAATAGTTGAACACATATCAACTATATAGTTGTAATTTAAATTTCCACAAACAATAGTATGACACCACTCGTTTCCTAGTTTTATAATTGTATTGCGGATTAGAAATTCCATATGAGGCAGACATCTATATTCTATTAGAGCGGTTTCGTATTTACTAGTTTCACTAAAATCAGGCAAATCAATATTGCGAATGTATTTTAAATGTGATAAACATATTTCTCTAAACTCTTCCTTTGTGTTATTAGCCATATAATATAATATTATATGATATTATATCATATGACTAGGTATAATATTATGTAACTAATTATAATGACTTTACATTTCACCTAGTTGACTATTTATGCGTTTTTTACCTTCTTCGAAAAACCCGATTAGTATCACAAAATTCACTACAATTTACTACATACAATATTGAACAACACGGATACATATACACCGATGAACATTTAAGTTTGCACACATAGTGTGCGTCTTAATTGATTTATCTGCAACGTTTCCTTTGAACTTGAACCGCACTTTGTGCGGTTTTAATTGTTCAAATGTGTAAAATCATTACGGCATTCCGCTTATTAAACGCATTTTTCAAATTGAATTTATAGTAATTAATAAGGTGCGGATAAGTTCTATATGTTGTAAATATAGATTGTCTAAACGTTCAATAGTTAGAACACCACCTTTATCAATTCTACATTCTCGCGTATAGTTTGTCGGTCGATGACTGTATATTCCAGATTATTAATTCCGCTACTTGTTATCATCTCGATTTTCATTTGATTGTCCAAACAATCGATATACGGTTGCGTCCACATATCCGATATAATTTTTTTGTCTCCGACATAATTCATATTTTCGTTTGATTTATGCGGTAAAATACGAAAAGATTTATTTTTTCCATCGTCAAACACGGGAATTTGTTTAATATAACATTTATAAAACAGCGCTCGATCTTCAATACCCCATCCCCATATATTATTGGGAAACCCATTTATATCAAATATCACATTGTGTTTAAATTTTGCGACGCCACCAAGACTTCGCTTGTGAGCAGATCGAATTCGTATTACATCTCGACCCTCTTGGCTATATATATCTCGAATCACTTCATGTGAAGGGTTCATATCGACATCGTGAGTAATAAAATATTCAGTTTTATTCTCGCACTCTTTGAACCCGATGTTTAACAATGCGCCTCGGTTGAACAATTTAGTATCGGCTTGTTCAATTACGACTACTTTTGTATTTGGTAAATATTCGTTTAATATTGGAACCGTATGCTCGACAAAATATTTGAGGTGTGTATCTCTATCTCTAAACGGTATTAGAATGGTTGTCTTGTACATATTTTGTATAAATAGTATATCCATTTTGTTTGTAATAAAATAACTAATTTATCGTATTCATACCGGCAAATGCATATTGAAAATGTCCAGTTAATTAGACATGTGTAGAATATTTATACTATACCTAAAATGCGGACACAATTAGTGAAATACATTGTTAACTCGAAATTCAAATATTTTATTAAATACAATATAAAACCATCGCGTTGGTATATTATACAAATGAACATTCTTAATTCGCAACCCGCTTATGCCAAGCTTTATATATCGGTCAATCGCGAGAATACCGTTCTACACAATTTGTATGTTGATAGCATTCAAAAACACAATCAGTCGGTGCTTACGAATGTGTATCCCAACTCAGGTTTTGATTTGTTTATTCCAGAAGAGCAATTAATCAGTTCAAGCGACTCCGCGTTCATTAGCATGTGCGTAAAATGTGAAATGCGTATTTACGATAGCCGAACCAATGAATGGCGACCAACTGGTTATTATAGTTACCCAAGGTCGAGCATTTCTAAAACGCCCCTTATGTTGGCGAATAGCGTGGGTATTATTGATAGTGGATATCGCGGCGCCATCATTGGCGCCTTTCGGAACATTTCATCCGACCAATCACATTATGTAGTGGAAAAGCATTCAAGGTTGTTGCAAATTTGTGCACCTGATCTGCGCCCAATCATAGTTGAATTGGTTGATGAACAATTCTTTGAAAACACGAGTCGCGGTAGCGGTGGTTTCGGTTCGACGGGGAAGTAATATTATGGGTTGTTCGTACTTAGACAAATCGCATTTGCGTTGGTCAAAGATGGTTGAAAATGGATTATTATAATAATCCATTTTCATTGTATTACACTTAACGGGGGCGCAGTTGTTGTGTTCATATTAGGTTATCCCTTCACAATTACCGTCTTTTTATTTTCATGTGTTCATTCGAACATTTAGGACGCTTCGGCACATTATATAATCTGTCCGCGTAATCCGATGAAATTCTAAATATGGCTAATTATATAATCTGTCCGCGTAATCCGATGAAATTCTAAATATGGCTAATTATATACAAAATGAGGTTCATATACGAAGAACACTCTGATTATACGTCTTTTACAGCTATTCCTGAAAATGATAAAGAGCGATATGGATTGCGCGCCCAAGGGCCATATACAGCTCTTACCATGACCCAAGATACTCTTATTGTAAAATATGTTTCCAAGAAAATGTTGCACCCCGACATTGTTGCTGCGATTTGTATAACTGCGTTTTACCCATTTATTCATTCTTCTGCAACTATGCCTTTTCCAGTATCGAAACGATTTGCAGATGGCTTGCAAATGGATATACTTCCTCAACACGGTAAAATCGACGGTGTATATAGAGCAACTGAACCAATCACAATCGAGAATATAGATGTGAATTTAGAGCCATATGTTGATGGTACAAATACAGTAGTAGCATATGGCGGCGGTATGGATTCGACTGCTATCGCATGTTTATTTCCAGAATATGCATTGATTCATTCAACCGATATTGATAACAAGGATGATACAGTTCGGAAATTTGTAGAAGACAATTTAAAAAACAAAATTCATATAATTGAATCAAATTGTAAATACTTAGCAACACCCAAGGGGTTTACTACATTTACAAATATTTATATTACCCCCTTGATTATGACTGCAGACTTGGACATCAAAAATATAATGTGTGGAGCTATTCTTGGTGCAACCTGTTTATCAAACGGCACAAAATATTTTCCTCAATTCGACCCATCTCGACGAAACCGTTGGGAGCGATTCTATAATCATATCGGATTATGCATGTTTTCACCGATTGCAGGTTGTTCCGAATTGATAACATCTAAGATTATTTGTGAGCACAATTTAGAGGAAAAGGTTATTTACTGTGATATCAACAAAGGATTTCCGTGTAATAAATGCACAAAATGTTTGCGCAAACAATTGGAATTGGCATATCACGGCGCATATGCGCAATTTGATTTATATGAACCACATTTCATAACACAATTTTTGAAAAGACGCCCCCTATATTTTGGCCACATTTATATGGAAACGATTCATACTTTATCAAGAAGGTTGCATATGAGTTCAGATTCTCTCGAACTATGCAAGTCCAACAAAAAATTATCTGCATTTATTCAAACGCTTGAAGATGCGATTCCAGATTTACGTGACGTAGAGACTAAGTTGTTTACTAAAATTTATGCAAAGAGCTTTAAATATTTTCCGCAAGACATCCAGAATATAATTGTTGATCGTTTATTATGTTATGCAGATGTTATGTCTAACGAAGAAGAACATATTTTGGAAAAATGGGACATGACTATCCAACCGAAATTGAAAGAACCGGTTATAGAGACCGCGATACAAGGATTGTTTATTAAAAATGAACCGATTGTAGTTATTGCGTCGAAGGAAGAAACCGAATATGTTTCCAAGGAAGAACTTGAATCGGTTTCCAAGGACGAAACTGAATCTGCTTCCAAAGAAGAAACTGAATCGGTTTCCAAAGAAGAAACTGAATCGGTTTCCAAAGACGAACTTGAATCGGTTTCCAAAGAAGAACTTGAATCTGTTTCCAAGGACGAACTTGAATCGGTTTCCAAGGACGAACTTGAATCGGTTTCCAAAGAAGAACTTGAATCTGTTTCCAAGGACGAACTTGAATCGGTTTCCAAAGAAGAAACCGAATCTGTTTCCAAGGACGAACCCTCTTTGGATATAACACATGCAACCCGCCGCGACATCAATTCAGTCCCGATTGGGGAGTATAATAACATGCTAAGTGAATTGATAATTCTGCGAGAAGAAAATACTCGCCTTAACACAAATATAACCAAATTGCGTGAATATCTATTGCATGCGCTAGAAATGTAATCGTCATACCTGATTGTAAATATTTGTCCGGTAACAAATATTTACTCAAACCCATATTTACTCAAACCCATATTGAATCAAAGTAGATATTCGGTTCAAGTATGTGTGATGGTCTCGAACATACTCCATGACTCGTATTTGTTCCAATTTGTATTCCTCATAGTTATCCTCTATTTCGCGATACCGTTCTAGCGCTTTGTCCATCAAATTATTAATATCCGCATCATATATTACACGAAACCCGTTTAGCATATTATAAACACCAATATTGTTGGTGATAGGTATCGCACCATAACTAATGTTTTTGAATATCCTGCATGGGATATAATATTTTTTTTCATTCTGTCGTTGGGAAGCACCCTGAATTGCCGTTGACAAAAACGACGTTCGTATATTTTCCTGGTGAATTTTTTCATTTTTTTGTCGTTCAACAATGCAGTCAATCTCATGTGTTTTACACATATCTGACCATTGTTGAATTTCGCAATTATTTGCCCGCCATACGTGACCACAAAAATAGGATTGTAGTTTAAATTGTGGTTTGCTTGATGAAGAAATCAGAGCTATATTCGCATCTATTTCTTCGGGTAATAAATTAGTTGCCCATGCGAGATGGCCCTCGTTACGTTGAGTATCAAACCACAAAGGTGTTTTATCGATTGGAATAACGCCATCCATAGCCGATTCATGATATGTGAGATTGTCGGGACTATATCGAAATTCCACATATTTTACCGCTCGTTTTTGCTTCAATAATTCGGTATACTTTGTAATGGGAACATCTGAATACACTACCCCATGACGAAAATGAAGAATATAATAAGCGTTATCTAAAATCGGCAAATGTTTATCCGTCTCCAAATGAGGTGTCGAAAAAATTAAAAAACGGTTTTCTGGATTATATAGAGTGGGTGTATAGATGTGCTTAGATGCATACTCATCGTTGCACCATATTACGTCAACGTGATGGTTAGAATGTTTCGCAATATAGAGAAAGGTTTCGTGTATTGATTCGTGAATGTAGCGATGTGTATGTTGTGAAGTTTTCAACCCATGAACTACTAAATGGGTAATTTTTTGTTTATGTATAAAATCAAAAATGTGATCACGAGCTGATATATTCATACAGAATAGCTATGTATTCTAAAAATATTTTGTTTTGGTTAAATATACATAATATCAGCATAAGCGTTTAACTTTTTCATATATTGCGGCAATTCATCATTTGTATAAAGAAACAAATCGCAATCTTTTTCTAGCGTTTTGCGATAGGTATATATGTTGGTTTTGAATAATGAGTCGTCAACGTCCAACACAACAACCTTTTTCTTTTGTTTTTCGTTTCGGTATGACGGTAAATTACGAACATTGACCTGTGTCGCAGCCTTTTTCTCTTTATTTACATCACTATAATGTGATGTTTCTGCAAATAATATTGAATTGTCTTTATTATAAACCATTGTTATTTCCGGACACAATTTGTGTTTCCCTGCACATTGCTCTAAACAGGCAAAACTTTCTACCATATCAGTTGTGCAAATAATAAAATCCCCTGATTCGTCTAAAAAGTCGGTTGGTCGTATCCGCTTTAAATATTTTGCTTTCATCACGCGCAAATGACATGCGCGCCAAGAGTTTGAGCGATATTTACCGGACTCAATGATACTCGGCGGATAGTCACCCGGCATGTTAAATGGAGCATTTTTACCATTCAAATAAACTTCAAAACGACCGTAAGTTACATCGACATTATGATGTATCATAAATTTATTCAGGTAGGACAATACATAATTGTGAGGCAACCAATCATCACCGTCCAGCATAATACATATTTCGTCATCTTCACACATATTATATGCACGATATCGATTGAAAGCCTGCCCGTATTTCTTGCGATTCGTCAAAAATGTAATTCTGTCGCGATATCCGGTAGACAATTGTTGAAATTTGGTTTCAGTCTTGTCGGTCGACTTGTCGTTTATATAAATCATTCTCCACTTTTTATATGTTTGATTGAAAATCGATTTCAAATTACGATCAATCCATTTTTCATTATTGTAACTCGGGACAATGAATACAAAACGATGTTTAGGTTCAATCTGTGGATGATAATTCACACGTTCAATGCATCGATCCGTGTAAAACGCTTCTTTGTTCGCACGGTTCCCATTTATAGCTTCCTCGTCAAACACGTCAGGTATAATTAAATGTTCGCCGGTCGGAACAGCCCCGGTAACGATACCCTCGCGATATAATACATTATATCCATAGTCGATTGTGCAATTATTCTCAATGAACCAATCAATTCCAAGTTCAATAATTTTTTGCCGAAATTTGGATGAGCATATATATCCATAAGTTCCGTAGAGTGTATTTAACCCTTCGTGCTTTGGTATTCTTTCGATTATTTTAGATTCGTCATTGACTATGATTTTGTTTATGGATGGGATGTGGCTATTGTATCCTAGATATACCATATCGGTCTCATGCATAAGCAATCGAACCGGCTTCAACATATATTTAAAGGATTTATGGAATTGTGCATCATCTTCGCATATAATAACGTGGTCTTGTTTCTTTTTTTCGATTTGTTTGAACAATTCAATAGTCGATTGAATCAGTCCAACTGCTCCGACCGAAGCAATTACTTTGCGCCTTGACTGTGATTTATAAAAAACGGGCGATGTTCGTATCTTATTTTCATCAAACGCCTTTTCGTAATATTCGAATTTTGTCTTGACGGTATTGTTATTTTTATCGCATGCCTTGAAAAATTCGTAGTTTGTGTAACCTATTTGGCTTAATTGATGAATCATATCCATTTTTTTATCAATGCGAGATGCTAAATTTATAATATACATAGGCACCATCTTTGACTCGAGAACCGCGGGTTCGTCTGGTATAATATTCATTATCGCAGGTGGGGGTATACCGCACCTGTTTTCCAGTTTACCATGAATAACCCAGTGAATAAATGCATCATATTGCGATATAACCCCTCCCTTTTCCAAATCGGTGTATTTGGTCATATAATAAAGGTAATTTAAATTATTTTGCAAATCATCGTTTAAGATTGTTACCCACATTTTATTGTCTTCGTCGCGAGTAAACACTTGAACTACGTCAAGAATTTTTAAAGTCGTTTTTGTGGTAGTGAGAGTTTGTATGCTCGTAGCAGGCGTAACCTGTCTATTATCATTACGACCGATCGTGCACCAATGCATATATGCGTCGGTCCGTGTAACGACGCCTGTATCGCGCAAATCGTCATTCAATTTCAAATAAGATTCCCATTCAAAATCACCGTAGACCTCTTGTGAGTCGATTATGCACGCGCAGCGACCCTCTTGTTTTCCACATTCTATCCAGTGTTTATACGCTTCTAATTCACTCGTAATTCCTGCTGCATGTAAATCGGGATACATGCGAAAATAGGCTTTATAGTCAAACTCGTTGGTATATGAATATATAATTTCGATTGAGTTTTTTAAGCATTCGTCTATAGTAGCGGTTGGAAATACACGGTCTTTATTTGAATTGTATAAATACTGTATCGTCTTCTTGGGATCATGACCGTTTATCAACGCCTTATCATCTTTATTATTTTGGTTCGACATACACAATCTTGGTTATATGTATCATTTAGAAATTTATTTTGATGTAATAATATATAATCATTTGCTAAATAATGGACAATTGGAGTCGCGGATTATTTATTTTTATCTCAATCTCAGCCTTATTTCTTTTTCTCTTTAAACTCAAGTTGATGTCGGAAACTATATCTGAAGGACTAATCGTGAGATAAGATGTAATGATACAAGTTATTTTGTATTTATAATATAACTTGAATATGGCTTCACCCAATGTTTTACCTGCGCCGGCATCCGCCCCAGATGAAGAATCGAGTTTTAGTGTGTATGGAGTATCTGACCCGAACTTTGTTAATTACGCCGAATTATACAAGAGCCCGCCTGAATTAAAAACAAAGTCGCAAGATTTGATTGATTTTTATGCAAAGGCATTAATCACAGGTAAAGACGATAAGCTTGTCTATCCAGATTCACCGAATTTAGTAGGTAATCGATATTTCATAAATACGGGTGCGAAATGTATGGGTGACGATAATGCCGTTCACACGCGGTCGCTTTTAGTAGACAATGTATTGACGTCCACAATGAATGATGCGGTCGGTGAAAATAAAGGTTTGATGTATTCCGTGTTAGCCTCCATGAAAACAATTAATAGTGATTCACTTTTTGCAAACTCTACCGATGGGAAACCAACGAAAAATACAAAATATTCTCCGACGGGGTATTTAAGTAATATTAGTATGGAAGATAATTTACCTTCTTGCAAAAAAATTACTGTTTATACTACCAGTAAAAATGATTCAGAATCGGCGAGCACTAGTGGATGGGTTGTGGATACAGATGAAATTGATCCGTTAGCAAAAAAGGAGAGTTTCACTTCGATTGTCGAAGGCTTTGACTTTCCTTCTATATCAGGGGGGAATGCCTCCGAATTCCTCGCCAATGCGCGTAAATCTGACGTTGAAATTGGTGCGACAGCAAGCACGGCAATCAGCTCAGTAAACGAGACTACAGACACCGCAATTAAAACGGCAAATGATACTTTGAAGACTGGTAAGGTTGCTGGGGAAGCGGCTGGAAAATCCGGCGCAAAGGCGGCATCGAGCTCAACGCTTGCCGCTACGTCAACTGCAAAGACAAACATGAATAAGGCTCATGCGAGTGGTCGAGCAGTTGGGCTAAAAGCAATCACTATTAAATTTTTGCAGGATAATCCAAACATAACGACTCTAGATATATTAAAAAGAATTCTTGAAATAAAATATGTCTGCGGCGAGAGTCATTTTTATCGGCGTGTTCCGGGGGATGCTATACGAAATATCACAAAAGGTCTAGCGAATGCGACCATCAAAAGCACGGATCGAGATCTGCCGAATCTGAGTCCTGGTCAAAATATTCCCGTGGAATATTCGATCACATCCTTGTTTGATATGATATCCAAATTTGTTGACGATAACAAATATTATTTTGAAAAAGTATTTAATTTGGATACGGATTTGACCGCCGGTCTTTTTCCAAAGCAGACAATCACAATCGTTACAAAATACAAAATTTATTATGATTATTTCATAATACGCGTGTTTAAAAAGTGGGGGTATAAAGATGAAACGATTCCATCCAACGATTATAGTAGATATATGGGCGTCTTAAACGGAGGCGCACCCGAAGACACAACTACCATCAAATATGCAGCTGCGCGGACATTGCTGCAATATCAACAGCCTCAATCATACGGATCCACACCAATACCAAATGAAGAGGGAATATATGCACCCAAACCCGCCGTCGCGGCCCAAGTCGTCGCCCCGGGCGTGACCCCTGTTGCGACCCCGCTCGTCGCCCAGACACAGACTAAGGTCAACCAAACCGACGAGGCAACAACAGCCATAAATAAAAAGGCAGCATTTGACTTGATAAAACAAATTACCGAGTCATTTGATACACAAACGGAGTCTGAAATTAAATACCATGTTTACTCTGAACCGATACCCTGGTTTTATATGATATCTATGCTGTTTATTGTATTATACATTGTATACAAATTCATAGACCGCTCGTTCGACTTTGAACGATTATTGAAGTAATCAATACAATTATTCATAAAACTATATTTGTTTTATGAATCAAAACTTCTGAAATACTTATAGATTGTATCTCTTGTATATCTCAAGTGCTACCAACCCTCCCAATACTTGCGTAACACACAGTGGGATAATCTCACTCGGCGCTATTTTACCCGCAGCCGCCATGGTAATCGTAATCGCCGGATTTACCGTAACCAAGCTAAATCTATAACTCAACAGGGTTACCAATGTAAGTGCCGCACCGATTGCTAAAGGATTTCCGGTGGCTAACACAACATAGGCGAAAAATAGTGTAGATAAGAATTCAGCTAAATATGCATACATCGTAATATAAATTATACCGCGAAATAATATTGCGAATTAATCGTAAAACACTGGCGGGTTTGGATATTTATGAGTTACTTTGGCTGGTACTCTCGCGCCACCAGAACGCGTGCGATGTAATGCATCACGTTGTGTATTCTGGTCAGTTTTGCTAGTAAACGATAATTTTTGATCTACACGAAATAATGGTTGAGCATTCAACGAACCGTTTGCGATACCATTAATACGCCGGTTAGCGATGATTTGAGATGCATCTCGGTTGCCTCCGACCCATTTGTTTTCCGGAACGGCTCCTATATCAGGATGTCCACGTCGAGCAAACGTCATGCGACCTAAAGAAAATGAATTTGTATTATCCGATGTGCTATCTTTCATGGGCATAGCACGTTCTCCGGTTAGAACAGCATTGTTGATGTTTTGCAGAATTGGCTTCATGGAAATCATGGTTGGTTATACATTAGGTGTATAAATTACTATTCTACATGCACGAAATAATCGTATCTATTAAAAATGGTGCATGCGAGATACATATGACCCGTTGGATTCGTCTCGATTACGTTTAACGACCATAATAGTTACGATTAATCGCCTGTTGACGCCTAAAGCTTATATAATCAGACGAGTCGTATACGTATTTCACATTTCCCGATGCACCTGGAACTCCACTATCGTCACAGTTATCTATTTGAGAACCAAGGAAAATAATGCTTCCAGCCCATCCAACGGAACTCTTGCTCATTCCGGTCGGTCCGCCGCATTTGTAGTTTTGACGTGAGAGAAAATCCCCTGAATTGTTAACAGCTCGAAATGGAGTAATTGCGCGCGTTTTACCATTATAAGTGTCTCCTGCAAACGCAGTATTCCAACCTCTACTTAATATACTAATAGTTGAAGCTTTATCACTATCACCAACATAATAGGAATCCTTTTGTTTAGTATATGGTATATTTGAATCTTGAACAATAACTATCCTTGTCGCAGTGTTCGCGTCATTACCTTCGTAATCAGACACATTATATATTACAGTATACGTTCCTGCCTTATTTGTATTTACAGAACTCACCGTTTTTATACTACCAGTTATATCACCGTCTATTTTATCCATTGCAATTGCTCCCGCATCAATATAAGTTTCACCTACATTAATTGTTACCGGGGTAATACCTAATATTAATATTGTTGGAATATATGGATCATGGACGATAACAGTTCGCATGACTTCAACGGCAGCTTTTCCCGAAGAATTGTTCACATTATACGCTACTGTATATATTCCAGGTTTACTCGTATCTACACGATTCACAGTTTCAATTTCAGATGTTAAATCTCCGTCGACATTATCACCCGCCGTTGCTCCAGCATCAATATACGTTTCACCGAGGTCAACCATTAATGGATTGCTTCCATTTATTTTTATTACAGGTCGAACGTTTACTACATTTACTACTCTGGTTACTGTATTCGCCTTATTACCTTCAAAATCGGTCACATCGTATGTTACTAAGTATGTTCCCACGTTGTTTTGATTTACAAGATTCACAGTTACAATACGGCCTGTGATATCGCCATCTATTTTATCTGTTGCGATTGCACCTGCATCAATATAAGTCGGATTTACATTTTGTTCAATTGTTATTGGGGTGATACCGCGCATAATTATCGTTGGAATATACGGATCGTGCACGACAACGGTTCTGGTTACTTCAATCGCCGCAATTCCAGACTTATCTTTCACGTTATACGTTACTTGATATATTCCTGATTTGTTTGTATTTACAGGATTATAAGTAACAATGTTAGATGTTAAATCTCCATCTACATAATCGCTTGCTCTTGCTCCGGCATCGTTATAAGTATCACCTAAATCGACCGTTACTAATGTATCTCCATTTATGGTTATTATAGGTGGTGTGTCTACTACATTAACTGTTCTCGTCACAGTCTTTGCTTTATTACCCACAGAATCGGTTACATCGTATGTTACTATATAAGTTCCGACTTTACTTGTATCTGTGAGTAAAGGGTTGTAAGTTCTAATCGCATTTGTTAAATCACCATCGAGTTTATCCGTCGCCAATGCTCCCTCGTCGACATAGGTAGAATTCTTTTCAATTGTTACCGGGTCGAGACCAAATCTTACAATAACAGGAATATATGGGTCGTGAACCGTAACGGTTCGAGTCACTTCGTTCGCCGCATTTCCAACTATATCTTTCACATTATATCTTACTATATATGTTCCTGGTTTACTAGTATTTACAGGGTTATAAGTGATAATATCAGATGTTAAATCGCCGTCTACATAATTGGTCGCGGTTGCACCGAGATCGTTATAAGTAGCGCCCAAATCGATTGAAATAGGACTTGTGCCGTTTATTTGTATTACAGGAGGAACATCAACTACATACACGGTTCTTGTTACAGTTTTCGCACTATTACCTTCATTATCCGTCACATTATATGTTACTGTATATGTTCCGACCTTATTTGTATTTACATCAATCACAGTTTGTATATCAGTTGTAATATCCCCGTCGATTTTATCCAGTGCGGTTGCTCCGGCATCTATGCTTGAATCATATTTGGAATATCTTTCAATTGTTACAGGAGTAATTCCGTTTAATGATATGGTGGGCAGATATGGGTCTTGGACAATAACGGTTCTTATCACTTCATCCGCAGAATTTCCAGCAATATCCCTCACATTATATCTTACTTTGTATGAACCGACTTTACTCGTATCTGTGAGTAACGGATTGTAAGTTTTAATCGCATTCGTTAAATCACCATCTACCGAATCGCCGGCTGTTGCACCAAGGTCATTATATTGTTCATCTATATCAATTATTACAGTGTCTGCGCCATTTAATGTAATTACCGGTTTAGAGTCTTTTACAATTACAGTTCTATATGCAGTATACGTATTTTTACTATCATCGGTTGCACTATATGTTATATAATATGTTCCTGCTACAGTGGTATTCACATATCCACTAGTTGTAATAATAGCGGTCAAATCGCCATTAACTATATCAAACGCGGATGCTCCCTCGTCGACATAAATGGAATTTATCTCAATTGTTACCGGATAAGCCCCATTTATTATTATTCCGGGTGCTATAGTGTCTACTATATTAATAATTCTTGTTTTTGTAACAGAATTTCCAGCACTATCGACGACAGTATATACAAGATTGAATGTGTTAACCGTGGTTGTATCTAAATCCCCAATATTTGAGGTAATCTGGTCGGTTAAATCGCCATCCACAATATCGCTTGCGAATGCACCTGCGTCGCTATATGGTATAGTGGACTTACATTCATATGATACTGGATTCGACCCGTTGATTGTTATTACAGGCGGAGCGTCAACTACATTTACAGTTCTTGTTACCTCCGCAGCCGCATTACCTTCGGCGTCGGTTACATTATAGGTTACTGTGTATGAACCAACTATACTTGTATTTACATCGGTTATATCTACTACAATATCCGATGTGATTTCACCGTCGATTTGATCCCATGCTGTTGCTCCAGCATCTATATATATGGAGTTTTTTTCAACTATTATCGGAGTGATTCCTTTCAATGATATAGTAGGCAAATATGGGTCGTGAACAATAATGGTTCTGATTACTTCTACGGCAGCGAGACCCCCTGCATCGCTTACGTTATATGTAAGTTTGAATGGTCCGATTGTTGTAGTATCTAGTTCGTCAATATTCGTTTCAATATCATTTGTTAAATCACTGTCTACATAATCGGTTGCGGTTGCACCGAGATCTGTATAAGTTTTACCATATTCAACAGTTACTATAGAATTACCATTTAGTATTATTACAGGCGGCACATCTACTACATTTACAATTCGTGTTCTCTCCGTAGCAGCATTACCTTCCGCATCGGTCACATTATATGTGACGGTGTATGTCCCGACTTTAGTTGTATCTACATTATTTACTGTAATGATTTTGTCTGTTATAGTCCCATCAACCAGATCGGTTGCTGTTGCTCCAAGATCTGTATAAACGGAATTTATTTCAATTGTGATGGGGGTTGCGCCCACTATCACTATAGTGGGAGGGTATGGGTCATAAATAATAACAGACCTGGTAACTTCCGCGGCAGCAAGTCCAGCTGCATCGCTCAGATTATATGTAAGTAGGAATGTTCCGACGTTTGTAGTATCCAGATCGGCAATATTTGTTTCAATCTCATTTGTTAAATCGCCATCGACTATGTCGCCGGCTGTTGCTCCTGGGTCAGTATACGTTTGACCATACTCAACCGTGACTGGATTATCACCGATTAATTTGATTACGGGGGGTGAATCTACTACATTTATAGTTCTGATTCTCTCTATAGCAGAATTCCCTTCTAGATCAGTTACATTATATGTTATGGTGTATGTCCCGACGTTATCTTTATCCAAGTTACTCACCGTGATGATTTGGTCTGTGATATTCCCATCGACATAGTCGGTTGCGGTTGCCCCTGCGTCTGTATAAACGGAACCTATTTCAATTGTTATGGGAGTTACCCCGCCCATAACTATAATTGGTGAATATGGGTCGTGAACAGTAATGGTTCGTATGACCTCCACGGCAGCAAGTCCAGCTTCATCGCTTACATTATATCTAAGTAGGAATGTTCCGACTGTGTTAGTATCCAGATCGTCAATATTTGTTGTGATATAATGCGTTAAATCACCGTCTATCGAATCACCGGCGGTTGCCCCTGCGTCTGTATATGGTTGACCAAGTTGAACTGTTACTTGATTATCACCAATCAATGTTATTACCGGTGGTTCATCTACTACATTTACATGTCTGATTGCTTTCGATGTATTACCTTCCGCATCCGTAACACTATATGTTACTGTATAAGTTCCTACAATATTTGTATTTACATTATTTACTGTTTTGATCTGGTCGGTTATAGTCCCATCGATATAGTCAGTTGCGGTTGCTCCTGCATCTTTATATAGGGAGTATTTTTCAACGTTTACTGGAGTGATTCCGACAATTGTTATAGTTGGATAATATGGGTCGGCAACCGTAACTGTTCTATATACCGTTGTAGCAGAAAGTCCAGCGCTATTTACTACATCATATGCTATTTTATATGTTCCTGGTATATTTATATTCACATTACTTACCGTGACGATTTCATTTGTTATAGTCCCGTCTACCGCATCAGTTGCGGTTGCACCAGGGTCGTTATAGGAAATACCTATATCAACTGTTACTTTACTACTTCCAATTAATGTTATTGTAGGCGGAGTATCTATTACATTTACTGTTCTTGTTACGGTGTTTGCGCTAAGACCTGCATCATTCGTTACATTATATGTATATGTATATGTTCCGACTATGTCCGTATTTACATTATTATCGCTATTCATTTCACTGGTTATATTCCCATATATAGCATCCATAGCAATTGCTCCAGCGTCAGTATACGTTTGACCAATTTGAACTGTTACTGGATTATCACCAATTAATGTTATTATTGGAATAGAGTCGTCATACACGATAACCGTTCTGTATACCGTTGTAGCAGCAAGTCCAACACTATTCGTTACATTGTAACTTACTGTATACGTTCCAAGTTTACTTGTATCCACATCGCCGGTATAAGCTCTAACCGTTAATGACCCATCTAGGTTGTCCGTAGCTGTTGCACCAGCATCAATGTATTTATTCGTTATAATAACGTGTGTTATACTATCACCGATTAGGGTTATTGTTGGCGGAGAATCTACTACATTCACGGTTCTTGTTACCTCATACGCCGCATTTCCAGATTCATCAGTCACATTGTATTTTACTGTATATTTTCCGATTTTACTTGAACTTACATTTGTTGTTACTTCAATGTCGCTAGTGATATCTCCATCATAACTATCGCTAGCGGTTGCACCGGCATCAACATAGCCGCCTGGTGTATTTACTATAAAAGTTACCGTCTCATCACCTATCAATGTTATTATGGGTCTTTGTGTGTCTACTACAATTACAGTTCTTGTTCTTTGTATCGCAGCATTCCCGTTACTATCTGTTACATTATACGTTACGGTATATGTGCCGATTAAATTTACATTTACATTACTTACCGATGTTGCGGTTAGACTATTACCTTCTGAATCAGTTGCTGTTGCACCTAGATCAGTATATGTGGATTTTGCTTGGATTGTTACAGGATTATCTCCAGTTATTGTTATTTCTGGTGGAGAATATCCGAGGTTAAAAAATACCGATGGAGAGGGTGTGGCTTGATACAAATCTGTTCCAGCATAGTATCTTTGCAATCCAGTAGCCTTGTAGAACATATTTGTCGTATTTGCGCTATTATCGACCGCCCATTCCCGTATTGATTGATAAAATGCATTATTGGTATCAAACATATGTGTAAAATCAGTTACATTAGAAACATCCCAATCATTGATAGACTTGTTGAACGCACTTTGAGAGAACATAGCACTCATATTGGTCACATTCGATACGTCCCATGCTGTATATGTTGCCCCGTTCATTGTTACATTTGGTTTTTTATTTATAGGCTGATTAAATGATGTAGCACCATAGAACATAAGTCCCATATAAGACACGTTTGAGACGTTCCAATTACCAATAGGCTGATTAAATGATGTAGCACCATAGAACATAAGTCCCAAATAAGACGCGTTTGAGACGTCCCAATTACCAATCGGCTGATTGAATGATGTAGCACCATAGAACATAAGTCCCAAATAAGACGCGTTTGAGACGTCCCAATTACCAATAGGCTGATTAAATGATGTAGCACCATTAAACATTTGATAAAATGCTGTATTCTTGCTAAGAGTCCAGTTTAGTGGAGCAGTTCCTTCATTATTTGTTTGTCCGTTATTAAAGGCTGTAGCACCCATGAACATCGCAGTCATATTGGTAACATTAGAGACGTCCCAATTGCCTATATATTGGTTAAAAAATTTATTTCCTTGAAACATATTATCCATATATTCCACGTTGGAAACGTCCCAATTGCTTATATCTTGGTTAAAAGGTGTATCCATAAACATTTCTTGTGTATTGTTCACTTTTGAGACATCCCAGGCCGTATAAGTTACACTATCCACTGTTACTTCTTGTGTATTAATTGGTTGATCAAATAATGAAGCACCGCTGAACATCAAATACATACTAGTTACGTTTGATGTGTTCCAGTTTCCGATAGGTTGGTTAAACGATATAGCACCATGGAACATGAAAACCATATTGGTAACGTTCGAGACATCCCAATTTAGTGGAGCAGTTCCTTCATTAGTTGCTTGTCCATTATTAAATGCTGTAGCACCATCAAACATATTGGACAAATCAGTAACCTTGGGGAATCTCCAGTTACTTAAATTTTGATTAAATTTATTATTCTTAGAGAACATATTAACCATACGAGTCACATTTGATACATTCCAATTACCAATCGGTAGGTTGATGTTTGACTCAAAAAACATATATCCCATATCGGTAACATTTGATACATCCCAGTTATTAATCGATTGGGCAAATACTCCATTCTCAGTAAACATCCCATACATACCTGTAACATTCGAGACGTCCCATGCTGTATATGTTGAACCATGCATTGTTACATTTTCTTTTGTGCTTATATCTTGATTAAAACCTTTACCATTACCAATCGCGATACCGTTAATGGTTGTTCCGGCGAACATGGCTCCCATATCAGTAACCTTTGATACATTCCAGTAACCTATTGGTTGATTAAATGGTGTACCGTGAAACATACCGGTCATAATAGTTACATTCGATACGTCCCAGTTTAGTGGAGCAGTTCCTTCGTTATTTGTTTGTCCATTGTTAAAAGCTTCAGCATTGAAGAACATTTGAAACATATTGGTGACCTTCGACACGTCCCAATTACTAATATCGTCATTGAATAGTTGTTTATTATAAAATAAATTAGACATATTCGTTACATTTGTTACAATCCAATCCCCAATAGCTCCATATGTGCCCCCATCGAATGGTGTTGATGCTGTAATTGAACCATTGCACCACCCGTCTACGGCAGTTTGTAATGTTGCATTGGTAGCTATAAATACCATATTATTATTCACTTATACGATATCAATATATATATTGATATCGATTCGCCGTATTATTTGTAATAAATTACTTCAATATGATAATTTAAAAGTGGCGCATGCGAGAGACATATGACCCATTGGATTGATCTCCACCATTCTTCAAATCGTTGTAGTTGCGATTAATCGCCTGTTGACGCCTAAATGTTACATAATCAGACGAATCATATACATATTTTACATTCCCGGATGCGCCCGGGACTCCGCTGTCGTCACAATTATCAACCTTTGAACCAAGGAATATAATGCTTCCAGCCCATCCGATGGAACTCTTACTCATTCCGGCCGGGCCGCCGCATTTGTAGTTTTGACGTGCGAGAAAATCACCTGAATTGTTAACCGCACGGAAAGGGGTAATCACGCGTTTTTGGTTATTGTAACTGCCTGAAGCAAAAGCAGTATTCCATCCTCTACGTAATATACTGCGAGTTGATGTTTGCTCACCATCCTTATAATTCAGCACGGTTTGTTTGGGAGAAAATCCCTGATATGGTCCTCCTAACAGCATTATATACTATTCATATACTTTATTATAATCTTGAATGATGTGTGTCGTCTAAATATCTATTTCTAATATATAGAAATGGCGGAATATTTAGATGGTATTCTGAAAAAAGATAATGCAGTTGTGTATAATTCTGAATGTGTTCGTAAAAAAACCAATTGGAGTAAATCGAGTGCTGTATATAAATTTGATTCGGATACATTCGAACCCGAAGTCTTACTAAATGATATTTCCGAACGATCCCCTAAATTAGACGCCCTACTTAAACAGATCAACGAGCTTGATGCAGCAGATATGAAACGCGATAATCAGATGTATAAACATTTCATTTTTTGCGATGTAAAATCCGGCAGCCAGGGTGCGCGAATGTTAGCATCCGCATTTATAGCAAGTGGGTATAATCTTGGTTATGACGCGACATTGAAAAAAAAAGTAGTAGACGATGTTGCTGTAGACAATGTTGTAAAAAAGGTACGTGAAGACACTCCGCGCCCAACTGAATTGCCGAATGAAAATATGGAGACATTGTCTCCTATGATGGAAGGAATTGAAGAAGGTGAAGAAGGTGAAGAATCGCCCGCTACAATGGAAGATGAAACTCCCGATACGAAGACGCGCGACGACACTCCAATCCCGTCGGAGCTACCAAACGAAAATGTAGCGCCATTCTCTCCTGTATTGGAAGGAATCGAAGAAGGCGCCACACCGGAGACTACAGCCACACCAGATACTGCATCCACACCAGATACTTCAGCTACATCAGATACTACAGCCACGTCAGATACTACAGCCACGTCAGATACTACGTCGACACCAGAGACTACAGCCACGTCAGATGATAGTGTGGACGAAGAAGAAGAAGAAGAAATGACCGGTGGTGCAAAACCAACTAAAAAACGGTTCAACAAGATTGAATTGTACGACATGTCTACATTAAAACAGACCCAAGACAACAATTTCTATTTACTTTCTTCGGTGGACGTATACGACCAACCAATTCATGTAAAGCTAAAGAAACAGATGCTGGCCAATTTTAATAGTCGCCCGTCAAATGTTCACGGCAAAGAGGTGAGGTTTATTATCATGGATGGCGGATTTAAAGAAGGTATCGATCTATTTGATATCAAATACATTCACATATTTGAACCCAGTGTAAATTCATCCGACCAGAAGCAGGTGATCGGTAGAGGAACTCGAACCTGTGGACAAAAGGGGTTGGTGTTTCAACCCACACAAGGTTGGCCGTTGCACGTGTATATATATGATATGTCTATTCCCGAGCCGTTACGTCATATTTTCTCGGATTCGGCAACCACATTTGACCTGTATCTAAAATCAATGAATCTGGACATTCGGCTTGCTAGATTTGCCTCTGACTTGGAAGAAACAAGTATTTATGGTGCAGTCGACTACGAATTAAATCGCGATGTGCATACGTTTAAAATAAACGGTGTGGTTGAAGGTGGAGGCCCCAAGAAGCGCAAGCTGGTGGTGGACGATAAACCTGCGATTGTAATCGACTCCTCTAGATCATCTGTTGATATTCGCCTACCTTCCGGGCAGATAGTCAATGGAATGGAAGCAAAACAAATGGATTTCAAAGACATGCGTCAGTATATTCAGCGTTTCTTTGAGGATTGCAAGTGGACAGATGTAAAGATGGAAAATATGTGTGAAGATATGAAATCCGACAAGACTTCGCAGATGGTATACACACCCACTCAGCGATTTGTGAAGAAGTATTTTACGCCCCAGAGTCCAGTCAGGGGTATGTTACTATGGCATAGCACGGGAACGGGCAAGACGTGTTCGGCTATCGCCTCTGCTACGTCGACATTCGATCCTCAAGGTTATACAATTCTTTGGGTAACCAGAACTACTCTGAAAAACGATATTTGGAAAAACATGTTTGACCAGATATGCAACGAACAAATCCGCACCATGATCGCCGATGGGGCTGTATTACCAGAAGACCATGCAAAGCGTATGCGAATGTTGTCCAAGGCTTGGCGAATCCGACCCATATCATACAAGCAATTTAGCAACTTGGTGTCCAAGGAGAACAATTACTATAAACAACTCGTGAATATAAATGGTTCCGTCGACCCTCTTCGCAAAACGCTATTAGTCATTGATGAAGCTCACAAATTATACGGCGGAGGTGATCTATCTTCCTTGGAACGACCTGATATGAAAGCGCTGCATAAAGCACTTATGAATTCTTATGCTGTATCTGGACGGGACTCGGTTCGTTTGCTGTTAATGACTGCTACACCCATTACTGAAAACCCTATGGAATTAGTAAAATTGGTGAATCTGTGTAAACCGATTGACGAACAAATCCAAGACGAATTTACTACGTTTGCAGGCGTTTATTTGAACGAAGAAGGCGGATTTACGTCCGAGGGGCGACGCAAATATTTGGATAACATAGCAGGACATATTAGTTATTTGAACCGTGAGAAGGATGCTCGTCAATTCGCTCAGCCGCATATAAAGCGGATTTTGGTTCCAATGGTGAAGGATGCAAAAGAAGTATTCAATATGGATAAGCGATACATGCGCAGTGTTTTATCGAAGGATGTCCAAGATTTAAAAAAAAATATAGAGGCCGAAAACGCAAAAATAGATGCGGATTTGAAAGACTTGGATTCAACCCGTTTTTATGCTCTTCGCGATATATGCGATGAATACGACGGCATTGTAAAAAAAGGATGTGTAAAAATAGCAACCTCTAAAATACGCGAATTGGTAAAAGAGGCAAAAGCGCAAACAAGACACATAAAGGATACCGTGAAAGCGATTCGACAGGAGATTCGTAATAAGAATCTGTATCGCAAAGAGGCACTCAAGGAAATGTCCGAGCGTCTCAAAGAAAACCCCGAGGACCTCGCGAAGTTTAAAAAGGGCATGTATTATACATTGAAATCGGAGTGCGGTAAAACGATTTCTGGTAATTCGGAATTCGACAGTTTATCAAAACAACATCCGGATATGGCTAGGCTGGTATCAGAAATTAATGCATATGATAAACGTGAGCAAGACTTGGATAATGAGATCAAAATGTTTGCTGACGCGCATAAAAAACGAATCTCAGAGATGCAAAAAATGTTGCGAACCCAAGAGTTACGCGATATAGAACGATTAGTTGTGAAAGCGACAATCAAGGACGAACAGAAAAAGTATCGTAAAACGTACAAGGAGGTGAATTCACGAATAGCCAAGGAAAAAAAACAGCTCAAAGGCTCACGCAAAAAAACAAATAAAAAGATGCGTAAAACAGTTCGAAAACTAAAGGCAACCGTGAAAGAGTATGCGAATGGACGTAAGAATGAGACCAAAGAGCAAACACGAGCTGAAAAACAGTTACGCAAGACGATGCGCAAGCAAGGTCTTCTGCGCGAAGAATTTAAGGACGGTGCCTTGAAAGATTTGATGACCAAGTATGCTGCCGAAGTGAAAACCGGCGTGAATGATAAGCTGGCGGAATTTGTTCAGAAAAACGCTATTAAGGAAGCGGAACGTGCGCAAAAAGTAGCCGACAAAGAAGAAAAACGTAACCAAAAAGCGGCTGAGCGCGCAATGAATAAACTGAAAAAGGTGGACGAGAAGGCAGAAAAAAAGCGCAATAAGGAGATAGAGCGTAACGAAAAAACGAGAAGACGCAATGATGAACGTGAAGAAAAAAAGATGATGCGAGCAAAGGAGAAAGGTGATAAAAAGGCGCTTCGGTTGACGAAAAAGATTCGAATTTCCAAGAATTTGAAAACATCTGATAATTAATTTATCCCAATATGGTAAATGAGTTCTGGAGACGAATCGACAGAGCAAATTCTTGTGGAAAACAAGCACATAGACGAATTAACCATGAAATTGCTCACAAACAAGACGAGTTATGCGAAGTATCTGGCGATTACCGATGAACAAAAACACGAAAAGCACCAGCGCTTTGTGCTAGATTGTATTGAACATAGCGCAGATATAGTGAACATGACTCGTATAATGTGCAAAGGAGAGGATACTCAATACGGAGCCAACGTGTCCGAGGCGTTTGATGTCTACGCTCAAACATTGATACGTTATTTAGAAGTGAAACGACGGTCCGATGAGGTTCAGCAAGAATATGACGCAGAAGACGAAATGTTTCCCCAATCAATGGATGAGGAACATATAAAACCCAAGATGAAAGCGAAGCCGGCGTATAAAGAACGCCGAACAACTCTCGACTATTTTGTCCGCAAATAATTTCGCACCCATATAATATCCGCAATGTATATATTATATGAGTTTGGGAGGTAAATCAAAACGAAAGAAATCAAAAAACTCAAAGAAATCAAAAAAAAAGACCAAGAAGGTTCATTTTGACTTGGGAAATATGCAGGACTCGAATCTAAACAATATGTCTGAAGAACCACAGACATTCGACAAGATGAATTGCAGCCCAGTTGCGAAAAACAATCGGGTGGTTGAGGACTCGTGCTTTACGCCCGACGCATTAGAGGAAGTAAAAAATGCATACAATACAAATCGTGCAGGAAATGATATAATTGACTCGAGCAAACCGGCTCAAGTATGGTCTGAGCTGAAACAACGGTTGAAACATTGCACAACAGAGGATTGCTGGCTGAAAGAGATTAAAAACGATGATATACGCCGCAAATTGGACAAGACTCTATTTGCCCCAGATCGACCGAGTGAATGGGATCAGAATCCCGTTTCTTGGCTTTCAAATTATGATATAGAGGCAGTTTTACGCCAATACGAAGATTCAAACCCGGAATTTAAATTGCTTGGTCCATCGGCAATCGACTACGATACTAAATTAGGAGACAACCGGTGTGTATGGGATGATTTATGTAATTTATCTTTGGATAAACTCACCGCAAGCGGAAAGCGAAAACTGGGGGTGGTTTTTAATTTAGATAAACATTACCAAGGCGGTTCTCATTGGGTATCATTATTTGTTGATTTAGACAAACAGACAATATTCTATTACGACAGTGCTGTGAACCCAGTTCCGCGAGAAGTGTCTCGATTAAAACGAGAAATTATACAACAAGGGAAACAGTTAAACCCGCCAATTGACTTTCATTATATACAAAACGATTACAGTCATCAAACGACAAATACGGAATGTGGGATGTATAGTCTATTTTTTATTATAACGTGGTTGACCCAAAAAGTGCATAGCGCAGTTTTGAATAAGTCGCCGGACGAAATGATCGGAGGAAAACGAATCAAGATATCATTTGAAGAACTTATCAAAATGTTTACTAAGCCGGGTATCAACGACCAGATGATGATACGATTTCGCAACAAGTTTTTCAATAAGAAATAAAGTCGCACGAAGCATTTTCTAGACATAGTATAATATGAAGGGAACTACAATTAAACGGAAAATGAGCGATAAGATAAAGGGTGTACCAATTCGCGCTACGCGTAAAATGAGGGGTGGCCGCAAACTGATTGATAAGATTACCCTTGATTTCGAACGACAATACACCAGTCCGGATATAAAAATACATTATCAAATCTTAAAAGGACCGACCACATATAATTCCGCGAATCGTTTTGAATATTTGATTAATTTTCTACGAACGACCGCAAACGATTTCGAGGAGGAATTAGCACAAACCATTCGCGGACGTCCCAAAATGACTCGGCAGAATAAAATCTATAAGATTAAACATTATGAGAATGATGCTCCGATGGAGCCAGGATCAAGCAATCTTTTACCATCCCACAAAGTAAAATAGATGCGTGAAAAAAACGACTATTATATATCTGGATACATCAGATATACAATGGCTTTATTCATTCTCCAAGAGAATCAAAAGTTAATATGGGACACAATGAACAAGGTTCCTCAATTTCATTCATTAGATGCATCCATGCCCGGAGGCAAAGAACGATGGTTTAAAGACTTGATTCAGACTACTTACGAAAAAATGCAGTCCCGACAACTTACCGTTCAAGAGTTGCGCCAATTAAATAAAGAGACTATTTCGAGTATGATATCAAGACTGAAAAACGGCGAGAACCGTTTAGCAGATAAACCAAATGAATATGGTATAAACGCGTCTTCGACAACTACGCCGATCACCGATTCATCTCACATCCTTCCCATGTATGAAGACAAAACGTCCACTCGAAATTACATGTTGGGGCAAAAACAAGATGTGTTGAATGTGGAGTTTGCAAACAGACAACAAGAGTTTGAAAGTCTGATGAAGAGAGACCCTGTAAAGGAAATCGACTTTCGCGAACAAACGGGTGATGATCAGCCGATTGAAAATATGGAGGCCTTATTAAAAAAACATATTCGTGACCGTGAATATGACGTTGAAACTGCGACGACCGCGAATGTATCCGACAAAGGTTTGACCAAGAACGTGAAATGGGCAAACGAAATCGAGTCCGGGCCAAGCAATGTATACGTAGATATGAAGATTTTCCAAGAATTTGTTCGAAAAACCAATGCAGAATTGCGCGAATTGCGAAATGAAATTGTGTTATTGCGTGAAGAAAATGCACCGATTCGTCGCCAAGAAACGACTGGATTGAATAGTATATTATCGAGATTACGGCGGTCGAATCCCCGCGAGTCATCCACATCGTTGGCCGAATTAGAAGACGTATCAGGTTCATTCACCGTATAATCTCCGTATCATAAATATGTTGAATATGAATTATAATTATATAATATAGATTATATACAATTATATGAAAATATTAACATGGAACACTTTAGCGTCCGAATGGATGAAAAAGTCATATTATCCAAACACGAATGCGGCGGTATTATTCAATCGTAAAGCTCGATTCGAACAACTTACCAAAATACTGCACGAATGTGACGCAGATGTTATTATGTTGCAAGAAGTCATGCAAAAGGAATATTCATTATTAAAAAAACTATTGACCAAACTCTATATTGTATCCAATTTGAAAAAAATGAATTGGTATAATAAAGATTCCGAGAGCGGAAATGTTACCATCCTTAGACGATCATTGTTTTCCGATGTAGATATAATGCACGAACCTCATGAGTATGGGTTGCATACACAATGCATGTATAAAGGGAATATGTGCGATTTTTTTAACATTCATTTAGACTATGAGTCTATCCAGGCCCGATATAAGCAATGGAGCGACTTACATTCGAGATGTCGCCCCAATTGTCGTGTAATCGTGGCGGGAGATTTTAACCATCAATACAAAAAAAACAGTCGATTGTATAATACCCCCGGATTTACGGCCCATAATCTATGCCCAACCTATTACATTGAACGTAAAATGAATATCGATAACATATTGACCCGCGGATTTAAAAAGGTTGACGGTGATAAATGCAGTTGGTATCCAGAAAAGATAGAAGATGGTTTTCACGTATATGGGTCAGACCATATACCCGTTTTCATGGAACTTGACTTGGATATATGATGAATACAAACACAATAAACTTGATGTCTATACGATTCAATTGCTTTATTATATCAAAACATAAAATTGATTTGATACAATATACATTCATTAGTTGTATAATTACAGTAAATACTACTACTATGACTCATCTTATTGAAAACGGCTGGATTCAATACGCGGGCGAGTTGCCTGACGATATATATTGCGGGTTTGACGAGCACGACCATTATGGAGTATTGAGTTTTAACACTCCGACCACCGACTCGAACACGCATGAAATGCTCTATCATATCAAGGTCGACGTATCGGGCTCCATGTCCGATTGTTTACGCGACGGGCGGTCTAAGATGCAGTTAATTGTGCATACACTCACAAACATGTTGCATTATTTTGCAGAAAACACGGAGAACGTCATCATTCAGGTATCTGGTTTTGACGATAAAATCCACTCGTATATTGAACCAACCAAGGTGTCGCGCGCGAATGTGCTATCTCTGGTTGCGGCACTCTCAACGATGCGCCCGATGAATATGACGAATATTGAACTCGCACTCGTTACCATATCGGAGAATATTGAAAAAAAGGTAGTCGATGTCGCGCGAAACAGACAGGTTGTTATATTCTTGACGGACGGAGATTCAACCGTGGGTGAAAACGAACCAACAAAATTGGCCGAATTGGTTCCCGGCGGCGTATCTGCATATTTCATCGCATTGGGCGACAATCATAATTCGGATATTATGTATGCCCTTGGACACAAAAATCCATATACATCAAATTGGTTCATTAGCCAATTAGAGCATACCGGAAATGTGTATGGTGAGATATTATTCAACGAGATGCATCGGGTATTAGAACACGTAGACATAGAGGTAAATAATGGAAAAATATTTGACTATATGACGGGAACATTTGTGGCGAATCTACACATCGGACACCTTTCTTCAGAAATGAAAAAATATTATCATATTGTGACGGATAATCCCGACGAATGTTACGTTACGATTCGAGGCCTTGATAGTCGCGACGGGACACATGCTGAATTTTATGCAAGCGACTTACCGCCACTTGTATTACACGAGAAAGACATAACCACACACGTCGAGCTCGATGCCCATTTCATACAGAAACAATTTATGCGATTGGGCGTGCAAAAACTGATGTCTGACTTGCGTCTTCATACAGACACAAAATTGGAAAGGCACAAATGTTTGATTTCGCTAGAATGCTACGACCATGTTGAAATGCCCGACATGGACGAGACGATTGAGACGCGCCGTGAATTCAATAGACGTGCAAGGGTAATCAAAAAGAAGATCAACCAGTATATGGATCTGCATGGTATTGCGCAAGATGAATTGCTTTGTGGATTAATCGACGACTTATCCGTTGTCGCAAAGACAACCGCCGATCTGCGCAGAAATATTCGCTTCGCTACAGCGCGCGAAGATTCCCAGGGAAGACAGACTACGTTCAACACGGTTTCGGATATGCAGGATGAAGACGAACTACATATTGGACGAAATCTGAATCCTCCTGCATTGCAGCGCGCGCCGACGAGCGCATATACATCACCCGGTCGATTGAATGTAATGAGAGTGATTAGCAGCGATGTAGATGCGAATGAATCGCTATCTCCAGCCATGATTGTGACCCCGACTTTATCCCGACCGAACGATAATGCCCTCTTTATGTTTACACCGTAATATCATATCACGGTTTTCCATTGCGAAGTTGCAAAAATGACGCTAATATTGTCTTATTTTTATCTACATATTGTTCCGTTTGTAATTTCGATTTGTATTCCTTTTTCATCATTTGCTCGCGCATAATCCGTTCTTGGTCAAGTAATATAGATGACGCCTTCTCCTTTTCTATTGGGTCATATGAGTGCTGACTTCTTGCGCGGTTAAATTCGTCAACCGATTTATATGTTTGAACCTGTTCGAAATCTTGTTCGCTTACAGCCAGCACGGTCTGGTCCCGATGCACCTTTCTTAAATCATCATATTTTAGTTTACCAAATGGGTCGCTTGATACATACTGCGAATCATCTTCATATAATGTTGAATTACCGGCGCTGGTTGTATGCATCATTTCTTGGACGCCCTTGTATTGAATCAATCCACTGGATTGTTTTTTAACACGGTTGAATGCATCGCCCATATCACTTTTGGATAGTTTACCATCGGGCATATCAAAATGAGAGCCTTCTTGTTGGAACCATTCATTGCGTGTAGCATCTGGTTGAGAGCCCATATGATTATTTTCAAATAATTGGTTGAATTGGGTTTGAAAGTCGGATGCAGCCATTTCTTGGATCGTTTTACTAATATGCTTGTTCGTAGACTCCGTATGATTGTCGTTGTTGGCTACATATACCAATTTATTTCCATCAACGGGTGCATGGTGCCTATTTTGATTATCGTAAAACTGGACGATTATATCGAATGCCTTTTTATAGAAAAGAAAATATTTTGGTTCTAATTTTGATTTATCGGGGTGTAACATTAGAACCTGCTTTTTTGCTTGTTTTAAATCACTTGTCGAAATGTCGTATGTAGTCAATCCAAATAAACCAAGAACCTCTTCCAATGAATATGTCTGAATATCAAGATTATGGATATGTGTAGGCATATTTCTAAACTCGACCGATATATGTACTTGCACAAAAATATACATAATATCAAACACAACGGAGGCGTGTTATTTTGCTAATAAATAAAATCAGTTTATAATAATATGAAACCTTCTAGTAATCATTTAGAAGGGGATGGGGGAAAACGTCGCGGGGGCAGAAGACAAAAGCGGGAGGTGGAAAAGGAAATTATGTTCGAATACAATTCGGATAACAGGCCAAATGTTCACGAACAGCGGTCTACGTACGAAAACATGCAGTATTTATCTCATAAGGAACGGGACGATTTTGAGAATAAATTTACCCAACCCAAGACGCGAAGTCAAGAAATTTATGCGTCCATGTTGAGGTCAAAGTCGAAAAAAATAGTCATTGCTACCGGCCCGGCCGGTACTGGTAAGACCATGTTTGCGACCGAATTTGCGGTTCGCAATTTTTTGCTCGGAAAATGCGAACGCATTGTGTTTACACGTCCATCTGTCGCAGTCGACGAAGAGCTTGGATTTTTGCCCGGAACATTGGAAGACAAGATGGCTCCTTGGATACGTCCGATATATGATATCTTATATCAATTCATGTCCCCGAGAGAGGTTGTCGAGCTGATGGAGGATAAAGTCATTGAAATCGCACCCCTTGGCTTTATGCGCGGGCGCACATTTAAGAACTGTTGGATTGTTGCAGATGAGATGCAAAATTCCACAATTTCGCAAATGAAAATGCTTCTTACTCGGTTGGGGGATCAAAGTAGATTAGTTATTACCGGCGATTTAGACCAACACGACAAGGCCACCGAACAAAACGGTTTAGAAGACTTCTTGGATAAATTTAAGGGGAAACGGTCGTCGAGCATAGGGAGTTTTGAATTTGACCGAAGTGATATACAGCGTGAAGAGGTTGTAAAGGAGGTCTTGGATATTTACGCCGGAGAACACATACCATCGGGCTATGCGTCGAATGACGATGGAGAAACGGAGGTTTAATATATTATATTTTCAAACCATATAGTATAATAGAAATAAATGAAGAATTGGATGAATAGATTACCCAATGTTTCGGGATTATTGCACAGCAAGGCTGTTTTGTATTTCTTGGTTACTGTATCTATTATAAACATGATTACATATGTTTCGACGAATCAGCCAACCTATGCAGGATTTGTGCTACTAATCGGATTTTTAACATCGTTTTTCAGTAAAAATATGATCGTTATCATTTTCGTAGCAATCGCGTTTACAAACATTATACGTTTCGGAATGGAATCCGCATCGCAATATAGAGAAGGGTTCGACACGAATAATCTAGCGCAATTAACCGAATTGCTGTCGGGAGCATCGAGTTCGAACAAAGTAACAGATGCCTCTTCAATTGACGAGTCGTCTTCTATGGAAGACGCCAAGGCAAAGGCTGGCGGAGCGATCGATAGTAAACTGGATGAATTAATTCAGTCACTTGACTCAAACGGCATGATGGATCAAATGGACAAATCCTTGGACGAAACGCAGATACAAACCGCCAAGGATAAATTGAACGAGGCGTTGATACACATGGATAAAATACCAAATGAGCAGCAGCGAACAAAAATAACCAATTTATTAAATGCTCAGGTCAAGATGCTCGATTATTTGTCGGGTATTTCTCCCCTTGTCGGTGAATTCAAATCCGCACTGAACGCGATAAAGAAATAATTCCAATATTCATTGTAATATTCTATTTATTCCAAGAAATAGAATGTTTCATCATAACTAACAACCGTGAAAAGATAAGTCGAATGAATGGGGGGTAAATAATACAGAGTATATATATACATAGTTTAGAATAATATGATAAAAATGTCCTTTATACAAAACAAGGCAATTATAATATTAATACTGTTGATATTCTTTACAATACCTAACGTGATAGCATATAAGATTGAGCAAAAGAGACTTGAAGAGGAACGCATACGCGAAGGTATGGGCTTTTTTGGCCCAGATATACTCAACGCCTTTATGAATGCTATATCTACCATCTTGACTGCGATTGGTATGAGTTCAACCATTGTAAACATGATTATGGGCTTTCTTAGAAGTATAACGGGTGTGGTGAATTTGTTCGCGGGATTTGCTCGCATGATCATCAGCATCGCAATCATGGGTATATCTGCGCTGTCGAGCATTTTTATGTATGCATTTGCAGCATTTGCCGTTGGAACGTTCGTGACGACGATGGTAATGATCGCAACCAGTCTGACTACATTTACAAAAGGTATTACAAATCATATTAACTGTGGCGCAAAAGAATTCAAGATGGGTTGGGTAAATACGTTTAAAACATTAGGAATTATGATAGAATGCTCATGGGACAAATTTATCAACTTCTTGAACGGAAACTGCACTCGATATTACATAACCGATATGATTTTGGGTCTACTTTATGGTATTTTTATACAACTCCCTTTATTACTAATCAACGCGATATTTGGAATTAATTTGCAACCAATTGTCGACTTTTTGTATAAATTAATAGTTGTCCCGGCGGATGCGATGTTTTATGCAGTATCTGGCTTCCATTTAGTAAATTGGCCGGACTCGGTGATAAATGAATGTTATCGCTGCAAAGGGAAATATACATTCGCAGACAGTCGAAGCATATACTTGTATAAACGAATGAACGAGTGGGCAAAATTATTCGACTGCAGCACGGAACAGATTAAAAATGGATTCGTCAAGATATTTACTTCCATTGTGCCGAGTCAGAAATGGACTGCTTGGGCGGATGCGAATGGGACTGACGACGAAATTCTCCAAGGGTGGAATAATAATCCGGAATGGTAATCAGGTATGTTTATGTCTAGCCATATACTATAATATGGCTAGACCGTCTGTCTCCGTCGGCAAAAATATTTCTGTCGGAAAAAAATGTATTCCCGGTCTGTTTTGTATCGAAAACATGACCATGTTTTTGATGTTTGTTCTTCTTATTACGGTCATTTATCTATATTATTCGCAAATAGTGAATGCGTCTAAAATCAACAATAGCACCGCTATGATTCAGCCGATTGTAGTTATTCCTCCAGTTTCGGATGTGTCGCCACCCGGTTTAGTTGCATTATCTGCGCGTAATGATCCTATGCAGAGTGAATATGCCCCGCCACTCAAAATAGAAAGTTACGGTCTGCCTATCAACATCAAAACACGCGGATATGAAGGTAATTATTCACAGCTCGGCATCCTAACGCGCGAATCGGGCGAGAACATGATTTTACCACTAATGGGAAGGAGAAGTACATCTGGTCGGGACAAACATCAATACTATACCATGACGAATACTGCCGGGAATATTAATACAAAATTACCGGTCAGCGTAAAGGGGCGCAGCTGTACTTCCGAGATGGGATGCGACGAGATATATAACAATGACGCAGTATACGTAGAAGGATACAATGATACATTTAGAGCGACTATTTACGAAAATGCTCTTTACTCTTATATACCTTGGATGTAATGGAGAAGAATAACCCTAAAAATATAGAGTGATATTACAAAGAATATGTCTACATTAAAAAATGGTTCATTTAAAATGAAAGGTGGTAGTAAACAAAAATTAATTCGTATATTGGAAGAGTTGCTCGGCGAGCCGGGTCGTCTGGGCAAGCTATACTTAAGTGCCGATGATAAAAAACGCGATGACGATGCATTGATAAGCCTCGAAACATTCAAACAAAAAAGAGATAGCGAACGTGGGGCGTGGGAGGCGGGACGAGAAGAACGAGAAGATGCGGCAAAAAAGGTGGATAAGTCAAAGTTTGACGACAATGATGAGAAGAATAAAGTTGATACTGGTAAATTTCGAAAATCAGGTAAAGCTGGTTTCAGATTTCAAATTATGGTTGATTCAAACGCAAGAGAATTAATTCAGAATATAATCACCAGTGCAAACGAAATATTAAGACTTGCTGACTTGAAACTGTTTGAGGGTAAGGGCGTTCCAGATACGGTTGTAATAGATACATTCGAGACAAACTATGATAAGACCGTCTTGACTGGAACTGAAACGGTGAGTGTTCCTCAATTATACTCCGAAGCAAATGATTCGCAAAAACCCGAATAATTCTAACCTTTAGACGAATTATATAAGAGGACGGTCACAATAAAAACTATGTATGCATCCGCGTGTTCAAATCATTTATTAATAATGATTTGAAAACGTAATTATCAAAATAGATAATATACTCATAAATATATACACGGATGGTATTATTCGACTTAACAAAATCAATTGATACATCAAAAACTATAAATATCAATTATATCCCCATGGGGGTCACCAGTATATTAAACGATAATGTGAATAAATGGATATCGGGTATCTGCGGACGCGGGTCGTCATCTAATGTAACCTATACCGAAAGTGGCGTTACCAAAGAATACAAGGCCGATAAAATGTGGTTGGTTGGTAATAAAGATGGCGGAGGAGACACTCCGTTACAACAAGTCACCGGCAAGGCATACCAGGCTGAGCTTTTTATTCGCAACCTAGACGCGAACAATAGCGACCCAATCTATACCTGTTTTTTACTGAATGTTGCTGCAATTGCTTCTCAAAATGGTCAAGTAGATGGAATTGTAAGAGCTGCGGTCGCCGACCCCCCGGTAACGTCGCTGACTGTAGACCTAAATGCAGACATATTTCGCATCAATACGTCAAACGCAGTATATATACAATACAAAAGCAATGGTCGCAATGTATTTATTTATTCTGAACCGATCACCGTTTCCGCCGTAGCTCTTCTTAGTCTGGAAAACAACGTCACATATTTTGATATGGCGCCCGCCCAAGCCGACGACTATTCCGTGATCGCATCTCCAGTTCCAGGTGATTGGATGGAATGTGATTATGTTCCAATTGACTCCGACGATGTAGCGGCCAATAATTTATCCATGGTAATACCTGCGTCAAGCGGGTTAATACAAGACCAATCCGCGAATCAGTCATTGAAAACAATGGTCATGTTCATTTTGTTCGTCGTATTTATTGGTGTAGCCTATTTCGTTATACCAACTGCATATCTATACACAGCAAAGCTCGCATTTGACTATATGGATGATGTTACGGAAGATGCGCAGAAAGCAAAATTACCAACTATTAATGCGGCGCTAAGCGCTCTCATTGCCGGCACCGCACTAGTATTATTATTGATTGGTGCGGGCGTGTTTGGTGATACCGCAAACATTCCAAGTGCAGGTTTGATGTTATTAATCGGAATGTCTCTTGGAATATTTTATATGATCGCAATAATTGTTATCAAGTCCAAGACATCATCTATTAAGAATTGGCCGATTTCACAGATTCAAGAAGAAATGGCCGACGATTAATTGAATACAACATTATTTTGAAAGATTACCAAAATAATTTTGTCAAGTGTATATCAATGTGGAAATTATACCATCGATGCACCAATAGTATTTGTAGCCACGGGTTTAAAAGTAGTCTGCATAATTGTGATCTTCTCGTTTTTACCGATCGGCGCGCGTTGCATGACCACCTCTTCCTCTAAAGTAATTGGTTGCGTAGACCCAGGGTTCACATTCCGTGCCTCCTCTTGGGGAGGAGTCGCTTCGGCAACCTGTTTTTTAACGTCCAACATCTTCTGCGCGGGCGTCCTGGTTACCTCCACATATTGAGAGGTGTTCTTGACGACTGCACTTCTTCTCAACAACGTATATGCTACAAAAAGATACAATACACCCAAGAATGGATGCGTATACAAAAATAGTCCAACTGTGATAGCGAATATACTTAGCAATCCCAAAGGTGACTCAATATAAGGAGCTAGCCCACTGGGAGTAGACACGGGAAACACTAAATATAATACAAATACTACTAAAACGAGTATTTCCGGTAAAGTAATCTTTTTCAGAAGCAACTTCAAATTCATCGTATAAGATAATACGATATTTTCCTGTGAATGAATGGCTCGTTCTTGTCTATTTCATGCTTGGATAAAATTGAAAATTATATAGATGGTTCTTTGTATAGAATATACTAAATGTCCTTACAATGGAAACGTCGGCAAATGATGATCGCAAAGGAGAAGAAGAAGGGTGGCGACGAAACAAACAAGTTATTAACGGATGAAGACAAAGACCGGATACGCAAATCCTCTTATCTCGGCAAAAAAGGATACACCATTCCTCTCGAATTATTACCCGAATCGGAAATCGCCTTTCTAAAGAAGGATTTGTTCGTGAAAGCGGAATCCATGGGGGCATCCTACGGTCAACCTGGAGACCCCAATGAAGGTGCCTTCCCAGTATACAGGGAAAACTCGAAAAAAATATACATTCCTCGATTTTATGGATGCGAACGATATGGTCTTCCAGACCGGTCTGAAATAACCACCGGCGAAGACATATGTGTAAATTTTCCTAAAGCTCTACGTGATTACCAAGACACAATCGTGGATGTTTACATGAAGCATGTTAATAAACCCATATGCAGTGATTCAAAATTAATTGGAAACGGCGGTATACTCGAGGTCCCATGTGGTCGAGGCAAATGTCTTGGTAAAAACACACCCATACTGATGTTTGACGGCACAATCAAATTGGTTCAACATATTTGTGTGGGTGATGTATTAATGGGCGATGATTCAACTCCGCGCAACGTGCTGACCCTTGCGCGCGGGCAGGAAATGATGTATAAAGTAAATTCTTCGAATAAAGAGGGATATATTGTAAACGAAAGTCATATTCTATCGTTAAAATATACACACAACGAAAAACAGGTAGATATGTCGGTCGCGGAATATATCAAACACATAGACCAAGAGGCGCTGTATGGTTATCGCGTTCCTATACATTTTCCAAAGGCACATCTCCGAACAGACCCTTATACAATGGGAGTTCAATTATGTGATGATATTGTGAATCAACATGAGCGTAACATTCGAATTCCACATGAATACAAATGTAACACACGTGATATTCGGTTGCGATTGCTTGCCGGAATCATTGATTATGATGGGTATTATTATGATCACAAATACAATCTTATATGCTCTCATGAAGGATTTTCAAAAGATATTGTTTATGTGGCGCGTTCGCTGGGGTTTTTGGTGGAAACTCAATCGATTGTCCAAGGTCACATCGATTCTGCACAAATTCTTTATGCGGTCAGCATTAGAGGGAACGGATTACACGAAATACCTGTTAAAAATACGACCGCAAAGGCTCCAATTGTACCATCGTCGCCGTTCAACAATTTGCTATATCCCATTCAATTGGAACCGGTGGGAATAGACGACTATTATGGATTTGAGATTGACGGCAATCGCAGATTTGTTTTGGGTGATTTTACGGTCACTCATAATACAGTGATGGCGTTGAAGATTATTTCGCTCGTCCAAAAAAAGACACTGATTGTAGTTCACAAAGAGTTCTTAATGAATCAGTGGATTGAACGTGCAGCCGAGTTTCTGCCAGGTGCAAAAATCGGCCGAATACAAGGTTCTACGTTTGATGTCGATGGAAAGGATATAGTAATTGGGATGTTACAGACATTGTATGACCGAGCTCTTCCTGAAAATGCATTTGATTGTTTTGGACTGACTATTGTCGATGAAGTTCACCGGATAGGCAGCGAACAATTTTCCAAGACACTCTTACGCGTGGTGAGTCCAAACATGCTGGGCATATCTGCTACAGTTGATCGCAAAGACAAATTGACGAAAGTTTTATATATGTTCATCGGACCTAAAATATACAGCGAGGCGCGCGAAACCGATGATCCGGTTTGTGTAAGGGCAATTGAATATATATCATCTGATCCTCAATTTAATGAGACCGAGTATGATTTTCGTGGACAAGCAAAATATAGCACGATGATATCAAAATTGTCCGATTATGGTCCGCGAAGCGATTTTATCGTTCGCGTTTTGGGGGATTTGATAAAGGAAGGTCAATCGAGCGAGACCGACACGCAAATCATGGTGTTATGTCATAACCGTTCGCTATTGAAATATATGTATGAAGCGATTGTCCATCGCGGATTCGCCAGTGTCGGATATTACGTAGGCGGTATGAAACAATCTGCTTTACAAGAAACGGAAGACAAACAAATTGTTCTTGCGACTTACGCCATGGCGGCGGAAGCATTGGATATCAAAACATTGTCTGTTTTAGTTATGGCTTCGCCAAAAACGGATATAACTCAATCGGTGGGTCGCATATTGCGTGTGCGACACGATAACCCGATTGTAGTTGATATTGTCGACCGGCATGACGTATTTCAAAATCAATGGCGGCAACGTAAAACGTTCTATCGAAAGTGCAATTATCGGATACTATCCATGGATAGTGTTCGATATCAAGGCATGTGTTTGGACTGGAAAACCGACAAAACTTGGTCGAAAGTGTTCGAACCACGCGGTTCCAATAAAAAGGAAGATACAGACAACTCACGCGGAAAGTGTCTGATTTCGATTAACGATTTAGATGTAGACGATGAATCATAATTCAATCATTGGGTTCGGCGTTGGTATTCCACTTTCACATTTACGAGTGTTCCTATTTTTTTTGTATGTTTGTATCAGATTACGCGCTGATACATATAGAGATTCAACTACAATCCCAAGCATTACGATGCCTATAATTGAGATTACGATTAATAACGGTATTGGTAACATAATTTCCTTGATACCGTAATAATATACAACACTCGGATTATCAATTTTCCTAAGATACAATTGCAACCAAATTTTGTTATAGAATCGCAGTTGAATACAAAAAAACGATTAACGTTTACGTCTTGTATTTCGTGTTTTCTTGGAACGACTCTTTCCTATAGTTCGGCGCTTTAATTTACGACGCGATGAACGCCGTTTTCCTTTACCGCCGCAATAAATACCCGTTCCTGGTGGGGGAATCACAGATCCGGGGTGATCGGTATACGCACCGCCAAACGCACTTGGCTGATACAATCCGGTTACGGTAGACGAAATCGGATCAAAATTGCTAGGATATGGCGGTAATACGGAAACCATTTATACTAAGTGCATATTTTATAATTGTCGAATATGGATAATCTGTCCGCGACCATTTGAAGCAGTAATCGGAACCCATCGCCTAAATTTGGGCATATACACACATTCAAACGAAACCTTTTTCTCTAAATCGACAAACTTGTCTTCGCGCATATCTTGGAATTCGGTTTCGTCATCACTTTCTTCAAGTGAATCCAAATGGCGGTTTTCCTTGATGTTGCGAAAGAACGAGTTCATATAGCAACTCGTTTTGTAATTGGAAATATAGGCAATACCACAATAGATGCGTTCTGCATTTCGCCCGAATGCATATAAATGATAAATATCATTTTGCAAATCGGCCATTACTTCAAATGTGGTGGGTCGTTTATATTGTGGTTTGGAGTAATCAAATCTGGGCAAAGCGGGTGGGATAAACAATAGAGTGTTGGGAACCGTCGGATTTGATACAGGAATAATGTTTCGCGTGAAAGGAACGTTTACATACGGAACGATCGACCGCAAAGACCGATGTTGAATATGATGAACCGCATACGGTATTTTCGATTGAATTTGGTCAGGAACTTGATTGGGCGAGGTATCGTCCAATTTCCAGCACACGGGCGACACGATGGGTAGATTCCGGTTTTCGCAAAACCACGTGGGATAGGTGGTGAATAAGTCGTATAAGAATCCGAGACGCTCACAATACGGCTGTTTTGAAATAGAGATGCCCTTACTATACAAAATGTCTTCTGTTACAAAATACTGACCTTTGTCGGGTATTTCACAAATGCTACCGTAGACGATAGTTCCATATGCTAAATATCTGGGCACGTCGACGTCGGACAAAACCTTAACGGACGTAACCTTCTTCTCACGACCAATTTCCAAAAGAAGACATACGTCCTTGTCGCGTAAGAAGGTAAACCACATATAGGCCTTTTTACCATATGGAATGGCCAATGTAACATTGTAATCGGAAGAAACTTTCTTATGTGAAATGGTTTCATAGGAAAGTTCGAAATTTGGGATACGTCCCAACAATTCATCCATGAGATTCGGAGGAAGATAAGACATGATAAGCGCGCGTGGTTCTAATTATACTGAATAAAACTCTATATTCTTTTAGAATCAATTTATGCCTACATCATGATATGTTTACGTTTTTGCTAAGGTGAAGACGAACCAAGTTCGGTAAGAAGTAATGATTCGAGCTCTTCGTTCATATATCGAAGTTCTTGGTCGCTCAACTTTTCTGATGCGGATTCATTATAGCAACCCTTTTTTGTGTCCTTGATGGTATCCATGATGTGTTGATACTTTTTAATGTGAAACCCGACCAGGTCCTTGGTCTTTTTTGTAGTATAAGTATCTCTAAAATACTTCACCAACGAATCTATCAAATAAATGACTATTATGGAAATAATTATGGTTTGGAGTAGATTGCTCATATACCAGGGAACGAGAAGAGTATTTAGTTATATAAACTTATGCTGGTTATATAAATAATATTTTGTTATTTAGCGGACAACCTTTCTCTTGGTCTTGCGTCGTCTGTTGCGACGACCCATTGTTTTACCGCCCATATTGGAGAGATTTTTAGGTTCGGATTGTTGCGCTTGATCAGTTCCTAGCTGCGCCGTTTCAACCATCGATATGACTTCGTTATTTGGTGGCGTTGCTACAATTTCTGGTTGTATTTCCTGATTATCTGGTGGCGCTTCTACAATTTCTGGTGACGCCGCTACATCTTCTGATAGAACTTCATCATTTGATTGCGCCGCTACATCTTCTGATAGAACTTCATCATTTGATTTCATTATTCCATCTACTTGTTGCGCGTCACCAGTTTCTACTGGCGGAGAGGGTTGCATTTCTACTCTATCTAATACTAAATCTAGTTTCTTCGACATATCCATTAATACAACGTTAAAGGCCTCTTGTTGCGCTTGCATTAGAGCAATCAGTTTTGACGTATCGTTTGGTTGTGCATCCACTTCGGCGCCAGATTCTTGGTCGGCGCCAGATTCTTGGTCGGCATCAGATTGAGCATCAGATTTATTTTCGCCCGAAACATCATTCATTACATTTTTGATTGATTCCTGCACATTCGTCCCGATTTCACTAACAGCATTCCCCAACTTGCCCAGCGTAGTGGTGGACTCTGCTGCAGCGGCGAGTTGATTTGGTAACTTATCCTCACCATCGGCATCATCATCCTCACTCTCGACCTCATCAACCGCGGTTTTCTTACCATCGGCATCATCATCCTCACTCTCGACCTCATCAACCGCGGTTTTCTTACCATCGGCATCATCCGAAGGGGTAATTTGATCGTTTGTATCCGTATTCGGCTCATTCTTCATCGGCTGTGCAACAGTTTCCGACGGCATTGTTGTATTTCCAGGTTGCGTTTCAATCATATCTGCATCAACGCCGTCAGAAGCCGGTTTTTCAGCAGAGTTTTCACCACCAAAAAGGCTTGAAAAAAAACCACCCCCCGACATTTTGCCCTTTCTAGTAGAGACTTTATATATGCGTTTTCGAGAAAGTGGTTTACTCCCAGACGGCCTGTATATGGACCTTTTTTTACTATTCGTCATGATATATATATTGACGATAAATAAAATGAACAATGTTAATAAATAAAATCAATATAAAAACTTTACTAAATATAATATCATCACCATGGTATCCGTATTAATTGTTGAAAAATCGGGTATTATCAAGTCGACCACTCTCAAAACATATAATGAGGCGGAATTATACAAAAAGGCGGGTATGAAAACGAGTGACGGGTTTTGCAGCCAAACTACCTGGAAATTGGGTTCCAATGTGAATATACGTCTATTTGGAAAAACGACCGGACGTGCTGGTCAAGAAAATAAATACGACTTTCCTCCCCCGGTAGATAATGAATTGTATTTCGGTTCATGTATATTGGTGAATTTAACTGACGACGGAGAAGCGATTGATTTGCAGGAAAAGCAGTGGACAGTGGTATATGAAAAATTATTTGGTGGTTTCGAAGATATTGGTGCCGACGACAGCGAAGATGAGGAGGACGAAGACGACGAAGATGAAGACGTTCCGAGAACCAAGGAGGGATATGTAAAGGATAATTTTGTTGTAGATGACGATGATGAAGAGGAAGAGGAAGAAGATGACGAGGAAGAGGAGGAGGAGGACGAAGATGACGATGACGATGACGACGATTCGAATACGCCCAAATCAAAGGCTAAACCTGCATTGCGGCGGTCGAAACGAGGTAAGTCAAAGGCAGTGGAAAATGTGTTTAAATTTGATGTTGCAGACGAATATTTGAACTGCACTAGCGAATTAAGCGAAGAAGAGTATGTATAAATACTATTGATTTATCAGGATATAATTGTATACACACAATTATATCGTTATCTAGTTGCATGCACGTTCAATCTATTTGATTATGCGTGTGTAAAACAATCCTCTAAAATTGATTTAAACCTTTCGTAGTAATATACATCAAAGCGCATCTGCAATGAGTAAAATAACCGATTCTAATACTTTCCGCGAAAATATTCGTATACGGCTTCAGGCTATGTTGAATGGTGTTCATGAAACTGCGGGGACGAACATGGAAAAGGGAGTATATAATTACGCGATTCAAGAGGCAACGCGTCGGAAAATCGTGAAAAAGTGGGAAAACCCACAATTTGTTACTCTGTATAAAGACCGCCTGCGGTCGATATATATTAATATGCAAAAATCACCAATATTGCGTGAACAGTTGATATCCGGCGAAATATTACCTCAAAATATGGCGTTTATGACCCACCAAGAATACAATCCATCAAGATGGAAGGAGTTGATCGAAAAGAAAATGAAGCGTGACGCTTCAAAATACACCGATAATATTCAGGCATCCACGAATATGTATACATGCAAAAAATGCAAGTCATCTCGGTGCACTTATTATGAAATGCAGACGCGTAGTGCGGATGAGCCAGCGACCATTTTCGTAACATGTCTAGATTGCGGAAAACATTGGCGTTCCTAAGTATAATCTCTGGATAAGATATAGGATGTCTACCACACCTTGTAAACTACCAAGCTCGATGGATAAATGGCGCTACACAATTTGGACAACCATCGTTTTTTTACTTATTGTAAATCCATACACATATCAACTCACGCATAAATTATTCAGCGGTATTTTAGGAAGTATATCGAGCCCGACTGGATGTCCCACTATGGTCGGAATCGGATTGCACGCCGTCGTATTTACCCTGATTGTGCGTTATATGATGGAGTTCGATGTTTAGATAACACAATGATATTATGAAATTTACATCATATCATTCCTTTAGTCATGTTATTATTGTCCAACATTTGCGACATAGATGTTTGTCTTGCAAATATAGTATGTCTGAACGATAAGTAAAATATGAACAAGTGTATGGTTTAACTTATAAAATGGTTTCATCGCAGTAACTAAGACAATTAAGTAGATTATAGTCAGATTACAGCATTTCAGTTACATATTTAAATTTGTTTGATAAATACTTAGCTTAATATACGTAATCCTTTTCGTGCAACGATGTCCCCGACGTATCTTCGTCGACATATTTGCCGTTAGAAGCCAATCCATTTGCTTGTGCCCGCTTTAAAAGCTCGAATTGCGCGTGAACCAAATTTCCAGAAAGCCCTCTCCATGTATCCAATACGGTAGATTGCAAAGCGCGTCCATATGAAAACGTCAGTCTCCATGGTTTAGCGGCCGGCAATTTGTTAATCTCGTTCAACGCCATGCTCGCCTCTGTCTCGGACATTCCTCCTGATAAAAATACTACACCGGGCATACTTACCGGAACCGCTTGTTGAAATGCGGCAATAGTATGTTTTGCGATTTGCACGCAATCCATTTTTTCATCCGAAGATACGCCTGGACGAACCATGTTGGGCTTCAACAGAGTGCATTCAATATCTACATTGTGACGAATTAATTCGCGATAAACCACACTTAATACATTCACCGCAATCTCTCGCGATTGCTCGCTCGTATGTGTTCCATCCATTAATATTTCTGGTTCAACAATGGGAACCAGTCCATTGTCGATACAAATTGACGCGTAACGAGCCAGCGTAACCGCATTTTCATGTATAGACAAATCAGACGGGCAATTCTTTTCAATATCGATTTTCAATACGGCTCGCCATTTTGCAAAACGTGCACCTGCTTCATAATATTTACGACAACGGACATCTAAATCATCGATACCCTGTGTTACAGTTTCACCATCAGTCCCATACAATGGTTTTACGCCTTTGTCTACTTTGATACCCACCACAATATTGCTATCAAGTAATGGCTGAACCAATCGTGACCCATTTGACGTATTGTCGAAGAGAGTCTCTTCGTATGTGATCACCCCGCTTATAAAGTCGCATAAAGATGGCGTAGTAAACAAAACCTCTCTGTAGGCAATCCGGTTTTCACGTGTGTTTTCAACCCCGATTTTTTCAAACCGTTTACCGATAGTGGACGTGCTCTCATCTGCAGCCAAAATTCCTTTTCCTGGTGCGCAAATGCGACGAACCGTTTCAATTAGCTCTTGACGATACATTATAATAGAATGTGTATGAATATTGTCTTTATATGCCTGCGATTATAATCATTAATGTAGATATAACATGAGGTTAAATTATTATATCTATAATAAAGGGTTTAAATCGTGTTATTCTAATACATTCATAAATAAATGGAAGTTCACGTTCCTGAGAATTTTCGTTCATCGATTGTCGATTTTACTACCGATCTTTCCACAACCTTTCCCGAGTATAGTGCACTTTGGTCAAAATGGTCTGATAAGACAACGTCTGTATCTGAATTTGCGACCTTATATGAACATTGCACCCAAGTTTATCCTGAGCGTTTTTTCGATATTTTGAATCAAAACGCCGAAATATTTTCGAATGGAAGCGACAAGAACACACATTTTTTGCCCGATGTCGATTTCACATTACTCTTTCATTGTGCCGGCGTATCTGAAAATACAAGGGAGACTATTTGGAAATATTTACAGGTCATTCTCCTTACTTTAGTGAATTCCATGAAAGATAAGGTTAATTTTGGCGATACGATGAAGATGTTTGAAAATTTGGACGAAGGTGATTTGCACTCAAAATTGCAGGGTGCTATGGAGAATATTGGAAAATTCTTTGAGAAAATGGAGAAGCAGCCCGCGAACAACGAACCGCAAGCCGACCAAGGAACCTCCAAAACAGCTGGACTTCCAAAAATGGAAGAACTCCATAACCATTTGCAAGGATTGTTTGACGGTAAGATTGGGCAACTTGCGAAAGAGTTGGCCGAAGATATGAGCGGAGATATAGCAGCATCATTCGGCGCGGAGATGGAAGGGATGACTTCTACCAAGGATGTGTTATCAAAGTTGATGCAGAACCCACAGAAAATAAAGAATGTTGTGAATACGGTGAAAGAACGCTTAGCCAGCAAAATGGAATCGGGTGATATTTCGCGTGAAGATCTCATGAAAGAGGCGTCCGACATGATGAAGAAAATGAACGGTGCAGGTGGAATGGGAGATATGCTCAAGGGCATGGGTGGAATGGGAGATATGTTGAAGGGCATGGGTGGAATGGGAGATATGTTGAAGGGCATGGGTGGAATGGGAGATATGCTCAAGGGCATGGGCGGCATGGGAGATATGCTCAATGGTATGGGTGGTGACGACGAAGGTGGAGGTATGGCCGAAATGATGAAGAATTTCGCACAAGGAATGAATTTGCCCAAGGGTGCACGTTTAGATACTAATGCGATGAATCGTGAACAAGAACGTCTAACTGTAAAAGAGCGTCTTATCGCACGCGGAAAGGTGAGGCAGCAAGAACAACTTGTGAAGAAATTGGAAGAACAGGCAGTCGCAATTCGACGCCAAAAGGAATATGACGAGTTTATGGCGAAAAATCCGAACCTGTTTGATACCAACGACCCGAAGAGTCTTGTTTATCACATCGACGGTGAGAAGCAAGAGAAATCAAAATGTCGTCCGGAGGGAGAAGCGTCTGCAAGCAAAAAAACTGATAAGAAAAAGAATAAAAATAAGAAGGACAAGTCGGGAGAATCGCATGCGAATTGTTAGAGATTTGGTAAGTTAACGCATAGTTTTGAGAACATAATAATAGTTGGTGAATATATAGAATGGTTTGTCTTACAAAATATATAAGTATACCTGTCTTCATTATAAGTTTTGCGATTGGTATATTTATCGTGTATACAACCTTAGGAGATATGCGGACGATTTATATTTATCCAAGTCCTGAAAATGCAGAGCTCATGATATATCGCGACAAGGCGAGCCAATGTTTCGCATTTGAACAAAAATCAGTTACTTGTCCGGCAAATCCAATGGAAATCGCAAAAATACCAACACAAGGTTAATATTTTGAAATGCGGTTGAGTCATACCATTATAATACTGGTATGTCTAAAATATCGACTGGTTATATATAGAGCATGCATTTAAAACGATTATTAAACACATCTTTAGGGAAATTTTTCATATCCGTTTTGCTAGGGCTAGGATTGGCGACGCTTTTTAGAAAGGTATGCAAAGATAAAAATTGTCTCGATTTTAAAGGGCCCATTTTAGGCGAAATAGACGGAAAAATTTATAAACATGGCGAAAAATGTTATGAATATTCCTCTTCTTCCGTCCCATGCGATAAAAACAAACAGATTGTTGACGTAGAATAATGCGCCAACTATACAATGTTTAGATGTGTAATATTGTATAGTTTATGTCTCACTCAACAACACGTATTTCAGATTTACAAGAATCGAATAGTGCTTCTTTCAATATGCCTTCTTCTACGCAACATATTGCGAAGGAATTTTATGGAAATGTAGCCATGCAACCGGAACAGTCGGGCAACGGAAATTCGGAGATTTCCAATTATAAGCCATTGAATATACATCCGAATCCGTATGGACACAATGAGGTAATTCCCCAAAATATGCCCTTACCTGAGCCGTCTCCACAGCGCGGCCAACCATCGTCCGTTCCGGTTCATTCTGCAAACGCTGGTCAAGTAAATTATACTCTCGAGAATATGCCGCCACAGCGTTTGCCGTCACGCGATATTCCGATGAATCAACATGAGTATCAGCAAGATGAGCAGATACAAGCAAATCATATTCCCAAGGTAAAGTTGACGTCGGATTACATACGCGAATATGAAGCAGCAAATGAACAGGCGCGAAAAGAACATCGCGAACAAAAATATAGGCAAGAGTCCGCGCATAGTTTGATCAGCGAATTGCAGGTGCCGATATTGGTTGCGGTGCTATATTTTATATTTCAGATGCCGGTCGTAAACACCTTACTCAGAAAATATTGTTCATTCTTGTCGATTTACCACGAAGACGGGAATTTTAATTTCATGGGGTTGATATTCAAGAGTCTTTTGTTTGGTTCCATATTCTACTCCTTTCATTTTGTTTCGACCAAGATTAGTACATTATGAACCATTTATTATGCATTTGTATTTATGTAATATTATAATATATAATATGCGGAAATGTGTATTTATAAGTTGTGACAGTCAATATGTAGCAAACTCTATTGTGGCTTTGCTACAATTTGTTAGTCATAATCCGGATTACGACAAGGCAATTATTGGAACAACGTTTGATAATTCGTCAAAAGAGTTATGCAAACAGTTTGATATAGCTATTCACGAGGTCGACCTTTCGAATGATTTTATAAATCTAGATAAGCGACCATATGGTTTACAATATCCAATCGAGTGTTTCAGTCATTTTTATGCATATAAAATGATGACTGACTATGATTATATTGTCTTGATTGAACCGGATATATATATACATAAAAAATTGGATGTATCGTTCGAGTCAATTCATTATATAGGAGGATCATACAAACAAAATCATACAATTCGGTCGTTTCCTGTAATAAAAAGAGAATATTCCATTATACGTTTGGAGTTTGGTGAAGGAATATTGGATACTCCTCGCATATTGGGCGGGCTCAAAATATATAACGTGAAAAATTTGCATGAAATTGAATTTTATGAAAAAATAGTTGACTATTATAAACGATCATGGAAAATTGGATGCCCACGCTGTGGGGACGATTCACTACTTGCATTATATCAATTATATCATAGTAACCACATTGAACTGTTAGACCCAAATACACATGTAATATCTACGTCATATAATTATAACTATATTGATAAAACAAAACTAGATGCAATTACTATGATACATATGGCTGCGAATCACAAATGGTGGAGAATTTATAATGTTAAAACGTTACATCCGTTAGTACGTTATTGTTATGAAAATATGATTGAATTTATTTACAATCATTTTTCGTTAAAATTCATTGGGGAGCATTTTCCCCACATATATTGTAATGTAGATAATATACGAGTCCCTTTTTATTATTGGGGTGGTTCTGTTAATTTTGGTGATACAATAACACCCTATTTTTTGAAGAAGTATTGTTCAGAAAATGAATATTCTATTGATTTTAACGAGAATATACCCAACGTAATTAGTTGTGGTTCTATCATGAGATTGTCCAAACCAACCTCGTTGGTCTATGGTAGTGGTATTCGTGATATTGATCAAAATATTCTACCGGGAGAGATTGTACTTGTGAGAGGCCCCTTAACCCGTAAACGTTTAATCAATATTGGTTGCTATTGTCCTCCTGAATATGGCGACCCAGGGCTGTTACTACCCGAATATTATAAACCGCGTGTAGAAAAAAAATACTCACTTGGTATTATTCCTCATGTTATTCATTATGACATAGTAAAAGAAATGTATGCGAATAATCATAACGTATATGTAATTGATTTGAATACAAGCGACGTTGAACGTGTTGTCGATGATATAGTCAGCTGTGAAAAAACTGTATCCTCTTCATTACATGGTTTGATTGTAAGCGATGCCTATAATATACCAAACAAATGGGTAAAGTTCAATTTAGAAATCAAAGGAGACGACACTAAATTTTATGACTATTTTCAATCCGTTGGGAGATGTAATGAATCATATTTGAATTGTATTGATTACAAAATGCTACCGGATAATATACTTGATTTAATACCTATGAATATTTGTAAATTCGATATGAAACGACTGAAAAAAAAAATGTTCTTCGACGAGCATGGACTCAAAAATTACACCAAATATAGATATATGTCGTTAATACAACCTGAAATAATACAACCTGAAATAATACAACCTGAAATAATACAACCTGAAATAATACAACCTGAAATAATACAACCTGAAATAATACAATCTGGATTATTAGAAAATGAGTATTTAATTTGGAATTCGTATTGGGAAAGAGTCGACAATGATTTTATTGCAAAACAAAATACATGTCTAAAAAAAAGTGTTATTCATAGTCGGCATCTAAGAAAAGATGAGGTGGTTGCGATTCAATTGGGTGAAAGAGTCAGATACGCCCGTCGGTTCAATGATAACTATATGGTTGTTTTGCGCATTTAGGCTATATTCGAAAAGAATTCAACGCGATCCTTAAACGGTATCGCGCAACGAGGGTATTTCGCTACCAGATCACACCCCTTCGCAAATTTTATGCTTACAATTGGGAACTCTGTAATATCACAACAAATATACGTAAGCAGGTTTGCCTTTTCATACGCGACGTCTTTATTAAATGACCGCTTTGCACCGATTTGATTTGAGGGCATGAATTTTAGACCTCCTTTGGTAAAACATTTTAAATCATATAGATTTCCTTGCGCATCTATATGGTCATGGTCTTTATTTCCGGAAACCCATGTTAGTTCGGGATATTCGATTGGTATATAATGCTCTAATAATGTAGATGCCCAACGCCCGTCCTTGAAATGGTCAATGAGTGTTTCCACTGGTAATGTTCCAAATTGAACTTTACCAGTTAGGTCGATTTTACGAACGGTGTTCATAGTATATTGTCTATAAAAATAGACAATATGTATTATTCAATTTTACGTAAGCTATGCAAGCGCGAAATTAAACGCACAAATCACTTCCGGTTTGGATATCGACTTGGGACCAACCGTATTATCTGTTTGATATAATAGGTTACGAACTCGTTCTACGTTTTCAGCCAAACTATGTTCATTTGTGAACCGAATAAAGTAATGTGATTGTGGGCTTTTGTCTTCCGTTTTTACATCCACCTTACCCGCGTTTACCCCAACGCGTCGAAACGATATATCATGGGGATCATTCTTTGCGACAAAGCAAAACCCATTTGGTTCGTCTTTACTGGGTTTCACTCGTAGCACATCTCGCCTTTCCCAGATTTGGAAGACGCACGGAACGTTCACATCGCGACCATCTACACTGAACGAATTTTCGGATAAATCCGACTCAAATACGAGATGAAATTGTAGAGGTATTTTGCTGCGCATACTATCCTTTTTGAAACTCTTAGGTAGAATGAATGATATGGTCGCTGCGAACAAAGCCGCCTTTTTTATGAATTTAATGGCGGTCGCAGATTGTCTACCAAATGGTGGATTTCCCGCAATATGTATTTTTGTATCCGAAGTAGCACGTGCATTCTCATATTCCAAGAAATCTTGTTGTATTACATCTGGATGTTCAGGCGCGATATCATAAAACATACAGTTATTTGATAGCTTACGCAAGTCGTTTATAAACGAGCCGTTGCCGGCACTCGGTTCAATAATGGTGTCTAACGATCCCATACTAATATATTCGCGCATCCATTGTATACATTGACTCGCTACATTCGGTTTTGTATAAAACTTGTCTATTGTATCTCTCCATAGTCCGGTTTGGTTCATCTGTATACAATTGTAGTATGATAAAATGTTTATATCAATTTTATCATATCGTTCTAAAATAACGAGGGTATTGCAAACGGTTTAAGTGATTTTGAAGCGTTTTTTTTGTTAGGCGCCTTCTTGGACTTTTTCTTTGTTCGAGTCTCCTTTTTTAGTTTTGGTTCATCTGTTTTTTTCTTTTCCGCGTCGGAAGGAGAATACTTCAGAAAGTATTTCTCAAATTCTTCGCTTCCACTTTTTCCGCGCAATTCCTCGAATTTTGCTGTTTTTTTCGCACGAATACTTTCCATCGTTTCTTGGACACCAATGCACTTGGACGTGAATCGCTTGAGAACACCCGTTTGAGCAAGACGATTTTTTTGCTCTAATTCGAAGAGATATTTGGCCATACATAAAATGCGGTCTTTGTAATAGTAATTTGCACCTGCATATAAAAACGCCAAGTAGAAACTCATTATGGTATCAATTGTGGCGACATTAATGTCGGAATTTTTTATATGGATGGTATTATAATTATGACACGCAATTGGTTTGTATATGAAAGCCAATATTTCATTCTTATACCGTATTTCGATATGTTCGGGAACAATTTCGCCAATTGCTTCATGGTGAATCTGTTTAATTTGTTTAAAGTTTGCATCATGCAGTCGTTCTTCTATAACCAACGCAGTTTTTTCTATATCTTCCGATAATACGTCAAAATCCGGTATTTTCTTGATAAACTGTCGCTCTTTGCTGGGCATTTGTCTGGAATAAAGACTTGCTGCATATCCGCCAAAAAACACCACTCCTAAATCGATAAATGTATCTCTTACAATTGTATATAATTTTTCGGCATCTGAACTATTTTCATCCATATTTCGCTGGAATTCGATAGCCGAACAATCAAAATCGACTTTCATCGGATGATATTGATTCAATAAATTCAATCGTTTCATTACTTTTTCCCACCGGCTAGTATCTCCGGCTGGTCTGGATAATTCCAAATACATACTCATTCGTAAAAAATCAGGCGGAACATATTTGATCCCCGCGACGGATACCGAATCAAGCATTAATGCATCAAATAGCTCCTTATGTATACTGGTTATATCGGCCATCGGAATGAAATTAACAAATACTTTATAGGTTCCGTGATGTATACCCGATTTCGCCTCTACGTCTAAATAACCCGCCGCATAAAAAATATCTGTTAATTCTTTCGCGTCATTCAAAGCGTTGGATGAAAAAAAGTCGTAATCGGGTATTTCATATTCGCGGTTATAAAACTGTGCCTGTTTGGGAAGTATGTTGTTAATAGCCGTCCCGCCGTAGCATAACAGCTTTTTCTTCATCAGAAAATCTTCAACTATTTTTACCATACCTTTAATTTCATCGCTACTTGCGACCTTTTGACCCATAATTTTTTCATTTTGATCAACTGCATGACGCAATACGGCTAATTCACATTCTTGAAACGCCATATTATCGGCGCATTCGTCGGGCATATAACGATTCTTTCGAGTTCGAGTGTTTTTCTTCGACATTACGTCTGGATATATATTACAGGGATAATCTGCATGTAAAATATAGTATTAATGATTTTACGCGTCTACTATTGTCCTAAAAGTTTGCTATATGCTACGGCCGAGGTCAAAGGCACAAACGCGCTCTTGTATTCTTTGAAAAATGCCTCATATGCCTTCAAATTGTAGTCGTTTTTATAAAATGCCTGTGCTACGGCCTGCGCGCCGTAATTTTCGATTAAATAAAATGTGTCTGCATTGTTTGTATTATTGAAAAATCCAAGACTTGGGAATACAATTCGAAATAAATACGTGGCGGGGTCGGGTGGGTTGATAGGTTGGAAAGATAGACTATTTTCGTCATACAATCGAATGCTTTGGCTATTACTGTTCATGTTTACATAATCAGTCAAGCTCGCGCAATCCGTATTATCTGGACTGCATGTCGCATAATTCGCATATCCAGGTGAAGACGATTGGTCTACAATTATAATGACTCTTCCCATGAGTTCGGGTAATTGTGTATCTAACGTTACTGGGACGGCGACTCCGTTTTGACTATACAACTTAGGCCCAATTGTTCCATTGATAATTTGCGCAATCCGCGAATAGGCTGTTGGTAATAATGTTTTAATTCGCAAGTGAATAAACAATGGGTCTTTCTCATTCGGAGCGGTATCCGAGAATGCATTCGACATCACAGTCGATAATGCACCCGCCAGAGATACTGCCGGTGCGTCTGATGTGAATGTATCCACCGAATATTTATTATTAGAATATGCTACAATAGGAACCCCGTCCTTTATATAAACTTCAAAGTCCAAGAATCTACACCCTCGTGCTATAACATATTTTATCATGTTCAAATTCATATACCCACCGGTGTAGGCACTATTTGACGACGATTTAATGCAATAGTTTCGCAAAGCATTATCTACAGACGGATCAAATTGTTGATTTGATATACCCGAACCAGTGGTGTTGCCTTCAACACTGCTTAATTCGGCAATCTGTTTTGAATTGGGTGTATCCACAAATGGCGGTGGGTTGTTACCAGGTTGATTCCCCTTCATTTTCATAATCATATTGTATATAATGGAAATAGCTATAGCAGTAAAGCCCAATATCAAAACATAGTCTATTATTCCGATCATTGTATATAAATGATAGATAAAGTAATTATAGATACAAAAATATAGACACTTACTATATAATCATTTATAATGGCCGGTGGTTTATTAAATATAATTTCTGTGGGAAAGGCAAATCTTATTTTAACAGGAAACCCCACCAAGACATTTTTTAAAGTTGCTTATTCAAAATATACAAATTTTGGTCTACAGAAATTTCGATTAGATTTTGATGGTTTACGAGAACTCCGTCTGACTGAACCGTCTAAATACACTTTTAAAATAAAACGATATGCCGATCTATTGATGGATACATGTGTTGTAATCAATTTACCCGATATATGGAGTCCAATATGGGAACCAAGCACACAGACCGGTAATCAATGGTCGCCGTATGATTTCAAGTGGATAGACAATCTTGGTACACAGTTAATCCAAGACATTGAAATTGTGTGTGGAGCAAATACTCTGCAGAAATACTCTGGTCAGTATTTGGATGCGATGGTAAAGCGCGATTTTAGTAAACAAAAATTAGACCTTTTCAATGCTATGACCGGTAATGTCCCTATTCTAAATGACCCTGCGAATGACCCGGCGAGGGTTTTAACATACCCGTTCAAAAGTAATACTTATCCCTCTGCAAAATATACAACAAATCCAAACGGTGCTGAGCCCTCTATTCGCGGCCGAACATTATATATACCATTAAATACTTGGTTTTCACTAGATAGTCGATGCGCATTTCCATTAGTGGCGCTACAATATCAAGAACTAACTATCAATATCACATTGCGACCGATCCAAGACCTATTTCAAGTGCGTGACGTGTTCAACCCAATAGATAATTTCCCGTATATCAAGATTCGTGCGGGTGAAAATCAATTTCAATTATATCGTTTTTTACAAACCCCTCCATCAGACGATTTATCATCGGGTAATTATGAAAATAAAACCATTACTTGGAATGCGGACGTGCACTTATTGTCTACGTATTGTTTTTTATCAGAAGAAGAACAGGCGCTATTTGCCGCGCAAGACCAAGTGTATTTAGTGAAAGAGATATACGAATACGATTTTCTCAATGTGGTTGGGTCGAATCGGGTCAAGTTACAATCTGCATCGGGAATGGTCGCCGATTGGATGTGGTATTTTCAACGTAATGATGCATTTCTTCGCAACGAATGGTCGAATTATACGAATTGGCCATACAAAACAATTCCATCCAATATTGTCTTGGACAACAGTAGCAATTTGTATATTACAGGGGATTATAATGGCGATAATCAGCGAATGATTATGCAGACGTTCGGTATTTTATTTGGCGGCGACTATCGCGAAGTTAATATGCCTGCCGGAGTATACGACTACGTTGAAAAATACAGTCGAACACAAGGGTTCGCGCACGAAGGTTTATATTGCTACAATTTCTGCTTGAATACATGTCCATACACATACCAGCCGTCGGGGGCTGTAAACACTAGTCGATTCAAAAGTGTTGAGCTCGATTTTACTACTTATTTACCACCAGTCGATGTGTCTGGCTCCAATGTAAATATCGAATGCGATGGCCAAGGTGTCCCGATAACCGTATCGTCCAAGCCGGCATGGGCATTGTACGTATATAATTACAATCTTCATATCTTCGAAGAACGTTACAATGTATTATCATTTGTGGGAGGCAATTGTGGATTAATGTATGCGAGATAATTAAGAACTAAATCCGATTTAGAGCGTATTTATCGTGTTAAATATCATATTCTATTATATACCGAATATAATAGAATATGACCACTTGGAATAAAAAATGGGGTCAAACATGTTCAAGTGATAATACAACGACTGAAAATTTTGATGTGCGGGAAATGACGCGAAAAATAAAGGGCATTTTCCAAGACAAGTGCGAAAATCCAAAACAAATCGACGAATTTGAAGATATTTATCAAAGGCCTCAATCGTCTTCCATTGTGACGGAGGGTCTTGAAACACAATATGATGCAACCGATAAGCTAAAATCTACATTGGCTGATATAGAGGACACGCCAAAAAAATCACTTGAAAAGGCGAAAAAAAGTATTGTCCAATTCGGGGACTCATTCAAATCTATTCCCAACCCTATTACAAGCATTGAGAATGAATTATCGAATACGTTTGATGGGTTAAGTAACCTGGGCGATTTCGATTTAAATTTTGATGATATGTTTTCCGGACTCGAAAACCCATTTGGCGGCTCAACGAAAGATAATATTGGCGATAAATTAAAAGGTGCCGGTAAGAATCTGGACAGCGTAGCTTCTACGGTTTCATCCTCCATGTTAACCATGTCTGCGTTAATTACAAACATCTTTATGAAAATGGGGGGCTATTTAAATGTAATTAAACTGCGCATCATGCTTTTTATGTTGGAAACAAATCGCTATATTAAAACCGTTATTACAAATATTGCGAATGCACTCACACAAGACACCGCAACAAAAGTTGAAATAGATACTTTTCAAGACCAGGTTCAAAAATTCATTACCATTTTGCTAACGTGGTTTTTTGTATATAATTGGTATTATATAGTATTCTTTTTAGAAGACGAAGACAATATTCGATACACATTCAACGTCGATGTAATCAAAGATACGAGCAAGGTATTCTACGGGCTGTTTGGCCCAGCGTGTCATGTAATCGAACGATTTAATTCATTGATTATTGGGACTGGGAATAAAATCAAGGCATGGAAAATTCCCAATGCGATTATTATGTTTGGAATGTTTCTACTGTTTTATACGTTAGTTCAAATGAATTTTCAAACATCCATATTGTCGAGTTTCTTCGGTGCGTTAAGTGGAAAAACCAGCGCATCTCTTATTTCACTTGCGTCTATTGCAATTGTTGCGTATTACGGTTTACGATTCATGTTTGGTTCCGAAGTCGACGGATATATGGAAATACAATCGCTAGTGGTAAACAGCAACGGGATTTTCATGATGTGTTTCTTCCTAGTCATTATGATTCTATATGTGGTCATATATTCAATGTGGCTCGTTGGGACGAATATACCTCTTGGCGTGTTGTTCGTGTCGACGTATCTAGCCGTATACTCTTTCATGGGAGTGTTTGTATATGAAGGATTCAATTGTTTCAATATTATCACCGGTATAACAGACTCAATAGATACCATTGTTCCGGATATGACGGATGAGGTATGCAAACCTGAATTTGAAATCTCACAAATTCCAAAATATATATGGGATTGGCTTGGAAGAATGATTAATTATGCATCGATAAACATGTTTGAAATCCTAATCCTTTTAACACTGTTGGGTGGTATTGGTGTGTATGGTAAAAATTGGAGTTCTGCTATTGCCGGAAAAGTGGGTATATCTGCGTCGCCGACGGCCAGTATACAACAGACTTTCAAACAATTATTCACCTGGTTGATTTTAATTAATGTATTACTCATCGTATTATTGTGTATGTATCTTTACAATAAATATCAGACAATTCGTGGACTGCAAACTGGTAGAGATGGAATCGCTGATCAGTTTAAAAGCGACCAGACTATGCGCTCTCGAATGGCCGGACTGAACAATTCATTGCAATCGGACGGCCCGGTAATGAAAGAGTCGAAGTTGCGAGAACGGGTGAACTTGGCCAAGACGCCTGCCTCTGAATCTGAAGCTGAATCCACAACTGCTCCTGCTCCTGCTCCTGCTCCTGCTCCTGCTCCTGCTCCTGCCCCTGCTCCTGCCCCTGCCCCTGCCCCTGCTCCTGCTCCTGCTCCTGCTCCTGCAGTATAATTGACTTTCGGGTCAATGTAATATGCATATTCAAAGATGTATAAACGACATAAATAATATGATATAAGACATATCATATTATGGAAAATACAAACCTGCCTTTTGTCTCTGTATGCACACCGACATTTAATCGCAGACCATTTATTGAATCCATGTTCCAATGTTTTCGAAATCAAACATATCCTTCTTCACATATGGAATGGATTATTGTAGACGACGGAACAGATAAAATCAAAGATTTGGTAGAACAATCCGGTATTTCTCAAATCAAATATTTCCCTCTCGACCAAAAAATGAAACTGGGCGAAAAACGAAATTTCATGCATTCGAAAACAATCGGCTCGATATTGGTGTATATGGACGACGATGATTATTATCCACCAGAACGAGTCGAGCACGCAGTAGACACATTAGTCACAAATAAACACGCAATATGTGCAGGCGCAAGCGAAATATACGTATATTTCAAACATATTCAACAAATGTATAAAAGCGGTCCATTTGGACCGAATCACGCAACTGCCGGAACGTTTGCCTTTCGCCGCCAATTATTAGACGACGCTCGATATGACGACAACGCCTCCCTCGCTGAAGAAAAGGCGTTTCTAAAAAATTTCACGATTCCTATGGTGCAACTTGACCCACTGAAAACTATATTGGTATTCTCGCACATCCATAATACATTTGATAAACGTATCATGTTGGAAAATAAACACCCGCAGTTTTTCGCAGAGTCTAGCAAAACGGTCGATGATTTCATTCGACAACCACACGAAGCGACTATACGGCATTTTTTTATGAATGATATTGACCAGAAATTGCAAAACTACCATCCGGGCGAACCAAATATGAAACCAGACGTCTTGGCGCAAATTTCACAAATTGACGAAGAGCGAAAACGGCTTAGCGCAACCCCGCAAATCATGATTGAGAAACCAGGCGAAGGCCGCCGTCCGATGACGGCGCAAGAGATCGTTCAAGCTCTTGGACAACAACAAGAACATATACGACGACTTACTTTGAAAGTGCGGGAATTAGAAGAGGCCGCATTGCGACGTAGCTCACCGGTCGCATCATCAAATTCATAATTAGTTTTGTGGTATAGTATATTCAGTTTCGCGTAGCCAAATATTTGCGATATACTTGTTACCGGATTTAACAGGTGTTCCGGCGTGAATTGAAAGTGGATGACATTTGTTCCCGTTTTTTTCAAGAGAATAAAATAATAGACCCGAATTTTTTGGTGGTTTATATTTGGAGCCTAATTTGGGAAAATCTGTCTCGCCCCCATCATATTCGTTGTTCAAATATATCAACATAGTAATTACACGCTGTCCGCCATTTTTTTCAAACTCTACACATTCCGGGCGGTCGTCACACGATGCATCATAATGCAGATTGTAATAGCCATTTGGATCGTATTTTACAACTTGCATTTTTTCTGCATTTTTTGGAGATATTTTTACCAAATCACACACGCGACCGATTATTTTTGATACAACTGGGTCGTCACGATGCAGCCATGCAGTCTGGCTCTTTCGAACATTTTTCATGGTTCCACTTACAAGCTGACTTTCGGCAAACAAGGGTGTTGCTGTATCAATTATATACCGATTTTCAACAGGAGTAATAAAATCAGAATACAATATGGGTTTGATATACTCTGCATCTATATTACAATAACCTCGACCTTTGTATGTAGGTTCTGTTGTTTGCACATAAGAATTGCATGAAGCATAATAGTGATATAATTGATAACAGATAAATAAGAATATTCCGACAATCAAGAATTGTATACTCCATGTAAACAAATCAGATGTATCCATTCTATGTTTATATACATTGTAAACATAGTTTTTTTTAGACTAAATCGCGTCCTTACCTGTAAATATACGCGTTAACCGCTCAATAACAACAAATGAAATCACTGAATGGGGATTACTTTTACATAAACTCGCGACCATTCCCTTATAAAATCCTTTTATCCCATTCACCGAATAGGTATGTTGAACTATCTCTACCATTTTTTTACTATTATTTGGAGTTTGTAGTTGAGATTTTATATAATCGACCGGATTGCTTATAAATATACCAAGGGACGTTCCAAAAAGAGCCGCAATGAAATGAAGCTGACTCGTTCCCTCAAGAGATGGGTAAGCTTGTTGTATTCGCATCTTACTATCTGAATAAGCAGACAAACGTATACTATTAAAGAGTGCCGACCTCGTAGTAGATGCGTATGCGCCTCTAAAAAACCCGTTTATTCCCTTCAAGTTATACACCGTCTGAATGTGTGCTACGGTATTCATTGTAGGAATCGTCGGATTGATCGCTCGAATTAATAATACTTCACTGGGTGTTCCGGCAAATCCACCAATCGCACCAGAAATAGCACCAAACCCTGTTTTATATAACAAAGGTGGTTCTGCATTATGATTATCTTTATATCGGGTTATCATCTCGGAAAACATAACCATGTTTGGTACAGAATACGTCATTTGTCGAATGAGTCCGGGAATATATCCACGATATAAATATTTGAACGTATATTGAGGTATAATATTTGTCTGCTGTGATATGCGTATGACGTCAAATCCGTGCACAACTGTAGTCGCAGTAAATGCTCCAATTGCGCTGCACATAACACGTGTTATACTATCATATTGTGCATCCGAAAAGACCATATACAATGAGCTACATTATTGTATATGCAAAATTTATCACCCTATTGCGAGCGAAATTAATCGAGAATTGTTGTTTTGAATAGCATACCAGTTACCAAATACGGGTCGCAATTTGCTCCGGGACGCCGATCTTCAAAATAGCCTTGCTTATCCTGTAGCGTTTCATTGCCCACCCGAATCGATGCACCTCTATTTCCAATGCCTACGGAAAATTTGTTGTAAGGAGACGTCTCATGTGCACCACTTAGACGTTTTTCGTTATTTTTACCATATACCTCCATATGACTCATATGCGGTTGAGACAACTTTTCCACTGCCGCATAAATGTGTTCCAAGCCGGTTTTTTCTTCGCACCCTTCACGCATCTTTTTGGTGCTATAATTTGCATGACACCCGGAACCGTTCCAATCTCCAGAAATAGGTTTGGGCTCAATATTGATAACAACGCCATATTTCTCAGACAAACGCTCCATTATATAGCGAGCCATCCATAAATGGTCTCCTTGTTCGATACCGACGCAGGGGCCTACCTGGTATTCCCATTGTCCTACAGCAACCTCTGCGTTAATACCACTAATTTGAATACCGGCAACAATACATGCACTCAAATGGTCTTCCGCCAAGTCACGTCCGAAAGAGTTTGCTCCGCCGGCACTGCAATAAAATTGTCCTTGTTTCTTTTCCCCTCCAAACCCAAGTGGTTGATTTGTGGTGGAACTCATCATAAAATATTCCTGCTCTAACCCAAACCAGGGCTCTTGTTCCAAGGCTTGGTCAAATAGTTTTTTTGCCCAATCGCGATGATTATTCAGAGCAGGTGCGCCGTTAGGAAGGCGCGTCTCACACATCACCATCTTATGAGGAGCTCCTCGAAAAGGGTCATTAAACAATGCGCACGGGATTAAGATGATTTCAGAAGCATGTCCCTCCGCTTGGCCGGTTGAACTTCCATCATAATTCCATTTGGGTAAATCGGATATACTCGTTATAGCACTGTGCATAACGCGCGCTTTACTTCGCAGCTCGTCATTACCACCAATCCATACATATTCTACTATGGTAATCGGCGGTTTTGTGCAATCGGATGTCAACGGTACACAAGACATGTTATATACACTTACTACATAATATACACTTACTACATAATAATATCCATTGACTATTCGTCAAATTCGTCGCTGATAATAGCCGCATCTCGCTTCGACGTTTTATCTAAAAACCGATATATACGCCGAACATCTAGTTTGGATATATTATATCCATCAAAAGCTTGGTTTATGTGTTCGCAATTCGCAGGGATAGTCAAGAGGTCGGTTGCGTTTGTATCAAGCATATTTTGTCTAAACTCCTGAAAGAATGATATCATATCCTTTTTATCCAAATTTAATTCTAGACACATATTTGTTAAAAATGTTTGGTTGTTGTATTCAGTTGAATACTTGGTCAAGACCTTTGTAAAACGAATATCGTCGTGTGTAAATAGTGGTTTTTTGTCCCCGATGTTTTCATGATACATTTTGTTATTATAGAATGTTTTCATCAGAGAACTCATTTCATTGAATAACCATATTTGGTTTTGAAAAGTAATGCGGTCAATATAATCAGCAAAACACATATTTTCCAATATTTTTACATAAAACGTGTATTGTCTTGCTTTCGGTAACAACCGTAAGGCGTCCGCCAAATTTTCATGCCATAGTAGGGCGATTACCGTTCGATCGGTGTCGTTCATTCTTGTATTGTGGTCTTCAAACGGTATATATTCATTAAATAATGTTGATGTGAGTCGCTTCGAATCTTCATTGTATGATTTGAGTTGAAAAATGTTTTCGAGAATATCACGCGTTATCAAATGCGACTTGGTTTTGTATAGGTTTACCACGAAATCGAGCTTGCGAATATCGCCTTGGATATAATTTATTAACATATCGGCATAAGGTGCAAACATGGACGGCGGTACATTGTTTTCTAATAATTGCATTATATGTTTTGAACTAGGCGCTTTCAATTCAAACGTGTAACATACTTTCATCAACTCGCGTATTTTTTTATCCATGTTGTAGTTTCCAATACATATGATTGGATTCAACGTAATGCTTTCCATACGCTGTTTTTGCGTCTTTTTCTGGCGGATCAGTTTTATCAGCGCATTTATGCCACCTTTATCGCCATTATTCATACCATCGATTTCATCCATTACAATCGCTATTTTTTTTACCCGCCGATTCATCATATCTAATACATTTCGATTCGAGATATTGTTGCTGGTTATCGTATCAACTAATGATTTATTTCGAACATCTCCTGCGTCGTATACAATGACGTCATAACCAATTTCTTTCAATAGATTCACAACAAAATGGGTTTTTCCCGCGCCAGGAGGGCCATATAAATACATTCCTTTTTTGTATTGAACGTCGTAACATCTAGTTTCAAACGATTTCAAAAAGTTGGTTATATCGTCTTTAATTTGTGTTCTACCAAGAATAGGAGAATAATCAATGATGTCGGGTGCAATTGGACGAGAGTATGATTCTTGGACAGAGTTCATTGTGTGATGGACTATATTAGTGCTTCTACTCTAACTATTTTTTATAATAGACATATTCAAACGAATAATATAACGGATATTATTTGTTTCTCTTATCAATATTTATGTAAACTGTGAAAAGTCGTTTGTTATGGGCATGTAATTACTGCTTTGTGCGTCACATGATTGGTAATTACTGTATCCACTTGGCTGATAGCCATATTCATATCCTTGTTGCTGTTGTTGAGGGTATCCTTGTTGCTGTTGTTGAGGGTATCCTTGCTGTTGGGGGTATCCGTGCCGTTGGGGGTATCCTTGCTGTTGGGGGTATCCATTTTGATTGTAATACTGCTGATTTTCGGCCAATTGCATTAAACCCGAACCTGTGTCGCGAACCAAATTAGTCGCGCCGGTTCCTGCACCCGATACCAAACTCGTTGCATCGGAACTAACTGATTTTACAACATCTGCAGCGCCTTGTCCGAGTCCTGCTATTCCCTTTCCAATACCAGATGCGATATCTCCCACACCGGAGGTGATACCTTTTGCGAGATCGCCCGCGGTATCCAATGTTTTTCCGGCAAGATTTGCGGCCGTGCCTACTGTTTTATTTACAATATTACCAGCCGTATCGACAGTCGTTGTAACTACATTTCCGGCAGCATCGGCCGTCTTGGTAATTGTATTACCGGCCGCATCAACCGTTTTACCTAACACATCACCGGTTTCCTTAAGTCCAGTGGATGCTACGTTTCCAATGCTAGTCGCGGTTGCTGCAACCGCACCCGCCATGGTCCCAGGTGAACCTGCCGCCGCGTATAGTTCGGATGGAGTATATTTCTTTCCGTTACAATCGACAATCTCGCCATTTGAATTAATAGATAAATTACAGCCCGATGATGCAGGACATGCGGGGCACGCCGGACATACAGGAGGAATAATCTCTGTCTTTCTAATATAACCACTATAGTCGCATTGTTGGCTATCATTCGTTCCACTTGTTTGCTTTGCTAATAAAGCAGCCAGCTGTTTAGCCAAATCATTTTCACCGATATCAACCGTAACATTTATAGTCTCATCCGTAACCTTTTTATCTGCAACGGTGGGATCCATTACGATGGAGGCTCTAAATTCATATCCTGTAGCCGTTTTTGTTATGATATTCACAACAATCTTGGTATCTACCTTGAACGTTATCGCTAAAGCTTCTGCATTCACAATTTGGACAGACAACCCGTTCATATAGTCGGTCGACACATCATATCCAAGTGGTGTTTTTACACATATACCCAATTTATTTTCATAATATACGTTTTCCGCTATTTTATAGACCATAATTTTGTCGCCATCAATTGTAATCGTTTCAATATCGTTTACTACAACTGTTGAATATTTTGCTGGATTTGCAGTTACAGAAGTAAGACCGATTGTGCCTGTGACTAGATCAACCAATTTTGAAGCGGTTCCGTTGTTTTTAAATACTGTCTTTATTTTATGACTCGATATATCAATGACTATCACGGTGGTCGAATTTTCTACGTGGGAATATAAGATATTATGCCCATCGACGATTACACCCCAGGGCTTATGTGCTTCAATCGACGAAGGGTTTGCAGATGACGGACTTGCAGATGACGGACTTGCAGATGACGGACTTGCAGATGACGGACTTGCAGACGAATTAACATCTGTAACCATGCCGGTCGCTCTGGAATATGTTGTATAACCACTGGGTTTTGGAATAACTATAGACCCATCAGCCTTGTTATACAATATGTATGTATCGGCCTTTCTATAAACTATTTCTAATTGACTCATACCGGCTATTGTTGGTGTATATAGTGTAGCACCCGTCCAGCTTGCTGAATCCGACATTGAATACCCTTCCACTATCTGATTTGTATTATAACCAAATATCATCGCAATCACGAGAACCAACAATAATATGAGAAATAAAACAAATGGTGTCAATTTTATGCCTCCCATATTGAAACTTTAATATAATCTATATATCGAAAATATTAGTCAAATGAATATTCATATAGTTGACCGTTGTATAAAAATTGATATACATACATAAACTAAATATACAAGTATCAAATCAATATGGCGTTGTCGAATTGCTATAATGAAAACAATCTTTACGAAATCGGTGTAGATGAAGCGGGTCGCGGACCGCTATTTGGTCGATTATATGTAGCCGGTGCAATTTTACCTAAAGGGGGCTCGTTTCATCACGAATGGATGAAGGATTCTAAACGGTTTCATTCGAAAAAAAAAATACACGACATGTCGGATTATATAAAAGAAAATGCGATCGCATGGTCGATCCAGTATATTGAATCGGACGTCATTGATCAAATAAATATTCGTCAAGCAGTGCACCGTGGTATGCATAATGTGATACGTGATATATTCTCAAGATACGACATGTCGCCTCGCAATACGTTCCTTATCATAGATGGAAACGATTTTCGTCCATACACTATGTTTGATGAATCGACCGATGAATCATTTGCTGTTCCACATGAAACCGTAGAGGGTGGAGATAATAAATATACGGCCATCGCCGCCGCCTCTATATTAGCTAAAGTCGCGCGCGACGATTACATACACGAACTATGCGAACAACATCCGGAATTAAGCGAAAAATACCATCTAAACAGAAATCAGGGGTATGGGACAAAACAACATTTGGACGGAATAATAAATCATGGTATTACGCAGTGGCATCGTAAAACATACGGACGTTGCAAAGATGCAGAAATTTCTATAGTATCATAAGCATTTAGATGATTGGAATTCTCAACAAATGAATAAAGTTTTGTATAATTATTCATTTATCACATACCGTTAATTTATTTTTTACGAAGCAGTATGTCGTCAGCTTCGGTTGAATCCGCTAATATATTTACATTTGTTGAACCAACTGCTTCACTGAAAGCCGCTTCGACACCTGTTCCAGTTGCGGTCTGATGTTTATAATATGTAAATGTAGGGTCAACTTCCGATAGTAATCGCTCAGGACGCTGAGTATGCTTGACGAATGCATTTATTCCATTATCTATAAACTCTTTTGATAATTTATGCATATTGAATGCAGTAATGTGAAATTCTGGTAATGTGATTAAATGCATATTAAAGCCAAATGACGACAACATTTTGCTGAAATTATTTAATCGTTCGTCAACAATTATTTCACCAAGACGATATTTCAAACGGTCGTAGTCCTCATCTTCCTTGTATGCGACCAGAATATTATTTATTGCGTCCTGGCCAAAAATGTGGTCGCCCTTTACATCTGAACCGTGTTTGCATAATAATTTGTGAATATCAGCAGTGGTCAAATCTCGAGTCACGCCGTGCAATTTATTTACTAATGCAGTCGCAAGTGGAATTGCGTCAGCCGAAAATTTTACATCCCAGTCAAACGACGGGGAATGATTATATAAACCTTGTGCACGTTTGCCCTTCTTCATCAATACCTTGTTCACATTGATCAAATATTCACGTGCTACATCTAAATCGGCATTTGGCGTTTCCATCCATACATGACTCGCCAAGCCTTGTTCTACTACCTTGATACCCCGTTCAATTGATAAATCCATACCCCACGTTCTACCCGTATCTGGATTTACACCCTGTTTTAAATACAAATATTTACCATCAGCTGTTGTTCCGCGCTTCCAATCGACAAATTTATGTTCGTCATGAGCAGGATTGTATAAATTACCGGAGTTCACTATTCGTTTCGCGGAATATGCGTCGGTTCTAGCAACGAATCTAACCCACTGTTTTTCAGCCTGTTCTTTGCCCAATATTTCTTGTGCAGCTAAATTGGCTGCACGTAAAATAAGTGCGTAGTCCTCATATACATTTAATTCTTTGTCGCCAAGATGCCCACATCGTTTTTTCTCTCCTTGATCCTCAATGTGAATCACATTCACACCATTTTCAATGGCGAGTTTTACACTAATTCTTATTTTTTCTGGCGTATTCCACCCCTGTTCCATGTCGGCCAATAATGCGATGTCGTGATAATTTATAGACGGCGTCCCGTTTGTCTTGCAGACATGCAAATGTTGTATACAATCAGCCTTGGTTAAATGATTATTTATTTCTTGTGCGCAAACTGCTACTTCTTCGGGGGATACGTGTAATGTATCCGGCAATAACATACCCAATCTATTTTTCATCGCATTGGTCTGCCATCCTCCTGCATATGGCCCAACCGTTCCCTTTCCACCGGCGACTACATTCACTGCAGCAACCCCATTTGTTGTGCCTAAAAATTTATATGGACGATTCGAACCATCATATAAGATTCGATTCAAATATTCGCCACGATGCTTGGTCAAATCCACGCCACTTAAATACCCAAGCGATCCTCCTAACCTTTTTAACAATGCGTCGTCATATTGAATACCCTGGAATGTATTTGAATGTTGAAGATATTTACTCGCAACCTGAGGCAAAAATTGGTAGTCGCCAGAAATATAATCCTCCAGTACTAACTTAGCCGTTCCATAATGATTCGACGCATATTTTACTTGGTTTTCATGTATATATTTTTGATATTCTTCAAATATAATTGTATTCAGCAAGGGAGGAGTCAATGTATATCGCATATTATTTGTATAGTCTGTTACATTCTGCTCGGCATGAAGCCATTGTTTAATTTGATAAATCGATATTTCAGCGGTAGCCAAATCCTCCATCATATTGTTTAATCCAACCGCGCCATTTCCGCTCAACCAAGCTGCAATATATTGTAGACTAATACTTACGTTTTTTCGCAGCATTTCCTCCGAATATTTGTGTTCAAACGAACTCATGTCCGACATTTCGTGTACGGGTAGACATATATATTCAGGTTCTTTACCTGAATTTTGAAATTGATTATTGCTGTTTAGTTTAGATTCGAATAGTTCTTTGACGGGTTGAATCAGTGCCGGGTGAGCAACCCACGCACCATCACATCCTCGTTCAATCTCAGACATCTTATCCGCCAATACAGATTTTACAATATCTGCATTATGCGCTTCATTCTTGGTTGGTATTACAGCAGACATTCCACCGATCGCATGAATGTTTCGAGAATGACTTGTAGATACAATCTGTTTTACATATGACTGCAAAAATGGTTTGTCCATGGTTAGCAAATTTTTGTCTGGTAATACAGTTTTATTGCCCAAGCATTTGATCATGCTAAATAAGTAGTCCCACCTACCACAGTTCAACCCAACCATTCTATCTTTTAACGCGTAAATAATTTCGTTCATCTGAAACATCGCCGGATATGTTTCCATTAAGGCAGTCACCTTTGTCGGACTATTGGGTAAATTCAACATCTTTTCTGCCTCCGAAATAACCTTATTTATAAACAATGCATCTTCATAGGATTCCAATTTTGGAACATACAAATACGGACCTGGTATAACAGAGCCACGCGACGCCATATGTTTAGCATTGTGATATAAATGGGTTCCGATATCAAATATTGTAGCGGATATAGGCCGGTGATTCTTATCCAATACATTGTCTTCAAACATGTGTATACCACGAACACGAACAAACAACGTAGGTAGGTCGAGGTTGGTAACAGAATATTCTTTTATAACTTGGTTGGTTTTCTCATCTAACTTTTTAGCAGTTAATTTTCCGCGAACTGCATCTATAATGTTTGCATGCGCGTCCATAACATTATTCCACGAAGGCACCATCGAATCCTCTAAATCTAACATATATCCATTTGCATCCGTATTCAGAGCATTAATAACCATTTTTGCATCATTTCCAGGGCCCGTTATTTCAACATGTCTTCGCTTTAGATCATCCGGTATAGTGTTGGCGATCCATACTCCCTCACGTATCGCCCGTGTATCCTCTCGATAGCCATATGTTCCTGTTCTAAATACCTCTGCGCGCTTAGTTAGACAATCTGCATGGTCTGATTTACATTTTGCATTTAATTCCTTCAAAAACTCTATGCATCCAGCAGACAGTACACCTGGATTAATGTTGCGAGGAACGTGCAATTGCCGATGCACACCGCGATTTAGTCGAACGAGCTTGTGCGATCCGTGTAGCAACATTATATAGTCATTTCTGATTTCTTGAAACACAATTAAAATAATCGAACTAATATCTAAATGTTTTATATCTTCTATATATATCAAACCACTACTCAATGTCCTTTACCCGATTTCACGATGATGAAGTGAGAATTGAACAACAGTTGAAAGAATTGACTTTTGCAGGAAGATATCAATTAGCTGTCCCTGGACCCGGTGCATCCATGCCGTTCCAAGATGATACCCATGTACGTATGCAAAAATGGGGTGCAAATTTAAGAACAAATACGATTGATTTAGAAAGTGATTTAATTGGACTCACACGACCTTTACAGCGCGATAATATCGAGTCGAATATTTACAAAGACAAGAGTGTTTCATCATCACAAGTATCCTATGCGACAAATCAACCGTTTGTCGAAGAAAGTCGAGCCAGTCATCCAGCGTGGATGTATCGTGACTTGGAGCACCCACGGTGGGAAACGCCAATTATAAACCCCCAGGCAAATTTGGAAAAACCATTTCACGATAACATCCAAACACGTATTTTAGAGAAAGATTATTATCAACCATCAACCACCCTTCCACTAAAAACTCCCAAGGTTGATGCGACAAGCGTAGATTATTATTTATCAAAACATTAAACACCAAGATAACAATCTGTAATTTATTATGTCTATTGTATATAAGATTAGTATATACAATGGAATTGGCGATACCGTTAATAGCTATGGGCGGACTATATATAGCATCTAAACGAAGGGCGAATGACGATGAACAAGAATGTGATAACGAAGAAGGATTTGTGGATTACAAATATCTCCCAAATACGAATCTACCCAATGTTAATTTTCCATCTGAATATCCGGTGAAATCACCTTCGTTGGATACTACTCAAAAGCTATCACACGACAACAAGTATACGGGAGGTGCATATACGGATAAATATTTTGGTTTGAGTGACCCAAAAGATATTCACGACCCAAACCGATGGGGAAAACACAATAGCACCACTGTATCGACCCAACAGCTAAATCATGGTGAAAACAGTTTTACATCTCTAACAGGCGATGCAGTCAACGGGGAATATTTCAAACATACGAACATGGTTCCATTTTTTGGCGGAAAAGTCACTACTCGCAATTTTAAGGCTGACCAAAATGAAGGACTTATGGACAGTTATTTAGGAAAAGGATCACAGCATATTGATAAAAAGGAACAGTCACCGCTATTCGCACCAAATGATAATTATCAATGGGCTTACGGAACGCCAAACCAGACTGATTTTATGCAGTCTCGAGTAAATCCTGGTGCAAAAATGTCGAATGTATTGCCGTTTAAACAGGAGACGGTCGGGCCTGGACTCGGTCTTGGTTACAATACGGAAGGCAGCTCGGGATACAATTCTGGGATGATGAACCGCGAAGCTTGGATGCCCAAAGGTATCGACGAGTTGAGAACAAATAATCATCGAAAGGCGGCGGGTGTCGCGTTATATGGACATGAGGGACCCGCAAATAGTAGCGTCAAAGAAATGGGTGTTCTTGGTGCGATGGAAAAAAATCGCGTCGAACGCACATTCGAAACGGGTTCTGACCGCTTGATCACAACCACTGGCGCAGAAAAAGGCGTTACGTTGCGTTCTATACAAAACGACCGTTACACAAACCGTCCCGAGACGACAGTTGATTACACCGGTGTCGCCGGTGCCCAAAACCAAGGTGTTTCGGTTGACGGTGAATACATGCCCTCCACGCGAGTTCAACTAGGTGCGGTTCCTGTTTCCGTAGCATCTGCGGTCGGAAAGGGGGGTGCAACTGCGGCAGATTATGGTGCGAAATCCCAAATGTCTTATGTAAATAATCGTTCAGCCAATCAACAAACCGATTATTTTGGTGTCGTTGGTGGTGCGATTGGTGCAGTCATATCTCCATTGTTGGATATTCTCCGACCTTCGCGTAAAGAAAATACAGTGGGCACATTGCGTCCATATCAAAATCCCGGAACCACGATACCCCAATCCTATCTGTTCAATCCAGCAGACCGTCTTGGAACAACCATTCGTGAGACGACTGAGCAATCCAAATTTCATCTGAATGCGGGGACTAACGAGATGAACAAGGGCGGGTATACAGTAGCCACTGTTCAACCCATCGCAAACAATCGCATGAATCAATCTGATTTCTTTTATTCAGGAAACGCCTCTGCTGGCGACGGTACGCGAGAGGCTCGCCCATATGATGCTGAATATAGACAGCGGAATAATGATATTAAATCGTCTACTATTAACGGACGCTTGGTAAAAGGCAATCTATCGTTAATGAACAACAATATAAATATGAATACGATAGATAAAACAAAACATTTATCCAACCAACGTGCACCTGTCCCCGTGATTCCACGCCAAACACTGAGTGTAGAAACAATGGGGCATAAGCAAGGCAAGAATTATTTGTATGATGGTATTCAACGCGACCGCAATCAGGGGGACATTTTAACAGCATTAAAGGGTAATCCGTATGCACTCAGTATTGTTTAAACAAAATATGAAACTATCTAGTTAAAAATATATAAAATTTATATATTTGTAATGTAGCTTGGTAAATATGCCTTATTTTGAAAAGGAGAATATATTATTCATCCATATACCAAAAACGGGCGGAACGAGTATTGAAAAATATTTAAGTATTCGAACAAGAACTCAGTTAACCCCCCGCAGTCTGTATCTACGTTATTATCCAGAAACAATACAATCGGAAATTGATAAATATAGACAATCTTGGAAATCGAGCCATAAAATAAAGCAAATGCATTCAAATCGAAATGGATTGTTTAATTCATTATTGTATTCGACAATTCATGTTGCTACAGACGACGATTCCGATGAAAACAATAAATCCCCCGAATTTAGAGATTTTAAGCGGGTTCAAGTTGCGAAAGAGGTAGCACATTCATTGCAGCATCTCACCTGGTTGGAAATGCAACAATACGAAACAATATTGTGGGATACCGATAAACAACGGCGCATTGTTTCGAATGACTTATACAAGCGAAATGATTGCGAAATTATTACAGTAGTCCGAAATCCATATGATCGAACTATATCCGACCTGTTATTTAATGGTATCATTACAGAGCAGACGATTCAATTTCCCGAAACTGTATATAAAAAGCTAAAAAAATATTTAGCAAAAGAGGACACGTTTGATAACCACAAACTACCCCAATATATGTATATTGTAGACAAAGACGATAATCTGGTCGAAAACATTATCATTTTGCGCACAGAAACGTTGACTGACGATATGAAACATATTGGATTTACAGACTTTAATTATAATTTGCAAACATCAAAATGCAGTTTGGAATCAAAAGAAACAAAATATAGTGCTGCTCTTAATTCAAAATCAATTTCATTGATTAATCAATATTACAAGCGGGATTTTGAATTGTTTGGATATTCTATGCTACCCGAGTAATTCATTTACTGAAACAGCCTAGACATTACTATCGCCTCTTTGTTTATACTTGCGGGTTTGAATAGTCTATGCAACATATGATCATCGCGGAAACGAATGGTATATTCCTGCTGTGTCTGGTTTCGACCAATTCTGCCCATTGCCTGTATCGTTTTTTGCTGCGTCATTTCCTTGAGGTCCTTTCCTATAAAACCATGGCAGAACTGGTAATTCGTTCCGTAAATATAATCCGATGACGCCAATATCATAAATAGTTGTTGTTCTGCCGCAAGTCGCTTCATCACTTCCATGTATTTCAAATTTGCGGTATTTTCATCCACAAACATTCCGATACCTAACAACAACAACATCTTTTTGTCGTTGTCTACGTCTAACGCCATAATTTCACAGACCTCATCGTCTGATATGCGTGGAACAAATGCATTTGCTACATGTTTTCCATTAGGCGCCCACACTTGTTGGTGTTCACGCATATTTGGTATGTATATGCGGTCAAGATTCACCGGCACTATCTGCGCGCGAAGAATTTCCACACTCCGTGATAATTTGTTATCGTGCGTCGCGGTATCCTCTCGATTATACTTATGGTCGGATTTTCCCTTTCCCTTTGCATTTGTATCTGAAACCGAAATAGTATTTTCTCGCGCATTCGCCATATCTTCGAGCTTATTTTCCAAACAGGTTAACTCCGTTTGGATTTGATTGTTGCGCGCAATATTCTTCGATATCTCGCGGAAAGTGGCTTCCGGTATGCGAGAAGTGTGGATGTAATACTTACCAATGTTTTCCACATTGTCCGCCAAATATATACTCGGCCCATCCGTCATCGTGTATGCATCGCTAGTAGTTACTGCAATACCGCTTGGTAATGCAGGTGGCGTTGGTGGGTGTAACGGAGTGGATATACTTTGCATTCGAGTTAAGTTTCCACCAGCCTGAGTTGTCGGGCGGCTCTCAACACTTCGGAATTTGCGTATGCTTGGCGTGTCGAACTTATATTGCTGCTCGGCGACGAGGGATGAGCGAATACCTTCCCATGCATCACGCGACAAATTTTGCAATGCGGTTAGATAGTATAATTTTACACTATTCATGGTCATCGCGGATATCCCATCTTCAAAGTAATTCACCATGTGATATCGCTCGTCCAATGCATCGCGCGTATTGTTTGCCTTAAGAAGGAAACGCGTTACTTCAACTAGATCAAAATACCGCAGCATGGTTTTGTTTTTTATGCAATGATTCACACAATCTTGCAGCTCGTCGTAGGATGTAAATAGGAGGTGCGGAACTACTGACTTTCCTGAACTATTTAGTAGAGCAATCGATTTGCGACAATCATGACTTGAAATTGTCTCAATCCGCGCGCCTGGAAATCTTGAACGATAATCCGCCAATGCATCACAGATATCCTCTTCATGCGGAAGAGTCGCACAAGACAAAACCATTCTAGAGATCAGGTTATTGCGCCAAACGTCTTGTATTGTGGCGTGCAGCGGATGCTCGTCGTAATCCATCGAAATTGTTGGTTCGTCCCAATACGTTATCAGATCGGTGTCGGCTTTTACGTTTAAGTCGGTTCCTTCGTATTCCGGCGAAAACGCGAGCATATATCTCATCGAAATCAGATAGGACTGCACGTCACATATCATGATTTCGACTTTATCGCCCACGCTATTGTCGACCTTACCTATTCCACCGGAACGTTTGTTTGTGCTATATACGGATGCTGCGTAATAATGCAGGCGAATATCATCTGCAGTTTCGCATCCAAATGCAATCGCAATACGTTTATTCATAGAAACTGCTGATTTGGCCAGAGCCAAGCCCACATGTCTCGCTGCACATATAAATATGATTCGATGTCCTTCGGATAAACCGAGGGGAGTCAATGTTTTTCCAGTCCCCGTAGGTGCGGTATACAAGACTAGTTTGGGCGGGATCTTCGCCATCATCTCTAGTTTTGTGCCGAGGACATCATTGGCTGCGCAGGTGTATCTGAATGTCGAGAAGATTTGCTTCTGATGTTCAAAGAGCGTCTTGTCTTCGTATTTCAGCAAATGGGGGTTTTTTTCAATAAATGCATAGGCTTGAGTCAATACGTCATTCATATGAAGTCTCGGCATTGTCGCAAGAATGACTCTATCGATAAAGCTCGATACGTATGGGTTTACGTCAATAATCGTGGCCTTCTTCAATTGCAAAATCGTGTAAAGATAAAACGCATATTTGTCGTTTCGTGCATATACTGATTTCAGAATCTCAGTCGCAAACGTCAGCAATGTAAACTCGAATATGTTTTCACGCGCTGTGTCAAGCTTCTTATCAACCGAGTTGATTCGAATCAATTCACCTGCTTTCAGCTGAATCTTCTTGTCCTTTTTGACTCCCTTTGTCCGTTTGTCCGGTGTATCCGGTAAAATCTCCTTGTATTTCGCGGTCAATTCGGAGATAATCGGTTCAAAATATTCTTGGTGTAAATATTCGTGCACGTCTTTAATCGTGCTTTCGAGTTTCATTATTTTCAGCATGGAAACATTCGAGTTGTGGCGCAGATTCACATTGTGATATCCGTCGATGATCATTCGAAGGATCGATTTTTCGCTATCCGAAACTGATACTTCTACGTTGAGCCATTCCGACTTGGTGAGCTTCTTCTGTGTTAAATCCATTTTGATAATTAGTATAAACTATGGTTGATAGTTTATATGAATCGCGTTAATCACAAATCAATTTTATGTTTATATCTTGAAAATAACTCAAGATTTGCGGTATTTTCACTACGAATTAGTATTACATTGATTGATTTTCAAAAAATGGTATTTCTTTATAGAATTCTTCCATAAACGTATTCACCCTTCTATAGTATTCTTGTCTTTTTTCGTCCGACTCAAATTTCATATCGTTGATGCAGAAAAACTTTGGTCTTATAAGTTCTATCTCCGGGGCTTTTTTAAAATCTGGGTCGTAATGTTGATCCGCATATATAATCTCGTTTGGTGAAAATGTGTGTAATATACCATTTCCGGTATCATATGCGTATTTTGCAATTAATGCATGCTGTTGCTGACACCATTCATGTAAATTATATTTATCGCATGTATCTCCACCTGTTCCGGACCGTTCTTTTATATTTCGAACCCATTCAATATATTCACTATATTCTGATTGAAATTCGGTTATAATACTTTTTTTATTAGGGAAAGGCGTATGATCAGCTATTCCACAGTAGATAGGTAGATCTATATTCAATATACGGTCATTATTTGTTTTATACATCGGTTTACAATCGGCAAGCATTTTACTGTTTATCACAATTTTGCTTCCATCACTATTAAAAAAGTCTCTATATGATACATCGTTTCCCAAATAAAAATCGTCATTGAAATAGATAAAATGTTCAGAAAGTGTTGCTATATTCGCGACGGTTGTTTCAATCGAATTTGAATTTGTTGTTGGTAAGTGAGATTTATCTCTGAAGGTATCGTTATGATCCACAAGTGTTATTTTATCTGAATATTTATCGTTAAACCAGCTTGGTTTTACTTTTACAGGATTCATCAAAATGTATATTCTATTTACCCACGGAGCATACTTCATTACCGAACGCAAACTATATTTCAGTTCATTATTATTTGATATACGTGCATTGGTCGTATTATTATTTTCTCCTGCCCATGTATATACAATATCAATCGGGAAGGGGGGATATATATATGAGCGAAAATCTTCATGATTGTTGTTACAGCACAAATTATAAATTAAAATGATTACGATTATAACCCCCACTATCTTATTATAAAATCGCATGTATATACATTGTATATATAATATGCTGTCTCTAAACTACTCTTCATTTTTGATGTATCGATTATATGGTTTCACTCGCATAATCCACGCACACATACTACAAAATAAAACTATTTGTATTAAATATAAACGTTTCATAGTATATGAATACAATGAAACTGTATACCACATTATTTCAATTTGTTATGTCGACCGTAGCAAAATATAAAATAGATGAGTCACATGGGCTCTCTCATTCTTTCCAAATATTGGCCTTCGCTCATTCAATATACGAATGTGAGGCTATAAAATATCCTGAAATTGCTCCACATGAAAAAATAATCTATATTTCTGCTATCATACACGACATGTGTGATCATAAATATATGGATGTAGATTCTGGACTCGATACAATTGTATCTTTTTTATCATCAAATGAGGTTTTTCAACTCAACGAGAATGATATATTTGTGATTCGGGATATTATTAATACAATGTCTTACTCCAAAGTAAAAGAGTTCGGTTTTCCGGATCATGGAAAATACCAACAAGCGTATCACATTGTTCGGGAGGCCGATTTATTATGCGCATATGATTTTGACCGATGTATGATTTATCATATGCATACGCGCAACACCGGTATTGAGAACGCGTTTCGCGATTCGTGTAACTTATTTGACGTGCGCGTATTTCGCCATGAGAGTGATGGATTGTTTACTATCGAATATTCAAAACAACTGTCTCAAATCTTGGAAACCCAGTCTCGTGCACGCATTGAACAATGGCGGCTCATGTTAGAAATATGATTCTACACTAATTTCCTATTCTCGGTAATTGAAAAATACCGTGTGGTTTGTATTTCAAAATATCATTTATCTGTTTTGTAGTTGGAAATTCGTATAAACCATATGTCTCTTGTAAAAGCAACCATTCGAACATCCCTCCGCCATATATATATACGTCTTTGAAGCCGAGTTCTATCAATTGCCGTTCCTTTTTATCGACCGTCGAATCGCTTGAATGTTTTCCATATAGAATGATTGTTGGATATTTCACGGACGGTAAATTTAATAATTTGTTTATCGTTTCTTCTTCTATATCGTGCGGTAGCGTCCCTTTTATTAGACAGGATTGCATATCGACAGGAAGGGTGTTTATCAATACATATGCTGCTGGAAATTTTAACATGTATAATACATCGTCAAAACCAATCCTTTGAGTAATCGGTTTCTGAAACCATGAAAACATTATTTGGGTCTATTGTAAAGTAGACGTTCATTATTTATAAACTGTTTTTGTAAATAATGATTTAATCGACGCCGAGATCGTCTTCAATTGTATTATCGTCCACATCTGAATCATTTTCCGGGTTTAATTGTTCCTCTGTCAATCCTACAAAATTTAGTGATATATCCAATATATTATCGCCTGTATTCAATCCCTGTATCATAGATTGCGCAAATGTGTTTATATATTGATTCAATACATTGGTTAAATCGGTTGCGATGGCGTTGTCTGAACTCGGAATTGCCCGATTGCCTGATATATCGATTGGGTTATTCGATATGTCCGTATGTGCTTCGCGCAAGTTATGTCGACATACAGGGCAACTGTTGCTTCGCTCAAACCATCTCATCAATGCGCGACGCTTAAACACGTGATTGCAGTGATTTATTCGACATAGGACGTCTCCGACTTGAAAATTATCTAACGAAATTGGACAACGATTTCCACTTATATCTGCAAATATTGATTCTGTGCAGCTATACGTATTTGTATACCTGGTCAATTCTGTCGACGTTAATGGTATACGTGCAGACGGGTCGGTCTGCTCCGCGAATGGTTGAAACATGTATGTGAATAACCACGAATTCTCATTGATTATATTATTCGAAACATCTATTCTTTGCGGCGGTGGTATTGCGGTCGGTCTAGCAGCAGGTCTAGCAGCCGGCCTTGTCGTAGTTCTTGCAGCCGGTCTTACCGCATGTCTCGGCGTAGCCACCGGCGACGCGGTGTTTGTCGTATGTAGAATCGAATTTTGTAACACTCCAATCAAATTGGTCATATTGTTATTATACTGAGATATCGTTTGGTTATATTGATACATCATATCGTAAAGTGTATCTAACTGGCGATGCCGAAGTCGAGTTGAAACCGTATCATCCATTGTTTTAATACTATATAAAGATTACGCTCTATATGTTATTAAAATTAAATATTAATTATGATGTCGAATACTAAATGCAAGGACAAAGGTAGCGGACGCACTGGTTTAGTTAATTTAGGCAATACTTGTTTTTTAAATTCATGTATGCAGGCGTTAAGTCATACATATGAATTGAGTGATGTATTTTTATCAAATAAATTCGCAAAGGCATTAAATAACTCAACTGAAACTAATAATTTAGTTGTTGAATGGATCAACCTGCGAAATGTAATGTGGGCGCAAGACGGTGTTGTCTCTCCAAATCGTTTTGTTCGTAATGTTCAAGAGATCGCGGAAAAAAAGGGCAGAGATTTGTTCACCGGTTGGGCACAGAACGATTTGCCTGAATTTCTGTTGTTTTTTATAGAATGTATGCACAATACGGTTGCACGGCCGGTAAACATGACTATAAATGGGAATGTTCAAAATTCAATTGATAAGTTGGCCACAGAGTGTTATAAAATGTTGAAACGCTCCTATTCCACTGAATATTCTGAAATTATGGATATGTTTTATGGAATTTATGTTTCCGAGTTGTCTTCAAAAACGGGAACCATTCATTCCATTAATCCTGAAAACTATTTCATATTGGATTTAGAAATTCCAAGACCAAATGCCTCACTAGACGACTGTTTTCGTGCATTTACATCGTATGAAATGTTAGAGGGCGAAAATGCCTGGCTGAATGAACAAACTAAATGTCGAGAAGATGTTCGTAAGCGCATTACCTTTTGGAATTTCCCCAAAATTTTAGTTATTACGTTGAAGCGATTTTCTGTCGATGGTGGAAAAAAAAGGCAGGACTTGATTGATTTTCCTTTGACGAATATGAATTTATCGGGGTATGTGAGTGGATATAATGCAGACCAATATGTATATGATTTATACGCTATATGTAATCATTCTGGTGGGACAATGGGTGGGCATTATACATCATTTGTAAAAACGCACAATGGTGAATGGATACATTTTAATGATACCAAGGTAGAACGACACATCAATGTGAACAAATTGGTAACACCAAAGGCCTATTGTTTATTTTATCGCAAGCACTAGACATTTAGCGTTCTTAGTTTGTATATTCAATATCGAATATATAAAATATATCCGTTTTCTATATACAGACTTTCGTAAATCATGGGTAATTTTTTAACACGATTGGAATATGAAATGAATCAAATATCTAGCCCAGGTGCCGCAGCACCAGCCGGTTCTTATACACTTACTCCGGTGACTGGGTCAACCGTAACAACTACATCAACGTCCCCTCCGGTGGCTACATGTGATTCAAATTCGCCGTCTACAACCACAACTACAACTACAACTAGTAATTCAGGCGGCGGTTCAGTACAATTTGAAGGAGCCGGCAATAGTAAAACGACACAGTTGCGCGATAATATTTTCAATTCAACCACATTTTCAATACTGTTTTGGATCATCGTAATGTTCACAGCATATAAATTGGGATCGGCAATATTCGTATCAAGGAGTTCTGAAAATGTTTCGGCATATAGTCGAATCATAGACATGGTTCTAGCGGTGAGTTTAGTCCTATACTTGTATTATTGGTATACGACGTTAATCGCGTCTGACCAAGACAATATTTTGGGATATTTCATTTCCTGGACGCAAGAATTCTTTGATGATCCTTGGTCCCTCTTCGACCTAGTATGGTTCACCATTATATTTTTTACATTGGTCTATATTCTGAAGGTGCCTATGGCTCCCGGAACCAGTCCAGTATTGGTTCATTTGGTTGAATCTAAAATATGGATTCTATATGCTACCTTTGCGATTATCTATTTTTTCAAATATGTCCTTGGTATTCCAATTATTAATTTGCTTTTCAACAATAGCTTAATGAATTATTTGAAAAATGCCCAACCATCGACGTCATCCATTTACGATAGTTTATCAAAAGATTTTTCAGATATTAATAGTAAATCGGTTGTTACCACGACGACTTCATCAAATACCAGCCCGGCTTCGTGCGCAACCAATAAACAAGTATTTAATGTCTCAAATAACCTGTATACCTACGAAGAAGCACAAGCCGTTTGTAAAGCGTTTGATGCGTCCTTAGCAACATACGACCAAATAGAGGGGTCTTATAACGCAGGTGGCGAGTGGTGTAATTACGGATGGTCTGAAGGTCAAATGGCGTTTTTTCCTACTCAAAAATCAACGTGGTCAACTTTGCAGAAAAATCCCAAAACGCAAAATTCTTGCGGTCGCCCTGGTATTAATGGGGGCTATATAGCCAATCCGTATGTGCGATTTGGTGCAAACTGTTATGGTGTAAAGCCAAAACAGCCCGAAAATTGGACGCCTCCTTCATACGAACAACCGCTCGATATTGTAGTTGCAGAAGAAGAAACCGACGAATACGCTAATCTGCGAAACGGGGTTACACTAAATAGTTTCAATATGACCAATTGGTCGAAGTATTGAACACTTTATTGGTAATTGCGTAAAATTGAATTATCCCACAACTATTTCATCATTGTTATAAACAACAATCACGAACTATGAGCGAAGATCCCGTATTTGTCCTCACTCGGTATTTATATATCAAGGATGATGTGTGGGCGTCGTTGATGATGTCCATACTCAACAAGGATATAGAGCAAACCATGTTTTGGACATGTGAAATGTATCATTCGGGGTTTGAAGAAGAACTTGCAGAATACTTGCTCGTAATCTATGTCGAATTCTTTCGATCCAAAAATCCGCGATTGGAATCCCATTTACGTGCATGGTCTTTGCGCATATTGGAGGGTGTGCATATAGCCGCGACAATGGCGCGCAATCTTGCCGCCTATCCGCGCAAAAAGACAGTGAGTGGTTTCGATACTGCGAAAACCGACGACGATATACATGTCGACTCGCAATTTGAGACTCGAGTCTTGGTTCATATCTCATCTGCGATGGTCGAAAAATACAATACAATATATAAGGACGATACCATGAAGCGCTCTGCTAGAAAAATTCTAGCGCAAGCCTGCTTGTATTCTACATGCAAAAACATGGCTAATCTGTTTCATGCGAATTATACGTCAATCGACTTCTCCAAATTATGTGTATATCACAGAATGGATCACCATTGGTTATACTTCGCATCATTTTCGCCAATTTGGAAACGGCGGATTTCAGAATATAATGGTATTATCGACGACACGACATCTCGCGTTAATTTTCCCGACGAGGAATCGCTTGAAGCATTCTTTGAAGAATTTGGATATGAACCTGAGGAACAAGAACGCAATATTTCTGAGAAATTTATGCATATACGACGTAGCCAACAGATGACTATGAAAGAGTTTTGTTGTATGTTCAATATAACAAAAACCGTGCGAGTGAATAAAAAGCCATCTACTCCGTGATAGACTTGTGTTGTCGTCGCGTTTGTTTGGGTGCGACCGTTCTACATGCTTTTTTGTTGCGCCGGGTATCCTTGTTTCGGCTCATTTGCGCAACCATTCTATACAGATTATCAAACATCTCTTCGGAAATTACAGATGCATTGTCTTGGTTGTTGAATTCCGCATCATATTGCGAGGAATCGGACGATGGTTTGATGCGCAATACAAACATGGGAATTCCTAAATCGCGAAATCTTTCGTATTTACTCGTTTTACTTCCGTATACCGCATCATCATTATGGTCATACTCGTCGTCGCCTATTATGTTGGCGCTTTGGATTGCATTGCGTGATGGATATATGCATTTTCCACCGGCGCAATATGTCGGATATCCGTTAGAAGTAATCATGTATAGATTATCATTAGATACTTGCTACGCTTGATTAACGGTTTTTAGAATATTCATTCTCGATTATACGATCGCTTTAGATCATTGGAACTTTTTATCTCACGCTGTTGCTTTAAATAATCGATTACAAAGCTAACTTGTTGCGGATCAGACATAATCTTTCCTAAATGTTGCTCTAAAAACCCAAATGTAAGAGGCGAGTATTCTTTTTTTTCATATACTTTGATTTCCCCGTCAGGAAGGAGAATTTTTCGTTTTGAAATACCGGCTCGTTCCAGATCATTGCAGATATCGTTGGACAATTGCCCCCTCTCGTCGCGCATAGTTTTCGTCCTCTCATTGATGATTTTTAATTGCGAATCTAGTTGAACCCATCGTTTTATTTTACCAGTAAGTGTATCTCGTGAAACAATCTGTTGTTCGGCGGCGGAATCCATGTACATTTACGTGATAATTGAATCTATTGTTTTACACGGACTCTTATGTATATTCTAGAGTCGTAGTAACGTATAAGCCTCCCAATTGACTCAAGAGACGCAGTAATAGCAGCAGATTCGCCAATATGATAAAAGTTACCGCGACGATATAGATACATATAAACCATATATATGGATATGCCTCGTTGTAAATCATATTGCTAATGGGTTGTATTATTTCGCGCAAATTCTTTCGTGTATCTTCGCTTTTCAATAATTCTATGCAACTATCACGAATCGATTTCATGGCGTTTTGATATATATGTAGATAGAAGGGGCAACCGTTTAACGTAAACGCGTTGAATCGTATGTAAAGAAATGTGCGGTAAAATTATTATAGCATTCATTCATGTCTAGCATTCATGAATTAAATGACTCTTTTCCATTCGACAAATTACAACTATCTCATCCAACTATAATTTCGGGCGGTAATCACTTTATAAAATTTTCACTGCACAGTTCGCCTCTATATGTTAAACCGCCTAAATGTTTTATAAAGGGTTCTATTTCCAAGACGACCAAGCGCTCTCATTGTGACCTCATGTTTTCCAACCAAGATGTTGATATCATAAAATGGATGGAGGATTTAGAGGGTTATGCATGTAAACAGATTTACAGCAATCGTGAAAGGTGGTTTGAATCAGATATGGAGCTATCCGACATCGAAAATTATTTCGCATCTCCTTTGAAAAGTTACAAATCCGGTAAGAATCATTTAATCCGGACCAATATCCCAACACGTTTAGGTAAACTCAATCTCAAAATTTATGACGAAAACGAAGAAGAAGTAGACCCCGATTCAATTGCCGAAAATACAAGTGTGATGACCATCTTGGAAGTTCAGGGCATAAAATGTTCCGCGCGAAGTTTTCAGATAGAATTTGAAATCAAGCAGATGTTGCGATTGGATCCGGTCGATATATTTGAAAAATGCATATTGTTGAAACACGTCGAATCCGATACACTTGACCATACGCAAACTTTAGCAGAAAACACTTCGCTGGTAAAGAATTCTTCTGTGGTCAATCAACCCAACATCCCATCACCCAAGACACACGAATCTCCCGTGAAACCGGACATTTTATCGCTCGAATCATTCAGCAAAAAAGAGGAAGGCACCATTCCACCCGCACATTTAGAAGTTTCTACTGAAATGCCTGATTTTCATGCGAATACAGACGCGAAAGTATTTAGTGATTTACCCGAATTTGATGTAAAAATAGATGATGTATCTGGATATGATCCGGTTCATATTAAGGATCGTAAGGACGTATATTATGAATTATATAAGGAGGCTCGAAAAAAGGCGCGCATTTCTAGGAATTTGGCTTTTCAGTCATATTTAGAGGCAAGGGAAATCAAAACCAAATATGATTTAGATGATATTGAAAGCGACGAAGAAGACAAATTCTACAACTCATTTCTTGAATCTGGTCTAACAAATCAATAAATATGGTCTACATTTAGTAATATAATCAATTATCATGCTGCTCTCTAAAAAATTTATCCGCCGTTTATATAAACAAAATGTTCAAGGGTCTGACTAATTTTGTCCAATCTGAAAGTGTTAAGTGGATTTTCGTCGCAGTAATTGTAGTTATTATGATTTATTCAGTCATGTCTTACTCCAACGGCAAAGATTATGTTCAAGACAACTACGCAGGTATGCCCGCCCAACAGAGTGGTTCTACCGGTGAACAGCCTAAGCGACTTACTCCCTCTACTTACGGCAACCCGTCAACCGTGCAAACCGCCGATGTCTCTGGTTATCAACTCGCTCCCACAGCGAATCCAGACCAACTTCTGCCCAAGGACGAAAACAGCAAGTGGGGTGAAATGAATCCAGTCAGCACGTCGGTTAACGGCCAGGCTTTGCCTGATTTGTTGAATGCTGTATCGCGAATTGGTATTGATACCATTGGACAAACAATGAAGAACGCCAATCTTCAGCTTCGTTCCGACCCTACTATTCAAAAGCAATCTGTTGGTCCTTGGAATAACAGCACGTATGAACCCGATTTAGCCCGCGTTCCACTTGAACTCGGATGCGGTGCACCTTAATCTATTTAGACATTTATTGTCTAACAATGTTTTTATGATCATATATATATAATCATAAATGGATAAAGCTGATATTTTCATATATATATTGATATTTGGTATTCTTGGAATATGTATTTACATGTATTTTGATTCTGATGCATTCCAATTAAAATGTATTGTGTCTACCGTTGATGGAAACAAATATTGCGTTCGCGAACGCGAGAAATTGCAAGAGGCCGCCGATATGCTTGCTCGGATCACAGTGAAATGCAAGGAATTGGTCGATTATATGGCCGAAACACACGGAGACCAAGAGAATGTAAAGCGTTTGGTTGCCGGTTACAATCCACAGCGAGTAATGGAGACGCTCCCTACCAGCGAGTTTACTGCGTTTAGTGAGAATAAGGGTGAAAAACTGGCTTTTTGCTTGAATAAACAGCGCGAAGGTGTTTCCAATATGATTGACGAACATACACTTATGTTTGTCGCAATACATGAGCTTGCGCATGTTGCTACCAAATCAATTGGACATAAGACCGAATTTTGGGATAATTTCAAATTTTTACTTGAAAATGCAAAGGACTCAGGCATTCATGTTCCGACCGATTATAAAAAGGCGCCTACGGAATATTGTGGAATGAATATCAAAGATAATCCGTATTACGACAATTAGGCTCTTGGAAATGCGTAGACTCAATGTAGCATGTGATTTCATATATCGGATGATATACTATAAAATGATGTTTTTATAGTATATAATGGAGCAGGAAACAACCATACCTATCTCAATGGATCACATCTACAAAATACATATAATAAATGAGCTAGGTGACGTTAAACACGTGTTTGTATTCTGCGCCAACTTGTATTCAGAACAGCATCTCACGACAATCTTTAGCGAAACTGAATTAGTCCATTACAAGGAAAACGCGGTTGAAATTGTGTTTTCGAGTCGGTTAATTCATAAAGACGATTCAATTCATGAAATAAAACTGAAAATTGTGGCCGAGCTGATTGAGCATCACACTGCACATTCAAAAAACGTCTATCATTTATCCACCGATGAAGTATATCTATTTGGGAATACGTCAAAGGATGTAGACATGATCAAACTTTTCCAAGAAATAACCGACAATGAACAGACCGCGTTGACCAAGGAACGGTTCTTTCTATATCTTACGCATATTTCGGCTGATCCATATGTCTTGGATACAGGTGATGTTACTAAAACCCTTGAACGAGATGTTTTTCATTATGATGATTGGATGGCGGTTGCGAAATCGGGCGTTCGAGACGTTTTTGCACCCATAGGTATGGAATTCCAAGGAGAATACGATTTTCGATTTCCGAGTAATCCATATAATAATCAACTTTGGACGCAACCGATTCGTTACGAGTTGTCCGCCAAAAACCCGCTACTTACATTTGAAAAATCGATTCTCCTTGACTACACGCGTTCGACCGATATAATGGTCTGTCTGGCCAAGAACGTCTTTCAATATTCAGAATCAATTCAAATGTCTACTGAATATGCTTGCAATTTATATTTTCCATTTCTACAAAAACGCGGATTGAATACAATACAACTGTTGACCGATGCTAGCTTGGATATTTCGTCTGAAACTGTGTCTCAAATTAAAAATAAGGCGAATGAACAAAAAAACTATATTTTGGACACTTACCGCGAAATCGAGTGGACTCGCAAGCCTGAATCGGACCTTCCGTATATTGAGCGAGGAATTAAGGACTTCTCTCTTACATTGCGCGCGAGTGATTATGCACATTCCCTTCCTATGGACCTGCTATTCCGTAATCTGCATGCAACCGAAGCATTCCCATTCATAAAATACAATCCGGGCGCTCGTCGTGAGAATATGTTTCGGTTGTATTCACAACAAATTTCGGTGGACGGACGCAAGATTCCTCTCTTGGAAGAGTCTCTTATCATGAGACTCTCTCGAGAACTAGGTAGGAGTAAACAAATGTCTGTATATATCCAAGGCAAACATCCCGTCTATCTCAACATCAATGCGAATTCTGAAATTGAAATCGCCGGCGCACTCTCTACAAGTATGGCTATTGATGAACTTGACGATATGATTACGGCGGCAGTTGCGCCAATTATTCAACAAATGAACACCATTTTAACACCTTCTGGATATAAAATCCGCGACTTTGAAGGAATTTATGGATTTCATACATATAAATCGGTATTTACATATAAGGCAGTCTTACCGTTTGAATCAAACATTCATCTTGAACAACATACCGGATATCTAGCAGGTATATTCGACGTATACAGCACAGATATATCCAAGGGGGCAACGATGCGTTTCAAACGTGTCCGCAATTACAGAGAAATGGACGCAAAGTTTACTTTGATACGCGAAATTTTTGAACGAACCGGGAATTCAGAAGCGGTGATCCAAGGATTAGTAGACAATTTCTCAATGGCCAGCGATGATGCGATTTCGCTATACGGGGAATTTCGTTCACAGTTTCAAGTATTGAATCAGCAAATTTTAGAAAATCCTGGATTTCATACCGAGTTTAAAACTGCACCTCTCAAGAATGAGGTAATTGTTGAAATGTCTTCTATTTCTTCACCACTCTTCTTGGACATTGTTCACATGTATATCGACACAATCTTGAGAATATCACAAAAACCCAAAACGATTACCCTTCCTTTGGCCAAAATGAGGCGGTTTAAAACGAAATTTTCCGAATCAGACGTGGAAAAGAGCAGGGTCGACAACATAGATGTGGTCATAGCGCCGGTAACACTTGAAAAACCGGCCGCAAAACCATTACGATTTGCGGATTCGCCGAATGAAAATATCCAAGATGCGATACCCAACGCACTTGATTTTGAGGACGATTTTGATTATGAATATGACGATGGGGATGGGGATGGGGGCGCTAATGAGGGCGAAGACAGTGACGCAAATGAGATTGTCCAAAAGGAATCCAATCTCGACGAAGACAGCGACGCCGAATTTTATGGTGGTCAAGGAAGCGACGATGAACTGAGTGATAACGAAAATAAATATGAGGTCAGCATTGACGGAATGTCTATCAAAAACCCAAGCCCGTTTTATAAACGGATGCTCGAGAAGGATCCGGTTCTTTATGTAACCGAAGAAACGAGCAAGTTCCCTCTTTACTCAAAAGCTTGCCCCTCTGGCGATAAGCGTCAACCGGTTCTAATTACAGACGAAGAGAAAAAACGAATTGACCAGACAAACCCCGGGTCTTACGGAAAGGCTCTTCTACATGGCTCATCCGACAGCAAAAAGTTTTGGTATATATGTCCAAGATTTTGGTGTTTGAAAACAAACTCGAGCATTAGCGAAGCAGACGTAAAAGCCGGCAAATGCGGTGCGATCATCCCTCGAGGCGCAGATCGAGTCCCACCTGGCGCATATGTATACGAATTCAATAATCCAAGATTTCATATGAAAGACGGAAAATACGTTCCGCATGTTCCCGGATTTCTGAAAAAAAATAAACATCCGGACGGTCTTTGCATCCCATGTTGTTTCAGTAAAGAATGGAATTCCGAAGATCAAAAAACGCGCCGGGAGACATGCGGTTATCGCGACCCTGATGAAGTCGGCGAGGCCGAGCCCATGTCCGAAGGAATACAGTCTACGTCAGATAAACCGGGCGACTTGAAACCAAAAACCATTCGGAAAAAAAAGGGGCAGACCTCGAAAAACGTATCTTACGTTATGAGCTCTGTTTCCTATCCTCTCCCTCAAAATCGATGGGGGTTTATGCCCGAAGCACTCCAACTATTTTTACACACGGACAGTTCCAAAGCAACTGACCCTCAAAATTCAGCCATTATTATGTCCGGCGAACCATGTCTTCTCAGGTATGGTGTTGAAAAATCGGAAAACCAATCATTTCTTGCATGCTTTGCCTATTATTATGCACATAAAAATAATCTTTCGACTGTTCCAACTGTGAAAGAGATGAGTTCTATTTTTGTCGACTCCATCACACTTGATATGTTTATTCAATATCACAATGGAAACTTGGTATCTATATTTCGTCCAAAAATTGTTACTCGTTCCGAAATCGCAATAGACATATATGCGAATACCGAATTCTATAAAACAATTAATTTGAGCGATGAAACCCAAGTCGACTATTTGGAAGATACAATCGCATCTTACGAGAATTTTCGAAATTTTATCCAAGACGAGGCATCTATTATCGACCACTCTTATTTATGGGACTTCTTCTGTAATCGAAATCCCAAGCTATTACTTGACGGTATGAACCTGATTATTCTGCAAATTTCCGACAATGATATTACAGAGAGGGTTCAAATGATATGTCCATCGAATGCATATTCACCGGTCGAATATAATGTCCGCAAAGAAACAGTCATATTGGTAAAACAAGACAACTTTTATGAGCCAATACATTTATACGAACAAATTGAAACGATTATTGTTTCTAAGACCGACGCCCTTACATACACATTGAAACGGGGCGAATCTGTAAAAATGAATAAAGTTGTGAACGCAAAACAGGTTGAGCAATATAAAATAAAACCAGGCGAAACTAATAAAATCGAAACTAAATATAAACGAGTCTTCATGGAGGGGAGTGCGTTAGAGGAAATCAAAAATATGTTGAAGATTATTCAAGCGACAACCCAGAAATACTGCGCACCTTTACCCAGTATGCCTCGAAAATATTCATTCAAACGTAATATACCCATTATAGAAATAATTCGCATTCTCAAATCACGTCAATACCAAATCAGTTTCCAAGTTCTCAATTATCGCAATAAATCAATCGGTATTCTTGTCCATAAAGAAGACGAGCAAAAGGGCATTTTTGTGCCGTGCTTTCCATCGGCAATCATATCAGATATGAAAACAAAATATATGGATGATGTATCCATATGGAACGACTACAGAGAAACGCGAGACCGACTGAATGAAATATCTGAATCCACCAGGGGGCTTCTTTTTACAAAACCGTCCGTCAAAATTGTGGATGACGGCATGGTTGTCGGTTTTTTGACCGAAACGAACCAATTTGTCCAAATCAATCCACCCACTCAACCTATCGACGAAGACGGGATTCCGATAGTTGAACACTCAAGCGACTCTTATTCGGAGGGGGATAAAACGCTTAGCACCCACAAATATGAATCCAGAACGCGGCGACGTGTAATTCGTAATATCAACCTAGAGACACAATTCTACAATATATTTCGCACTATGGTTCGCATTCAGTTGAACGAGTATGAGAATCGCCAAATTCGCACCGAAATAGTAAATGCAGTGGACGAACCAACCCTTTCTTATTCCACCAAACTAAAATATATCGAGAAACGTCTTCATTTATTAATGGATAATAAGACCTCGTTCCAAGAAATTGATTCCGATAAATTGCGCTCAATTGAGACGGTTGTTATGTGCGGGGTAGACAAAGATACGCAAAAGTGTGAAGCGAGTAATACCATGGGGTCGTCTACAAAATTCTGTCTTACTACGGATGACGATAAATGCCTCACCATTTTTCCAAAAGCACATCTATTAAGCGGCAAAGAAAATGCAACTATCTATTTTGGAAGAATGGCGGATGAACTGGTTCGGTATAGTCGGATTCGACTGTTTATGTTTCAACCAAAAACATACATGAACATCACCGACGGCGAATTGCATGTGAACGATAGTGAACTGTTTTTACTCGAAAGCCGGCTAACTCGCGACTACTTTCGAAATATGGCGCGTTATAATATCGATAAATATGTCCGTAATATTGAATTCGATAACGCACAACCTGAAATATCGCAAACATACGACAACAAGGTTTCCATGTCGGAACAAAATGCTGCGATTTCAAATGTCCGGTCAAATACATCAGATAACGACGCACTAGACAAGTATATCTTGGACTGTATTCAACAGACAAAACCGAATGTGATTGGTAATAATAAACCGGGCTCGTGGAGAGTTGTATTCCCATCGTCCACAAAAGAGCTGGTCTTCAATAACACAGGTGAATGTAGTTTTATTCCTATCATTTATGTTTTTCAACAAGTATATAAAAATGAGTTGCCCATCAAGAATATCAAAATATCCTTGTGGAAAGGATATTCGGCGCTTCTTGGAAATACGTCGAACCAAAACAAGATTTACTCCATTTTGAGAAATCAGGGCAAACGAACCATGGTCGACCGTGTGAAAACGAACGCTATCTCATTCGAGTCGTTGATTTTCAGCGAAGAATATTATATCACCGATTTAGACTGGTGGGTGTTTTGCAAAGTCGCACAATTACCGGTGATTTTATTTTCATCAACCACATTGAAATATTTATCTTCTTCACTCACATGGTTGAAACTTGGCGGAAAGGGCGTCGCTAATGAAAAATTCTATTTTGTTCGTTCCCCCGTGGACGTGAAAACAAACGCCCCTCCTGCATATCACGTCTTACAACCAGGCATGGCGTTCGCTGAATTAAATAACGATATGTTTTTACTTGCCGAGCGAGGTGACGTCACATATACCGCAAACATGCAATCGATTGAAACATTCTTGCAGAAAATTACGATGATACCATCCAAACCACGAGTCTAATCGGGCGGATTTAGTAGGTTCAAATAAAATGAAATCATAGTATATAATCTGACCAATGGATATTCTATTATTCATATACATAGTTTCATTGTTTGTAATTTCTACACCCAAAATCATGTTTAAAATGACTCATCGCAACTATCTTATTACAGCAGCCGTTCATTCTGTTATATTCGCATTCATCTTATATTTCACGCGCGAGATTGTGGATAAGGATGTTGTCGAAGGCACAATCGTTACCATTTCTATACCAAAATCAGAATTAATGGGTGAAAAAGGAGATCCGGGTGAAATAGGTCCTCGGGGGGCAAATGGCTCTCCCGGGCCAGAGGGTCCTCAAGGCGCGATAGGTCCTCAAGGCGTGACGGGTTCAGTCGGACCTGCGGGCCCTCAAGGCGTCACGGGTTCAGTTGGACCAAAGGGTGAAAAGGGAGACACCGGTTCAACTGGGTTCGGGGGTCCTCCGGGTGAAAATGGTTCTCCTGGGCCAGAGGGGCCACCCGGTCTTTCTGCGAGACTGATTCGAAGTCAATCAGACATTCGTTTCGCAGTTGATGCATGGGTCTCTAACCCTACCAACGCCGAAATTACCTATGGGGATATTAAAGACTGGGACACGAGTGCGGTTACTGATATGAACCTGCTATTCTACAACAAATCAACCTTTAATTCTGATATTAGTGGGTGGAATACGTCAAATGTGACCAATATGTATGCGATGTTCGCGAACGCCTATGCATTTAATCAACCCATAGGCAAATGGGATACATCCAAGGTTATAAGTATGTTTTCTATGTTTTGGTCTGCTACATCATTTAATCAACCCATCGGTGAGTGGGATACAAAAAATGTTACCGATATGTCGAATCTGTTCGTGAATGCTAAATCTTTTAATCAACCTATTGGCGAGTGGGATACAGAAAACGTCACCAATATGCCCTCTATGTTTTGGCTTGCTAACTCATTTAATCAACCCATCGGCGAGTGGGATACGGCAAATGTGACCAATATGTATGCGATGTTCGCGAACGCCCTTTCTTTTAATCAACCCATCGGCAATTGGGATACGTCAAAGGTTACCAACATGACCTCTATGTTTTATTCTGCTACGTCATTCAATCAAAACATCCGTAACTGGAGCATGACTAAGGTCACAAACAAAGGATACATGTTTCAGGGTGCAACTGCAATGCAATCGGCAAACAAACCAGCTGGCGTTTAGAACCCACACTTTACGACTTATATTATTCAGCCGTATCAATGAAGAGATATAAAAAATTTATTGAAACATAACATTTCAATAAATTAAACCACTATTTGATGACCTACTCTAGAACCCAATATTGTAATCATCATCACACACGTTCGTTTCACTTGTGCTATGAATATTCGACACATTGTTCTGTATTGCGATCTGTGATTTTCCACACTCGGCCTTACCGCCTTTGTTTGCAAATCCCGCTTCTATTTCAGCAGAAGTATCTGAAATATCCACATCAAACGCCTCTTGTTTCTCCATCTCCTTCATATCCAACACTATTTGGAATGATCCAGTTCCATAATTACCCGCTTGTCCACACATAACATTTGCAGATACACCTCGCATATGGTCGAAATCGCCGTGACGAGCCGCATTCAACAACACTTCCGTGTGCACTTCGAATGTCGCTTTCGCGACTGGGCCAACATTATCGCTCAGCAATCCCGAACGGAATATAGGCACCATGTTATGATTACACGTCATGCGGTCGCAAAGTAGGCCAAGATGATGATAATTGATGTAAACGCCGCTGAATTCCATCACATCCATCATCTCAGTCATGATCATTTGTCTAGCCGCTTCAATGCCCAATACATCATACACCTCGCGAATATCATTGCTTAGTGTGCGTGTCGCATCAATGTAATCCAATGCGAATGCCGCCATCAGATTAGTTCCGGTCGTGTCTAGCACCCAAATATCGCTCTTCACATATTTGCCGTCTTCTTTTCGGATAGACATATCCTTGTCGTTTGCGACTGAATACTGTCCCTTTTTTATTACAGGCATATCATCGACCTTTTTCACCGAGTTTTGGATTTTGCGTGCGATCACATTATCGATATTGCTTACGCCACGCAGAACAATATTATTCATCAACGCGTCCTGGAAATTGTTCAAGAGATAGATATCGTCAGATTGATCCAATGTTTCCGCGACGCCCTTCTTCTTGTTTTTACTCAAGATATTGCTATTCACGCGAATACGGAAAACCAACTTATCACTATTGTAATCCGAGAAAACACATGAAATATCGTTACCAAACTGACTATTTGTAACCGCAAAATGCACATCGTCCATGGTAATATTTCGGTCTAACATCTCTTCGGCGTCCAATTCCAGACGAACCACCCATTTCGACTGACTCTGTCGAATATTTTCGACGTCCATCAAATCGTCCGGACTGATACAATCGCTCATCATTTTCTCAAATTCATGATACTGCTCCATCAACAATTGATCTTCGCTGACCGTCGTTGCTTCGAGTGATGGCTCAAAACACAATTTGATGTTTCGAGTAACGTCCACGAGTCTCGTGTGCTCCATCATAGTCGCATATGCAGTGGCCTTTTCCTGATCCCCTTCGTCTACCGGTTTCAAGTATACCGTCAGCGAAGGATTCTTCGGATTTTTTGTAAGACGCAGAATCTCTTCAATTCGGGGCACACCACGAGTCACATTGGATTTACTAGACACACCCGCCAAATGGAATGTATTCAGTGTGAGTTGGGTGGTCGGTTCTCCAATCGATTGTCCGGCGATCACTCCCACCATTTCTCCAGGATGAACGAGCGCCTCCTTATGCTTCAGTGCGATTGTCTCCAATAACATAATCAGACCTTTGCGATGAAAGCGTTTGTTTATCAACAAATCTTTGGGGGAAAGATAGAAGTAATACATAACCTCAAACAATTTCGTCAAAGGCGCGAATACAAACTGATTCATCTTCTTGAAGTTCTCTTCGATTAGCTCAAATGCCTCCAATGGCGTAATATCAACCACACTATTTGCGTTTAATCCAAGCTGGCCTTGAATATTGACTATAATGTTTTGGAACGATACCGGCATTGAAATGCTGTTTTCATTCTTATTGCGAAACACCTTTTCGACAAGCTGGTCGCGCATAGACAGCATCTCAGTGATGTAGCTTCGACATTTTTGCTGAGCATCCACCTTTTGCTTCTTCATTCTGGAAATCGCGCTACGATTATAAACTGAAAGCAGCTCACTCGATTGATCGTTGATTCCAATGATGTCGTAGTGCATATAAATATCCTCTACACTCATACCAACCAATGGAATCGTCTGGTTTTCAACACGCCCAGTATCAAATGAGTCGTCGCCATATTTGAATTGGATAATCTTACCCATATTATTACGAACCGTCATATCATATTCCACCTTCAAGTCCTCCAATCCCTTGATCAAACGGCGTTGAATATATCCAGTTTGGGATGTCTTGACGGCCGTATCAATCAAGCCAATACGACCACCCATCGCATGGAAGAACAATTCGGGTGCAGTTAAACCCGATATGTAAGAATTCTCAATAAATCCACGCGCACCGGGACTGTCGTCAAATTTATGAAAATGCGGCAATGTGCGGCCATCAAACCCATAGGGGATTCGTTTGCCGTCTACGTTGGTCTGACCTAAACAGGAAATCATCTGGGAAATGTTGATGGGGGTTCCCTTTGATCCCGAGTTGATAATAATCAGGAATTTGTTACCAGCATCTAGACTATCACGACCAATTTGTCCCGCTTCATCCGTCGCCTTGTTCAAAATATTATTCACAGTGGTTTCGAACTCTGTATTGCTCGACCGGGAAGTGTTATTCTCAAAGATACCCAGGTGAACTTTATCAATCAGCTCCTTTACCTCGGCCTTTTGTTTCGCAATTACAGTTAGAATCTGGGTCTGTGTTGCCTTGTTCGCAATCAAATCACTGATACCAACAGAATATGAGCTCGTCTTCAAATACTCAGTTACTATATTCTGCAAATTATCATTGAAATCCACACAAGCCATGGGTCCAAAATCGTTGTGAACGCGATGCAAAATGCCCTTTGTTGTCGAACTAATTACCGACTTGTCCAGTTGTCCACGGAAGAACTTGCCGTTTCTGAGTTCAAACACATTTTGTGATGTTGCGAAATCGTCCACGCCTTCCTTGTATTTCTTCAACTTATATACCATAGTCAACGGCGGCATAATTTGAGAAAGCACGTCAAAACTAGACAATGTCTTTCCTTTTTCGCGAATGGCCGCCGTATCTACATGCGGATACATCATCAGCAAATTCATTGCCTCTCGAGGTGTAAAATTAATATTCGGTCGGGTCATTCTATATGACCCCAATAGTGAATCCTGGTAAATACCAATAATCGGAGAATTACTGGCTGGACTTATCACTTGATATGGAATTGCCGCAAGTTGGCGCAATTCTGTTTCTGCTAATACATTCTGTGCAAAATGCATATTCATTTCGTCCCCGTCGACGCAACCACTGCATGTATGCAGCGGTGTTTAATATCCCTAAGGTTTCCCAGAGGGGCGGACTGTATCTTAAGCAAACTTGGGATGGCTAATCCTTCATCGTTCACCAACGCCCGTTCAGTCTCTGAACGCCTGTCGTATCCTACCATAACGGACTTAGACAGTAACGCTGCGGATTGCCCAATCCCACGACATTATTACCATTGGGTTCGGCTATTAACCGAGTTCCCCTTATAATGTTTCCATTACAGGGTGGTAGTCGTGGGCTCTAAGGGGATTCCCGCATCAAGGCGTTTTGCTAACTCTTTTAAAAACTCCAACGTCATTTTTTTACTATCATCTATATGACTATGTTTGTCTTTAAACGATTTAACTAGGGGGTATCAACCTTTTAAGTCCCCCTGTTCTGACCCCGACGGGATTTGGCTGCATTATGCAGCCATTTTTGAGTCAGCATTGTAAGGTTTTGTGTCTCCCACGTTCATCCTGAATGTGTCGCCCACTTTCATAACCTTCACAATATGACACATCATAGACATTCGATGCAAACTAGGTTGTCTGTTGAACAACACTGCGTCTCCGTCCATCATGTGTCGGTGAACTATATCACCATTTTCTAAGCGAATCGATTCTCTATCGACATATCGCAAAGAGATGTGTTCACCATTCTTCCTTTCCAAAATCTTTGCACCAGGATATTCATCCGGTCCCTGCTGCACCAATCTCATCAGGAATTCGCGATTGCGATCATTTACCATGACCGGCTTGGTAATATTCTTCGCAATTTTCATAGGAACACCCAATTGTTTCACAGACAAATTCGGATCACCTGTAATCACCGAACGGGCACTGAAATCAACGCGCTTTCCCATGAGATTACCTCGAATACGTCCATTCTTCGAATTTAATCGTCCCATGATACACTGAAGTGGTCGCCCCGACCTCTGCGCCATCGGGGCAACGCCTTTGATTTTATTGTTTACAATCATCGCAACCGAATGTTGCAAAATGGTAAACCATCCCTCCGTCACATTCGGGTGTGTATCGGGGTTCGCCAGCTTTTCACGAAGAATATTGTTTGTCTTGATGATATTGCTGTAAATGTGCGTCAAATCGTCTTCACTTCGTTGCTGAGCGTCATGCTTCACTGACGGTCTGACTGCAGGTGGCGGAACCGGCAAGACTTCGAGAATCATCCAATTCGGACGAGACCAAACTGGGCTGAACCCCATGAACGAAACATCATCGTCAGATATGCGTTTGAACAATTTGAGTATATGTTCCGGAGTCAACTTCATAGTCACTTTTTGACTTTCCGTTTCACTCTTTGTATCAATACTTTCCCAAATCGCACAAATCGTAGCCATACCTTCCAGCTTGATTTTGTCCGGTTGTCTGCATCCACATCCGTCTTCGGTGTGTTCACCGCATCGCTTGATCGTCTTCGATGTAAGCGCCGACACATATTCCCATCGTTCTTCGGCCGTTCTATTCAGAATATGTTTGTGCTGATTTTTGTTAATCAGCAGTTTACTGCATTTGAAACAAACGGACCGAGCAATTTTGATGATATCCTTTATATGTTGAATGGAGAATACGGGTCGAGCCAATTCAATGTGGCCAAAATATCCAGGCGTGTCTATGTAGGTCATACCATCGGTCGGACAAATCATCCCGGGTTCCAACACGCCCATTCTAGGATCAAAGAGTCCGCCCACAACTGGCTTGTTGTTGTTATATGTATCCCTTGATGTTACCTCTACCACGGAATTTTTACGAATCTCTTCCGGAGATAACATGCTGAACTGAATACCAATAATTCTCGACGGAGCTCGGGAACTATCCATGTTTGGACGATGCGACATGTTACTATAATATATGAACGTATATTTTATATTGTTTATAACCACGCATCATAAATCAATTTTGTTCTATTTTTATTACTTGCTCGCAAAGAAATATATTTGTGCTAAAGGTAATAAACATTGTGCGTGGGTATACTGTATTAACATTTGTTATCGAATATGGTTTCAAACAATGTCGATAAAAAGAAAAAGTATAATACTCGCAGCCGGGATAAAACGCGCGGGCGCAATGATCCGGGGTCAGATGATGAGAATGTTACAATCGACATTGACGATTCTGACGGATATGAAACCGTATCTGAATCCGATTCTGAATCCGATTCTACTTATGTCCCTCCTTCAAAAAAGAGGGTATCTAAACCACATAAACGAACTGTTGAACGTGAATCGGCTGCAGAATCGTCCGAAAATGACGATGAGGATGATGACGAAGACGAAGAAATAGATGTCCGAGAACTGCACAAGACTCTTGCTACTCTGTTCCCTTCTAATTACAGTCGCAGCAAAGTAAAGAACGACAAACGACCATCAAAACCCACAAAGAAAAATAGACCAGCGCCAAAGCGCCCTATCAAAATCAAACGAAATAGGCACGTATCCAAATCCGAGGATGAGTCAGAAGAATATTATGAAGATGAAGAGGAAGAGGAAGAGGAAGAGGAAGAGGAAGAGGAAGAGGAAGAGGAAGAGGAAGAAATGGATACAAACGATTTCAATATTATTTTTTCGGCACTTACGGGAGGCGGAATGCCCAAAGGCGCCGACGCACAAGATAAGAAGGCGCTTGAAGATGATAATGATGAAGAGTGCAATAGTGATGACGAAAAATTATTCATGAAAGAAAATTACCAAACCATTGTTATGCCCGAAAATTCCGAACCTGTAAAGCAGTCTACTAAACACAAGACAAAACGTGATAAAAATGAACATCGACACAATAAGTCGGATAAATCGGATTCATCTGAAACCGTCGACGCAGAGGTCGAATACAAAGACCTGGTGGAGCTCAAGAAGCATTTGTCGGACAAGCTCAGTAAGCGTCCAAATAACAAAATCTTATTGCATGCCGTGGAGGAATGTCGTGACTCTATCCGCAAACTCGTTAAAAAGGCTCGAATGAAGAACGCCAAAAAATATTATAAAATGGTTAATGGTGAAAATGAACAACAAACGAGTGAAATCGAATTTTTCAAAAAGCAATTGTCGAATAAAGAGCAGTTGCGCGTAATCAAAGAATTGGGCGAAATAAACGACCATATTAGTATCAAAAAACCATATCGTCTTACCTTATTAGACAGCAATATTCCACCAAAATATAAGGCGACCGTAATGCAGAAAGTCAACATGTTACGCTCCATGGAACCGGGGGATCCGGAATATTTCAAACTCAAGACTTGGGTTGATGGTTTTATGCGCATCCCCTTTTCGCAATATAATACTCTTGATGTGAACATTACCGACGGCATTGAGAAATGCAGCGAATTTATGGAGAATGCGAAGAAAACATTGGATGAATGTGTATATGGTTTGAATGACGCAAAGATGCAGATTATGCAAATGATTGGCCAGTGGATTACAAATCCAGGGGCTCTCGGAACAGCGATTGCGATTAAGGGTCCACCTGGAACGGGAAAGACCTCTCTCGTCAAGGAGGGAATTAGCAAGATTTTGGGTCGCGAATTTGCATTTATTGCCTTAGGTGGGACGGGCGATGCGAGTTTCCTCGAAGGACATGGATATACATACGAAGGCAGCATGTGGGGTCGCATTGTGCAAATCTTGATGGATAGCAAATGTATGAATCCAGTGATTTACTTTGACGAGTTGGATAAGGTGAGTGATACTCCTCGAGGTGAGGAAATCATCGGTATTCTAACGCATCTTACAGATACCTCGCAAAACAGTCAGTATCACGATAAATATTTCAGTGAAATCAGTTTTGATCTCAGCAAGTGTCTGTTTATTTTCAGTTATAACGATGAAAGCAAGGTGAACCCCATTTTGCGCGATAGAATGTATCGCATCATGACTAAGGGGTATGAAGCAAAGGAGAAATTGGTCATCGCAAAGGATTTTCTGCTTCCCAAAATCCGCGAACAAGTCGCATTCAAGGATAATGAGCTAGTCATTCCCGACGACACTCTTATGGAGATTATTAAAAACGAATCTATCACCATGGGCGAAGAGGGCGTCCGTAATCTTAAGCGGTGCCTAGAAATTATCCATACAAAGTTGAATTTGTTCCGACTCATGAAACCTGAACGTAACATTTTCGCGAAGGAACTTGATATGGAAATTACATTCCCAGTTACGGTTACAAATGACCATGTTAAGAAACTGGTCGAGTGTGGTAGTCAACCTAATCAAAGTTTCCTGGCTATGTATGTGTAATATTATCACATACTAATGTATAAAAATGATTGAAAATAGTAGATTTTTAACGACTATTTCCAATTTACATCCGGCTAACAATGCTATAAATATTTTAAAGGATATACGAAATATTCCGTTTTTCGTGTATACACTTCAAAAAACAGGGACTTCGTCGTTATCATTGTCTCTTCAGAAAATGGTCAATAATCAAGATGTGTATGAACATGTTGTGCATAATCATACCGAAGACTGTTGGAAGAGAATTTTTAATATTGGGTTCAACTTTGATCTGATGTCTCTAATTAAAATTCAAAGACGTAAACCTATTGTGTTTCAGTTGTCTCGAGATCCAATTGATAGACTAATTTCTTTTTACTTTCATATTATCCGTCATGTAAAAAAGGAATCGACTTATGCTGATTTGATTGCATTTCTTGAAAAAAACAAACATCGCGTGAATTATGAATATTATCAAGAAAAGTTTGAATATAAGCTTACCGATTTGAATTATAATCACTCGGATAAATGTTGCGTGGTAGAGAAAGAAAATTGTATATTATTTTTTATGAAAATGGAGGATTTCAATAGTCGGCTAAAACAAAATTTAATTACTCATTTAAGTAAATATGGAATTAATTTTCAACATTTCCGTCTAGTTGTAACAAATCAAACTGATAATACATATCATAAAAATACGCTAGTTGAAATAGCGACAAGAGGTATCCCGACTGAACTTAGTCAAGCAATATTTAGTAATAACCTAGACGAGATAAAATTCTTTTTCTCGCATGAAGAGGTTCAAACTTTAGTTAAAAAATATAGGGTGCAAATTGCATGAAGTTGACTCATCGTCATCAATAATGTTATCATAACAAATATATATTTGAAACCTAATAAGAACTACTTGTGTATATTATATACTTACCATGCCCGAAAATGCGTCTGTCGATGCGATGGTTCGTGCTCGAGAGATTTTACATTCGATTACGATCGGACAACAAGTCGGAGCATACCGTGAAATTTGCCGCTTAGTTGACTGTTATATTTCCGCCAATTGTTTTCATGAATACATTGAAGATTATATAGACATTAGTCTGGACTCAACTAAGCGGATTATGTATTGTAAACACTGCTATTACACGCGCAATTAGTTATATGCGTTTGGTTAGTTTAGACCGTTGCTGAATTTTACCTATGTAAGTATAGGTAAAATTTTTGTTAAATTTAGTTTGTTAGTGCAATTACTTGCACGTAGTGCAATTTGGTGCCTTACCACATGCGCTTTGGTTTCCGCCACGCGTAGTCAATAATTCAAGTTGCTTCGCATCTAAACACAGATATCCCTGGGAATTGCTCATTCCGTTGGACGTGAGAGCACATTCGTCGGACAGACTGCCCTTTGCGTCCGAATAGGTATCCAATTTGGAAATTAAATCCTGAGGTCCATATAATCCCTGTTGGTTAGGAATGCGCTGTGCATTCGGCAACGAGGACGTGCTTACTATTAAATTGCGGTCCTTGATATCTATCGCCGAATTGTCTGGATATGTCGCATAATGAACGGGTCTAAACCCTTCCGTGTCGTTCAACATGGTAAATTTGGGAAACGAATTGTAACTAGACACCTTGCGAGATGAAAGAAACGTCGACATTGTGACTACTATACCTAGCACAATGATCGCTATGAGTAATCCAGTAGACATTTTTCCTACAGATTTCATGTTTACTTATATATATTTTACTTGAGAAATTCTATAGCAGGAAAAGGTTTTATCTGGCTATTCCAGGAGAGACTGGTAATATAGTCTTTTTATCAATTTCGGTCAACGCGCGATATAGTTTCTGTAAAGGAGCCGTTTGTGATGCGAATACTGGATTAATGATAGTCGCCTGTATAAGCTTCTTTAATTCGCCTATTTGTTCGGGTAATTCGCGCATATTTTCAAGCAACTCGCTTGGTGCATTTTTCAATAGGGTTCCAATGTTCCCTAAATATTTTGACGCAATTAGTTGCGCTACGGATGAAATCTGCTTCAATTCATCTATATTTTCTTTACCAAATGCGATATTGCTATCTAAATTGTCCTGAATGTTTTTCTTGGCTTCGTCGATCGTCTCTTTATCAACCGCGGTTCGTTCACGAACACCCTCGTACTCTCTAGTTTCAGTGTTGTATTTTGCTACACGATCATAGTATGATTGTTTCATTGTTAAAAAGGTTGGATCGAGCAATATCTGTCTAGACTGTGTGTTTCGACACGCCTCTCCATAGTAAAACATTGGGTCGCAGACTCCGCGTCGATTATAAATTTCATATTTAAAAACCATATACAAAATTGCGAAAAATATGAAAAATAGTATCAGCGTTATCAGCGCCGCAACATAATCCGGACTATTATATGTAAAATAGTTTATTGGTATATATTTGTATTGGGTCATTATAATATATATGACGTTTTTTACCTCGCATATCTACGATTGCACTGTCTTAATAGCACCATCTGTTATATAATTGCCCAGAATGAAGGAACCAGCTAATTTTGAGATGGTGTCTCGCAACTTCGCCACATTCTTTTGTATCGACATTCCTAAACTGTTGGTCTCGTTATATTGTGCGGGCACCTCCGTCGTAACCTGTTTTGATAATCGTGATGCACCACTGTCTAGTCTCGCGTTAATTGTGCCTAAATCCATAGACGAGGATTGTATATCGTTCATAACGGCAGATATCACCTCGCCTTGCGAGTTTTTCATATATTGCTCGAACTTGCTCTGAGGGTTGTCGCCGAATAAATAAGCATTCGTTATCACACTAATGCGGTTCTGATAGTCGGTGTAATTTGCGTATACATATGCGAATAAAATAGACAAAAACATCGCTCCGAATAATAATATCACCATGATTGTTTGCCCCCATTTCATATATTGGTATGTATCCGGCGGTAAAAAATATCGTATAACGATTTCATCTCCCGTCATATTGTCTGCTTTATTTGATAAAGCTGCGTTTGCAGTTGTTGTCTTTGCATTTTTTTCAGACATATGAAATTATATAGTATGCGCCTATATATTATAAGATGATCAAAACACATAAAAAGATGTCTGCATATGTTATTTATATCATTACGATGAGCCTCTCCAATGATGAACGACTCAATTTGAAAAAGATGATGGGCGAAATGGATTATCAAGACAATACCGAAACAATCCGACGAGTGAAACACAGTGTGAAAATTCGCAACAATATACGTAAAATCGAGGATTTGAAGCGCGAATATGCCGTTCTTCGTCAACAGTCGCCGGAACAATTCTTCAATATTGTCTACGCGGAGTGTAAATTCCTATACGACAACTATATGGATATTTTCACCCGCGCAATGAAAGACGAGTTGGATATCGGTATCATGTCTAAGTTGCTCATCGTATTGAAACTAGTTGAAGATGGTCAACTGGATCAGCAAGACGGTTCAGTTCGAATTGGTCGGTTGTTGAAAGACCTATACATCGATTCCGCCGTTCGCAGAGCAGATAATCTGGACAAAGAGCGCGCGGATGAAAAACCGATACAAGAGGCAGGTAAGGATATTTCGTGGAAGACTTATAAAATTGCGGGGTTATCCAGTTAAGAAGTTTGTAGGGTTTACACAAAGTATATGCCTTGTGTAAATCAATCGTTGTCTATTTTCATATCGTCATCCCTTGCGCGTTTTGTCCGCTTTAAAATATCCATCTTGCGCGTCTTGCTATCGAACAAACTCATTGTATTGCATACGTTTGTTTGCAGACTGCTGCTCGCTTCTCGCTTGCGACTCTTATACCGGTCTAGTGCGTCTTCGTATGATTCTTCGTCGTCATAATCATCTTCATTCGGCGGTTTTCCGATTTCCTGTTCCAGTTTGCGAGTAAATTCCAATTGTAATGGGAAAAATGATTTATTAATAGCATGTCCTATACTCGCACCCGCCTTTTCAAATCCATCCACATATTTGATAAATTCGGCCTCTCCGTATAATTGACGATTTTCGTCTTTCTTTTTCTCTTTCACATAATGAACACCGTTTTTGATGTCGGTTGTTTGTATGAAATTCATATATTGTGGATTTTCCTCTAAACATGTAAACATGATGTTATATACATTTGTCGCCAAGCAAATTTGCTTATTCGCAATATTTCTATAATTTTCTATGAAAAAATCGGTGCACCGCTTCACATATCGGTCTGTAAAATCGTGAATGGATTCGGCGTCTTTACATGTATTCGTCAGGTAGAAATTCAGCGTGTTATTAGTCGTATTATGATTGGTTGTGTTACCCATTTTGGGTATTACATCAATCACTTTGTTTACTAGGTCTTGATTACCCCTAGCCGTCTCTTTCAATATTTCGCGCGTATTTTCCTGGTTCTGCATTTGCATTTCTTGGTATTTTTCCATCATAAGCATAAACATCGATTTCATATCATTCTTTTCGGCGCGTTCTACTGTTAATTCGTCCAATAGTCTCTCAATTAAATTATCCTTTGTCGTCTGAATGTGGGAATTGAGCAATCCGGGTTGCCCTATATTATTTAATGGCTCATTATTGTGTACTTTACACGTCCGTTTATGTCTAGATAATCCGGCACATTGTCTATAAACCTTACCACATGCGCAATCAAATGTCCGGGAGACTTGGTGCGAGTTGACGTTAACAGATATTAACCGATTATGCTTATCCGTTGATAAATGTTTATTGTAATCACTATTCTTACTGCATTTATAGTTGCATGATTCGCATTTATATTTTGAATTGCATTCCGGCGACTTTTGTGTTAACATAATTAACGTAATTTTTACCTATATACTGTTAACATATTTATCGCCTAAATATTTCTACGCAATTTCTGACGCAAAGGTTGTGCGGTCATTTTGTAGACGCAAATTTCAAAATCAATGCATTTGCATCACAATCCATTTTTTGAAAATCGTAAAAAATAATTAACCTCAGATATTCTATTTTGGAACTTTTTAAAAAGTTCCATTTGGCAAAACTTGCAACTCTTTTTATTTGATAGTTTTATTTCAATGTGGGACTATTGTGTTCCCACTATAGTCAATGTTGTGGGAAATATATCTCCCATAACATTTTTTAATCGCGGTGCATGCTCATCGATTGTAGAATGCATGGCGTGTGACGTTCATCTAGTAACATTATCCCCATCGCTGCATAATTATGTAGATCAATCAAAGTATCACGGATACTTTCGTCGTCTACCATGTTCACTCCATTATTTGTAATCGACAATGCGCGTTGAATTTTATCTTCGATGCGCATGAGAACGCCCACTATCCCAAATTTTGCAAATGCGTCTCCATAATCTGCATTCTTCTTTCGGAATAGAGCGAGTGCGTCGAGTTGAATCCGCTCTAGTTGTTTAACACGATCCATGTATAACATATTTATTTCATTGTGTCTATATCCTTGTTTTTTTGTTATATTCACATATCTGTGAATATAGTAGTGCGATGTTCAACCATGAGTCATTGCGAATAATGAAAGGGAACGGGCTAGTTCGCGGAGGAACTGCGATACCTGAACCTAAACAGTTTGTATTTGATTTGGATGAAACAATCGGCTCATTTTCAGATTTATACGTATTATTTCAATGCATCGATCATTTTCAAACCGAGTATAATATTGTCTTGTGTGATGACCATGGTATGTTGGTTTCACAGTTGTTGCGACTATACCCCGAATTTTTTCGACATGGTATTGAAATCGTCATGGAATATCTGCATAATAAAAAGACTACCGGTTCCTGCACGGGCGTATATGTATATACAAATAATACGTGTATTCCGGAGACATGGCCATATTTTATTACAAAATTCATAGAGACAGAATGGAATCTGCACGGATTGTTTGATTCAGTTATACGCGCGTTCAAGATAAATGGTAAATTGATAGACCGGCGCCGCAAGACAAATGAAAAAACGCATAGTGAATTACTGAGATGTCTTGTTCTACCACGCAACACCGAGTTTTGCTATTTAGATAATGAACACTATCCGAAAATGGAACATCGTTATGTCTATTATTTGCAACCTCGACCATATCATCATTATTTAAATAACAATATTATATTGAAACGGTTTATCGAATCCGAATTAGGTCGGCACATGGGTCATTTATTGAATGTAGACCTTTATCATATTCTTCCAGATTGGTATACACGCCATGGATATTCATTAAATGTATATAGAACTATAGAACTCGATATTGATTTGCATATATCAAAACGAATTCTTAAATATGTGTGTAAGTTTTTTTCCATGACTCGCAAACATCCATATACGCGTCATCGACGAACATCGTCAACGAATACTACTCATAAGAACCGTTCAGGTTGACGATTTTAGCTGTAAAATCATCATCTCGTCGTTCGAGAGACGCTGGAATGTAATACAATCGTCAAATTTATATTGGATGAATCGTTCTCGACTTTTACACAATATGTGTGTCCCTGTATCTAGAAATTTTATGTCGACGACAATTCCACCATTTGTGAGACGTCCGTTTCGAACCCACCGAATGTGTTTCCCCTTGTGGATTTGATATACGTGGTCGATGTGATAAAATTCGAGTAATTTGTTCGATATCTGTATCAGACTATCGCCGTGAATACCTGACGATTCCAAGGATTGAATGTTATCTTGGGAAATGCTCTGAAGTGTCTGTATATTTAGGAAATCCGCGCTAACATTCTCAGCCGCCGCTAGCAATGCAGCTACATCCAATGTAGATTCTAAATCGGGGTTGTTTTTTTCATTGTTTATCAAATCTTGGAGACAGTTGTTGAACATTGTATATATAAACATATTAAACGTTCATGTGGTTTGAATACAATATCTAAAATGGAATCGGTAATTGTGTGTCCACATTGCGGGGAATCCATTCTCATCGAAAAACTCAATTGCGGCATTTTTCGTCACGGGGTTATAAAGGAAACGGGAAAGCAAGTTGACCCACATGCATCAAAACCGGTTTGTGATGATTTGGCCGCCAAAAATCTCATATATGGATGTGGAAAGCCGTTTCAAATCTTGGTTCGAGATGGTGGCTATGTTGTCTTGCTCTGTGATTATATTTGATTTCGTGGGAGATAATCTTGGAAATACATTCGTAATCCGGATGATACTCCGTCATTAATCAATAGAAATACCGCGCTCGACATTATCAATACACGGTCATTTGCGGTGCATGTTAATTTGCGTAGCGGATTGAATCGAATGATCAGCACAACGGCGATGAATATCTGAACCGCGCTATTCAAATACTCGGTGTAGTCGAGATTGATATACGCGATACCAAACATTGATAGAAAGTATATTATGTATAGAATCCCGGCAAACCAGTAATAGACCGGCGCCGATATGTGTTCTATTGCAGAATCGATGGTATGTAAAATGTTGTTGCTCATATACTATGTATGAAGAATATAGTATATGAAATATCCAATCACAATAATTAGTCAAAATTACTTACGGCCGGCGATGCAAACATTCGCGGTTTTGCGGTCTTTGGTTCAGAACGACTTAGCCAATGGATCGGTCGCCATTCTACGTAGGCTCGCGGGAGTGTGCGGGTTGGTAAACCCGGAATAATAGATTGCAAAATATAATAGACAATGTCGCGCATTTTGTTCATGTGGATTCCATCCATAGGAGCCTTGCTTTTGAAATATAGATTTAACTCGTCTATGGCTAGTTGTGTAGGTCTGCCTTGATTTGGTCCAGAAGCAATAAAATATTTGTTGATAAATTCAACCGCATGGTCGTTGAGGATAGTTATTGAAGGGTCTACATCTACATCCGTTGTCTGAAATCCATCTACTTCGACGTCACCAATGATCAATACATTTGACCCGCCTTTCAATGAAGAAACGCCCGGTAAGTTGTTTGTGTTTTGACTATAGTTGGAATACGTATAAGATGTTGGTTCACCCGAGGTGGTTGTGGAAGTAGTTGACGCCGCATCTGTTCTTGCCTTATCGGTTTCCTCCCATGCGGATGCAATACCGTCTAAACAGCTGCCTGGACAAGCAATTCTACAGTCCGAATCCGGCTGGCATCCCCCGTTTCCAGCCCCGCTTCCACTTCCTCCACCATCGCCACCACCTGAAGTTGTATCAGTGTTAGAATCATCCTGTGTTCCAGAATTCAGACTGTAGTCAATTGTATCCTTGGACACCCCATCCAGGTCATTACCATATGATGACCAAGCCTGACCCATGTATATTTTATAGGTGGCGGTAGGTTGCACTTGCGTCGTGAACGTCGCATTTCCTGTCCACCGAATAGGAGGCCATATAAGGTCGGGTCTTGGATTATCGATTGTTTGGATGTTTGGAATGACTATGTTTATAAAATAGTATCCAATGTCGGTTAATTTGCGCTTATTCTCCTCTGTAATTACACCCAATTTACCGTCGGTTGGATTTTCGATACACAGGGTGCTATATCGATCAATCGTATCGATATATGGATACCCCCTCTTATCGAAATAATTGGATATATTTTTATCAATCATCTGGTTAAGTGTTTCACCAAAATAGGGGGGTAATGGTTGAATGTCCAAGATTTGTTCCTTTGTAATCGGGTCTATCACGGGTCTGGGAAGCGTTCGCGCCCCTTCGCGCACAATATGCGGCACTGAAAGATAACATCCGATCATATATCCGAAAAACGCAAGTAATAATAAATACAAGAGTGTATTAAATAACACCACTGGTTCCATACTATAGTATAATAACATAAAAACACAGGTGTAATGTTAGAATAAGAATGAATACCTCTATCATAGCAAACAAATATACTCCAATGTCCAAGATTGGTAGTGGACGGTTTGGTTCCATTTATAGGGGTAAATACGTGAAAACCGGAGAAGATGTTGCTATAAAAATGGAAATCTTGGACACAGAGATGCGAACATTGAAGCATGAGACAAGCATATTGAACTATCTTTATTCAAAAGGGTCTATAAACACTCCGATTGTGTATTGGTATGGAATATATGCGAACAATTTCACATTGGTAATGCCGATGTATGATTTATCATTGGAAGACGCCATAAGAAAGGACAAAATGTCCAAGATTCGTGTATTGGAATATGCATCTAAAATGATCGATATCTTGGAAACCGTCCATCAATTTGGTGTATTGCACCGTGATATCAAACCTCAAAACTTTATGTTGCGAAATGGTGACCTTTTTCTAATCGATTTTGGATTATCTACTGTATACTTGGACGACAAACATAATCCATATCCTCCAAGACCACCCAGTTCGTATATTCTAGGCACGCCTAAATTTGTGAGCATTCATATTCATAAGGGCGAAGACCCTTCTAGACGCGACGATTGCATATCAGTCATATACATTCTACAATATTTGTTACAAGATGGTCACATTCAATGGGAGAATGTCCAAGAAGACTCAAATGCGACCGGCGAATATAGCGAAAACCACATATTATATCACAAAAATGTGGTTCGAAAACAAATCAAAGAAGCTCACCTAGAATCGTTTGACGAAACAAACATTATTGGACTTGTGCTAGGACACCTATATGATACATCCTATTATGATTCGCCCAAATATCAATGGATACGCTCGCTATTCTTGGTCTAACTTGTTTTTTTCTCGATACTGTTGAACATGTCGGGATTATATACTAAATTTCCGGTCGGCTTGTATTGATGAATCGACGGATACTGCTTCTGCGATTTTTCGTTGACGGTGCCGGTATTCAACATACGTGCATTTGGATCAGTTGATTCAGACGATTGAATAAGGTCGGCCTTCTTAGACACGACCTGCCCAAATTCGTCGACTGAAACACCGGTTTTTTTTCGATATTCGTCGCGCACATAACTCGGGATCCAATTTGACCATGAAACAAAGAGGGTGTTGGGATGAACATATCGAATATGAAATTTATTGGCTTCGAGCTTTGCGACAACATATGCAATACATTCCGCCTTGTCGTAAACAGGTTCACCAAAAATATATTCCGGAATTGTAAACCATATGTGTTTCTCATTTACTTTGCTTCGACCGGTTAATGTAATACGTTTATGAATTCGATTTAGAATTTTATTAAAAATGGAAACCTGTCGCAAATCGCGTTTCTGCTTTTTCTCATAGAGTTCATCTATGTTAATATGTTCAACATTATCACTATCGGTCGTAAATAGAAAAGAGGACATGGATTCTAATATAATGGAGCGACAAAAAAGTATAAATGTATATGCGCATTATCAATATTATGGAAGAAATTCACGATGATGCGATAAATATAGAAAGTGCCGAACATACAAATATACATGTGATAAAACACCTAGTGTTAGCAGGAGGTGGAACATATGGAATCGCAGCATACGGCGCATTAAAAGAAACAAACCAGCGAAGATTCTGGGACATCAAAAACATAACAGATATTCACAGCACTTCCATCGGCGGTATAATTGCGATCATGATAGTATTGGGATATGACTGGGAGACATTGGATACGTATATAATTCGCCGCCCCTGGAACATTTTATTTAAATATGATATACAATCATTACTAAACGCATACGATAATTGCGGAATATTTGACCAAACGATAGTTGAATCCGGGCTGAAACCGCTCTTTCTTGGAAAAGACATAAATATTGATGTGACGTTGGAAGAATTTTACAATAAAACTGGAATAAACATGTATTTCTATACATGCGAGTTGAACAGTTTTCAATTAAGGTCCATTTCACACAAGACGCACCCATCTTGGAGAATAGTGGATGCGGTATACACTTCGTCGAGCCTACCCATCTTTTTAAAACCATTATGCGTGGAAGGCGAATCATTCATAGACGGAGGAATTCTATTAAATTATCCACTACGCGAATGTTTAAAACAATCGAATGTTCGAGATGAAGAGGTGTTGGGAATAAATAAAGTGAGTCCGAAAGAGCCTACTGCGTTTGTTACATCGGGATCGAATTTGATCGACTATTTTATGCACGTATTCAACAAATTACTAGAGTGTGCGATGCAAGATTTGAAGAGTGAACATGAAGATGAACCGTGTATTAGAATCAAAAATCAGATCGATATATTAATGGAACCGATTACGGCGTCGAGTTTGTATGAATTCGCAGCTTCAGACAAATACAGGAGAGAGACGATACAGAAAGGTGTTGATGCGGCGCAAGAATTCTTGGCCGCCCGACTATTGTAACAAGTCTTCGACAAATTTGGAGAGATTGTCGTATGTTATTTTGGCGTCATAGTCAACCCGTTGGTCGCCTTTGAGGAGAATAACTGTGGGATAGCCATCAACGCCATACTTCTGAATCAAAGGATTCTCACCCTCGGAACAATCAACGCCGATGGGGATGATTTGATAAGTGCCGACAGTTTTGTTGTTATACTGTTTCATAAATTGGTCCCATTCAGGCTTCGCTTTTTTGCAATGTGGGCACCAGTCGGCGTAAAAGAAATACACTTGAGTTTCACTCAAGCGCGCGTTTCCGTTTGATATATCCGACGCATCTAGATTCTCAACGGTAGGCTGAATGAACCATTTATATGCGAGCAATGCAGCCACCACAAAAATGAGAATTATAAAAAGAGTGAGTATATGCGTTTGGTAAGGTTTTACGAAATCCAGGTAAAGTGTGTTTATTATGTCGGTGGGCATATTATATAATATAACCATATTTTTTATTCATTCATTGTAACGTGAAGTTCATACCGCGAAATTTAGAAATACGCCGTTTGAAAATGTATCATAATAGTATAACATGTCTAAAACACGCAATAAAAGAACACACAAAAATAATTTTACGCGAAAACACTATCAATCAAACGATGGAATGTTGACGAGCGTGTGGGGGCCAGGGACGTGGCATTTCCTCCACACAATGAGCTTCAATTATCCTGTACACCCAACGTGCGCGCAAAAACGACAATACAGAGAACACATTTTGAATTTGGTGTATGTTTTACCATGCGGTAAATGTAGAGCCAATCTGTGCAAAAATTTTAAGCGTCACCCATTGCTGTATAAACACATGAAGAATCGAAATACGTTTTCGCGATACATATATAAATTGCATGAAATAATTAACGATATGCTCGGAAAGAAATCGGGGCTAACCTACGGAGAAGTGCGCGATCGTTACGAGAATTTTCGATCCAGATGTAGAACTATGCGTAAACCGAATGCCCATGAAGAAAAGGGATGCACTGAACCGGTATATGGTGAGAAGGCAAAGTGCATACTGAAAATTGTTCCGCAAACGACAAAATGTGAAACATTTCAGATAGAAGAAAAATGCAAACCCAAAATCTAATATATGGGATAGGTGAAATGCCTACTTTTTTATAGCAAAGAATATATATATGAATACTTCTTTTAATCCAATATCAGTTAATGACGACGCACTAACATATAATTTAGAAGATTCTACACAAAAAATGATTGAAACGGAGGAGATTGATAAGGAAAAGGGTGAGCCTCCGTCAAATGTATCATCCGCATCTTCACCTTCCGACCGATTTAAGAAGAAACCAATTCCCTTTTGGAGCGAAGACCCGAATATCCTAGTAAAACCAGCATATATAACCGAATTTTTTCCAACTGACGATATGTCTTTCTATCAAAAGTTGAACGCAATCACACGAACAGTTTTTGTATTAACCATGGTTTCATATTTGTTCACGCATAATACTCGGATCATATCCATCGCCGCCATGACTACGATAGCCATATACCTATTATATTACATCCGTTCTAAGGAAGCAAAAGAAAGATGCGACCGCAAAACAAAACAAAAGGAAGGTTTTAGCAATGATAAACACACTGAATTGAACGAATTGGTCAGACATGCCCGTCTCTATAATTATAAAGGCCCGATCATTGACGTAAAAGGTAACTTTGACGAAACATTCGATTTGCCCACTGCAGATAACCCATTATCAAATGTATTGTTAACCGATTATGATTACAACCCGAAGAAAAAACCTGCACCTCCTGCATTTACACAAGCGGGTGGACAAAATATTACTGATACCACTAAGCAACTTGTGCAAGATTTGAACCCAACCCAACCCGACATTATAAAAAAATTATACAGCGATATTAACTCCAATCTTGAACTTGAGCAGTCTATGCGCCAATTTTATAGCACATCAAATACGACAATACCAAATGACCAGGCGGGGTTTGCCGAATTTTGCTATGGTAATATGATTTCCGCAAAAGACGGAAACGATTTTGCCGCCGCTCGAGATAATCCCCGATATATTTTGAGATAGGAAATCCAATTACCACAATAAATTACAATTACCACATACAAAATATATGGGAATTATATAAAAGAGTATGTCTGCTAGCAATTACAATTTTAATAACCAAGACCGCATTGAGGCTGATGGGTCTACTATGAAGCAATCTACCTTGCAAAACGAACGTTATGCTAGCTACACAACCATGAACTATTTTAGCAATACTAACCAGGATGAATCGATTCGATTCGCAACTTCTCAACCTGCGATTGTGCCTATTGGAGTGATTGGTGGAGGTGTTGGTGGAAATAATGTAGAGGGCGAGACATTACTACTTTTGAAAACAGAACAGGAACGCGCTTTAGGACGTTTGAATTTAATGGAACGTCAATTTCTGACTGTCCCTTATTTAGGAAGAGGTGCCGGGGATCCTGTATTAGAATTGCAATTGCGCGAGGGCGAGCCAATGGGCGAGAAGAAGAGTGTGTCGACCGTCACTGCACAGAGTTTCATGGGTTACACATTGCATCCTTCCAGTAAAGACATGGAAGAGAAGACTGGTATTCGCATTGAAGAAAGTGCGATGAGAGGGTGGGTGAGAGGAGGTGCGGATACGCGCGCCCCCTTGGACGGAGATTTATCTACAAAAGGTCGCCCATCGAACGGTGCGATTTAGAAAGTTCAAAATGGTTCGACGACTGTAAATATGAGTTTGCGTATGAATGACTACGAGCTACTTTTCTCGCGATAAACTATAATGTCCAAAGGCACGGATCATATTCACGGCGGCAAACGATATACCAAAAGGTATTCAAATAAGCGACGCTCTTACGGGAAACGAAACTTCGATACCAGACATACGCGCAAATATGCGCGCCAAACCGCAAAAAAAAGTAGAAAACCGCTTACACTTTTTGAGAAGATTTTTGGATTATAGAAAAAAACAATTTAAACCTTTGCGTTGAAATTGTTTATTATGTCGACAAACCCTGTATATAATGCAGAATTGACGGATATTCACTATACAAATGACCTTGAATATCGCAATTGTTTGCGTCGGCTTTTTTTTATGACTCATATAGAACTCGACAATGACGAAATAGACACCGTAACTCAAGATGAAAACGATTATGATATGGATTCGTCTTCTAAGGCAATGGATTATGTATACGGAATCACCAGTCATCATCCACAATTCCAACAGTTGTATGATATAGCGGCCTCCAAGATGTTTTCGACCGATCGTGATATCGGTTTAGCAGTGTTATTTTCATACGATTACATGGCGTTGTTTCACAATTGCATATTGTCTTATCGAACAAACCCGGCAGATTTTACCGAACAAAACCGAGCATATTGTGAACTATATGCGAAAATTCGGTAACATGAAGACTCGTTTTTATGTGCATATAGTATACAAATGGCGTCTACGAGAAACAAAAATACACCCGGCGATTACTATGTGCAGCAAAAATCATACATTCAACAAGTGCAATATAGCACAAATCGGGAATATGCGATTGCTACGCCCACGTTACTCGCGGGCAGCGGTTTAATCCAGGGCCGCGTCCCTGATACGGAATTGGCCGGAAATCCCAATGATATTGAGTCTTTCCTCTTTGGGATTGGTTCTACGAATCTAGTCAATCCACATGCACCTGTGAAGCCTGATCTAAAGAAATTAAATACATTATCCATTGTTGACCGAAAAGTTCCGCTTATTATGCCCCGCGACCTAATTATAGAAGGCGACCAACGACCCTTTCCAGTTCCTCAGTAAATATACCATATATTTGCTATAAAAAGAAAACATGTTCCTATAATATAAACATGTTTAAGGGATATTTTGATGTCCAGAAAAACGGCGTGTCGCCGTTTCAAAACTTTGTTTGTTATCTAGGCGGTTCTGCTATTCAAACCGTTGGCGATAATCCCGTAACCGCATATCGTCAACTGGTGCAACAATACGCCAAGAACGCATCCGGAGAAATAGTGAGCCCAGCAATGGCTACGAAAGAGGCAAATGAAGTATTCAAGAAATCGCCAGTTGGCGCATCCTTGTCTGGTTTGACCCCACGTATGATAGGCGTTTTATTGAAACGCGTCCCAAAGTTCGGTATTTTACTGGGATATACCACTGTAACTGGGTCATCCGGCGAGCCAGGTTTCGCAGCCGCAACTACTGCATCAATCTTATCTGCACCCTTTATTAATCCAGTTCGTATGATTGAAAAACAACAGCGGTCAAACTTTAGGACAACTGGAAAGGAAACTCCCGTCATGGAAATCATTCGGGAATCGCGTCTGCAGAATTACAAACCGTTGTTCAGAGGAACCGTCCCACTTATGGGTCATTCATTTACAAGTGCTATATTAGGATTGGTGGGTCAACCGCAACTACAAAAATATATACAGACTGAGTTAGGCACAAAATCGAGCCTCGGAAAATCCGCGACAAACCTAATCGCATCGACTATAGTGAGTCCCATCTATGTGATAGCGACAAATCCGCTTTCAAGATTGGAGGTAATCATGCAAACGAGTTCCATTTCGGGGAAACGAATTAGTGTAGTGGAAGCATGCAAAGAATTGATGGTGGACATGTCGAAATTTGGAATGAAAGGAATATTCAGAGGCCAAGGACTTGGTATAGCAAAGGCGATTGTATCTCTCACGCTGTTTCATGAAGGACGTATATTCTTAACAGAAAAAATGAAGATATATAATCAAATGGATTAGAGAGGTTCCATCTATATGTAACAAAATTGATTCTTGTTTGAGACACATATGTCTGATAAACTCTTGACTGATTTACTATCATGTATCAATTCAACCCGCGCAACACCAAGGCCGCCCGTTCTGCAAAGAGCAAACCACAGATTATCATCAAAAATGCCGAGGAATCGGATGATGATTCTGTATGTCTCGCAGACGGGGACAATTGCCGTATTACAAAGGAAAATAACCACATCTACTTTCACTCGGAAGTCGACCGAGATGCGATCTTTGAAATGATTACACTCATTCGCAAGGCAGAGATCGAGAATATTGTGCTAGCTCACAATTTATGCACAGATCCGATTCCAATTTATCTTCATATCAACTCGTTTGGCGGATCCGTATTCGATGCACTCACCGCAATCGATGTGATTCAAGCATGCAAAGTGCCCGTTCACACCGTCATTGAAGGCGCATCTGCTTCAGCCGGAACACTCATCAGTGTAGTTGGAGCCAAGCGATACATCCGACCCAATGCTCACATGTTGATCCATCAATTATCGGCCGGATCATGGGGAAAGATGAGTGAATTGGAAGACGAGCATGAAAACAACGCCTTGTTGATGAACAAGATTCTCGATATCTACAAGAAACATGCGAACATCCCGAAGAAGCAATTGAGTGAAGTATTGAAGCACGATTTATGGTGGGAATCGGATAAGTGCTTGAAATATGGGCTCGTCGATGAGCTATGGGAAAGAACGTAAAAAATACACATACGCACACAAATAAAAAATAGAGAATGTTTATTCTATTTTTTATGTATTCACGTTATGAGAATCGATTATTCCAATCTCGAGGTTGGACTGATATACATGTAACATGAGTTTTGTTACAAAATTGAAAGTGTTTTCTTAGAGGAATATAACACAGACAATTCAAATGAGCGCATTTACATTACCAGCAATTTCGAACGACTTCTTGACCGGACAGCCATTTGTGGGTGCGATACATCCAAGCTTGATTCAGCTGAACGACTATATCACGCGTAAATTTAAATCGGATTTCGTAGGGGTGAACACAGTCGCATTGACTAAATATATTGAGGATACCAAGCAACCGTGGTCAACGGGAAAATACTATTTGTTTGGTCAATTGCTTATAGACATGAATACGCCATTGACGAACGACCTCCTACGAAATGCGATTCAAGCAAATATCCAGCGCGGTATTGACTATGGTGGTCCGTGCAATCATATGGAGGCGGCCAGTATGTATCATAGCGAACAGGTCTTCTGCAACCTATTAGATTTATTGCGGAAATATTATCAACATCCTTACGATTTGATGGAAAAGTATCGACCTGACGGGGAGTATATGAAACAAATGGCCAACGAAATGTGTGGCGAAGAATGAACTATGTAGAATATTATGCACATATAAAAAACACCATATCTGAATTTATATTTTTTATGCAAAATACGTAACGTCCGTATCATAATATAGGGCAACATCATCTACGTCCCCTAGCAATACACCGTGTTTATTGACCACCTTTCTATTGTAGGACTTGCCCTTTATTTCCCCGAGAGTGCCCATCGATTCACGATTCGCATCATACAATGGGCAACTGTAATCGATTTCACGATTATTCTGATCGACCACGCGATTGAGCCCATATTCAAGTATTATCTTCTTCAATTGCGGATGGGGTGCGCAAACGGCATACATTTCATTGAACGATTCGAGCAAAATACGATAATGGATATCGCGTTGTTCTGCGGTAAGAACCCGTTCAACCTGGCTAAGAACGAGGTGTTCTTTGCGGCAATAAGGACATCTTCGCATATTCGACCGCGAATGCGTAATAACCGATTTATAACGTCGTCTGCAAAGAGAATGATCACATTCGGTGACGGTGACGCAAATTTCCATGCAGACGATGCATTCCAGGTCGACGGTCGCAAGCTCAGTCATTGTATTATATTATATTGTGTTGTGTTGTGGTTTGACGACCGAAAATAACGTAAAAAGCCATTCAATTTTATACCATTATTGCACCGTAAGCAACGCATGAAAATACAGGAGCGTTTAGTTTACAGAATATATTTTATGTAAATCAATCCCGGCTGGAAAAACTATTGGTATGGAAAACATAAAATAATACATTCTATTCATAATAGTGCAGATATAGACAAGTCTGAATTAGTTGTAAATTGTAGATTTGACGTATTAAGTAACAGCAACAACTTTACAGATACGCAGATCGTCGATTTTCTAAAAAAACACATCAAAACAAAATTTACCAAAAATGTATTTATGTTTGACCAAGAACGCTGTGGAATTGATAACATTTATATAGGTAATGCTGATACAATGTATAAATTAAGCCATACATTTGTACATCAATTAGACAAAATTCTAGAAAAAAACAAGGATACTGTAAACCAAGAAAAACTAGTGTATAGAGTAAACTCGAACATATTCCAATAAAAATACTGCGGTAACTAAATTTTACCATAAATCGGCCGTAGAATTGATACCATTTACAACCTCGTAAAAAGGCTCGATTCATCAAACAACAAATGTTAGCATAAAATTGAAAGACTATTTTACATATGGACGAACAGCAGATAAGCTACTAACTTGGCTTGTCTATTGGTTTTAAGGTAAAGTTAGACATAGATAGCGTGAAAAGCACTTCCATCGACAGTGTAAAAAATGGAAGGCATTCGGATGAAGGGTATTAATAAATGTATAAAGACTACGTGAGCTTTATCGGCAGTTAATATTACGTAGTTCTTGAGTGTATACCTGGACGAATTCATTATCACAATTCGTCCCGTTCCCTCTGTGTAATGTAAAAATCAATGAAGTCTGGTATATCAGTTAAACGCACATAATCTTCGCCGATTGTATGCGGTAATTTGTTGGATTGGTGGATTGGCCCCCATCAAGAAAACGAATTTGACGTGATATTATCTGCAACCGGTCCTTAGAACCATAAGTGTACTTGTTGCTTGGATGAATTTGGTCGGAGCATGATGCCTCAGTGTAGCTTAGAATTGCGCTACATGGATAATAAGGGACTACTTCATGAATATAATACCCATAGAATGGATTTATATACATTAATGGGGTAGTTCAAGTTGAAATATTCCGGCTCGACTGGTTTATAGTAGGCGAATGCCGTCTCGAAAACGGAAAGCAATCGCAGGGGACGCCCTGTTTTTGTTGGACGGTATGTAAAATATCATTCGATTCACGTAGTCGTCGAATCAATCTTGTTTTTCTTTTTTTTCGGGCGGGGATTTAGAGGGCTGCGCGGGTGTTTTTTTGGAAACAACTACACTTGTCTCGGGTAAACATTCCGTGCATGAATGGTTACCTGATTCAACCCGCATACATTTTTTGCATAACCATCCCTCGCATTTGATACAATCTGCGCCTTCCTCACAATTGTCGCGAAAACTACACTGAGCGCAAGTCGAACGCATATCATTTTTCACACAACTAACTTTTATATAGTTTAACATACAATTGAACGTGCGTATCATAAAATTGAAAGGCTTTTGTATTCATATATTTGGTCAAACACTCATTCCAACAAGATGGACATTGAATTATTGATACCAATTACAAAACAGATGTGCGACTCTTCAATTGGACTTATGCAGTCAACCATTCAACAATTGAAACTGCTCGAACGATCCGGAACGGCAGACGACTTAAAATATCTGCATTATCTGGTGAAATCCTGCATCGTCGATGTATCCCAATTCGAGCAAACAATTTCCGAATACAAGGAACAAATTCGGATAGTACAGGAAGGGTATTTTAACGACCCGGAAGAACTTGATGCGGATTATTCCGCTGCTCTCGCACATGAAGAGTATTTTGCACATGCAGCGCAAATTATTACGGATTATAAAAAGATTATCGCGCGATACGCGGATACAGTTCATATCACAGATACAGTTCATATCACAGATACAGTTCATATCACAGATACAGTTCATATCACAGATACAGTTCATATCACAGATACAGTTCATATCACAGATACAGTTCATATCACAGATACAGTTCATCAGCCAATTGTTTTGCAAAGTGACTATGTATATCAACCGCGAGTTCCTCCGCCCATTATGCGGACATATTCGTGCCATGGATATAGTGATGAATATGATAGCAACCCACCTCAAATCGATTTGCACGACGATGTCGAGGAGAAAGAATAAATATTATCATACGCACACAATAAAAAAGGTCTGTTTATCCTTTTTTATTGAATCTAATCTAATCTATCTAATCTGGCTGTATATTTCAAATCGCCAGCCCGAGTCCAACTGCGACGGGTGGTTGATCATGAGCCGCGATGTAGATACTTGTTCTGCATAACGGACACGCCACATATATTCGACCGACGGGTGTATGCGTCCAGTCATCATCCTCATGATACTCGCACTTGGCGTTCGAAGTAAGATGCAACCGCCAACAGCCCCCGCAGAATTTATGGCCGCATTTGGTGACTATATGACCCACGTGGGGATGATCCGAACTGAGTTTGTTTGGTGGAGTATCTGACTCCCACATCATTTTACGATGATTCCAATCCCACGCGATCATGGCGTCCATGCAAATCGGGCAATCATCATCCTCTGGCTTTTCGCGTTTCGCTGCGCGAATTGGCTCGTATAACTCCCATCGATTCAAAAGCTCGCGCACAATTCGGGTTTTGGTAAGGGTCATCGGAATGGTTGCGATCAGCCTCTTTTTCGTTTGTTTGTCGAATTGGGTGCGCGAAAACACGACACGGCGCTGGTGTTCGTGATACGTTGAAGCAATGTATCTCAATTCGTTGATGTGGAACGAATCAAAACACGGCCGGGCTTCCTGAAGTGTAAAATCACACGCTATATCATTGAGCAGGTCACGCCGCCCATGCATGTTACTATTGCAATGGGTCGCAGTGTGCGACGCACAATTGCAAAATACACATCTATCTTGGTTCATTCTCCTATGGTTTAAGTTGGTTGATGTTATAAAATACGCTATAAGCCTTTCAATTTTATGGCGTATTTACATGCTGCTATTTCTAGTTGAATGTTACAACAATTTTCACAATCTCCTTTTTGATACATTTGCATGCAGAAATAGACAACTCTTCGCGCTTTTTACGGGTTTTTCCGTTATCCCCGACCAATGCGATTTCGACGGTTTCATTATTGTCTGCGGTGCCCGTTTTCTTCTTGGAAATACTATTGCGTTCGTTCATGTCTTTCTCAATTTCAGCGTAATTTTCCGTAATGTAGTCTACGATCTGGTGTTCAATCGCCCACTTAAAGAAATTGAGCTGGCCAATCGTCGTTTCCATGTAGTTCGCATCATCATACGGAATTGTAATACGTTCCCATCGACAAAAAGGGTCAAATCTTCTCTTCGAATATGCCTTCAACTTCAACTTGTAGTCGTTGTATACCTTGAATCTCGATGTCCCTCCTCGCTCTATCGGAAGCTCGTAAATAGTGTAATATTTTTTAGCATAATTCGTTACAAACCAATCTACAATACGAAGGGAGATGTTCGATTCGCCGTTGATAATGCTCATCATTTGATGCAACTTTGCCTTGTCTGCATAAAAGTCCATGAGACAATTCATCAACAAATCGTTTTGTGTGTGCGATGCACGAGTTTGATGCGTTTTCATAGACATTTTATAGAAGTATACAAAAGAATAGAGGAGTAATGTTTATATTTGTTTTTGGTAAAATATGTAAAATATTTACATATTCGAGAATTGTCTTCATACGTTCATCGGCAATGTAGCCGACCTATCGGAAATAACCGTACGAATATATGGGTCTTTGGCGTAAAGGGGATTTTGATGAGATCGTAAATGTTCAGTTTCTGTACTAATGTTGAATATGGGTCTTCCCGAACCGTAAAATATGTTGAATTGCTTTCTTCTCCATTGCTCGTGAGTTTTTATGAAATCCATTTGTGGGGCGTATAGTATATTTACACAAAATATTTAAATATTTTTCACTAGACAGTATAATATGGACAGTGACGCACAAATAAAGGAGCTGGAAGACGAGGTTTTGTCTCTAAAAACTCAATTACAGTCCACACAGGAACAATTGAATAAATATTTATCGCATAACAAAAAATATTATGAAAATAATAAAGAAGCGCATAAAAAGCGGGTTAAGGAGTATGTACAAAAAACGAATTATACGCCTACTCCAGAAAAAAAGAAGGAGTATGCTAGAACTGCTTATTTGAACAAAAAGGAAAAATTGAAGGGAGAACGGGAAAAATTGGAAGAGAACATTTAGGAATTTATAGTATTAAGTTCGTAACTATATAATACGAATATATAAATGGGAGGACCGGCTCCAAAATGCGAACATGGTGGACGAAAACACGACTGTATCGCATGTAAAGGAACTGGAATATGCTTTGATGAAACACATAATGATACACCACGAAGAAAAGATAGATGTAAAATGTGTAACGGAAATAGTATATGCCCCCACGGTAGCGAAAAAAACAATTGTGTGTCTTGTGGCGGCACCTCTATTTGTGAACATGGAAAGCGAAGAAGACGATGCGTCGAGTGTTTTGGTTCAGCAATCTGCGAGCATAACAAAAATCGACAAAATTGTCTAGAATGTGGAGGGAATATGTTTTGTATTCATGACAAAAAGAAATCTCGATGTAAAATATGTGATGGATCTGAACTTTGCAAAGCACCCCTTTGTGAGACTCGGGGAATTAAAAAATACGATGGATATTGTTTACCATGTTGCATTCATTACTGTCCTGAAATCCAAGTATCCCGTAATTTCAAAACAAAGGAGAATGACGTGGTTCAACGTGTTCTTGAAAAATATCCAGATTTTAATTGGATTTTCGATAAGAAGATACAAGATGGTTGTTCCAAAAGGAGACCCGATTTGCTTTTAGATTTGGGAAGTCATGTAATCATTGTTGAAGTCGATGAGAATAAACATACTACCTATGATTGTTCGTGTCAAAACAAACGATTGATGGAAATTTCACAAGATATCGGGCATAGACCAGTAGTATTCATCCGATTTAATCCGGACGCATATGTGAATCAAGAAGGAAAAAAAGTAACATCGTGTTGGCGAATTAACGGGTATGGTGTATTGGATATATCAAAAAGTAAACATGACGAATGGCTCACACGAATAGATATGTTACTTCAACAACTTGAATATTGGATAAATAATATTCCCCATAAAACGGTAGAAATAGTAGAACTATTTTATTGAATTTGTATAATTACTAATTTTGAAATTATACAAAGATTACATTTTTAACACAGAGTTAAAATATACACACACCATAATGCAGTGAATTTAATTGGAATACGCGACACCAGCCATGCCTGACATTACTCTCAACACGTTATAACTGGTAGCATAGACGCGAACCTTAGCAGTGGCGGTTCCACCGACGGTGGCGGAAGAAAGAACCAATTGAAGGGTGGCGTTATCAATACGGGAGAAGTTGCAACTTCCGGAGGGTTGGTGCTCCTCGGGGCGAAGGGCGAAGGAGTAGACGTTGATACCAGTGTCGGGGGAACGAGTGTGGTGCTGGAAAGGCTGAACAACATCGAAGTAGGATCCCTCACGCTCGGAGAAACGGTCCTGTCCGTTAAGCTGGAGCTTAGCGGTGACGACAGGGTTCTCACCCCAGCAGTGCATGTCGAGGGCGGTCTCAGCAAGAACAAAGGTTCCGGCGTCAGAGACGTAAGAACCCTCAGTTGCGGTACCGTAGTCAGCCGCACCAGAACCGGCCTCAGCGGTGAAGACATTGGGGTTACCCATACTAGAGGTAGACCATTGTAATCCAGCGGCGGATCCACCCATGGCTCCAGGGTCTTGGAATAGACCACCGGAGGTGATGAAGGCGTTGGAACCAGAGGTCTCTGACTGACCTCCGAACGCATGAACGGCGTTGGGAAGGGCATCGATGGCGTCAGTGTAGTTGAAAGGCTGGGCACCCAAGGTCTTGAACAAGGTCTGACCACCCTCGAGAGAAGAGCAGTAGTCAACGTTCGCGTCGGGCTGCACGACCCAGATGAGCTCCTTGCAAGGATGGTTGAAGTTGAGCTTGATCTTGTTACTGGAAGAGCCGACGGACTCATCACCAGTGAACTGGAGCTGCTCAATCAAATACTCGTGGGGGTTCTGGGCCATCTTTCTGCGCTCATCGGTATCAAGGAAGATATAGTCGATGTAGAGAGAAGCGGCAACCAGGGATTGCTGGTAGGCAGCGGACACGGACTGAGAACCAGAACCAGTGCTGAGGGTCTTCACAGCCCACAAGCACTCACCGATGGGGCGGAAATCAATGTTGATCTTCACCTCGTGGTATTGGAGAGCAATCAATGGAAGTGCAAGTCCGGGGTTTCTGCAGAACCAAAACAAAAGGGGAATGTAAAGGGTGGTCTCAGGGAGGGCGTTACGGGGAGCGCACACCTGGGAAGGACCTCCGGAAGCAGAGCAAGGACCCGACACATTGGCGAAGGAGGGGTCGGTGATGTAAGTAAGTTGGGTCGTGTTACCAATCATCTGCTGGTAACCGCGCTGTTGCTCAGCAGACATGGTAAGCTGATTCCAGATGTGCATCCAGTCACCATATTGGCGGTCGATACGTTGGCCACCAATCTCAACCTCCACCTGAGCGATAAGTTGCTCACCAATGAAATCCAACCAACGAGCATACACACTGTTAACAGGCGAGCTCATTCCCTGGTTGATCTCAGGAAGGGTCACCTGAAGATAAGTGCGGTAGCACAAATCACCATTACGGGAAATGGTGCAGGTCACGCGGCGGCCGAAATCGGCTTGGCCGGAGAAGGTCTGCTCAATAGACTCCATAGCGAAGTTGGTGTGGCGTCTGTAAGACACCTTCCAGAAAGTGATCTCGGGGGTACCGGTAAGAAAAACGTCTTGTGCGCCGTAGGCGACGAGTTGCATGAGTGCTCCAGCCATTGCTTTCTCTTTATACTCTTCTTCTAGAAAATAATTTTGGAAAATGGAATTAATTCATTTATTATCGTTAAATGTCGGATTTTACAGAAATTTTCGTTTCGGATGATCATGATTAGCGGGTAAATCTAGGATCGCATGTCGGAAAAACGGAATTTTTGGGGTGCCCTTTTCAAAACAACTTTTCGCTAAACTATTTTGACTCGAGGGTGGTCTAGAATGATCCGGTATACTTTTTGTGACCGACTGCATAATTATATTTTTTAGGTTCGATTGACGTCACAATGCACTCGTGTATCGAGCGACGTTTATAATAGTTTGAGAATATGTGGAAATAGTCTCAAAATGAAGGTTGCATTATTTTATTTGCAAGATGTCCATATCAAAGTTGGTTTGAATGAATGTTTCTAAATAATTTTCTCTAAATATTTCGCGCTTATTTTCGTGTTTTTTGGTGAAAATATATTCGTCGTCTACTTTTTTTACCGACCACCCCTTTTCCAGAGCATTCATCACGAAAACCATACGTTTCAAAACCTTTTTATCAACTTCGATGGAATCGGGTATGTCTAGATGAATGTTGGTGGTTTCGGTCATGCGGGGTATATATTTTGAGAGATACTTAATTCTGGCGTTTTCTGCGCGTCTTGGAACGATTCGCGTTTTTGGTTTTCTTTCTTTGGGCAGTTTTGGTTACATATCGCAGTTTCTGGGTCGTCTTTGTTTGGATATGTCTCTTTCTTCGGGTTTTTTTTCCGCCTCTATTAAGCGCTTTTGCATTGACTACCGCAGAGTTGAATTCGCCAATAAATTTACCATCTCGTAAGGACATTTTCCCAGACACTCGATTTCTCGAATACATCCGGTTATCGTATGCTTCAATGATAGTTGCAAAATTAAGCAAATTATCTATATCGAAGTCATATTCTGTAATGCCGTTATTATTTTGTGTATATTGCACTCCGCAAAATAAATTCACATACATAAGAATTCTGTTTTTAGCACCGTTTAACCAATCTATTTTATATTCGGCCTTTTTCTCATTATCATAATCATATCCATCTGGCCGAATCCAGGGATACTGGTTACCTAAACGAATAGTCATAGACTTGGCTACACTAGATTTATTACTATAGAACCAAGCGTAAGATTTTGTCGTATTTTCTCCACATAGATCGTCTCGTCCAGTTATTTTATTATGCATGCGTATTTTGGTTCCGACTGAAGAAAATAGTTGTCTGTAAAACTCCTCCTTGTCAATAGGATCCAGCTTTTTACGTATAAAATACATATCGCGTATCATAATAGACAATTTGTCTGTATGATTACTGCCGCTCGTCGCAGTTTCTATAGATAGAATATCGGCAAATACGTTATATATATTTTTTGAGACAATCATTCGTATAGTATTATATCTAGTGAGTTCACTGTTTCCGTATAGTACTATATCTTCTAATTTAACATTGAGTATTTCTAGTTTATCTAATTTAACTGTTTCTTCGAGTGGTAGTGTAGATAAATAAGTTAATATATTAATCGCATCCATAACAATTTCCAAATTTTTGCGAACATCTTTGTCGGCGACAATTGAATCTAATTTTGCATCTTCATCCAGTTCATCGTCATCTTCATCCAGTTCATCGTCATCTTCAAGAGTTTTCCGGAGTGGACGTTTTTTACGTTTATTGTAGTTTTTTTCAATATATAGAGATCGGGTTATTGTTCCACCATCATCAGTGTTATGTAATTTATAATCTGCACCAATCAAACCGTCTACACTTATCATCAGAGTGTCCGCTTCAAAAAGTTTGGCGTTAATTAACTTAGTCAGCTCATTATCTACGAAATTCTTGTTTTTACCATAAAAACTATCATCATATCTACATAGTAAACCTATGATAATATATGCTTTAAAGGGTTTTTCTATTATAGAAAAATAATAAAACCTATGTATATTCGAAATAAACGCGGGTTTCGCCGGAACATTATTAATCAAAGCACGTAATTTTGCGTCGTCTATCTTAGATAGATATTGATTTGTTTTCACATGCTTCAGAAGTTCCTTCACGATGTCGTTAATCATGTCGTCAATGCCTCCACCAAGTAAAGCCGGATTAACATTACCAGGGACCGATTTATATTTTGCACGAACATCAAGACACAAGTCGACGAATTCTTTAAGACCATTCACCATGAGCTCTATTTTTGAAGGCGGGCTTTCACCGGATTTATCCTGCATCCATTCGGCAATTCGATCTTGTATAAATGCGTCATACTTCACGATTTTATCCCGACTGAATATATCGGCGATTGTTCTAACGGATTCAAAAGATGATACCATTTTATTTAATACCTTGAGTAAACCTTCTGTGTTAGTTAGTAACCTGTTCATATATGGATTTGCTATATCCGTGCGTCCATCATTATATAATTTCGATATTATTGAAAGAATTTCTTTCATATCGTAATATCCATTTTGAGTACCAGACGACGGTGTCCCACCAGCCGCATCTATGTTGGTTGATTGTAGCACTATCATAAGCGCCTTCCAATTTGTGGCTCGACTCATTCGAGGGAATCCTTTTCCTACCAATGTATCTGCTAATAAGTTATAATTCGGAATTTTACTTTCATCCAATAATGCTTCTAATTTTAAAAGAATCGTATCCAAATCAAAATTTATTCTAAATTCCAAATTAGCAATGTCGCTTGATAGTTCCCGTAAATAATCCTGTGTGAGAGCCTCGCCTGGCGCCAATGGTAAGTCGAAATGATTAAGAAACTCTGCTCGTAGCCCCTGGTCGTTTAAATTACTTGCCGCGAGTGTACCTGCATTTTCAAGCGTCAATATGTCTCCTGCTAATGGGTAATTACCATTATTATCTACATATTTCTGTATTTTATCCTGCAGCCCGGTTAATATATTTACATAAGAACTATTCAAATCAAATTCAATATAAAGAGCGGCATGTCGGTCGTATTTATCTTCTGACCCAAATCCTGTAAATGTATCCATTATTAATTTAGTTCCTTCTACAAAAATATTCTTTTGTGCGGCTAATAGGCGTGCGGTTAGTGGGCGCTCTTCAATTAGATAGACTATTTTAAAGTTAAATACACCATTCGCGCTCGGCACCAAGAACAGATAAAAAACGCCTTCGTGCGACGCACCATTATCAGCAGCCCATGCAGCAGTATTGCCTTTAGCCTTCCAAGCAGCTTCTTTTTCCTCAGTTAACCCAATTGCAAAAGCAGCAATATCAGCCTTACCATTAGCAGCAGCAGATTGAACGGCTTCCATTATTTCGCCAAACACAATATGCGAAGAATCTCCTGAAAATTTTACCATACTCCAGCCGCGCGCGATTTGAAGCAATGACAATGCAGCAATACCTGGATGTGCGTGTTTAAATAGTTTATCAATTTCGTTCGCACATGCGTTTTGAATAGGGTCTTTATTATTCGCATTTCGGGCAATTATACCTGCGCGTTTACTAATTGCCTTCGTCATAGCTTGAGCGACCATTGATTGTGTAGTTACATATTGGACGCCGCCACTTAAACCACTGTTATTCATTTGAGATCCAAACCCTGGATCTGCATCCGCCGTGTAAACAGCCGTGCAGAGACTGTCTATATATGTTAGGGTTTCCGGTGTAACGTTTTGGGTGATATCGACAGGGTTGTTCCCTCTATAACCAAATATGGGGTTTGTAAAATAATTATCACCATTTTTAGCAAATGACTCAAACCGAATTTGAGTTAATTTATTCATAGCAGGTAGGTACTCGTCCAGGGATCCAGTCAAAAATGAATCCGATCTAAGCGATTCAACGCAATATATCATTAGTTTACACCACAAGTAATTAATATTGATTATGTTAATTGTTTCAATCTCGGCAGGAGTTAAAAGAACGGCTGGGCCGTTTATCGCATTTATAACTTTTGTGCGCAAATCGATCAACGTCTGCGGACCATTGGGTTGCAGTATAATTCGTGTTATATATACAAACATTAACAAATCGTAATTAAAATAGGCTGTGTATTTTAGTTTTGCGTCAGCTGCAGGAGGAGCATATAATTGTTGACCGAGTCCGCCATATCCCGCAAGTGGGTTTCCAAACACAGCCGCCCCCACCACTGCTCGATTGTGATATTCAATAAACGATTTTAAAGACATAGTTGCCTGATCGAATATATTATTTAAACCAGGAATTCCAGTTCCAGAAAAACAATCACGAATGTAACACGCAACCCGGTTATCCGGAATCGTATATGGTATTAATCCTTCATTCGGCTGAGTTTGTGCTCCCAATACCCTGGGATCATGTAACTTAACACATTTACCCATACTAGAAATGGTGCTTAGAATCTTTGTATTCGAGTCAGTGTTGATAGTAGTAGATAGTAGTATTTGGTCTTCCCATGCTGACGGTTTTCCCTTGGTTGACTCAAATATTTCATCGTGAACTTGGTCTAGTGTAACATCTCCGTTTACACCGGCTAGTACATTCATACCGGTACCAATAGGAGCTACACCTTTCATAAATGTTGCACCATCGATAGACATGTTGTGTCTATTTGGAATTACTGCCGCCATATTTTAAACGTTGTATATTATAGACACAAATTTTTCATAACAAATACGAACAATAACTAATCTAAACCGTAAAAAACATAAACAATATGCGTCAAAATCTCCATATTGTATTGAAATATGTCCAAGAATGTTCAACATAAACAAATGACGTCCTTGGACGAAAAACACAGTGAATTGTTAACAAAGTTTCACGAAAACGAGACGATTCATATACCTAAATTGGTAAATGAAATCGCTAGCCTGAAATCACAATATCAATCTCTACCAAAGAGTCAAATCGAGCTCAAACTAGATATCAAAGACCAAATTCGAGAGAAAAGGTCCGAAATAAAACGGCTCAGAGAAGAAAAAAACAAATATCTCCTAGACAATTCCCAAGACATTTTCGATTATTTTGAGCAAAAGAAGCAGATTTCGTCCGGTGAGCCGGCGCAAAATGTAACCGTTCTCAACTCCTTTTTTAAAGTAAAATCAAAAGACCAAACAACCACCGATCCCAATAAATACATGCAATCCAAACGATTATACCAAGATTATTGGCGAAACGTGAACCGCGATTTCACCAACCCCCAGGATTATATCATGTCGTGCGATTTATGTATGGTGTGCAGTCGAGGAGAGATGGTAGCGCAAGACGAAGACGGCATCATGATATGCAACAACACTCAATGTGGGCAATTCATCACATATATCGTAGATAGTTCCAAGCCGAACAACAAAGATCCGCCCAACGAAGTCTCCTATACGGCATATATTCGCCTCAACCATTTCAAGGAGATTTTATCGCAATTCCAGGCAAAAGAGACCACTCAGATACCAGAAGAGGTAATTGAGGCCATTCGTGCGCGAATTAAGAAAGAACGAATTACCGATATGAAATTAATCAATTACGACAAGATGCGCGAAATTTTGCGAAAATTGGGTCTGAACAAATATTTTGAACATATCCAATATATCAATTCGATTTTCGGCGTGAAACCGCCGATTATGAATGAGGAGTTGCACGAAACGCTGTGTGTTCTCTTTATTGAGATTCAGAAGCCATGGGCGGTTCATTGCCCCGCGAATCGAACCAATTTCTTCAATTATACGTATACGTTGTATCAGCTCTGCACGCTGCTAGACCAGACACAATATTTGCCGTATATTCCTATGATGAAAGACCGAGAAAAACAGCTGGAACAAGATATGATCTGGAAGAAGGTGTGCGGCGATTTGGATTGGGAATTTTTCCCGACGGTTTAGATTGAATGCGATAGCCAAAGCGCAAAATCGAGGATGTTATTATATAGATAGATATCATAGTAACGGTTTTATTATGATGTCTATTCGAACACGAATATTTACAATAGTGTGTTTACTGATTATTGGTATTATCATTTATTTTGAGTTATCGATGAATAAATCCACCGAAGAATTCACAGATAAACCCCCAAAAATATTATTCACGTGCACCACATACATATCAAAACCAAACAAAATAGAATCATTGAAAAAAACGTTGGATAGTGTTTTGAAGTATACCCCGTCTGATGATATTGATAGAATGATTGTAATTAACGAATATGGAGAAAATACAGCCGATTCAATTATCGATTTGAAAGAAAAATACCCACAGATTGAATTTATTAATAAAGAGGAAAATGATAAAGGTCAGGCGCGCTCCATTAATATGATAATAGACATTTTACGAGAAGGAAATTACGACTATTGGTTGCATTGGGAAGACAGTTGGATTCTAACAGAACCATTTTTAACGAAAGCAATAGATATTATGTTAGACAATCGGGTAGATCAATTACAATTAATACCTAGATGGAGAAATATTCCCGACGAACGTAAAAAGGTATGGACAACAAACTCGGGGGTAAAATATATAGAGATTTTGAAAATAAACGATTCAATCGACGACCATATCAAACCATTTGGGACATGTTCAGACTTCAACTTAAATTGGTGGGGTGAAAATAAGGCACATTGGCCATTATTTTCATTAAGTCCGGGCATTGATAAAGTAGACAAAATATTAAAAAGTGAATACTTTGATAATTCACCCGACAAATGGCCGGTTACATTTGAGTTTGAATGGTCGGTAAAATGGCTATGTAATGGTTCTAGAAAGGCTGTATTGAAAGAGGATATTTGTGAACGCGTAGATGGCCATACATCAACCTACGAATAACCGCAGTGTGTACCAAGTAAATTTCTTCAGCGCTCCGCATATTATTTTGTGTAAAATAATATGTCGCTATATGTATAATTATGAAGTCAGACGAAAACATCGGCGAATCGAATCAGACGGGTGCTTTATTGATCAATCCTACTCCAGATTTGAATAAAGCAGTTCCTATGGGAAGTCAGGAAAAATGGCGTCAAAAACAAATATCTATTTTTTACAAACAGGGTCGTCCTATATTTGGTAGCTGTAACGAAAAAAACATAATATGTCGGCCATATCCGGAATCGTATTGGACTGTATATCACCCGCGTCCGATTATACGAACATATCCAAGTAAGATGCGTTCGAGTATCGTAATCGATTGAATATTTTGACGACAAAGTATTCAATTTATTACGCTAGTTTATTCAAACGATCGCATAAACGCATCACTATTTGGCTTTCTGTTGAGCAAATTCTCCATCATATGAAAGCCCGTTTCAGTTCCACCCTTTTCCAAAATGCAGCGTCGATAATGCAATCCAATCTTTTTATTGAAAATATCTCCGGATTCTTTGAACAATTGAAATACTTCCGCTGCGTATACTTCACTCCACAAATATCCATAATACCCGCTTTCATATCCACCCATCAAATGCCCAAAATTGGCCGCCAAACAAGACTCCCCGTGAATAAGAGGACTTAACCTAGATTGAATCTCGTTATATGTTTGTTCCACATCCACATTTTCGTCACCCGAATGTAATTTCATATCATATAGCGCGAATATCAACTGTCGCATGTAATGCATTCCATTGAACAAATGTTTATTCTTTTTAATTTTCATCATGATATCTTGGGGAATAGGGTCGCCCGTTTTATAGTGGCTGCTAATCCGCATAAGGAAATCTTCTTCATAACACCAATTTTCAAGTGCTTGACTTGGACATTCCACGAAATCGAGTTCAACCGATGTCCCGCTGAATAAGGCGAACCGGTTCTTACTAAGGAGTTGGTGAAAAATGTGCCCTAGTTCGTGGAAAAATGTTTCAACTTCCCCAAATGTTAGCAAACTGGGCCTCTCTTTGGTCGGACGTGTAAAATTACACACCATCGCAGAAACTGGGGTATTTCTACATGCATGTTTATTGTCTGCGTCCTCATCGCATTGTGCGGTCGGTATACTCGCTGGCCTCAACGTAAATGCGGCTGCGTGACCATATTTACCTTCACGCGGATATAAATCTAAGAAGAAATGCCCGATTAAATCGCCTATGATGTTGTCAGTATGATCATACACGGCGTAACATTTCACCGATTTGTCCCACTTCTGGTTTTCCAAAACGTCAACCTCTTTGATTTGAAGACTGAAAATATCTTCAAATGTTTTCATCAGATTGGGAAGTAGTTTTTCCAAAGGGAAATATTCTTGCACCTTCTTTTGATCATATTGAAGAACCTCCTTTTTATACAAATTTGTGTAATACGCGAGGTTCCACGATTCCATGTCCGTCGCATTGAAATGACTCGCAATGATGTTTTTGTCCGACATTGACGCCGACTTCATTTTATCGACTAATTCGTTCAAGAATGTATCAACTTGTTCTGCATTCGACGCCATTCTACGATGAGATAAAATGTAATCTCGATAATTACTGAAACCCAACAAGACCGCCTTTTTCTGTCGGAGGACGAGCGACTCTTTTAACAATTCATGATTTTTAAATGGCTCTTTACCTCGAAATCCAAATAATTTACTAAGCGTCTTGCGAGTATTTTCCGATGTGCAATACGGCATGATCATGTTAATATGGTCGTATTTAGTTGTAACCTTATACAGGTCATCCTTTTTGTCGAGCGACTCAATGAAATCTTCTGCAACTCCGTCCAACTCCTCTTTGCTGAAATAGATATGGTCATCAACATCGCTTAAATTGCTATTGAACGTAATCCCCAGCACATTCAATCTCTTGTTAATATCCTCCAATTCATCTCGAACCTTCTTTTCTAAATGAATACCATTACGTTTGTAGCCATCTAATGTGCGTTTCAAAAATAATTCCTCTTCGCATGTAACTTCCGTCGAAAATTGGTTGCAGAATTTGGAGATGGTCTTATATACATCTACATTCATAGACCATCTGTTACCAAACTCAGACACCGTTTTAGCTGTCTGGATTGACGCCTCCCGAACCGATTGCATCGGGTGAACATGTTGCAAAAAATCAATACATTCTAGTTCTAAATCCCAATCTTTGGTTTGTTCAAAATAGCGAAAAAAATCGTCTTTTGTGCAAAACTCACTGCCTATGAAATCGACATACCACGCGTCATATTGTGCGAGTATGGTCTCGGCACGAGTTGTGATGGACTCCGCGGTTGCGTGAAACTTGAACCCATTCGGTAACGACATGGTAATAATATAAATAACGTGAAGTATTTATATTGTATTCGTAATGATTAGTATGCTAAAACTGGTTTAGAGTCCACCTGGGAACCCGACAAGGTTGGCGCCGATGCCGAAACCAGCACCACCGCGAGCAGAAGAAGCCATGGTAGGGACAAACACGTCCAACACGCTAAATGTAGCAGCAGCAGTCAATGCGATGATAATCACCTCCTCCACCTTGAGTGATTGCTTGGGGATTGCGTAAGCAGCAATAGCCACCATGAGACCCTCAATCAGGTATTTAATAGCACGTTTCACAAGTTCGCTAAAGTCGAATAGTCCGCTCATCGTTCGATTATATTATAACTTGCGAAAAAAAAAGTAACGCATACATTATGAATTTTGCCGGTCGACATATAATTATTGATATTCAAGCAAAATTACTTAAACATTGTTGTCGGTATTATCATATAGTTTTTGCTAAATGGCTGGCTTCGAACGAAAAAACTTGAACGACGGTAAACCAAATCCTAAATATGTAGATGTATTGGACGAGGATACCGGAATTGCTGGACAAAAATTCACATGTATGTCGTTCTTATCACCCGATAAGATTTTAGAGAAGCGTGAGACATATCTATTTAATCAATTTGTTCAACAGTGGGATTTTACCAAGTCCATGACGAAGTTCGGCGACTTTGTAAATTTCGTTTCCTATAAATATAATTTGAATGTTGCGAATGTGATGGCCGATTACAATGATTTCTGCAAGGAGGAGCAGGCGCGTCTAAAGGAGGGATCAGTGTCCGACGATTTCCAAACATTCCTAGACAAAAACGAGGAACGTCTTACAGAGACATTCCAGCGTGAACATGCATTCCAGACATCGGTACGTGGTCTAAAGAATCGCGGCAATTTCGCAACGCAAGAGGAGGCCGAGCAACATTGCAAGCGGCTGCGTGAGAAGGACCCGAATCACGATATTTTTGTCGCGCCGGTGGGGGTTTGGCTTCCATGGGATCCCAATGCATATAAGACGGGTCGCGTTGAGTTCATGGAGGATGAGCTAAACAAGCTTCATCAAGAGAAGATGAAGAATGAGTCGAAGGCAAAGGACGAGTTTGACCGACGCGTCAAAGAGACGAAGCAGAAGGCAATTGAAGACAATATCAAGAAGGCCAAAGAGTCGGGCAATGTTCTTACACAGACATTGAACGAGGAGGGGGAGTTGGTGGGTATCAAAGATACCATTGATTTCAAGAGTCGTGATGTGGCGACGGAGGAAGACCGCGGGGCTCATGAAAAGGTGGTCGTTGAAAATGCGACCGCCGCAGATATTCAAAGTGAGTTCGCCGCCGCTGCTAGAGAGTAATTGATTTGGTGCATTGAATATTAAACATAAAAATGGTATTATTATTATGTTTAATTCGGTAATGAAAAAGGTCATTGATAACTACCACTTGGATGCGGTCTTCTTCACGTTTATTTGCTGTCCTTGGCGACGCTTGCCTTTGCTAGGATCATACGCTTCGTCTTCGTCGTCCGATCCCATTGTCTTGGAAATGTCCCAAAACTCCTTTGAGCCCAATCTAAAATCAGACCTAGCTTCGGCTTTATACCAAAATATTTGGTCGTATAATTTATTGGACTTCGCATTGTTGTTGATGACCAGACATTCGTAATTTTCGGTTGTTTGATCCATTACCGATGAGAACGATTCTAATGTGGGAAACATGGATGCATAATTCTCCCAAATACGCTTTCTATTTGTTAAATATGGTTCGCGCAAAATAAATACATAGTCGATGTTTGTTCGTAAATTCGGCGGTATGCCTAAAGGATATTGCATCGTAATAATGAGCATGATTTTCCAGTGACGCCCATTCATAAATAGAAGGCGCATCATTTTATCACGAGTCCACGTCTGGTCATACAAACAATCATCTAGAATTACAAATGCTCTTGGATCTATGGTGGTTTTTTTGTAGGTTTCCATGTCTTTATTCATTTGTTTTAAAACCGCTTTCTGTCTACGCAACACGTTCTCAATAAGGACTGTGTTGTATTCTTCGTGAATGAACAATTTAGGTACATGTTTTGCATAAAATCCGTTTCCGGCTTCTGTTCCGGATATAACGGTTCCGATGGGGATATCCTGATGATGATATAACAAATCTTGGACTAAAAATGATTTGCCTGTGTCGCGTCGACCAATCATTACAATCACAGGGCCCTTATTCTCATTCGGTTTGAACGTAATCCATCTCATATCAAATTTTTTAAGTTCAAGCGTCATTTGTATAAGTATATACTAATGTTTTGAGATTTAAAATGTGAAATGTAGACGGATAACGTTCATTTGCTCGATTCAGAATCACACGTTTATATCTGTCGAATATTCTGTTTATACACCCTATAAAGGGTTCTCCGATGAACAAATTTTCGCTAAATTACTGTAAACCACATAAGCCCGACCTCAATGTTTTAGGAGAACAATTTCAAATAGCAATGCGCGACTCCCCTTCCGGAGTGGAGTATCATCCATATCGCATACAAGACCTTCAATTATATAACCCAATCTACAAACGTATTTTTGATATGAATAGCACGAATTTTGATAGAATCTCGCTCAATCACCCCTATCACATTCATGATTTACATCATGTTTCGGACGTAACCAAGAGTGAAATCTATGAACGAGATGTATTTGTAAAATTTTCTCCTTTACTCGACCCATATCGATATATGGTAGGTAAATATTCCGCAGATGATGCAAAAATACGCACCCTCCCCCGGCTGGATTCGACTGAAGACGTTGTTCATTCAAAAATGCTCAACTATCACAATGCATCTTATGTCGATTCCTTTTTCTGTTATTTATCCGGCATGTTTTTACATTCACATAAATTCATTCACGGGGTAAACTATTATGGTTCTTATCTTGGTGTTCAGGATAAATTTAGAGTGTCTATCACAGACGATATCGAATTTTTGCGCAACTCGCGGTTTTTTAACGAAAACATAGGCAAATTATTTGTCGTCGAAGATGTGGAACATGTAATGGATGGATTACATACACTCGCCGGTTCTAGGCAAAATAAGAATCGGCTCTGTTTGGAAGATGTTGGCGAAATTGACCTGGGTTGTGATACATTGCCGGACAATGCGTCGCCGGACAATGCGTCGCTGAAAGCTGCTGAAATAAACACCATCGCCGATGTGGAAATTGTATACACCAAAACCACTCTGTCGACTCGTTCCTCTTCATCGTGTTCTTCTGATAGTGAACTAAATTATAGCTCATCTGATTCCGGCTCTCATTCTGAAGACGGTTCTCATTCTGAAGACGGTTCTCATTCTGATTCCGGTTCTCATTCTGATTCCGGTTCTCATTCTGATTCCGGTTCTCACTCTGAAGACGGTAGCGACTTTTCAGACGAAGACGAGATTTATGGCTATATTCATAATTTCCCCATTCAGATGATTTGTATGGAAAAATGCGACGGCACAATGGACGAACTATTTGTAAATGATAAAATTGCTCCCGACAATGCAGCTGGGTATTTATTCCAAATCATTATGAATTTATTGGTCTATCAAAAAGCTTTCCATTTCACACATAACGATCTACATACGAACAACGTCATGTATGTGAATACCGACATTCCCTTTTTGTATTATAAATACGCAGGTCTTACATATAAGGTTCCCACCAACGGCCGCATTATGAAAATAATCGATTTCGGGCGTGGAATTTACAAGTTTAACGGAAAAACATATTGCAGTGATAGTTTCGCATCCGAAGGAGACGCAGCAACTCAATACAACATTGAGCCCTTTTTTAATGATAAACGTCCAAGATTGGAACCCAACAATAGCTTCGATTTGTGCCGATTGGGATCATCCATCTTCGATTTTGTTATGGATATTGATCTTGAACCAGACGAAATGGACGATCTCCAGAAAACAATTGCGCGCTGGTGTATGGACGACAACGGTAAAAACATCCTATACAAGAAAAATGGCGAGGAGAGATATCCTAGTTTTAAACTATACAAAATGATCGCACGCAATGTACACCATCATACGCCAGAGAGTCAGTTGGCTGAACCCTACTTCAATCAATTCTTATCTTCTGATGTCCAAGATGCAGAAATATTTGATATCGATCAAATACCGTCTTATGTGTAAGCAATATTATTATTTTCACCGTTCAACATGAAAATAATATATTTAGAAATTCGGCACGTCGGTAAATACCTGGGTCGTGGCCGCATTTAATACCTTGGTCTCCGTCACAATATCGAAAAAGTCGCTGATATATCTACTGTATTGAAAATATATATATGCACCTGTAAGCGAACATACCATTACAACGATACTGTCGCGGACGACATCCTTCAATGGCTTGATTTCATCGCTCATGTAGCGCCGCTCAATGAACTTGGTCACGCAAAAAAGAATCGTTATGATAACTGATACAACAAAAACTTGCTCCATAAGTCCCTAAATATATGTTATCATCTATTTTTTGTTAGTTATTCGAACGCGACGAATCCTTTGTAGCAATATATTGCAAATATGCGTCGTTATCCATGAGACCATCGTCTTTTTTACATTCGCACGCCAATTTTATTAGCCATCCTTTGTCCAATGGCGACTCCTTGATTACATTCGGCGAGGAAACTGCATATATGTTTTGTTCTAAGATCACTCCATTCAGCGGGGCATACAATTCGATCACAGTTTTCTTTGTCTCGATTATTGCAAATATCTGGTTTTTTTCGACAAATTCCCCTTCACCCTTTATTTCGAGAAAGGTAATTTCTCCCATTTGATTTGCGACATACTTCGAAATACCAATAGTCCCCGCCTTCAATCCTTCTTCAACCTCATATTTTACGTATTCATGTGTTTTGCTGTATCGCGCATATACATTACTTGTTTGAGTAGAAAATCGTTTACGGATTATATTGTTTATTAGATGGCGCATACTTTTCGTAAAAAATGCACATATATTATTGTGTTCATGATTACGCACCGCCCATCAGTTATACCTTTTTGTATGATTCAAACCGCATGTGTAAAATCACTTTAGACACGATGCGCTCCGTTGCGATGTTCTCAATGTCCGATAGACGGATATACTTGAGACCGTTCACAATCCCTACGTCAGATTGTCCATTCATGTGAAGCAAGGTTGTCGCACACGCGATACGAACCGCATTCGATACAGGGCGCATTGACCCTCCCGCAACACTCAAAATATAATTAAATCCTTTGTCGGCATATTCATTGATCAAATCCGCCATCATGGGGGACGCTTCTGCTAGCAATTTCGGTGCATGGCGATTAAGAATGCTCATTGTTCGTTTTTATGTATTGTAAAACTCAAACCGGTATTTCAATTTTATTGTGAAAACGTCGATCCGACAAAATTGATTACGTTACTTGGATTTATGAGAATACAAACCGCCCATCAATGTCCGATACGACAATCCATCCATCAGTTTCCCTCCACTTGGGCGAATGCAGTGAATATGTAAATACATTGGCTTCCAAGTCGATACACATGATTTATCTTGACCCACCCTTCAATTCCGACCGAAATTACACAATGGGCGTAGATTCTGCAGTGGGTTTTAATGATAAATGGACAAACGAAACCTACGAACAATTCTTGGAAACAACCATTACGTCCCTCGTAAATGTGTTAACCGACGACGGGACACTCTTCTTTCATATCTCGGCCGCTGCTATGTTTATTCCCGAGAAGGTTCTTCGCGCACATTTCCCATGCGTCACACCCATATTCTGGAAAAAATGTCGGTCTAAAAATAACGTCAAGAATAAATTGGGCGCCACCATAGACATCATCTTTAAATGCAACAAAAAAGAAAAACATAAATTCAACGTCGTTTCGCAAGAAAAGGACGCAACCTATCTGAAGAATTCGTTCAAGAATAGTGATGAACTACGCGGCAACTACTCTCTTGGACATCTTGTTACGGAAAAAACCAAGCGAGGGTATATGTATCCCTTTTCAGTCGGCGAACTCACCTTTAACCCGCCGTCGGGATGGCGTATCAAGGAAAGCGAACTGGTGAAGCTGCGCGACGAAGACCGCCTTCATTTACCGAAAAAGGCCGGGGGGAATCTGTATAAGAAAATATACTTGTCTGAAAACCCCGGCAAACCATGCACCGATTTGTGGGACGATATACATTCTATCAGTCAAGGGTCGGAAGGCCGGAAATATCCGACCGCCAAACCGGTGAAATTACTTGAGCGATTGATCGAAATCAGCACAAACCCGGGCGACCTAGTATTGGATCCAATGTGTGGTTCTGGAACCACTGCATCCGCGTGCGTGAATACCGGCCGCGTATGTCTGCTGAATGATGTAAACCGTGAAGTTATGGAAATTGTTCAATCGCGATTTACATAAAAAATATTTACACGTTTACATGGTTGTTATTTGTTGTTTTTTGTTTTTTATTTTGGTTTTGTTTGTTTTGTTTACAATGGAGCCATTCGACTGCATACGTCTGCAAGCAGGTCGAGTCCGGGCGTTTCTATCCGGTTCAAGCTCGAACGCAATAGCATGGGTGCGTTGTGTGTTCGGACGGGAATCGTATCGATCGTGGTATTTACAAGCCCCGCTAGTAACCCATCCACCCTGTCCTGCTGAATTTTTAGGCAAGGGATTGAGCAACTATTATTCGCACTTTTTCCAAGAAGCGCACCCACGCCATTGTTGAGAACCAGGCGCACACGCAAGTTGGTATTGACCTCGATCCCGTTTTTTCTGCGGAAAATCATGCGACTCGTCTTCGCACGGGGTGTGGACTTCAAGAAGTATTCCCAGTCAGAGTAAGCAATGAATTCGGAAAAGTTGTTCTCCTTGGGATAGAGCACCAAACGGTTGTGCTTGCAGTCGTTGATGAGCACGTGCCCCGGATATTTGGCGTAGAGCGTTGCGAACAAATTCTTCAATTGCTCGCTTGTAATTCGGTCAAATTCGTTACTCAAAATTGTAGCCACCTCTGCGCGCAACGCAGGCGTTACGTCCTTTCCGTGATTGGCCGCTCTGAATGCATCAACCGCCGCTTTGACCGATTGTCCAAGATCCGCGTTGAACTCGGACAATTTACTCGTGTTGATCCAATCGAATGTCCCGGTTCCCTCGTGATTCTTGATTGAAATGGGATATCGAACTTCATCTACCAAAACGTCACAATCCGCCTTCTGGGTTGTCCCGCCTAGATGCCCCCATATGGGTTTCGTCAGAGACTCTCCTTGGAAATGCATATTGATGTGTAGGTCATAACGCGTGTTCATGAGCTCGACCAATTCCTTTTCATTTCCAATCCCTCCATGATGTGTTTCACCTCCAGTCTTGTAAGGCATGTTAACTAGTATTTGCTAGCAAAGATGCCTTTGTTTCATTCAGAAAAAGCCATTCAATTTTATAGCTCTTCTATGTCCAATTTAATCTCGGATTCGTCCAACAAACCCACACTTGACCCCGCGTCTAATACATCAAACCCACTTAAATCGATATTGTCGCCGTGAATCCGAATACGGTCGTCATCGTCGTCGTCGTCGTCTTCTTCGGCCAATTTGCGCTCTAACGCGCGGCTCATACTGATATCCTCCAGACGCTCGAGCGTCTTGGGTGCTTCAATTACCTCTTCCTTGTTGTTTACATCCACTGCTGTGTCCAAGTGGTTGAACGTCAACTTGGTCATTACCGGTTTATTGTCCAAATCTTTCACTGAGGGTGTTATGGGAATGGTTTCGGGTTCGTCGGATTTCTTCGGCACGGTCTTTTTCGTCTCCTCTCCCTTTTCTACCTCCGGCTCTTTCATTGTTTCTACAAATACCTCCTCGTCTTGTTCCACGCTTTCGTCCATATACGCGCGAATAATTGCCTCGGTGGGAATACTATCTCGGATCGCCGTCAGAATACTATCTTGGATTATCATCTCTAACTCACGCGCATTTTTTTGCATCTGAAGTGGATTTACGCTTTTCTCAAACAAATACACGTTACTGTATATTTTACGGGCAGTATGCAAATAAATCTTGTGTATGAAATGGTCTAACTTTGGAACCGCTATGTCTATTTTTTTCTGCTTGTTCCCCGCGCGAATGCACGTAAGCACCTTGAGTTGGATAATGTGAACACAGGTAATCAAATCTTCTAAATAATTGCATCCCGAACGTTCAATGATGCGCTTTCGCTCTTCTTCAACGATAACCGAGTTCCATTTCGGAATACGCGTCAGTAAGTTCTGAAACGTCATCAGATATTTACCCATCTCGTCTGTATCTACACACATTTTCCAAGCCTCGTTAAATATGGATCGGAAACCCTCTTCCACCAACGGCGTGAAAATGCTCACTAAACGGCTACACCATTCATTGCGAGATTCGTGTAAGTTCGATATTACGAAATCGTCCATTTACATTGAATAAATATATCATTTTTCTCAATTCAACGAGTTTGGATTTGGTTGGCCACACACAACATGAGCAGCTTTTCGTTACGATATTCCGGCTTGATTTTGTGGAAATACATTACAATCGTCGCGCGCTGTTTGTCGGTTAGTAGGGGTGTCGATTTGATCCACTCTACAAAATCCATGCACGACAGGCCTTCTTCATATGCCGCTGCTATGAGATTCACCCACTCATTATATGTTTTGTCCAAGATTACACCAATATTTGACGCAAACCACGTATTCGGCCTTATATCTTGGACATAGGTTCTGTGTAAATGATATTGATGGAGATTCACTATGTTCGCACTCTCGTCCATGTATTCGGGAACATATATTTCACAAAATCTAGATAGAATGGGATTGAGCATTTTATGTTTGTTCTCTACCACAATGAAAAACCGCGTGTTGTAACTGAATAATTCAATGCATCGACGCATGGCCGATTGAGCATCGATCGTTAGACTGTCCGCGTTGAACAAGACAATCGTCTTGAATTGGACTCCCTGTGTCCCTTTGATGTTCGTTTTAGCGAAAAATTTGAGTTCATCGCGAATAAATTTGATTCCCTTTCCATGTGCACAGTTCACAAACATAACGTTGGACTTCAATTTGTGCTTTTCTCCGTTGTATATCTTATTCACGAAATCATGCACCAATGTGCGCTTACCTGTTCCCGACGCACCGTGAAAGAGCAAATGTGGAATGCGATTGGAAGCCAAGAATCCGTCCAATTTTTGTTTTATATTTGTATGCAATGCGGTGATTACAGGGGGTGAGAAGGATTGAGTCGTCTCTGTATTCATGTTGTTTTATGTAATTGTAAGACTACATTTATATTCATTTAGTAAGGATTGTTTTGTGCGTATATTATAAAATGCACCATACTCGGAAAAATCGGAGTTCGAAGAAGAACAAATCCAAGGGTTTGAAAAAGAAGTCCAGGGGGAGTAAGAAAGGAACACCGAAAGTTAATAAGCGCAAATTAAGAGGGGGGTTATTTAAAGCTTGGTCATTTCAATCTATAAATCCATTTGAAACAAGGAAATCCCTCGAAGAAAACAAGAAAGTAGCTGACTTATTCATTGATGATGTTAATGAATATTATAAAACATATTTTATTGACGAATATACACTCTCCGAACCCATTGCCGAACAACCAAAAATGCCTACTTTGACCAAACTAATCAATATATATACCCAACTACCCGAATCGTCACTGGAGTGTCCTGATATTGAGTGCAAGGGTAAAAAATATGCAATGATCGAGGAATTATATGATAGTGGTAATAAATTGCGGTATATGCTAGACCAGAACAATAAAAACCCTGTTGTCGGGTCTGAAAAATATAATGATTATGTTCGCATTGGACCAATATTAGATGCTAAAACTAAAAAATATAATGATATATTGGGGAAGAAAACAAAACCGCTGACTCCGGAGGAGGTAAACAAACTTCATGTGGCTCTTAAAACTACGGGGTTTTCGGGATACTGATAATTTCTATAATCCATCACCCCATCTTAACAATCTTGGACATTTCCTTCGTTTTCACATAGCGTTCCGAAGCCATAGTGCGACGCCGTAAATTGCATTGTAAACAAGCCAATACCACATTATCGCGATTATGCCCCTTGGAATTGTCCAAGCGTTCCAAAGTCCATTGTTTGGGTTCACGCACATATTCATACAAGGCCATTGTTTTTTCCTTACAGTAATAACATTTCAACTCAGATGTCTTGAATAGGTCCAAGACATCTTGGAATTTCACAAATTCCCCCTCGGAAAAAAGGTTTTTGAACCGGTCTTGTGCGGCGTATCCACAAATCTTGGTTCGAATATGTTGCGCGATCATCTTGGATACGCCTTCATCTTCACCCATATCCAAGAGAATATGCAATCCAGAGTCCTCTTCTTCGACCAAATTGCCCGAAATATCCGACCATTTCGCGGTTTGGGTAACAATGCGGTGTTTTCGTGGCTTTTCGACGATTACATTTTTCGTCTTCTTGGACATAGTTTCAATTGGAATGACTAAAGTCTTTGTAGTATCGTTCATTTTATTCGGTTCGTATGATGATACGTCATATATAAATCTGAATGTTACTATGTAAATAACCCAACCGTATATTTTATTGAAACTTATATATTACATTTGAAAAGAAGATAGATACAATAGGGTATATAATATAAAGGAACGGACTATAACTATGTTTACACAATCTGACGCCCCTACAAACAGCGTGGTCACACCACAACCAGTCTCGGTTTCGACCCCCTTCATTCCAGGGTTGTCTGGAATCCAGACTGGACCCGCGTCAACAATGAATATCAATGCGCTAGACACATTGCTTGAAACCGAAAAACAACATAATAAAACGGAGCCGTGGAATAAGTTAGACAAGACGGTCAAAATACAGAAGTTGCATTGTTATGCTGAAAAATACGGCAAGGAGAAATGTTTGCCCGTAAAGGAGGTCAAAAGTTTGAAGCAATTTTTCATAAGTTGCTTGGAGAAGGGGAAATTATTAAAGACCAAGGATGTAGCATACGACAAAGAATCGCGCGAATTGACCGGCATTCCCGCACTGCATTTTAATACAGACAAACACAATTTTACATTACGTATATTAGACACAAAGCGTGTTTCGACATTGAAATCGCTCACGCCCAAGCGCGTTACCGAAATCGTCGCAGAAGAAAATTGATTGTAAAACAATACAAACAAACGGTTTGTATTATTCATCAATGGAAGAAGATTCTATATCTACAACAGACTCTGAAATGGGGGCATTCAGCGAATTCGCCACGCCCTTCTTCAACGAAATTCTATCGTTGCTAACCGGTGTGCGCGAGCCAAAAGAACCATTCATAGACACTCTCGGCGACGACGATGTGGTCGAAATGACGACCACGGTGTATGAATTAACAGACGAATATATTCGCGAAAACATATTCGATATGCAGGAACCCGCATTTCACACCAAGATGGTCGACTACATTACCGCGTCACTATTTGATTTATGGTCAGACGCAGATTTGTGTAGTCACGGCGAAGACGACGATGACCCGGAAGACGATTACGACGATGTCCGCGAGTTTATCAGTCATATTATTGACGACTATTTTCAAATGAGTCGAAACTGGAACACTCATGTCCCACTTCGATCGATTCTACAGACAGAATCGAGATTATGTGTGAGCAAATCGGACATGGCGTGCAAAATATCCAAGATTCGAGATATACCACAGCCCGAACAACGAACACCGGAATGGTATGAATTTCGTCACGGTCTAATCACCGCATCCAATTTATACAAGGTATTTGGTTCAGAAGCATTGCGCAACAGTTTGATTTACGAGAAATGCCTTCCTCTGAAAGAAGATAGTGACTGTATGGGTGTTATACATGTAAATACAACCAGTCCTATGCATTGGGGGCAAAAATACGAACCGTTGTCGGTCATGTTATACGAAAAACTGTATAAATCAAAAGTGGAAGATTTTGGATGCATCCAACACCCACAATATGCATATATTGGGGCATCGCCCGATGGAATCATCACAGACCCGTCGTCGGATCGTTACGGCAGGATGTTGGAAATTAAAAACATTGTAAATCGCGACATTACGGTTCCTTCAAAAGCATATTGGGTGCAAATGCAAATCCAAATGGAGACGTGTGACCTAGACGAATGCGATTTTCTAGAGACGCGATTCAAAGAATACGAAGACGAAGATGCATTTTACGCAGACCCGCGCGAACATCGCGGCGTGATTCTCTATTTTGTAGAACGCGTCAGTATTGGCGGGGCATCTAACGAAGGCGAAGGTGGATATCCACTTGCGCAACAATATTCCGGCGCGCCCAAGTATGTATATATGCCGCTGGACGTCGCGGTAAACAGGGAATCCATTAACGATTGGATTGAATCGACTCGCACCAAAATGCGCCGGTCGTGGTCATTATATACTACCCTATATTGGTATCTAGATGAAATTTCATGTATATTGGTCGAGCGAAACCGCATGTGGTTTGCATGTGTGCAACCCATGATTGCAGACACATGGAATACGATTTTGAATGAACGTGAAACCGGTTACGAACATCGCGCGGCAAAAAAGAAACTGATGAAATTGGAGGTGGTCGACGGCGAAGGAGGCTGCGATACAAAGCAAATCAAGAATTTGCCGGTGGTCGGAGGGGTGTGTCTGGTAAAACTCGAGTAAAGGGCATGTTATTACACAGAAAACGTATATTTTTTTCAGTCAATACATATTTGAACCAATATCTCCCAAAAAACTAAATTGCCTAAATGAATTATTGCCCCAAGACCTGCGATTCTTGTTCACATATAGAGTCGTCTACCTTGCACTCATGCATAGCGGCTACTAATTCGCCTTCAACACTCCTCTTTGAAAGAAAATCTGCACGAGTTTGTGCGTGCCGTTTTGCCGTTTTAACTGGTGACATACATGTTGTATGACCACTATAAGCCCCTTTATCAAAAAACGTATTTATTTCATTCTTAAGCGCACGATATCTCATAATTCAACTATAGAATATACACCGATATTTTCACGTCTTCGCATTTATGTCGTTCTATGAAAACGACATAAATAATATAACCGAATAAATACAAATACAGTAAGATGGCGTCATTTGCAGAGGAGAACGAAATGTATGTGGTTAAGCGTAATGGAGAACGCGAAACCGTATCGTTCGACAAAATATTGCAGCGCATAAAAAACACGGGCGCAGAGGCCGGAATACAGATTAATTATACCACCTTGGCTATGAAAGTCATTGACCAATTGTTTGACGGTATTTCGACCACCCAGCTCGACGAACTCACGGCCGAACAGTGTGCGTCTCTCGCATCAACCCACCCCGATTATAGTACATTGGCCGGTCGCATCGTCGTATCGAATCATCAAAAAAACACGTCGGGGACCTTTTCCGAAGTGGTCGCAATGTTATATAATTTCACAGACAAGCGTGGAAAACGTGCACCATTGGTTTCAGACGATTTGCATAATATAGTCCAAAACCATGCACCCGAGCTGGACGCCATGTGTGATTATTCGCGCGACTATTTAATCGACTTTTTCGGATTCAAAACCTTGGAACGAGCATATTTAATGAAAGTAAATCAAACAATCGTAGAGAGACCACAACACATGTGGTTGCGCGTTGCGCTCGGCATTCACGGTTTCAATCTGAAACGCGTTCGCCAAACATACGATTACATGTCTTTGAAATATTTCACACACGCCACTCCAACCCTTTTTAACGCAGGAACACCTCGCCCACAAATGTCGTCGTGTTTTTTACTCGCCATGGAAGACGACAGTATTTCGGGGATATATAACACACTCAATGACTGCGCGAATATTTCAAAATGGGCTGGCGGAATCGGCTTGCATATTCATAATATTCGTGCGACAGGTAGTCATATTCGCGGAACGAATGGAACATCTAACGGGATTGTTCCCATGTTACGAGTGTATAATAACACCGCAAAATATGTTGACCAGTGCCTTCACCCAGAAACAATTGTATATACTACACAGGGGGCAATGCAAATTCAGCACTGTGAACGCGGCGTAACATCGTCTTATAATATACACGGCACATCGGAAGTCATCGAAAATGTATTGGAATATTCATACGAAGGCAAAATGTTAGAAATGAATACAATGCATTCGATTTTTCCGTTGAAAATTACACCGGAACATCCAATGTATGTATTACGCAACCAAGCAAAAGGACTGAATTATTCAGTCATACAAAACCGATTGGAGAAGGGACTCGCACAAATAGAATGGGTTGATGCGAAAGATGTGGGGGAAAACGATATGGTCGCTTATTCAATTCCGTCATTTGAAGCAGACGTTGAATCTATATCTATAGACGACTGCAGAATGTATGGTATTATATTAGGCGACGGATGCATGAATCGCTCAACCGAGAGCACCGGCTATATATCCTTACATACAAAAAATAAGACCGATACACGCGATTTTGTAATCAAATATCTAGAATCTCGTTCTATACAAGCGAATATCACTGTCGATGGTAATACTACACGTATTCGTTGGAACCGACATTTAGAATTGCCTTTCCGATACAATGATTTTTACGATGAAAATAAAGAAAAACGAATATTACCAAAATGGCTGAATTTACCAATTGTAAAATCCAACGCTATTTTACGAGGATTGATTGAAACCGATGGGTGTAATGGCGAAAAAGAGTTAGTTTTCGATAGCACGTCGCTGAACCTGATCGAAAGTGTTCGGTTTTTATGTTTGAGAAATGGTATTCTAACGAGTGGATATATACGAGACCGTGTTGGAGAAAACCACGAAACCCGTAACGGTATCATTGAGAACAAGGTAATCGCATATTGTCTGAGAATTCCAAGAACCGTCGAAATATGCGAATTAATGGGATCGGAATACAAACCCGGCAACTTTTTCAAATTCTTCCGGCATCAAAATCTGGTCTTCACTCGCGTAAAAAACATCGAGGAAACCGTATACAAGGGGGTAGTATATGACCTGCAATTGAAAAATGAACACAATTACATGATTCATAATGGGATAGTGCACAATGGAGGCGGAAAGCGCAACGGCAGTTTTGCGATGTATTTGGAACCTTGGCATGCAGACATTGAAGTATTCCTACAAATGCGAAAGAATCACGGAGACGAAGAACTCAAAGCCCGCGACCTATTTTACGCCTTGTGGATACCCGATCTTTTCATGGAGCGCGTAAAATCAGACGGTGACTGGACGCTGATGTGTCCAGATGAATGTCCTGCATTATCCGACGTATATGGAGATGCATTTGAAACACTATACACCCACTACGAAAAAGAAGGCAAGGGTCGGATTACCATGAAAGCACGCAAACTATGGTTTCAGATTTTAGACGCCCAAATGGAAACCGGAACACCGTATTTGTGTTACAAAGACGCCGTGAACAAGAAATCGAATCAGAAGAACGTGGGCATCATCAAATCATCCAATTTGTGCACAGAAGTCATGCAAGTTTCTACACCGGAAGAAACGGCCGTTTGCAATCTAGCCAGTGTCGCACTTCCGGCGTTCATCGACCATTCCACCCCAAAGCCAACCTATTGTTTTGATAAACTCCACGCAGTCACAAAAGTAGTAACCTATAATCTGAATTGTGTGATTGATAGCAATTATTATCCCACAAGCAAAACGCGGGTCAGCAATATGAAACATCGACCGGTGGGTATTGGCGTCCAAGGGTTGGCCGACACGTATATTCAAATGAACATACCATTTGATTCCGACGAAGCGCGGGAACTAAATCGACTCATTTTCGAAACCATGTATCACGCGGCCTTGGAACAATCGTGCGAATTGGCGAAGGAAGACGGGCGGTATGAGTCGTTCGATGGCTCGCCCGCGAGTCAGGGGATATTGCAATACGATATGTGGGGCGTGACTCCGACAAAAGACCGTTATGATTGGAGTTCATTGAAAGCACAAATCAAACTATATGGGTTGCGCAACTCATTGTTACTCGCACCCATGCCCACCGCGTCCACATCGCAAATACTCGGCTACAATGAATGTATCGAGCCAATTACGTCGAATATTTACAGCCGCCGCACCTTGGCGGGGGAATTTATCATGGCGAATAAATATCTAATGAAGGACCTATTGGCGTTGGGATTGTGGAATGAGCAGATCAAAAACAACATTATTGCGAACCACGGTTCCATTCAACATATTGAAACTATCCCCCTCGAAATACGCGCAAAATACAAAACCGTGTGGGAAATACCTATGCGCATACTCATTGATCAGGCGGCCGATCGAGGCGCGTTTGTGTGTCAGAGTCAATCGCTGAATCTATGGATGGAAGACCCCAATTACGGCGCGCTCACGTCAATGCACTTTTACGCATGGGGGAAAGGGCTCAAAACCGGTATTTATTATCTACGCCGCCGTGGACGCCACCAAGCACAACAGTTTACCATTGAACCCAGGAAACCCAAGCAATCCGAAAATGAAGTATGTGATACATGTTCCGCGTAATTGAAATCAAAACGTAAAACATATAAACAATTGGAGGCAGAATGTGTATTTGATATGAAACTCGACTGTGTGTTGACTGCATGCAATACAAACCCTACATATATGGAATTTATTCCCATTTTTGTAAAAACATGGAATAAGTTATATCCCAATGTAGATGTAAAAATTGTCCTTATATCTCACGTAGTTCCACCAGAACTTCACGAATATACCGCAAATATTATATTGTATCCACCATTTGATGGTATATCAACCGCATTTATAAGTCAGTATATTCGGCTGCTATACCCGGCTATATTGAATTACAAGAATGGTATCATGATAACCGATATGGATATGTTACCTATGAACCGAACGTATTACACGTCTAATATTCAAAATGTTGACGACGACAAATTCGTCTATTTACGTAGCGTGTTATTACAGAACCTAGAGATAGCCATGTGTTATAATGTGGCTCGAAATACAACATGGGGCGATATTTTTTCTATATCGACGATCGAAGACATACATCAACATATAAGAGCAGTATATTCGAGAATAACCTATGTGGATGGACATAACAAGGCTGGCTGGTCTACCGACCAACGCGAGTTTTATAAATACGTAATGAAATGGAATAATCGAACAAATAAGATGGTTATTTTTGATGATGCACAGACGGGATACAACCGTTTAGACCGATACCCTTATCTAGACCGATCTCCGAAATTTAATTTATCGACGACGACGATCTCACACATTCAAACCGGAAAATTTAGTGATTATCATTGTTGCAGACCTTACTCGAAATATAGGGACATCAATGATAAAATATTCGATTTGCTATAAAATTGAAAAGCTTTTTTTGTTATAGCATATCTCATCTTATTCGTAAATCATATTATTTGATGCTACAATGTTCGGGTATACAGTTGCAATCCTCATTCTCATTCACATCACGGCTTGCTTGTCCGCATCCCGTGATGTTTTAGTTGTATTAGGTTCTGCCGATGAACGCATTCTAAGTGAACGCGTTTCGGCTGCTATACAATATATTCAAAATTCAAACGATCGACCCATCGTTTTATTCATATCAGGCGGTGTTAAAAACGCTATATTCGACAAGGACAACGTATTATCAGAAGCATCCAAGGCAGCCGGCGCGTTTGATAAAATATCGATGAATCACGTGGAAATAGTTCTCGACGAACAAGCCACCAATACCGCCGAGAATTTTGCCTATTTGAAACGATGGGTTAATTCTACCTTCATGCAAGACGATCTTCCCACGTTTGTTATTACCACCTCAGATTTCCATCAAACTCGAGCGGAACGTCTATTCAACGGGTTTCTACCCGACGTAGTTCCTCAATGGAACCTTAGTAAAAGTTACTGTGCTCGGTGCTGGTCAGACGAATCAATACACATAAAAAATATAGGAAATGATATAATCAAAGCCAAACACATTCTCAATACAAACAAATAGATGATAGGAATTTGCTTAGGTGATAAAATTGAAAGGCTTTTTGTATCACTATTCAATGCAAAAATCGTTCAAAATGCAGGAAATAAATACAGAACTGTGTTGTGTATGTTTGGAAACAAACACAACATTACCCAAAATACAAAAATGGAAGTGCACGCACTCCTTTCATGCGAGCTGCATCGAAGGATGGAACCACAGTTGCCCCATGTGTCGAACCCATACATTGAGTGCGGCCAATGGTATGGAAATATCGTGGACAATATCGCGAAACCCGAGAAATACATTGGACATTGAATTCATGAAATCGGTGAGATGTGTGCCGGCCGATCTCGTCGATGTCTACAAACGCAACTGGAAAGACCAGGATTGCATTGCCCAAAATCACCCCATGGTCTATAGTCACCCATCGGGGGTAGTTGTAATATGCGAACATTGCAATACGGTTCAGTGTTTCGACCTGTAAATTATTACGGGTCAAATCTATGCATCGTTCGCATTTTTTATTCTTCGCGTTTTCGAGAGTATTTCCATTTTGCGTGAACTGCTATCGAATAAACTCATCGCATTGAATATGTGTTTGTTCAAATGGCGCCCTGATTCAGATTTACGTTGTTTGTATTTATCCAATAAATCTTCGTATTCTTCTTCGTCTTCATAATCATCTTCATTCGGCGGTCTTCCTACCTCTAACTCCAATTTTTTACTAAATTCGGACTGTAACGGCACAAACGCCTTGTTTATCGCGTGTCCTATGCTGGCTCCCGCTCTTTCAAAACCATCCACATATTTGATAAACTCGGCTTCTCCGTATAACTGTCGATCTTTATCTTTCTTTTTCTCTTTTACATAATGAATTCCATTTTTTACGTCGGTTGTTTGAATAAAATTTAAGTATTGCGGATTTTCTTTCAAACATGTAAACATTATATTGTAAACGTTGGTCGCTAAACACATTTGGTTATTTGCGATGCTTCGATAATTTTCCATGAAAAATTTGGTACATTGCTTCACATATCTGTCTGTGAAATCGTGGATGGATTCTGCATCTTTGCAGGTAGTTGTTAGATAGAAATTGAGAGTGTTGTTGTTGGTCGTATTGTTATTGGTGATATTTCCCATCTTTGGAATCACATCGATCACTTTATTTACTAAGTCATTATTTTTCATTTGCATTTCTTGGTTTTGTTGCTGCATTTCTTGAATTTTTTCCATCATCACCATGAACATAGATTTCATTTCACTCTTTTCGGCTCGCTCTGCTGTTAACTCTTCTACTAACTTTTCGATCACAACGTCCCTGTTATTCGGTAGTGGCTCTATGGTTTTATCTTTCTTCACTTCTGGAGTTGCTAGTAAATTGCATTTTTGTTTGTGATTCCATAACGATGAGGCATGTTTATACGTAGTTCCACATCCACAATTATATTTTTCGGCATTTTTCGGCATTTTATCGTATGTATTACTTCGTATTTGATGTTTCACGGTTGATAGATGTTTAGTATAATTACTATTTTTGCTGCATACAAAGTTACATAATTCACAATTATATTTTTCGGCATTTTTCGGCATGTTTTGTTAGTGACTTCGTTGTATACTCAACGAAGAGAAAAAATGCCTAAACGTATTCCGCGCCATTTCATTAAAAAATGTTGTGCAGTCATCAGACATTTCAAAATAGCAAACGACTGCATTCTGGTAACAATCGTAAAATCCGAAAATCGCGAAATATAAAGATCCTCGAATATTCCTTTTTGGAACTTTTTATAATAATCCAAAAAGTTCCATTTTGAAAAACTTTCAACTATTTATTTCTTATAGTTTTTAGACCCTTGTGGGAACTTTCCCACAGTAGAATTACTATTTTGCTGCATCTCTGTAACATTTCGTAAAAATCCGAATTTCACGAAATATAAACCCACCCTTATCTTACCCTTCTATGTCGGGGATATGTTGCGGTAATAAAACCCACCGTCATACAATTAGGACATTTACAATAATCTTTACTGCCGCGATATGTTGCCTCGCAACTAGGATGCATGTGTATATTACATTTTAAACAAGATGCACTAATATCGGTAACGGTTATTTCGTCTCGACAAATCAGACACTGGGGCGGTGCGATTTCACGTCTAAGCATATTTCCCATGTATCTTATACGCGATGTAATTCTATATATTTTTCAAAAAGGACAAAATGTCTTCCGTCAATTCAGACACTCGATAGAATAATCACTGGATGTAATGGTGATGTATGAATAATCCAATTCCAAGAAGAACATCGCAGAATAGCGCGACGCTAGCCAATTGACTTTTCATAAAAGCATATATGGCTGCGGTCAAATAAAGAGAACCGTGTAAAATGCGATAATTTGCCCACCACGTGTTTCCACCGGCTTCTGCTGCATCTAGGCGTTGGTTGGTAAAATACAAATAAAATAATCCAAGGGCAATGGTAAATAGAATTATACTATAATATTGCAGCCAGGTTCTATCTAAATACAGTGGGACTACTGCGAGTCCGATTCTCATCGGAATGCATCCAATCAAAAAGTATAGTTTGCTTTGGTCTTTGTTCAACATGTTATAGTACCCCCGGAAAAAAACATCCCTCTCTCCCGCCCCCATAAGACGACATTACGTAGCAGGGAGTGCGACGGGTCGAAATTGAATATTTGGAAACATTTCCAATGAAAGGTCAAATTTGAACCGCAATTTTACGAAACAGCGTAGACATACGTAGGTATCTACGAGAGAATTGTGTAAATCCTGGGGAGACATACCAAACAATCGTTCGTATAGCTCAATCAATCTCGGACTCTTCAAATATGCCCGACCCTCTTTCGTCTTGCGCTCGAGATTGCATACTTTGCGACCCATCTGCATCGTGCAATACAATTCCTTGCCTGACGTTTTTTCAAACTCGTCGTTGAATATCATACTGGTATCAAAGGTTTGCGATTCGCTTTGTCGCGCCATCTCGACGCGAATCATGTCTCGATCAAACTGAATATTGTGTGCGACAATCATGTTGCAGAGCATATATTCCTTCTGAAATTCGAGCATGGCGTTCGCAATGGTAGTGCCTTGGTCGCATTTTTCGCGTGTAATGCCGGTGAGTTCAGTGATTTTCTCGGAAATCTCGACCGTGGACGGAACGTTGATATACAAATCGACCGATTTGACCACGCGCCAATACTGCGTATCGAATATCACAAAACTAATTTGCAATATATGGGGGAAATCGCTCAATGGAACTCCAGCTCGGTTCTTGGGTAGGAGCCCGGTTGTCTCGACGTCGAATACCATCACTCGACGTCGGTTGGGTTTTTCAATAAATGTGGTCATATTTGACTTAGTATATTGGTGTATTATGGCTAGACACGAAAATCAATTTTGTAAGGCATTATTCTACTATCCGATACTTGGTATAAATTCGCCGTAGGGCTTCGTCATCGTCTCGTTTACAGGCCGCAATTGATTCATTGTAATACGGGAAGGGTATATCAACTTGTTTATCTTGGACGGACAGGTGTTTGAATTTCTTTTTGTAGGTTTCGAAATCGCAACTTTCGTAATGTTGGACGAATACGTCGGATAATTTGGGCATGGGGGAATTTGGAATGCTTGTTTTCATGCGATGGGGGCCATTTGCGGTAACGTCGGGTGCTACTCGCCCACCACTTTTCCCGTTTCCATAGCTTACGCATTTGTCTGGTTGTTTCGAACAATCTACGAAGATAGATGCGTCGAAACAGTTGTCTGCTTCCGATGGAATCTTGGAATATTTCGCCTCGTGGTTTTGCATCCAGAATGTGCGGACGTTTTCGGGCAAAGATGCGATTTGATTCAAGTCACCTTGGAGTATTTCGTCGGCATCGACGTGGATTAGCCAAGTTACTTGTGGATTGTCCAAGGCGGCCATTTGCAAGGCCTCATTTACCCAGGCATCTTGACGTTTCTGAATATCTTCATATTCGTTTACGCCGGACGATTTCCCGGACATGACGGTCACATCGGGTTGACCCTTTAGAAAGAGCTCTAGGTCGGGAGTTTCTTCTAAACGAATGTAAAAATACCGGATTCCAAGATCGCGGTGTTTGGCTAGCCATGTTTCGATGTTTTTCGGTTCTTTCATCATAGAGACGATGCCTATGCCGGTTTTTTTACGGAAGAAGGATTCAATGGAAAAAGGCTCTTTTGGAAATTCGGCCATTTTCCAGGCTAGATATTTTGTAATGATTACGTAAAAACTGGCGAAAATGACGCAAATAGCGACGAACGTGGCTATGTTGATCCAAGTTAAATATTGACTGCTTTTAGAGAGTTTCATTTAACATATTTAGATAAATAATTTATCTGGATATTGTATAAAAGTATAATGGCGGCAATACCAATAACAGCAGATGATATTGAGGAGGTACTGGGAAGAAACCTTTTTACAATGAATAATCCGCTTACGTACGAGTCGGTCGCCACTGCATTGTTTGACGAAGGCAGCATTAATATATTAACGAGAGATGAATTCGAAGCGGCTCTCATTACTATGGATAGAAATACGTTTGCAGCCACTACTAGTGATGCTGATGCTGTTGATTTGATAATTACAAACGCCACTATTGCGGCTGCTATTAACACTGCTACTACTGCTACTGCTACTGCTACTGCTACTGCTACTGCTACTGCTACTGCTACTGCTGCGATTACACTTCCCGAATTAAGTACTGGATATAAAAATGCAGGCGGAAGTCACGCAATTGCGATTGCAGGTATTCTTACAAAAAAAGACGAAACGGGGACTGCAATGACTAGTAACACGGCTATCGATATTTTAAACGGAACCGCTAAAATGTATGCTGGCGTGAAAGGTGAAATTAAAACAACCCCTGATAAATTCACACCAATAAGTTGGGTATATAGATTATCGGATAATGATAACAACACTCTTGAAAATAATCGATCATTGACTGCAATTGCACTTACGGATACAGTTGCTGCTGAAGAAATGTATAATCAAATTGTTAAATTGGCGGAGACAAAATGGAAAAGCACTAAAAAGGAAAATTATAAGAGGTTGGGTACCAAAATACCCGTTGGGGGGTGGATGGGCGGTCAAAGATTCCAATTATTATTCAAATACACGCCCGTAGACAAACCTGCCTTGGTCACCGCCGAAGCCGCAGCTAAAAGCGCAAAAGATGCCGCCGACGCCGCCGCCACCGATACCGCATTGGCCACCACCGCCAAGACAACCCGAGCAGCCGCCGACGCCCTCAAACTACAAGGTACCGGTTTTATACGTTACGGCAATAGTGATACGGATATTAAAAGTTTCAGCGTAAAAGACGGTGTAGTTACCACAACTGACGACGCTAACATGGTTTTGTCGCAACTCCTTGTCGATTTGTTAGACGAAAATATGACTATTGGTGGAAAAGAAAAAAAACCTACACCTATGCGTACAATGGGTGGCGCTAAATCCGCCCGTAGAAAACGTAAAATGGGGTCTTCCAAGAAACCGATAACTATAAAAAGGAAAAGAAGTGGTGCATCAAGAAAAAATCGTTCATATCCGAAACGAAAGTAAATAGTTTACAAGCTTTAGCAACGATAAAGTATCTTCATAATATAGTTATGAATATAGTAGATAATACGGTCAATATAATAGGTCGAATCGACCCAACAAAAAAAGATACAATCGGAACAAAAGAATTTACCGAACAAATAAAGGAACAAATGGATAAATATGCAGGTATCAATATAGACGATAAAGAAGATGGTCAACATGCTATATGTGACCTGCAATACGTGCTAGGTTATTCAGGAACAGTGAAAATAGATTGCAAAGGAATAAATACATCCGAGACCCCGATTAAAAGGAACATGAAACTGGTAACCAATTTGACTCCGGACAATATTGGCGCCAATTTACCGAACATATTGAAGGATTTAGATAACACCATGATATTGCAGGGACAATATTTTATAGTGGCGCATTTACCATATGACGATTCTAAAAATATAAAAGCCGGCGGTCGCATGATGTTGGTAAAGTTTCTTGATAATGAAGATAAACTTGAATCATACACTAGTTATGATAATGTGCAGAGCACCGATCATAAAATAACACTCGGGACGTCTGAAAAATATAGATTTATAAACGGTAAATACGTATCGAATAAGAAATCGGCGACAAAAATACAGTCAATAGTTCGAGGGATAAAAGCGAGACAGGCGGCGAAGAATGATACAGCAAGAGCAGCACAAGTAGTAGCACCAGTACCAGTTCCAGGAGCAGTAGCACCAGTAGCAGCACCAGTAGCACAAAGACAAGAAGAAGCACAAAGACAAGAAGAAGCACCAGTACCAGTAGCACCAGTAGTAGCAGCCGCAGGAGCAGGAGACGCACAAAGACGAGTTGATGTTAAAGCGGATGTAGCCAATATAAACGCAATAACTGCATTTGAAACGTTGAAGAAAATGCTCCCCGAAAGATCGGCTCGTCAAAAAATTAAGGGATCCCTAGTAGAAAATCCAGAATATACCGCTAAAAAGGCTACTGTTATCGGCGAGGCTAACAACTTGATCGCAGCCTATAACGGCAAAACCGTCGGCGAAACAAAAAAAATACCTGAACTAAAATTGTCTCCCGAATCAAACAGATACGCGATAATAAAAAACATCGACGATGTAATCAAACAAATGAACCCAAATCCTAAGGGAGGAAAATCAACTCGACGTAGACGTAAACTGAATCCTACGCGAAAAAAGAGTCACCACAAACCAAACACAAAAAGGAGGTTCAATAAGGGTGTATCAAAAAAGCGAAAAATGCGCAACAAAAACTAGTCTCCCTTCATTTCCATAAAATACCGAGTATTTCATGGAATATTTAGTCAAATTCGGCAGGAATATTTTCCACACAATCGGACTTGCACATAGTATCAACCATGTCGTCGATTACCTCGCGCACAATTTTTTGCGCAGCCGCCCCCTCTTGTGTTTTATTCGGAATATATTTTTTATAAATATAGTGTTCACCACAATTCTCAAATGCGCGTCGATCCACACCGTGAACGAATTTGTTATCGCAAATGCTCCCAAGTGTGCTCGAGTTGTCTGACGAATCCACTGCACCCAGTGTTCGAACACACGGGGAAAGCCAGCACAATGATCTCAATTCATTCAACAGCGAGCAATATATGAAATCGATATTTCGTTCAAATGGATACCTGCTTTTGATTAAGGGAATCGCATCTTTGTGAATAAAATAGGCACATGTCCCCCATTGGCGCATCATATTATACAAATTGTCGCCGATTCGATTATATTTGCGCTGTGGTTCGACGAAGCGAGGGTGTGTATACAATTGAATATATTTTGACGCACAGCTTTCCGCTCCCTGCAATACATAGTCGATGTCTTTTAGAAACATCGGGGTAAAAATGTAGGTGTCGTCTTCCAAAACCAAATTCCAGTCGGTCGGACTATTTTTCGCAATTTCTTCGAGAAGCAATTGATGGGATAAGTTGCAGCCCAATTTTCCGGGAGAACTTTTGATAGAATCAACGTATCCCCGGGTGCTATATTTATTCTCAATGGCGAAATCAGACGTTTTTTTGAAATTTGCGACAGAGTCTACTGCGACAAACAAGTTTGTGCGAATGGATTGATTCATGTGATTATAATTTGCGACGCGTGCGGCATTTGGTGTATATACAATCATCCATGTTGTAAATTCCATTGTAAGATATAATAATGTAGTAAAAAATGTGTTCATACAAACGGGAATAAAGTATCTAAATAATGTAAATGGATAATTCAAAAATATGTGTGACGAGCATCAATTATGATTCGGGTCGAATTGCGACGTGTGTGGTAAGTATCAATGAAAAGAACTATACAGTAAGATGGGTAAATGAAAAATATGAAGTAGCCGCTGGAGGAGAGGTTGTAAACTGTGGCGCCGCGACTAAATCCGGGGCTAAACCGGGTACTCCTGATGCTTCTAAGGCTGTTGCTTCTGCTTCTGTTGTTCCTGTTGCTTCTGCTTCTGCTTCTAAGGCTTCTGCTTCTAAGGCTTCTGCTTCTGTTGTTCCTGGGGCTGCTCCTATTCCTAAACCGGTTGTACCAACCTCATTTACTACCCATGAAGAATTAATCGAACGCTTAATGACTGACCAAAAACTCAGGCCCGTATAATAATTATGCGCTCGCATTTGCGAAACACGGTTGTTCGACAAATGTTCGAAGAAACGATTCTGCGTCATATAGCCAGTTGCGCATTTTGCCTTGCAATACAGAGACCTCAACGTTATCATTCACATCCAATTTGAGAACCCTTGTCTTTGTGTGTTGGATCCATCGACCATGATATTCGTGGCATTTCTGTAAATATTCCAGTTCGATATTGGATTCGCCGTCACGGGAGCGTTTCGCGACACGTTGGTAGCAGACCTCCGGTTCTGCTTCTACATAGATCATACCATTCAATGTGAAATCTCCTTCATATTCGGAAAAGTAGCGTTCATAAATATCATACATCACATCGTCAATGAGTCCATCCGCGTGAAGCATCTTCGCAAATATATGTTTGTCGGCGTCAAGAGAGCGTTCACAAATCACGCCGACGCAATGGGGATTTTCCTTCAATATTCGTTTCAGTTCATGCAATCGCGTAGTATAGGCCATAATTTGGAAGGCAAATGCGTATTTATCGGGGTTTGCATAAAATTTGGATAAAATTGTATCTCCTTTTTGGTCACGAATCGTGTCCCAAATGTGAACCGGTTCTCTCAGGAAAATCCATCCAGACCGTTTGCCTAAATGAGATTCTAGGTTTTCGAGAAAGGTGGATTTGCCTGCTCCGATATTCCCTTCAAGAGACACGATAATTGGGCGGGACATTATACTATATAATATAATATGTATCTAAGTTATTATATTATAAACAAGGCATCGCGAGGTTTCAATTTTTACTTACGGAGAGACGCACTCTTTCTCTTGCCCTTTGCGGATTTATTTTTCTTGCCGCCCATCACGGCACGCTTGACGCTCTTTGCCGTTTTTCTGGCTGTGCGGGATCCCTTGCGTGCGATCTTCATCACCATATCGGAACCTTGTCCCGCTACCTCGGTAACAACTCCAGCCCCCTTATTGTATATTTTCTTGGCGTCCATCAGGGCGTTCTTGAACTGATAGTTTTTGTTTGTCTTGCGATTCATATGAAACGTTTTTTTCACAGCGTCTGTCCAAGCAGTCATACTATAATTACTCAAGAGAAAAAATAATATATATAATGGCTAAAATACGAACGCACCTTATTGAAAGAATTTGCCGATGGTTTGCATGCCGGTTCGCTTGTGTTCGATCTGGGTTAAGAATTTGTCGAATAGAAGTGTCTTAATCTTGGCGGAACAATATTTCTCCTTTTTCTTCATAAAGGTTTCCATGTCCGGGTTTTCGGTATCTATGCGCGCTACATCCTTGCGATACGTTTTAATCGCAGCGGTTTTGCGTTGATGTTCCCATATTGGTTCCAACGCTAGACCGAAGAGTTGTTGCAGCGGTTTCATAAGTTGATTAGTGATATAATGCGTGTAGTCGATTGGTATATTTTGCTCTAATATATGCTCGGGGGTTTCTATTTTATCACCCATGAGTGCTTTTTTATCGTGATTCACAATAAATACGAATTTCATGCGCTCGCCGGGTTTGGGGCGATTTCCTGGGTCGCGTTTACCAATGCGTTCTGCAAGCACCCAGTGTCCGATTTGCATGGGATTTTTGTAATCGCTGCGTAACGCTTTTGTGATGGTGAGTTTTTCCATAGGAACCGTTCCGGCGATAAGGTTATCGAGCGACAGGTTCAGAAATTCGATGGCCTTTTGGATATCATTTTCTTTCATGAGAATATTCAGAATGCCGCCGTATGTGTCTTTCAAGTAATCGCACGAGTCGCGGCGTTTCAGAGACAATCCCATATATTTCATGTAGCCCTTATTTGGGTCATCTTCATAAAGCATGCCGACATATCGTTTTTTCGAAAGGAGAATGAAGGGCATGAGTGTTTTCTCATATTCCAATGATTGTGGTGCTTTTAAGAATTTTGAACAGAGTGCACCCACATCTTGTCCGAGTTCAATGGTCATATCCAATGCTTTCTGTCCGCGAATTTTCGCGCCCGTTTGCGGGTCTTCGAGATTCATGGTAAAGAACACGCTGTCTGTGTCGCCGTACACATATTCTGCGTTGCATTTTACCAGACCGTGACTTTTCGTTTCGAAGAGGCGGCCTTTGTAGACTTCTTCGATCATGCGTTTTGCGTAGGTAATCATCATACGACCGGTTGCGGTGGTAGAGGCGGCCACATCTTGTTCGTAAAACGTGGATGTGCGTGCACCGCATTGACCATATAGCGAGTTCGCCGTTACTTTGTAACCGAGTTGTCGCTTATCCAAAATGTTCTGCATAAAGGGGTCAGATTCGGATTTGATTTTCTTGCGGGTATCTTTGCGAGCTTTGAGTAGCTCCTCCAGAATCGAAGGCATGACCGACTTATGGTCGTCGGGCAATTGTGCCCAGCGGCAGACCTTTTTACCGGACACGACTTTGACTGCGCTAGATGTGGGGGTCTTGCGGACAATCTTGTAAGTATCGAATTCGATGTCTATATACTGGTATTGGGGGAGATTATCGTAGATATATTTCCCGGTAGAATCCGTCTCGCCCGTTTCCTTTACCAACGTCCCATGTAGGTCATATTCCTTTGTCCACACCTTGCTATCATGCGAATAGTTCTGACTAATCATCGAAGATGGATATAGGGAGGCATAGTCCACGCAAGCCACAGGATTGTCCATATACATGGAACATTTTGGGGGAAGCACGATCGCACCTTCATATCCGTCGCCGGACGACGATTTCTCCAAATCGGGCATGAGTGTATCTTTTTCCCTGCATTTTTTCGCGACGTAGCTGGTGAGTTTGATACCTTGGCCGCGAAATACGAGGAATGAGATTGGGACACTGCATATGCGGGACATTTCGACATATCCGGTGATTACGTCAATTTTGGACATGAGATGATGAACGAGGTTGCAATCTTGAATACAGTATTTTGCGACAATTGCGCGGTCTGCAGCGGATCCCTTGGATAATCGAAAGATGTCTTGAGGCGAGACGTCGTCTTTGGCCATGCCCCACTTTATGTTTTTAGCAGTCTCGTTGGCCATTTCGGTGCCGCCGATGACTATCACATTGTATTTGGTGGTGCATTCTTGTCCCTTAATTATTTCAGATACTTCGCGCTCACGATCAATGTCCAACACGCGGAATTTCTTGCCGTCCTTGTAATAGTCGGATGTGAATCCGCTCAATTCAAGGTGAATAAAATCGCCAACATGAAGACCAGCGAGATTTTTACTGAATAGTTCGGTGACTGCACCGTGCGTTGCGTGAGTGGTATGTGCGATGCGTTTTACACTATCACTGATATATTGTCCGGCGACGTCGTCGAGTTTGTAGGAAGCGAGATTGAAGTCGCGGCGAAAGTAGGTATACATATCAATTTGCAGCCGACCGGTTGTTTTGTAGAATCGAAGATCGTATTCGCCCGTGGCGAGGACAATCTTGGTATTTTCGATGGATAATTCGCCGTCTGCCTCCGTAGCACAGACCTCGTCGCATTTCCTGGATAATTTCAGGAATTCGCGGTCACAATGATTTTCTTGCGCTCTACGAAACATGAACTCGTAGTCAAAGCCGAAAATGTTATAACCGATGATGATATCTGGATTTTCCTTTTGTATGAGTTCTCTCCATTTGAGAAGCAGTTCTGACTCGGTTTGCGTGGTTTCAATAACCGCACCCGCGACCGGGTCACATGAACCCAATACCAAACAGTGGTTTAGATAGGGTTCTGCATCTCCGTATCGAAGGAAGGTTGACCCGATGAAGGTTACTTTGTCTCCTTCCAATCGCGGAAATATTTTCGTGAGAACTTCGTTTGTGTATTGGATTTTCGCATCACGTTCATATTTGGGGTTCAGCAAGATATCGACCAAGGTGTGTTTTTCCTCTGTTTTCCCGAGTTTTTTCACGGATGTGCGGGTTTTCGTCCACACGGGTGCGGATTCGACTTCAACGGGCGCGTCGCCGTCGCCGGATGGTTCGTCGTTGTTTCCCATCTGTTCGTTGATTTGTTCAAATATTGCTTCAAGGTCGAGTAATCGACTGCTATCTTCTTCGCCATGGACGCCCTTGATGGGTGTATTTTGCAAAATATCGGCCAGTGAATTTACCGTCGACTTGGAGGGCATATTTTTCGGATACACGACGTCGATATTTTCGAATTTGTCGAATGAGAAGGCGGTGAGAATGCAGCGTTTTAGCAACAATTTCGCGCGCATTACATCGAGTTTTTGCGACGATGCTTCCATACGCATGAAAACGTCGGCAATATTGATGGCTAGACGTTTATATGTTTTCACGGGCAAGGGGAAATCGCCATGGCTGCTGCTTGCTTCAATATCAAAGCTGCATATTTTATACGGGACGATGGTTTCCTTTTCGGGCAAGGGTTTGATGTGGGAAATATCGCAAATAAATTCGTAATCGCACGTAGTAGTTTTGGTTTCGGGGGTTTGTGCGCGAGTGGTGTGTATGAAGACCCACCCAGACGGACTCACATTGTGGATATGGAAATAGCGAAGAAGAGGAGGGATAGTGCTTTCGTATAATTCAAGGGTGGTGTTTTTGAAAACCATGGGAGTCAGTCTGCGATATTCGCGCGTGTCTCGTCGTTCTTCTTCTGTTAAATAGGTATACCATAGACCGCGCACCTTGTTCATCGCAACCGTATTAAGGAAGGTGATTTTTGCGAATTGGTGTTTTTTCCCACCGGTGAAACCATATAATTTGTGATGGTCGACAATTTCGATTCCGACGATAGCAGAGCTATGAAACCGACCGGCACAACCGCGAATGTGATGTAACAATTCAAGAGCGTCTTCGCGTTTCCAATCATCGCCGATCCGAATATAGAAGAAGGGTTGATAATTATCAACATATGCGCAGCACGTTTCGCCCTTTTCGTTGATACCAAACATTTGGATGACGAATTTGGTGGGTTCAAACCCTTTAGTCGGTTTTTTGTCGTGGCTGTCTACACTAGATTCGTCGGATGCGGGTTCATTGCTTTGGTTATATACGTGAAAATCGACAAGGCGAAATGATTTGCCGGAGATTGAACGTTTTACTGTGACTACTTTCCTTTGTTCCATAGTAGATAGAATGGGCAAGTTAGGTTTATTAGGTTTATTATTGTGTTGTTGTAAATTTACAATGTTGAAATCAATCAATTTTGTATAATATGATTGTATATATATAATGATTCAATTCCTATCCACTGTTATACTCGCATTTATTTTCATGCCGGGGGTATTGTATAAGATTCCCAAGGGATACCCGTTAATCGTGATAGCCGGTATACACGCCGTTTTATTTGCGATAGTATATATGTTGATGCAAAAGTATGTGTTTAGTAACTATGTAGAGGGTATGTCTCCTGCTGCAGATGGAAAAGTCAACGAAATAACCATACCGGCTGGTATGAGCAACGACGATGCATTGAAAGAGATGGATAAGCTATCTACACCAGACAAGAAGGACAATGATGAAAATGATGAAAAAATAACAGCCATCTTGAGCAAATTATCGGTTGAAACAACAAAAGAATTGTCGAAGTTATCAGCCGAGCGCATGACCGCTCTAGTGAAGATAATCAACGCCATGGATTTGGATAAAATGGATATGTTTGTGAAAATGCCCGCCGATAAGATAATAGAAATGATTGATAAATCATTGAAATAGAAATATACGCCATGTAAGTGAAATGGCGCATATTATTGATTGAAACTAATTGTAGCAGAGCAATCTGCGGTATACCATCGCAGCAATTGTTTGAATGTTCGCTCACCGGAATAATATTCCAACTTATTGTCGCATATCTTGAATAGGGTTGGAAATCCGTCGGCACTCACGCGCTGGTCGCCCTCGGGGAAGTATTTTAGATTTAGGCGTTCTAGCAAAGATTCGACTGAAATGCCGTTTTTTTTGTTTTCAGTTGTGTCGCCAATGCGCGCGAATTCAAACGCGGTGTTGCGCAAACTGCGACCTTTTCCGAGTTTGATGTATTTTTCCATTTTATTCCAAATCGGTTTCAAAGATTTGCAGTGCCCACACCAGTCGGCGTAAATGAGTCCCACCACAACTTTTTTTGTTGCGACTCGCGGAGTGCGACGGGTTCCGCGAAGTGTATTTGATTTTTTACCCTTGGTTTTTTTTTTACCGCCAGATACAGAAGGTTGCGTCGGCATATATGTTTACCTTAGAAAATAGTGCCGTGTATATTATTCTATCTATCTAAATATATAGAACGCATCATGAAAAGTATGTTTCCGATAATAAAGACAAATAGTTATCAATACGGGCTCACTATATTATTGATTGTTGTATTTTTAGCAGGTATTTATTTTATATTTTGGATGGGTAAAAGCGATAAATGGGCGAAAACGGAAGATGAATTAGGCGAAATGCGAGGTACAGTGGCTGCACTTGTATCGTCGCCATCGCCTTCGCCTTCGCCTTCGCCTTCGCCAAGTAAGGCAATTGATACTGTAGGAGAGGATATGTGTCCTACATTGTTAATCAAGCGCGGGAAACAGCTGATGTTATTCAATAAAAATATGCCTGAGGTTCCCAAGGAAAATCCCGTGTTTTTCGACAATTTAGATCAATATATGGCTTATGTAAAAATTCAGCGCGAGGTATATAAACAAGATTGTCCTGTATTATTCTTGCAGGAAGAAACGAATGCACAGGGCGAAGAAGTATATCGTCTCAGACGTCCGGTGAATAATGATATCACGGTCGACCCGCTCATGTTAGGCTCGGTAGCAGATTATTTTCAGAACGCAACCAAAGTATCGCCGAATTTTATGCCGCCCGCTGGGCCGAAGGCATATATTCAGACGCCTCAAAATGTGGCTCTATATGGGAATACGACTACTACTGCAGTAGGCAGTTCTGGTGAACCCACGGTGCCCTATGTAGATTCGAATCGAACAAAACCGTTCAACCAAGGAACTTATGGATTTGACCCAACGAGTCAATACACTGGTAGATATACGGTTCTAGATCAGATTCACGATTCCACCAAGACGCAAAATCCCGATGGTATTAGTGATAATGCGATGGATTCCAATTGGGGGGGAGCGGTATTCACCGCGGATAAAATAAAGACGGGTAAATATAGTGAAAATGCAGTTGCACCACCGACGGTTCCGAGCAATCTAAAGTTCGATACTTATCCCAATTCGGAAAATAGACAACCAATAGACACGCCTCCCGTCTCAAACTAAATATTCAAGTATACTTTTAACGATGTTTTTTCCAAGCTTGCGTGTTTTTCCGCGGCTTTCACACACAATATCATTCATACAATTTTCGTCTTTTTTCGCCTCATCGATTAGAATGGAAATGGTGTGAAATTTGTTCATAATTGCGATTGCAGAAACTGTGCTAATGCCGGGTATTTGACATAACAATATTTGACCGATGTTTTCAGGTGTAATATTGTCCTTTTTCGTGCGTTTTACAACACTGCAGTATGCAGGTGGTGGCGCATCGGGTGTTGTTTCGATATGCGAATACATTTGATTTCCGCGAGCGAGTTCGCGCAGAATTTTGTCGGAACTATTCAGAATCCACTCGGCGGTTTCGACCATAGAATTTGTCCGAATTACGCTAAATCCTTTGAAGAGCTGGAGTGAAGTCATGGCCGAATATACGATTTTTTTCTCGGCCGGGGTTCTTAGCTGCATGAACTGTCCTTCAATGATATAGACAATTCGATGTCTTTCGATTCCAGAAGCGTGGATGAGACGATGTGATTGCTCTTCGTATCTACCATCTTTGATGCTTGCTATTAAATCGGATAATGATTTCCGCTCAATGATGAGTAACTCTTTATCGTCGTCGTCCAAGAAGAGGATGTCGCCTAAAGGAATGACGCGTTTTTCGGTGGATATGGGCGATTGAAAAGATGTATATTTTTCATAGAGTGTGGTTTCACGCTCATCAAATACGATTTTCATAATGTATTGTAATACAATACATTATTACGTAGTTATATTGTTTTGAAAAAGCATTTAAGCACCGAGATGCAGGCTCCAGTAAGGAACTGGGTGCAGAGTGCTGCCGATGGGACGGGAAATACTCACGTGAGGGTTTCTAGTGTGACGAAGACCAAACACCACGGGTGAACCGTAGTCATATAGAGTGTTTCGCGAACCAGTGCCGGCCAATGCTGCGTAGAACCAATTGTCGCGACCAATCTGATAAGGGAGTCCGGCCTTTTTATCACCGCCACCCTGGTAATAATTGGTGCTTGCGTTGGAACCGATGCGAATACCATTTGCGGAAGTCATTTGTCTCGTTGTTAAACCAGCCATAATTATATACTATAAAAAGACAAAAAATTGAAAGCAAAAGATCTTTGTAAACAATTTAGATAACTAGGTCTATATATTATTAGATTGTTGGATTCATATTATTTGATAAATAACATGAAACCGACTGTAAAACCGAATACCGAGCGAAACGCACACGTTCTGGATGATGATATTCGCGTAGAGAAGAACCAGAACGGCCAGGATGTGTATGTGTTTGACCCATATAATCCCCTAAATAAGTCTATTTCAAAAACGGATATTAGTGAACTTTTGCAAAAATATGGGATCGACGCGCCGATTCACAATTGTGAACTATATAAGCGTGCATTTATTCATCGTTCCCACCTGCGTCGACCCGATTTGGAGAATGAACAGAATGGTGTCGTGATTGTTCCTAAACCAGACGATTGTTTACCACTCAATACAAAATCCAACGAACGATTGGAATTTGTGGGAGATGGGGTATTGGAGTGTATAACTAAATATATTCTATATAGGCGATTTCCAAAGGAAAATGAGGGTTTTATGACGGAGAAGAAGATTGCTCTTGTGAAAAACGAAGCAATTGGGCGTGTCGCATACGAGATGGGTTTGCATAAATGGGTGATTTTGTCTAAAAATGCGGAGCAAAAGCAAACGCGAACGAATTTGAAGAAATTGGGGTGTTTGTTTGAGGCGTTCCTGGGTGCGCTGTTCCTCGATTTTAACAAGATTGATGTGAAGGATGAACACGGATGGTTTGAGAACACGTTTATTACGGGTCCGGGGTTCCAAATGGCGCAGATATTTATCGAGAATGTCTTTGAAAAGCATGTCGATTGGATTAATTTGATTCGCAATGATGATAATTACAAAAATATATTGCAAGTTCGTATACAGAAAGAGTTTAAGGTTACTCCGGATTACATGGAATTTGCGGAACACAGTGTGGAACATGGTTATCACATGGCGGTATATTTGTGTTTAGGTCAACAAATACATTCCGTTTCACCCGGTGCGGCAAGTGATATAGGCAGATTTACCAATTTTGCGGACATTCACCAATATATGTCTGAGAATCGCCGTGTATTTGTTCGGTTGGGTTCGGGTGTTCATAAAATCAAGAAGAAGGCCGAACAGATTGCGTGCGAAGAAGCGCTTCGTGTATTGCAGAATTATTAAGTGGGATATTTACTGAAGGGATACAATGATTCGAATAAGTTATTGGAATCATTTTTTTGTTTTATGAATACGACTGGTAAAAATTATGACGTTATAATATATTGATAATATAGGTAAATATATTATGCCCATCTTGATTAATATAGCAGCTTTAGGTATAAAACCGTCACCGCTTACGAAACAGCGTGCTGGTATCGAGGTAGGAGTATTTTGTAATGGGCGTGTTAACTCGGTAGACTGTGAAATCCCCGGAAAAGGGGACGGCAAAGCCCCCGGAAAAGGGGACGGCAGAGCCCCCGGAAAAGGGGTGGACGAAGCCCCCGGAAAAGGGGTTGATGAAAGCCGTGGAAAAGGGGACGGCGAAGCCCCTGGAAAAAGGGTTGATGAAGGCCTTGGAAAAGGGGACGGCAAAGTCCCCGGAAAAGGGAATGATGAAGCTCCCGGAAAAAAGGACAATAGAGTATTTATATTGGATGTTAGGACGGCTCATACTATTGACCGTGAATCTATTATGCGTGAACTAGCCAAACGAGGGATCAATCGCGTTGGAAATAAGAAATTACCACAGCAATCTGCAATTTTAGAAGAGTCCGAGATTGATAGTGTATTGCCTCCTTCTCCCGAAAAAATACAGTCTATCACGCAAGAAATTCAGTTTGAGATGCCGAGTGATGATTTGGAAATAGAACCATTGCAAATTGAAGCTATTAAAAAGGGAAAAAAGGTGGTAATAAAGAAGGGTAGAAAGCCTCCGGCAAAAAAGGGTGTAAAAGAAGTTTCTGGTCAAAAGGAGTCTGACCAAAAGGAGTCTGACCAAGAGGTTTCCGCCCCAAAAGAATCTGACCAAGACGGGTCTGACCAAGAAGAAACCCTTACATTTGAAAAACGCGTCCCGTCGGCAGTGGTTGAGCATAGGTTGCAAACGTCGTCATTTTATATGAATAATCGTAAAAAGTTTTTGTCGCAATTGATGCCCATGTTTTCAAACTATAAACGTGAATTATCAAACTCAGACAAGGTTGCGTCGTGTGACGATACAAGTTCAGCAAAAGGAGAGTCACGCGACTTCAAACTCATGACTCACCAAAAGGTTGTGAGTGATTATTTGAATTTATATACTCCGTATCGCGGTTTATTGTTGTATCACGGCTTGGGATCGGGTAAGACATGCACGTCGATCGCAATCGCGGAGGGTATGAAATCTCAGAAAAAGATATATGTATTCACGCTCGCTGCATTAAAGGCCAATTTCTTTGACCAAATGAAGGTGTGTGGTGATCCGATATATAAATTGGACCAATTTTGGGAATTTATTTCGACCGACGGACAGCCCAATTATGTGAAGGTTCTATCTAAGACGTTGAATTTACCCGAGGAATATGTTCGTAAACGCAAGGGTGCGTGGATGGTGAACGTAAAACACGCGTCGAATTTCAATGATTTGGCTGATTCCGACAAAAAGAGTTTGAATGAGCAATTGGACGAGATGATTCGTTCAAAATATGTGGATCTCAATTACAACGGGTTAACTAAAAAAATCATGAGTGATATTACAGATAATTACAAAAAGAATCCTTTTGATAATTGTGTCGTTATTGTGGACGAGGTTCATAATTTTGTAAGTCGAATTGTGAATAAAATGCGCGAGAAGACGTCTATTTCCTACAAATTATACGAGTATTTGATGTCGGCCACAAATGCACGCATTGTCTTGTTGTCCGGCACGCCTATTATCAATTATCCAAATGAGATTGGTATTTTGTTCAATATTCTGCGCGGTTATATCAAAACTTGGACTTTTCCATTTCAAATCATGGAGGGTGCCAGTTCGCCTTCAAGAGATGCTGTTATGGAGTGGTTTAAACAAGAAGGTTTGAATCGTTATGATTATGTTGAATTTAGCGGTCAACAATTAACCATAACGCGAAACCCATTTGGATTTGTAAACAAGTTCAAATCGAGAACTACTTTAAAACGAGGTGGTGGGTCCAAGAAGAAACGTCGAATCGTATCAAAAGGACAATCTAAGAAAAAACGCATAGCCGATTCAAACAAAATATTCACCCATGCGAACGGTCTTGTCCAGATCAATGACCCGATACCTGGTTCCAAAATAGACGAAACCGACGAGAACCGTATAGAACGTATTGCCGCGGGTGTGAATGTTCAGCGTGGAGGAGGTGCATTTAATGACTATGAAGGCGTGGAGTTGGACGAAACGGGTAATATGAACGATACCGATTTTAAACAGGTTGTGATTCGTATTCTTGGAAAATATGGACTTCGGGTTGAGAATGCGGCCAAGGTCAAGCTCGTTAACAACAAGTCTCTGCCCGATGTTTCAAAGGAGTTTTTGGAAATGTTTGTGGAATTAGGTGCGAAAGATATGAAGAATGAACGTGTTTTTCAAAGAAGGATTCTTGGACTTACGTCATATTTCAAGGGTGCGAGTGATGGATTATACCCTAGATTTGTTCCATCGGATCATGATAATATATATCATATTGAACGAGTTCAGATGAGCGCATACCAATTTGGAATATATGAAAAGATACGTGCCGATGAAAGTAAACGCGAAAAACAAAACAAGAAGCGACAGGCCAAGCAAGACAAGGCGAAAGAGGCGGAGAATTTGTTTAAAATTCCTTCGACATATCGAATTGCGTCGCGCATGTGTTGCAATTTTGCTTTCCCTGACCCGCCCGGACGGCCACAGAAACGCGATGGTGAAAAAGGCGGCGACGACGAGATGGGTGAAGAGGATTTCGATGAAGAAAAAATTGTATCTGGACGTGGGCAGAAAAAAATAGCAGGAGGACAGAAAAAGAAGAAGGCTAAAGATGATACAGAACAAGAGGAAGAAGAAGAGGAGGAAGAGGTCTTGGATAAAGAAGAGGAAGAGGAAGAGGAAGAGGAAGAGGAAGAAGTCTTGGATACAGAAGAGGAAGAGGAAGAAGTCTTGGATAAAGAAGAAGAAGAGGAAGATGAGGAAGAAGAAGACGAGGAGGTCTTGGATAAAGAAGTTTCAAAACTTGTATTGAAAGACGCACCCGACATTGAATTAGAGGGTGTAGAATCACTCGATAACCAAGATTCAGTTTCCGAAGAGACAGCTAAACCAGACGAATCATTAGATTATCCAAAGCGAATGTTACGTGCTCTAAACGAGCTCAAGGGACGAGCAGAAGAAATATTCAGCAAGAGTGGATTACAAATGTATAGCCCAAAGTTTTTAAAAATCTTGGAAAACATACAAGACAAGAAGAACATTGGGCTCCACTTGTTATACAGTCAATTCCGTTCGATGGAAGGTATAGGTATTTTCAAACTGGTATTAGAGGCAAATGGATTTGCGCAATTGAAGATTAGAAAGGTAGGTGGTGACTGGGAAATAGAAGAGGATGAAGGTGATAAAGGAAAGCCCAAGTTTGCACTTCACACGGGGACAGAGAGTGACGAAGAAAAGAAGATTATATTGAACATTTACAATTCAAAATGGAAGGAAGTCCCGTCGGGTATTGTGTCTGCATTTCAAACACAGGGTCATGAAAATAATCATATGGGGGAGGTGGTTCGCGTATTAATGATTACGGCTTCTGGTGCGGAGGGAATCAATCTAAAGAACACTCGATTTGTTCATATTATTGAGCCATACTGGCATATGGTTCGTCTAGAACAGGTGATTGGGCGGGCGCGGCGCATATGCAGTCACCAAGACTTGCCGCCAGACTTGAGAACAGTGAAAGTGTTTTTATATATGTCTGTTCTTTCGCAAGAACAGCAAACCCCCGGTAAACATATCGATTTGAAGAACAGGGATGTAAGTAAATTGACGTCAAAGAGTGCTGCCGAATCCGCAAACTCGACACTCTTGGAGCGATATGTGCGACATCTTAAAACTACTCCAATTGCGATAACAACAGACCAGCAATTGTTTGAGAATGCTCTTGTAAAAGATCATGTAAATTCGCAGATTCTGCATGCCGTAAAAGAAACCGCAATGGACTGTCGTCTATACGAAAAACAGAATAAATCAGAGAATCTCGTTTGTTTCAACTTTGGAACCGTATCAACCAATGCATTCGCAACTTATCCAACAATTGCGCAAGATCTAGCATCAAAGGATGTAGACGAGACGCAAGAAACGAAGGTGAAATTGGTAACAATTACATATAAAGGTGTAAAATATGCTATGAACGAAGACACGGGGGATTTGTTTGATATAGAAGAAGCCATGGAGAAGTTGAAAGATGCGGATGCAAATATGAATGAATTAACTGTGATTGGAAAGAAAACGGGAACAGGTAGTCGAATTCAAATCGAACTATTTGACGTATAATAAACGTATGAATATATTCTTGTATATTTGATTGAAATATACACGAATTTAAGCTATATGAATGCTAATGCGTCTTTCGCACCCCGCACTATAATTCATATATTATAGCAAGAGACAATTTCCGTCTTCGATGCGAATAATACCGACAAATGCACCCATTAAGAAATCCGAAAACTTGGTGTAGCCATATGCCTTTTGGTCAAATGCGTGGTATTTTCGCAGTATATCATCCTTTATTATGCTGATACCTGTTTTGTTTTCCAAGATAGATTTATGAACAACATTCCATATTTCCTCAATAGTTACCAAGACCGGTTCTTTATGCAATAAATCCTCTATTTTGGTGTATTTATCACATACGGATGTGAGCGTTTGACTTACATTGGACACTCCAATGCAATAGGCGGTTTTGTTTTTCTGTTTGATCTCCATGATTACATGTCTGTAATCGGAATCGGAGGTTACCAAGTAATACAAATCAATCGTATCATTTGTATACAAAGTTTTCATTATGTCTACACTCATTCGTAAATCAACTGAATTTTTCCCACTAATTTTATCACAATGAACACACATTAAGCCGTTTTGACGAGCCACCTGGTTCCATTTCTTCAGTGCGATTTCAGTCCAATCTGCATAAATGTTATATATAATGATTCGACCATGTTTTCGAATCTCCTGATCGATTACTTGAAAGTGATTTTGATTGATATTTTCTCCATCAATAAATACTGCGATTACCCGGTCAGCCTGTTTCATATATATAGGAAACTACAATAATACTTGCCTATATTATACACAGTGAGTATAGAATATGAGGATACCCGAACGATATATACCCAATACATTGTCCAAGAAGGATTACAAGACACAGCAAAAAAACATCAATAAATCTCGTAGGTTGTATAAGAGTCACACATATTTTACTCGACCCAAGGTAAAGACGTTCAAGTCTCGCAAATCAAACCATCTGAGCCGCGCGCGGCGATTGTATGGAATCGATAAAATCCGACCATCCAGACAGTTAGCCAAGAGCACCGGATGCACCCAGAAATCGTTAGAAAAGATAGTCAACAAGGGACGTGGGGCATATTATTCGAGTGGATCTCGTCCAAATCAGACGGCCGATAGTTGGGGGTATGCCCGTTTAGCAAGTTCGATTACCGGGGGAAATGCATCGATTGTAGATTACCATGTTTTGAAAGATGGTTGCAAATCAACAAGTATAGCATTAAAAAAAGCGCGCAAAACGTGTAAACTTAGAAATAAACGGTGTGATTAATGTTTATTTAACAATATATATTCAATTGAGACCGCATTTATTATTTAGTGGTAAACAAAATATAAAAACAAATGCGTTTGTTTTTATATAATACCGTCGATAATGAACGAAGCAAATAACGTGTTGACTATAAAAACTGTGCAGATACAGCCTATACGTAATATGATCACGGCGATCAAGGACATTCTTACAGATGCGACGATTACATACACGAGTAGTGGGTTGAAAATCATAAATTTTGATAAGACTCATACGATTTTAGTAAACGTCATATTACATGCACATAAATTCGAGATGTATGATTGTAAGCCGGATAAGGTGATTGTATGTGCGAATACAATGCACTTGTTCAAAGTCATTTCGACCATGTCGAACGATGATACATTATCGATGTATATTGATAATGATGATTATCACGACGGTATTGTATCGCATCTTGGATTGCAATATGATAACGGTGATATTAAGCAGTGCTATAGTCAAAAGTTGAGATTGATAGAGCCAGATACGGAGGAGTTGGTCGTTCCAGATGTAGAGTATTCGACAGTAATTAATTTACCCACGTCCGATTTCCAGAAAATTATCCGTGATATGAATGGTATATCCGACCGTATAGAAATAAAATCGGTAGGTAGTGATCTAATATTTTCTTGCGAAGGAAACTTCGCCAGTTCGCGTATATTCCGTTCTGAGTCAGATGGCTACATGGAGTTTATCAATAAACCCGACGCATCTGTGATTATTCAAGGTGAATTTTCATTGAAGAGCCTCTCGCATTTCATCAAATGCACTCCACTATGCAGTCATTTGGAAATGTATCTGGGCAACGATTTACCGCTGATTGTAAAATACGATGTCGCATCTCTAGGCGAGATAAAATTATGTTTGGCTCCTCTTCCGCCCAGTTAAATATCACACTCAGTATGAATACATGTATACAAATTATACATGTATTGAATAATGTCCTAAATATTGTGTATACAATGATAAAGACGATATACGCGAGTTAAGTTAGAATTCAGGAGCGTGTTTTTTAAATAAACAGCCCTGTTTTGATAAATTTACAATTGGTATTAAAACGCCTGGGTCTTGCAACGAATAGTCTTTTAACCAAACCTTTATAATACAAAAGCTTTTCTTTGGTGAAATGGTGATACCATTCAACAAACTACCGTGTTGTTTATCAACACATAGGGATTCTCCGCACAGAGCGTAAAAAAGGGTTTTCCATACTTCATGCACCTGCTTGTTAACCACTTTAAAAGAAAAACATCCTCCTTTTCGGTTGTGCACATCTTCCCACATAGGGGTAATTCCGCTGCGCATAACAAACAACATACAATGTTTTACAATTTTTTCGGATAAATTCTCATTTACCGCAATCAACTCATCAAGTGAATGAATATCCTTCGCAATCAACTTGTAACTGGAAAGATCCCAATTTTTGTCGTTTGGTAAATGGTAATATAGATTCCATTTACCATGCAATTCGCTGTTGTGTGGGACACTTGGACAATCCAGCGACATTCCCGTACTATAGTAGCAGAATAATCTTTAAGCGGTTTGACTATTCTCTTCCTCGGCATTATCGACAATAGACTCCTTTTCTGGTAGAGGCGTTTCTTTTTCTGCATTATTGATAACAACCCCATTTTTTTCTGATAGAGGCGTTTCTTCTTCTTCTTCTTCTTCTTCTTCTTTTGCTGCATTATTGATAACAATCTCCTCTTTTTCTGGTAGAGGCGTTTCTTCCTCTTCTTCTTTTTCTTTTTCTTTTTCTTCTTGTAGAGGCGTTTCGTCTTCCGGCTTAGCATCTATTGCGGGTACATGTCGTTTACAGATCACAATTTGGTTTTCGGTTATTTTCATATAATCAGAGTGAGTCAATGTATGCATATCCACATTGGAATCAATGACCTGTATTGTGTAACGGTCATCGAAAACAAACGGGGTGGGCTGATATTCTAGACATCTACGCACAAATGCGGTTGAAAGTAGATAATTTCCGACACAATACATTTCGCCACTTATAAATGATAGGTCGATCGGTTCGGCCATATCCGGGTGCACATAATTCACCGAAATAGGCACAAATGGACATTGTTTAATGGGCATATCCGGATGAAGGACAATTTCAGAGCGACTACATATATCCACGTGATACAGATTGTTAGTTTTCAATATAACACACGTATCTTGGAAATCACCCGATTCGTTTAAGACCGATAAATACGCGCGGGAGAATTTTGCCGCACATTCTGTATCCGTCATTTCATCTGGTAAGATATCATAGGTTTCGACATAGGTTTTACCATTTTTGTCTACTCTACAAATCTGAATCCATTTCGAACTAGTCGACTCCGACTTCGTATTGGTAACAAATTTATACACCGCATTTTTCGCACATATGACTCGGTCTACTCCATATTGGATATATTCATTCGAATCGTATAAATACACACCCCCTCTTTCCAGATAAACACACATTTTGCTTATTGTCCATAATAATTTTACACCAATCGTCTTGGCTTGTTTACTAGTTACAATATCCTTTATTGAATCGCACGTAAAGCAGAATAAATCGACAGATATATCGAAAACGCTACGTATTCCATATACAACGTATGGAATAATGTTTTCTGCGTCAAACACAGATTCAGACATAATACAATCTATAAGCAGGAATATTTAAGTAGATTGTTTATACAAATTAAATAAAGATAATTCGTCTATAGATAATACATATTTATCATAGAATGTCTCAACGAAACGGCCTGTTTCTATTCCACCGTGACTTTAGGATAATCGATAATATAGGATTAAATTTCGCAAGTAATGACGTAACACATTTATATGCATGTTTTATCTTCACACCCGAACAAGTTACCGGACGTAATCATTATAAATCAAAAAATTCGATTCAATTTATGATTGAAAGTTTGATTCAGTTGTCGCGCGAATTAACGGAAAGTGGCGGTTCATTGATAACCATGTATGGTCAATCATTAGATGTATTGAGCAAATTGGTTCATACACTGAAAATAGACAGCATTTATTTTAATCGTGATTATACACCCTATGCTATAATACGAGACGAAAGTATAAAGAAACTGTGTTTGTCTATGGGAATAGAATGTAAGATGAGTGACGATTACTATCTACATGTTCCAGGAACCATTGGAAATAAGAATCATAAAATGTATCAAAAATTCACCATGTTTTACGAAGACGCGCTGTTGCGAAATGTGGATATTCCAAATCGTAAAACAATTAAAAACTTTGCGAAATCGCACGAACATAATATTGAATTGGATAATGCAATGACTAAGTTTGTTGGAAAAACTCTGAATAATGAACTCGCGGTTCACGGAGGAAGAGATTTGGGGCTCGAGCGATTGAAAAATGCTGTAAAAAACCTGAATCATTATGATGATACGCGCGACATAATGTCTGTCGAAACTTCTCGATTGTCCGCCTACCTCAAATACGGATGTATTTCCGTACGTGAGGTATTCCATGCATTTAAAATCCGTTATAGTTTGCATGCATCGTTTTTACGAGAACTCATATGGAGAGACTTTTTCGCACACTTGCTTTTTGCTTACCCGGATACATTGGTCAGGCTTCACAATGAGGCGTTTCGAAACATAAAATGGAAAAACAATGAAAGGTGGCTGACTGCATGGAAACGAGGGGAAACGGGATTTCCGCTAGTTGACGCGGGCATGCGAGAATTGAATCATACAGGCTATATGCATAATCGTGCTCGAATGTTAGTAGCGACTGTATTAATAAAGGTGCTCTTGTTGAATTGGAAAGACGGCGAGCAATATTTCGCACAACAGTTGGTGGATTATGACGTGGCGTCCAATCTGGGAAACTGGGCGTCAGTTGTGGGCGGCGGGGCATATTCAATGCCGTGGTTTCGTGTAATGAGTCCTTGGGAACAATCTAAGAAATACGACAAGGATGCATCGTATATTAAAATGTGGATCCCTGAACTGCGCGATGTCCCATCAAAGGATATTCATAAGTGGTATAAATCAGATTATCCGACAATATCATATCCAAAGCCGATTGTTGACTATAGTGAGAAGAAGGAGGAATTTTTAGCCATGGTCAAGCAGGCGTATAACAGTTGAAATTAAAATATGTGCATTTCTTAATATATACGCATTGCTTATAGGCAACTTATATAATGTTTTCATTTACGCACCCCAAAACAGTGTGCATGAGTTATTTCCAGCATTTTTGGTTTTCCATGTATTTAGCTAGACGGTTTGCGATAGGTAGTTTAAAGGCGATTGTGCATGCTATATTGCCCGATTATTATGTTACATCGTCTAGCGATATGATAGAAGACGTAAAGGCGGACATGTCCAAGGCAGGATGTATTCATTAGAATATCTATTTTCAGTTTGGATTTTACGAATACAATATATGTTACGTATTGCAAAAGTAAAATTATAACATATTTTCGCATTTAATTTTGCGAAAACATGTAATCGGAATCAGCATAGACGCAGATTGGTTAAATATCTAGTGAAATGGTGTTCTTATCTGAACGCTGCTTTCTGCGGTTAGTCCTCTTTGGTAAATTTGAGTTTTGTCCATCCCGCAATGACGCAGCGCTTATCATAGACTCGTTTTCATCATTCTGCGATCCGCCCAAATTTACTTCTCGCGTCTTCAGCCCCGAAAGAAGGCTGTCCAAATCTAAGCTTTGAGGCCCGCGCATTTCGGGTCTAGCCGAAGGCTGCTCGTTTCTAGCCGAAGGCTGCTCGTTTCTAGCAGACGATTGAACCTTCTCATATTGATTATCTACACTGACCCCTTCTTCGCGGAACATGGTTCCTCTTCCCATTGAAATATCCGGTCGGTTGTTTGTATATTGCATACCGGGTCGAGTTGGTGGAGCCTGGGATTTTGTCTCAATGGGTGGGGGTGGAACGCCATAAGAAGTGTTGACTTTTTCGTCGGGATGTAAGACGCTGTTTACAAAATCGAAACCTGGACTCTGTTTACTCATAGTTTGAGCAGTCGCAGTCGAAAACATTTTCATTAGCTCGGGGCTCTGTTTGATAACATCGTTAAATCCAGGTGTAGCAGTAGATAAAGCCTTATTCGTAATATTCAGCACTGCTCCGCTAAATCCAACTCGAAGCAACAATGAAACCTCGGGAGACATTTTACCTCCTTTGTATTTATCATGGAGTTCTGCGAAAATTTCTTCGTAACTATCGATATCCTCGTTAATCTGCTCCCCCCAACCATCCAGGTTAAGACCAAATGGGTCGAATACGGCATTACCATATTCAAGTGAGTTAATTAAGGTTGTGAACCACCAGCCCTGCAGTTTAATACTATCCTTTTTACGTTTGTCTTCCATTGCCGTCTCATATTCGTCTTCGACTTCATCGTAATCCGAATCGAGAGTGAAGTGGGAAATATGTTTGATAAGGCCCTTTTCGTGCCATTCCTCCAGCTTTTTAATCATGGCGCGTTGTTTGCGACGTTTATCTCGGTCAGACATTCGTGGAGCGCTAACATTTGGAACATCATTCATTTTACCGAACCCATCCCATGTATTTGTATTTCCCATGCCGTTCACGGTTGCCGACCCAATCTTAGAATCAGTTTCCAATGGAGCAGATGTCTCTTGTCGGCTGCTTCGGCCAAAACTGAACATGTCTGTGAATCCACCCCCGCTTTTGGGTTCGGGTGTAGCCGGTTTATTTGATAGTTCGTTCAACTCGTTCTCCAAATCGTCTAAATCATTCATATCTACTTTGGTAGCTCCCGACCTCTGTTTATCGTTCATTAAAAGCTCTATTCCTGGACCGAAATTAACGGACGGCGATGAATTGCGATGTGCGGAGTGGTCATGGTCTTGCAATTGGAAAGACACAGGTTCAAGATCACTCAATCCAATATCAATGACTTCCATAAAATCAACTTATGATAAGCTTACAATATTTATTTTTAAGTCGTCCGCATAAGTAATTAGTTTTGTGTGTTTTAAATACCAGATTCCTTGTAGGAATGCATCCGCCAAATCGTCTTTCTTGGGTGTATCCAACACATTTACCCAATCGCCTAAACCCATATTTGCCTGTAAAAATTTCCCGCAAAACTCGATACTGTCCTTTTTATGTTGTTTGTATGTTTCACGTTCACTTGAAATTACTAAATGTTTCAGTTTATTTGCCGAAGATACAAATTCTACATGGGGTAAATTTGCCTGCATTATATAGTATTGCGCCAGCATGCCTTGAATCGTTTTCATTCGAGAAGCGATGGTTGATATTTGATTCTCCATAATCACATGAGTAATATCATGTGTGTCGACCAAATTATCTAAACGGCGTTTCATATTTCGTCCAATTGTAATTAAATCGACTTCGCCTGCAGTTTTGCGTTTCTTGGACACGATTGGATGGATACAAGTGTTATCTAGATGTTCGATTAATGCGTCGCAGCAACCCTTTTTGGTCGAAGGCATTTCACGATTCATCCATAATTTGTGCGAGACCCCCATCTCAACCAATGCATCCTTGGACATTTGGCGTATACTCGCAGCAGAGTTGGATTTATTGCGTAACAGAAGAGGATTGTCCTTAATGTATTTCTTCATGTGTGTTTCGCAATAGTATTGATCGCCTTTTACATATTTCGCCTTGCTCGTGCATACCTTGAGCAATTTGCGCTGAGCCAAATTACATGTGCACGATTGTGCAGCCGGCATTTCGTCCATTAAATTCAATATGCCCCAATCTTGGACATGGGTTGAATTATGTTGAACCAGAAACACACAATACGCCATGTTTTTTATCCCGATGTCGAAACTGATCAGTTTCATCAATTGTTATAATGGAGGATAGAGATCTATTTTTATATAGATGTTTATTCAAAGACATTATTCATCGCACAGATGCTTCACACGCCAGGCGATCCGCTTCGCGGTTACCGACAGAATGTATATCAGACGCGTTTGTGTGAGCCTTTACGTAAACCAACCTGCAATTGGGCAATCTATTATAAGATTCATACAATTCTTGGACAAGGTCTTTATTTGGTATGTCTATTTTCCAAGTATTACGAGAACACTTTTCACCATAGCTTGTCGCACACTTTATAGAATATTCGGAGTCGGTTGCGATACATACTCGCTTTCCCGTTTCAAGATCTGCTTGAATTAACCCGATTGCACAAATAATCGCGGTCAACTCGGCCGCATTGTTCGTTTGCTTACCAACAAGGGGACTCGACACATTACGGGGGTCATTTTGACCAAAATATATGCCTATTCCCGCAATAGCGTCACGTGTCCCATTTTTACTGCACGACCCATCCGTATATACATAATAATCTGGGTGAAAATCATCAGCTGAAGTATTGGTCAATATATGATTTTGCACAAATAGATTCGCATCCTCTGCGTGATCAAACTTTTTGAAAACGGCATTGCGGTAACCTTGGACAGATTGTTTACAGTCTGTCCAATTTGAAAAAACGCCGGGTGTGTGGCCGGCGGCTACTGCATAAAACATGATAGAGTATATCACAGATACTCTCTAAATATATTTATCTACAGCAAATCTGAATCGTTTCACACGATTATCAATTGAATCGGACGTTAAAAATACAAACATAGTCAGACTACCGGCTTCGAGCAACTCCTTCATTTTAAGATGCTTTAATCCGTATATCCCATCAAACGGAGATGGTATATGTCTTATGAATACCCTACCTATATAGGAGAAGATTCCCAAACATCCCAGAACGATTATGAGTTTTACAAATTCAATCAGAATATGCAATTTATCTGTATTATCGGTAGGGACATCATAATAGAGTATAGTCTTATCCAAGGCAATGTTTATGAGAATCGCTACTAAGAATTGAATAATTATGATGTAGACAACATTGAATGATTTAACTAGATAGAATCCCATATATATACTGCAATCATTTTTTAGACATGTAAGAGAATAATTGTTCTTGAGTTATGGATTGCGGTTCGCGACGGCTGGCCAATTCCTCTCGACTCAAATACAATTTTTTCAAATCGCTTCGTTCATTGGTAATAGAGGCGGGATTTTTATAGGCAATACCCGTGTTTGAGAGTACGCCACCGCCCCCTCTCTCATTTTCACGAAATCGTTCAAAATAACCGCAGTCATTGCACGCCTCTCTAAAGTTAGACTCTGCGATCTCCTTGGAATTGTCTATCAAATATTTTCTGTACTCCCAATTTGATTTTACCCCACTCTGTTTGATTAAATTACTATTTAATATTGCTTCTGGTTGATATGATGCGATAAGCGATCGACTATCGCCCATGTTGGCGGGAAAGGTTGGATAGACATTATTTGTAGCATACCCCAGTGTCGAAAGGGGCTGTTGCTTTTGGTCGCACGAATATGCGGATGATATTGGTTCGGGTTGCGGATAAGAAAACATTATATATTATTCCATATATATTGTTTTTCAGTGTTCATTCTAAGCTACGACATGATTCTCGATTAATTCTAAAATTTGCGCCTTTTTCATTTTAGAGGCATCGTCGACCCAGCCTCGTTCGGTAATGTATGTTTTTAAAGCTCCTAAAGTCATCTTGGAAAAATTAGGAGAAGTGTCGATTACAAGTCTCGTCACCTCTACGATAACGTCGCTTTCTTTCACAGTTTCAATAATTGCGGGTGTGGATGGTTGAATAATATCCACACTAAGGTTGTCTTCGTCACCGTCGGAGACAACAATTTTTTCGCCGCCCTCACTCTCATCGTCGCTATCACTCTCATCGTCGCTATCACCCTCATCGTCACCATCACTCCCGTCGTCGCTATCATCATAATTACTACATTCTTCTGTGACCGCACACTTCATATTATCGGAAAGTGTGGGTCCATTGCTGTTAGTATACAACCCTTTGGGGTAAGGAGTTACCGGTCGTTCATGTGACAGAATAAACGCCTTTACATTGGTCAATTCTTGAGCCAAATTATTAATAATTTCAAACATAGTATCTTGCTTTCCTTCCGCAATACTTAGACGCTGTTTAAAGTGATAAACCAGTAATAAAATCAACACAAAGGTTATTCCTAAACTAATAAAGAACGATGTCTCTACGAAGTCAAACATAGCTAGCTATTTATACTAATCGAACAAATAAACTGACGCGATTAAACGAACATAAATTATGTAATATTGTATATCCATAATATATAAACACATGGATACCATTTCGAAAGAAACAGAAATAAAAGAATTAGATCCACCAGAAATAGATGAAAACATAGGCTCAAATTCATCGCCAATGAAAATAACGAAAAATGTGATTATTATCATTTTAGCATCACTCTTGATTTTATCATTTTTAGGAGTAAATATATTCCGCAATATAGCAATCGGTATACAGAATATTGTCGTTAAAATATTATCCATGGTGGGATTTTATACTGGTGCTATTATTAATACGTCCGCCGATATAATTGGCGATACTGCTAAGGGAGGTGTAGACATAGCCGAAGGTAGCATTCACTCGATTGGTAATTTATTGCAAAATACAAACAATATGAATGGTGATACGACCGCACAAATGCAATGGAATATGTCGATGTTTAATTTAAATCCAACACCTAAACCCGACGTTTCTAATAATCCACCTGTTGTCAAAGATGTTCAGCCGGATTTAGATACAACATTAAACAATGGGCTTAAAAAGGAGGTTAAATATGAACCGTCCCTCACTTCTTCGCGCGGGAAAAAATGGTGTCCGATTGGACATTCTAATGGGAGTGGGAAATGTATGCAGATCGACGAAAGTCAAAAGTGCATGTTTGGTAAAGTATTTGATACACAGGATGTATGCGAGCAAAATATAGACTCGTCGGCATTTAAAGGCTATGCATCCCAAGAACGAGAAATAAACTGGGGTAAACCTCCGCCTCCTCCTCCACCGGCTGCATTAACTCCACCATATCAACCGCAGATGTTCAATGAATTACCTGGACAATCGTGCGGTCGAATGCCTCCATATTCATATATAGGCGGGTCTTCTTTACCCATTATCAACAAGCCCGTATATCCAGCTAGGCCGGTTTTCCCCAGTCAATTGCAACCGAATAATCCATATCCACCGCAATTGGCGAGACCGTACAGGCCAGAATCAAAATATTCGAATCAACCGTTGCAGGTAAATGCGGATTCTGCTTTGCCGGATAATCAAAATCGTAACAACAATTCCAACAACAATTCCAACAACAATTCCAACAACAATTCCAACAATACTTTGAACCAAAGAAGCGATAACAATTATAATAACACTGCCAATAGTTATGCCCCATTTTCAAGATCCCCTGCTACACCCTCCGTTGTTAACAATTCACCTTCAACCTCAAGTTCGTCATGGTATTCTCAACCAAGTTCATTTCAAGGTTCAAGCCAGTTAACCAGTTCAATAGACATATTATCTGGTCGCGTAGATGAATTAACCGACGTATTGGAAAATTCATTTCCCCGCCCACCGTCTAACTCTCCTGCAGCTGGTATGCTTCCACCCGTTACTGGTATGCTTCCGCCTGCGGCTGGTATGCTTCCGCCTGCGGCTGGTATGCTTCCACCTGCGGCTGGTATGCTTCCACCTGCGGCTGGTATGCTTCCACCTGTGACTGGTATGCTTCCACCCGCGGCTGGTATGCGTTCACCAGCATCTGGTATGCTTCCACCTGTGACTGGTATGCCTCCAACTTCGGCTGGCGTGCCTCCAACTTCGACTGGTATGCGTTCACCGGCGGATGGTATGCTTCCACCTGTGACTGGTATGCCTCCAACTTCGGCTGGCGTGCCTCCAACTTCGGCTGGCGTGCCTCCAACTTCGGCTGGCGTGCCTCCAACTTCGGCTGGCGTGCCTCCAACTTCGGCTGGCGTGCCTCCACCTGCGGCTGGCGTGCCTCCAACTTCGGCTGGTATGCCTGTATAAATTCGCATCAAAGAACATTTATTTTCACAAACGGGTATATTATCTAGCATAAATTAAAAGGCTTTTTCAAATACACTATTGTAGTATCAAAGCAATTGCAATGAGCAAATACAAACGACAGAATACAAGAATTGATGCCGTATGGGTACCAGTAGCGTTAGTTATTATATTAGTTCGTGGTGCTAGGCAAATGCCTTCATGGGTTCGCCGCTAAGCCGCCTCAATGAACCATAGTGTTCAGGCAAGGTCATAAACGAAATTTCAATAAATGGGATACTAGATAAACGGAAGCAGAGGGATGGATAATTAGATGAAAACCGTAAAGAAAGTTTTTTCATCTAATTGGGTTTTGAACCAATTTGACTAACGATTCATTGGGGTAGACGCAATATTCAAATATTCGGAAATAATTTTTCTGCCTTCGCCAATCAGGCGATTACACGCTTTAAACGTAGGGTCTTCTGGATTCATAATCTCACCAACCACATCATATCTGGGGGCACCTCCCAGATTCGAAACAAAATGTTTAATTTGATAAAAATACGTAGGATAATATACTTTCGTCAACCAATCATCGCAAAACCAATTTTTTATTTCGTCCGGAAAATAGAAGCCAAATATATCCATGTGTTTCCGAGAGACAAAAGACTGTGTTTGAATAAAACGACTTCCTCCTGGGCGTGAATCATTTGAGCCATATTGAATTCGACCATAATCAAGTGGTCCAGATAACCCAATTCCATTATGTTTTTCTAATTCTCGAATGGAATCGGTAACCCACCCGTGCGTGCGAAATTCAATATCATCTCCTGACTGAAAAAAATAGTCACATCCATCCGCATACGCCTGTTTAAACGCCAAATTCCACATATGTGTAACCCAACCCTTTTGTATACCATCCGCCGTTAGAAATTGAATAGTAGTATGTCGCATAACAGATACGTAACGTATGATCTGTTCTTGAACATCCTTTTTTTGAAGGATGCGGTCGTCTTCGTCAATGACCAAATAAATTGTATACTTATATTTATTGCAATATGTTGTAAAAAAGGATGGGAAAAAAACTGAAAATAATGCCGTTTCTTCGAGCGTTGTCCACGGACGTTTATTGGTAGTGCTGGGAATTAATATACCAATGTGTGTGATCATTTGATAGTAATATATACATTTTTTTATATATGTATATTCGTATGATAAATATATAACACGTAAAATGATATATAGTAAATATATGCTTTTTACTAATATAATGGATAGTACCGATGATAATGTTTGGATGAACCAGATGTCGTCAGATGAACAGGTAGCCGCCATGAATAATGAGGATACTTCAGACGCAAATGACGCATGCAGTGTAATGGAAACTATTATGAATCAAGATTTTGTCGCAAACCAATCCGCTGTAGAAAACAATATAGGCGACGATGGTAAATACACATGGGAACCAGATTTTTTTAAAAAGTTTGAATGGTTGAATGAATCAAGCGAAGAACTCGACGGAGATATTGAATTGGATATGCAGTCGCTCCCACAGGAGGAACGATTGTCCATGTTTTTGAATTGTTGTAAATTGGTTGAAAAGAACAATTTATCAATTATGAATAAATATGAAGACGAAGAGATTGATGAAATGGAAAGTCCGCCATTATATATGTATTATCTATCGCTTGAAAATAACAAAATGTTGTTACATGTGGATTTCAAGAAAGATAATGAAACGATTATATCCGACTGTAAAATGCTTTATGATTTTGTTAGAATAAATCGGCCACTAAAAATAGTGTATGTGAAGGAAGTGGAAGATTTATACGATGTGGATAAAGACGTAAAACTCTTCATGAACATGTTTGGTATGGAAAATATGCGCGGCGGCTCCTATACAGACGTTGAACTGCCCGATTTTTTAATGAAAACGTTGTTGCACGAAAGCATAATCACAAATGTGAATTATTATGTCGGTAGAAAGATTTAGACAAATCATCTACTATTTATAGTCAGATGCGGCGAATATTTATATCGTATTAAACTATACCGAATTTAATATGATTATAAAATTATTTACCATGGTAAAAGACGAGGTTGATATCGTCGAAGATTGGTTAAAATATCATGGAACACTGTTTGGTTATAATAATTTGTATATCATTGATAATATGAGCCAAGATGGGACATATGAAAAACTAAAGGAATATGAGACAAAAGGTATATCTCTTATTCAAAAGCCAGATTACAAATTGAAGGGTGAATACATGGATGAATTAATAAATAGCCCACACTTGGGTCAATATGATATTGCTTATCCGATCGACATAGACGAGTTTATTGTTTATTACGATAAATCCGCAAATAAAATACTTCCCTTTCGCACAAAAAGTTATTTTGCTACACTACCGATGGAAACTACTGTATTCAAGGCAAATTATATACAAGGCCTTATTACCAAAGGAAATCATAACGGATACAAACGTGCTACTACAGAATCTACATCAGGCGCATTCCAAGACTATAAAGGTATGGCGAAAACATTTTTAAACAAACGCACATGGGTCGGTAAATTAGATCACGGGAATCATTATTATACGGACGATTACTACATGACGGAATTGTGCTTAGTGCACTTTCATTGTCGCAATTTAGAACAGATGAAGAAAAAGGTAATAAACAATGTGATTGGGCTTGGATATGATCCCACAAATATTGATGAATTGTCCACACATCTATCCGGTTGCGGAAACCATCACGTAAAACATATGATTTCTATATTAAATAAAAGCTTTTCAATCAACACAAATTTTTCAGAGAGTGTTGGATTGGTCAGTTTATACCCATTGTCCACATTTATAATGGGATTGTAAACAATCATTTATTATAGTATTTTGACTACAAAATACTATAATGCACGTTTTGTGTGCACGTTAACACTGCAATGGTGTATAGAACTCTTTTGCATAAAAACACATTATATAGGATTCGCGGATACATCAAACGGGATATATTCTATCTGAGTTGGAGAAACCATTTCGAATATAGCATTTCCATTTTCATCTACTATGGGGATTCCCGCCGCGGTTACCCGCGCCTGATATATGGTGTTTTCACAATTTACAATGCTATTTTCTAACAACACATTGGTTGTCGTATATATGTTTTCAATATTCGCGATGGCTCCATATTGAACGTCCGTTAATGAGGTTGCTACTGTGGGAAATTCATTCGTCACGGCCGACCCGTCCGTATTACTTCTATACGCTTCACCCGATGATATATCAAGCGAATATTCGGAATAACCAAGAAAAACGCTAATTTTACATGTATACACATATTGCGTGATTGTTTGCAATGTTATGGGTGGTATTTTTAGCGTTCCTACGTATTGACGAAGACTTACTTGGCCAGGGATAGAGTTTTCCACATTCATAGTAAAATTCGCAGCAGTTATAATAAGATCATATGACTGGAGTGGGTGTTCATTGAAGGGGGCATTTTCGGTCGCAACTAGCGATTGACTGTAAAATACATCCATTGTCGCGCGTTGAATAAATAATTGGGCATAACTAATCGCATTTAAAGATACGTCTCGATAATTCGCATTATATGTTAGCGATATTGGTATTGTAAATCCAAAACTAAACTGATTATTATCTGGATTCAAAATAACGATGTCTGTAACATTGTATATATTTGTGTTTATAATTGGAATATTGTAAGTAGGAAATATATCATACAACCGTTTGAAACTGTCGTAGGCAATGTCGGAAAATGTGCCGGTTTCATATGGTTTAAACCGGTCAAGTGGAACTGTCGGGTCGAACTTAAGCATCATTGGTTTTCCGGGAACATCGGACGCAGTAGTCGACGTTTCTTTGTATATCTCCGGACATGCACGTGACGTGGCCGACCCAGAATTTGCTAAATATGACCATTTTTTTTTGGATGAAAAACTATTGCCTACAGTTTGGTATCGTAATATTTCAGCTTTTCTTCGCATATCTAAATCGGCGGGAGTATATACGAGCTGACCACTTGAATCATACACATATGGGGAGATTACCTCGATTCGCGAGATACTACCCGCTTCATGCTTAAAAAAGAGTTGGCGCTGTTGTCTCTGATTCGTGCATGAAAGTATAAAAGATGCTGATGTTCCCGCCATGAAATATTATGTATATACATACGTAATATTTCATTCTTATACGACTTACGTCTACATGTTCGAGGAATACCATAGATTCGACAAATAGTAGGGAAATCCGGTCGCATCTGCAGTTCCCGATGCATTCGCCGCGTTTGTATTGCGCCCCCAGGACACAATATTATTCAATTGGAATATACTGAGAGCCTTGTCGAAATATTGAAGGTCTGCTATATTGCCGTTAAACCCGCCATTTTTACAAATATTTATATCTTGGTAATTTTGCTTGGGGACGTCCTGGAGTATGTTTCTGGATACAATCGACCCGTTCATATATACATCCAATGCAGTATTTTCTATACGAATCGCACAATGAAACCATTTTCTAAGCGGAATATCCTTTACTGTAATCATTTCAGACGGGTTCGATGCTGCTACAGTATTCATCACAATCGCAAGATTATTTCCACTATTATCCAAATATAATCCCGGACCGTTATTCACCGTCGCCATTCCATTCTCTCCATAACTCGCATTCCCTTTATTAAAAATAAGTGAATATTGAGGCGTCTTCATAATATCATTTACATAAATCCACAAACACCATGTAAATTCTATACCCGTATTCTGGTTGTTTGACCGAAGTATCGGTATTGAATTTGTATTCTTTGGATCTTGGTATATAATTACCTCATTCGCAGCATTCATCGTGCCTGATATTAAATATGGACTACCCTTTGGTTTCATAAAATAACCAATCACCTTAACTCCTAAATTAACCAGGATCATAAACCCAATCAATACAATTAGTATGAATGAGAATTTAGCAACGAGTGTGTTTGAACTTAAAAAATCAGTGCTTGAACCCACTATATCTGCGTCTCCAAAGCTGGATATAGATTCTTCTACATATGCCGATGCATTCGCAATGCCGTCTGAGATATTGGAAGCGGTCGACGACAATCCTTCGGTGGTATTTTCAACAGCATTGGTTATCACGCCGGGAATTTTACTATTTTCTATATTTGGCGGAGCCGCTTGATCCATCTTTGTAAATATACCTGTTATATATTTACAACATCTTTTTTTTGGAATTCCTTCGACTATGCCTCAGGACGAAAACTGCAGTTGAACCTATAATTCGTAAAACTATCATTTCAAATCTAACGATTTTACACCGATGAAGACTTACACCTTTGAAGATTTATAATCGGCGTAAATGATCAATGGTGTATATTATCAAATTATTCAGCATAATAACATTCATATTGTAGTAATACACAGAGAAAACACATTATATCCCAATTGTATACGACGATTGTTGAACATTGTCTTTCAATACACCTACATTCAATGCATAACTTCCGAAGAATTGAGACATCGCGTTACCATTTCCGGACAAGTAGTTATCCCAAGCTTCTTGGGGGCCGATGGGCGCGTTCCAATTTTGAAACCCAGCTACATAACAATCCCACCCCGACCCATAAATAACAGGGGCCTCTTTGGATGTTCCCGGTTGATTGGGTGACGTGGCCAACTTTGTAGAATTTACTAATTTACCGTCTACATATGCATCAACAATCGTATTGTCTGAACTGATTATAATGTATACCCATTTCTGAACAGCAAAATTATCAGTAATTAGAATATCTTGGTTCACTAGCGAAGAACCATCTGCCGACATGCATGTAATTGTGCAATACAATGATGGCTTATTTGCCGCTAAATATAGACGTATGTTGTTTTGTCTGGAGAATATCGTCTTCTCGCGCGTCGAGTCCCATGTATTTACATACGCCCAAATACCATATGCATATCGCGTGGATTGGCCGCTATTAATTTCGGTGATGGGCGCATTACCCCCCTCCTTTAAACTCGCCGATTTGCTAATTACCGATGATTTACTTACGAAATATACATATAAAACATATACCAGGGCAACTACAATGATAGCTAAAACTATGGTAGTGGCTTCCATATTATTATATAAACTGTCGATATAAAATAGTTGGTTCGATACTAACAAATATTGCGACGATTAGGTCGAGTTTTTATCCGGAATAGATGCGACTGGCGGATTTGCATTCATCTTCGCATTATAGGATATCGCAACCTGTTCCTTAGTCAAAGGATGCTTATAATAAACTACATTACATATCCCACCCTTGATACCAACATCATCACCCACAGTAATTGTATCGAGGTTGTTATAGCGAGGCATGTCTTTGGTCATTGTAAAAGAGCGCTCTAAAACCCCATTTATAAAAATATCTACAATATTTCGATTATAGTTCAATACGATTTGATTCCATTTCTGATTGGGTAGAGTCACATCGTAGAATGTGTGCTCATCTGAGTTATACTGATTTACAGGCGGATATCGAGAAAAATAAAAGACAAACTTGTTGCGTTCAATCACTTGATCGTCACCTCCTCCGCCACCATAATATCGAATCATCGGTTTTACGTGCTGAACTCCTTCATTGTCTTCATACCCATAACTAAATATTTCACTTTCTTTATTATACGCCGGGTCGTTTGGTGCCTGCGGAGTTATGTATACCCACATTGATATAGCATAATTGGTTCTATATTCACCCTCTAAACTTGCGCTCTGTTCGTCGCCCGTCTTGACTATTTTTAACTCGTCACTGTTCACTACCACCGTTTTGCCGCCATCTAAAACCATTACATTGTCGACTGCTTGAATCGAATCATCTAACCCGGTGACTTTGTTCGATATTTCGGGTAAATATACGTATAGTATAATTAATAGTATTTCGAATAAAATAAATAAATAGATTGAATACGGAGTCAATTGAAATTGTTCTATGACGTATTCCCATACATCTAATATAACACATGGTATGTAAAAAATCAATTGGGCTATGAACCCTGGCCATCCCTTCAGCCGTTCCATATAATCGACCAGACTTTGATATACAATCGCCAGACCAACTATAGTTATCAACGCAAGGAATGAGTAGTTCGACAATAGTGCCGCATTGAATAACGAATCCGTCGACGTAACATAATAATATGTCGCAACTACCAAGAGTATTATCAACCCAGCAATTTTACCGAATAATTTCGTCTCGCTTTCATTCGGACCAAGGTTCAATATGAGACCGAAGAGTAATAACACGGGTAGTGTGTAAAGAAAGAAGTATTTCTGGATATTATAATCCGCGGAACCGGGCGAGAGAATAATGCGCAATACCGTTATAGATGAGAATAACACCACACTAGACAATATGCCTAATGTTAACAACGACCGCCGCATATCAATCCCTTCGGTGGTTGAAGCAGACAATTTTGAAAACCACTGGTAGATTCGGCTACCAATCGACAAGGATTTCTTTTTTTGTTCGTATATATTCTTCTGCACGGATGTTTCTTTTGCTTGTTTATTCATAATAATATATATTACTATTATAAATTTACCGGTATGTCTTTCGCGTTTCACATAAACACATTCTATATAATAGTTGACGAACACAACATATGGTTTATCTTATATAACATTTGCAGTTTTTCGCAATTATACGGACGCACGGAAGCAACACATTCGGCATAGGTCTTCCATTCCATTTTACTCACCTCCGTTTCTTCAAATGGATTTTGCACTAAACTATCAGCATATTTCATGTTCATCACATAATATTTGTGTTTATACGACTTGTAATTTGATCCTGTAAAAATCTCCTCGTATGGGATAATGTTTTGTAGATTGTATAATAGGGATGGATTGTATCCAGTTTCTTCGCGAAATTCCCGTATCGCACAATCATAATCCGATTCTTGCTGATTTCGGCGGCCTTTTGGAAATCCCCATTCAGTCTCTTCCCATTGGTTTTCCTGATTACTTCGATCAATCAATTCGTTTAATGTAAACACGGCGTCTTTTGTAGTAATACCACCTCGTAACAGGTTAAACTTGTCACGAGAACTACACTCTTCACTTTTGTATTGTGAAGATATTGCATTTCCACCCCATACTGCGTTCCACAGTGGTTCAAATTCTTCCGTTCGCAATCGCCGTTTTTCGTCGATAGTCATCTGATTTAGCATATTTATAATGTAATGTGGGTTGGTTACGGAGTATTTTCCCCTCATAAAATCAATATGTCCCAACGTATCTTTACGTCGTATCAATAGATATTCGATCACGTTCTCATTATTTCGGCGAAATGCGATCACCCCGTTGCTGGTTATTGGTAATTTACAATGATGATACAGATGTCCCGCTTTTCCACAATTATTGCAATAATTATCGACTGCCTTTTGCATTTTTTCACGCTTATTCTATGGTATTATATTCGCATTTGTTTATATACTTTATAGTCGCTTCCTATGGAGAAACACCACGAGGATTATATTAACCGGACAACGATTCCTGAATCGTTTACCATGTTGGATTCGGAAATGCTTTTACCTGACGTCTGGGGGCCACATTATTGGTTTTTTTTACATACCATTGCCCATACATATCCATTGACTCCGACATCGGTTACGCGGCGTAAATACTACGATTTAATTCAAAATTTTCCACTGTTCATTCCAAATCCGGAAATCGGAGATCACTTTATATCAATCCTTGATCGATATCCCGTGTCGCCCTATTTAGATAATCGAGACTCGTTTATAAGATGGGTGCATTTTATACACAATCGCATAAATCGCATTCTAGGAAAAGAAGAGATTACATTATTTGAAGCACTCGATGACTATAAATCATTATATCGCCCCAAACAGGTAAAACTTTCCGAAAGATTCCATTTGCAAAAGGAGTATGTAATTGCCTTTTTTACCGTCGTCTGTTTTGTTTTCATATTCATGCTTTATTGATATATCTTTGTATCCGACTATTTTATACTGGTTATATAACGATGCGTGTCGAACTATGGTTAATTTTGATTACCGGTGCTATACTGTTTCACATGTATACTGACGGGAAATATACTAAAAATCTTATGATGTATAAGAAATACTATCAGATGGCCGGTGTTGTGTTTGGTGCATTCGTATTATATATTTTATTGAAGAAGAACCCTGCAAACGCCCGTAATATATTGGTCACGTCAAATGAATATCTGAAATATTTACCGGTTGATAAAAATACGAGCTCTATGCTATCGCCTATCCTCGATTTTACATCCAAACATAGTTTTCAAAATGGCGGGGGTGAACATGAAGTAGTGCAGATTCCCAATGGTCAAACGCGATATGCAGAGCGCATGATGCATTCTGGTAAAAAAAGCACCAAACGTTCCGTCAGTGAAACAAAGAAGAAATTTGTTGCGTCACGGCAAAATTGGAAGTGTGGTGAGTGCAATGAACAATTAAATGCGTGGTTTGAGGTCGATCATAAAATACGTCTGGAATATGGCGGAAGTAATCATGTAGATAATTTAGTCGCTTTGTGTCGCGAATGTCACGGTAAAAAAACCACGATTGAAAATTTATAATGTATATTAGTATTTTGGATGTGTGGTAGAATAAATGAATCGAAATATACGTATAATGTATATACGTATATTTAATCCATGATTC